>Ga0210398_10001766_pt1 | contig 21787 bp, 18 predicted proteins | sample IncBWC4OmetaG_FD_161047 | JGI IMG/M metagenome (GOLD analysis project Ga0210398, IMG submission 161047) | Forest soil microbial communities from Barre Woods Harvard Forest LTER site, Petersham, Massachusetts, United States - Inc-BW-C-4-O | ecosystem: Environmental > Terrestrial > Soil >...
GGTGAGCGACGAACTCGACGGGCTGACCGTGCGAACGCCGGAGCGGCAAGCTTAAGCTTCACAAAATGCATAGTTGGCACAAATCCGCGTCCGGCTAGAACGAAATCCGGCAAAGCTCCGCAACAACGACATTTCCATCCTCTTTCCCTGCCGCCGTTCGCAGGCTAGACACTCCCCGCATCAGCAAACACAGCCATTGAAGACGAGCACGCATACGACATGAGCGAACCTATCAAAACCGACGTTGTCATTATCGGCGCGGGGCCGATCGGCCTCTTCGCCGTTTTCGAGCTCGGCCTGCTCGACATGAAGTGCCACCTCATCGACATTCTCGACAAGATCGGCGGCCAGTGCGCCGAGCTTTATCCCGAGAAGCCGATCTACGACATTCCCGGCGTGCCCTATACCAGCGCGCAAGGCCTGGTCGACGCGCTGTTGTTGCAGATCAAAAACTTCAACGCGCAGTTTCACTTGAGCGAGATGGTCGAGAAGGTCGAGAAGATCGGCGACCCGCTGTTCCGCGTGACGACCGACCAGGGTAAGGTGTTCGAGAGCAAGATCGTCGTCATCGCCGCGGGCGGCGGCTCGTTCCAGCCGAAGCGGCCGCCGATCCCCGGCATCGAGCCGTACGAAGGCAACACGGTGCACTACGCGGTGCGCAAGATGGAGAATTTTCGCGACAAGCGCATTCTGGTCGTCGGCGGCGGCGACAGCGCGCTGGACTGGACCCTCAATCTGCAGCCGCTGGCGAGCAAGCTGACGCTGTGCCATCGGCGCGCCGAATTCCGCGCCGCGCCCGATTCCGTCAACAAGATGATGGCGCTGGTCGACGAAGGCAAAATCGACCTCGTGCTCGGCCAGGTGACGTCGCTCGTCGGCGCCGACGGCAAAATCGAAAAAGCCATCGTCAAGAAGAACGACGGCTCCATGGCCGACGTCGATTGCGATGTGATGCTGCCGTTCTTCGGCTTGACCATGAAGCTCGGCCCGGTTTCGAATTGGGGGTTCGAGCTGAAGAACAACGAGTACATTCCGGTCGACACCGAAGCCTTCGAGACCAGCATGCCGGGCATTTTCGCCATCGGCGACATCAACTGGTATCCCGGCAAGCTCAAGCTGATCCTGTCCGGATTCCATGAGGGCGCGCTGATGGCGCAGAAGGCCTTCCACTACATCAACCCGGGCAAGCGGCTGGTGTTTCAGTACACCACGTCGTCGTCGAGCCTGCAGAAGAAGCTCGGCGTGGTGCCGACGCCGCGCTGATCGATCCGGCTTTCTGACGCTAGCGCGATGTCGGTTGTGGGCTCGTCAGCGACCGTTTGCGGCGTTGCCGCGAAATGACGCGATGGGCCATAAGCGACCAAAGTGCGACGCAGCAATGACGCGCCTAGGTCGCTGCGCCGCGCTGATCTGCGGCAGAGAGCATCGGGCGAGCTGCAGCCGCTAGATATCGTGAGACCTCAACGCGCCATATAGGGCGTCGCGGCAGCGATCAAATGTTCTACGGCCTGCTGGCCTATCGGAATAGCTCCTATAAAATCCATCTTGCCCGACAATGATCCATATTCGCCAAGCGTAGCAGCAATTGCGTTTGTAGCCGTCTCTATTTGATGAATTGCTTCATCGAAAAGCCACGCCAATTGATCTTGAAATCGCAGCGTTACGACCAAATTAGATTTTTGTTCTGCTGTCATTTCGAGAAAAAGCTGGGCGCTATTAAAACGTCTGTCGGCTTGTGGCGGGCCCCACCGGTACAGCACGGTTGCTCGCGTATAGGAGACGTTAGCGCGTCCCGGTGCCTGCATTGGGCGGGTGATGTTCCATTGTTCGCCGACGAACTGAGGCGATGGAATCTTCATGAGGCCGTATATAACTTGGTCCAGCGCTTGCATTGGGTCCATCGCGTGCAGGCTACCCGTGCAAATTGCCGAAGGGCCGTTCAAATACGCACCTTTCAAGCCGACCTCACTGAGTAACTGCATAACATAATCGACGCGATTGGGTTGAAAGCGATCGTAAATCTGGCGCGCAAGATCAAACACAAAGCTCCATTGGCTCTGTCTCGCATCGGCGCCAGGGGGAAGATAGGCGACCATTGCCCCAGTGATCGCTCTCATCATTTCCTTACTTGCCATTGAACTGGCCCTTTGGCCTGCGAGAGGCAGCGCGACGCGCAGCCTCGGGCATCATATACCAGTAGTTGACATTCCACGGAAGAGCGACAGAATATTATTACATCGGCACGTTGCTGCCGCCCGTCGCCGGAAGGCGATGGTAGCCGGGCCTTTCAAATGGATAATCAGGAACAGAGTCTTTATTGGGAGCGCACGTATCAAGTCGCGCTTCAAGAAAAACTCATCGTTGTCGGCGAAGGGTCTGAGGAGCACGGACCGCGTAGGCCGGATCGGTCAGTCGACAACGACGATGGGCGACGTCAGTTCTTTATAGAGGTCAAAAGCCACGGCCTGGACAAGGATCACCTGCCTGCGGAGGAGCGAACATCCATAAAATTCGACACGGGCGAAATGGACCAGATAAAGGAGGAAATGGTAATTGCCGAAAAGGAGACTGAACAAAAGGCCCTTGTTTTGCTTGTTCGCAAAGATTTGTTGGACATCGAACAACGACATGAGCTTCAGCAACATGCGAAGGATGTTGGTTGCGAGCTGTTTATATTGGACCTGGAAGACGTGCAGAATAGCGTGAAGGTCATGGAATCGATCTTGGAGAAGGGTGCGGACGATACAGCGCGCGAGTTACGGGAGCGCATTCTCGCCGACACCAAGCCGGATTCAGGCACGGAGGCAGATGAGCCGACCGCAGCCGAGCCGACCGCAGCCGAGCCGTCGACCGACATCTCTCCCGTATTTGGCTTATTGCCTCCTGATTAAGCCGACAGTGATGAGCGGGTCGTCTTGGAGCGTAGTGGATCCGGAAAGGTACTTTCCGATCTATTACGCCGGCCACGTGCTTACTGCGCACGCCGCAAGAACGCCGATCGAACTCGACAGCTTGCTGGATCAGTCGCTGCGGGAAGTTGGCGCGGGGGCTCAATGGGATCGATTGCACGGACTAGCCAGGCATATTCAAACACGATTGCCATTGTCGTTCAACCAGGCAGGTTGCCTGCTCGGCGAAATGCGAGTTTGGAGAGAGCTCGGCAGAGCCCTCCCGTCGCCTGGTCGACGATATCTATCGCGGGTGTGGAAGCCCGATGCGAAACGGCTACTGCATCAGATTTCAAGTCGCCTGGAAGATGCTTCATTGGGTGACAGAGTTTGGAAGATCGGAAAGCGCGTGGGCTTTCAGAGGTCAAAGATCCAGAAACCCAGCCTGGTAGCATGCTCCGATTATTATTGGGCGCCAATTGAACTCGATGTTGACGCGTTGACGAAGGGTTGGCTTAACCTCGAATGTTTGCCCGAGCTGTGGCCAGATAAAGTCGATTTGGCTTTTGACTTCGAAGACGAGTTCGGCTGGTTGTTCGAAGACGCCCATCAGCGGGTGCAGAACGCGATAAGTGTTTCTCATCAAGCTCTATTATTTGGTGACCGTCCCAGCGCCACCTTCCAACGAGCGCCCCCCGGTCGTTGGCACGGTGCTTCACCGTCAAACAGGCCAAAGCCGGAGTATCCCGAAATTGTCTCGCCTCCCTTGTCGGTAGATGCGAAGCTTACCTGGCTGATTGCGGCATCTCATGTGCGAATGGCAAACAAATTGATCGATCAACGCCAGGGAGCACTGGCGCTTCAGCATGCCGATGCGGCCCTCCGGCTGGCAGAGGGGTCTTTTTTTTGGTCTGCGCGTGGTTTTGTACGTTTGGCCTTAAAGCAGTTTAGAGCCGCAATTACGGATTTCGATACGGCGATACGCGCTAATTTACGAAACGCCGATGCATATATAGGGTTGGGCGCCGCACATCTCGGCGCCGGCGATCTTCAACGCGCACTTATGTATTGCAACTCGGCTATGGGGTTTGGCCTTGCCGATGGGCGACTCCATGAGTTAAGGGGCTGTATTTGTCACGATTTGGGCAATTTCGTAACTGCGATCGACAATTACAATGAAGCGCGCAAGCTGCTGGGATCGGCCTATTCTTTGCGGATAGATGGCTTCATTCTTGAAGCGGAAAACGAACAGTGCCGCTCGAACAGGGAGGCGATCTATGAGCTCGGCATTTTTGGATTTCGTGGGTGATATTTTGTTGGACATACAGCGACGATTCCCACCTAATCAGTTGGAAGAGATTATGGCGATGCTCGGCCAGCTTTCCCGCAACGGAGCGTTTCTCAACACACCACCCATCGTTGTTCAAGGGTCGTTAGCGCCGATTGACACCTACGCAGCATTAGAACAAGTGGCCGCTGGCCTGATGAATATCCCGTCGCCGCAATTTTTCGCTGAACCCTGGCATATCACAGCAAAACCGTTTCATAATTCTGCGCGGCCAAATACGGCATTTCTGCGAGCCAACGCGACGTATAGATGGGGGCCGGCATCTGTTGTAGCGCAAGGTGGAGCGCGATGGGTCGTCGCTCAGCTTTTTTTGGAGGCGCTTGCCGAAGCAAATAATCAGACCGTGCAACTTACGCTCAGCTTCCGAGATCAGGCGGGATGGTTGTTTGAACAATCGATCAACCAAGCTGACAAAACGATTAACGCTATCTTCGGTTCACTTAACGATTACGGTTCTATACTTGGCGGCCCAACCGTCGTGTCGCTGGCGCCGAGAGGCGCCGAAGCGGTAGCTGAGCTAATAAATATGAGAAATCGCTATGTCGATTGACGGTGAATTGTTTGACAACGAAAAGGAAGCAGAGAACGCGTGGTTTGATTCACTTGAATTCAATCAGTCGCGACTGATCAAATTGTTGCCGGCATTGATCGATCAATGTGGATTTTCCGACCTGCGGGTCTATCTGGAGTTTCACCTGGCGACCGGTAGGCGGCGTCAATCAATTTCAGGGCCGTTGGGAGCTCGTCACAAAGAATTGGTAATGGATATCAGATGGCGACTTGGCAAAGACGAACAAACTACAGATGCGGCCATGTTAGTCTATCAAGAACTGGAGCAAGGCTATAGAGCATATGACGCCGCGACACGTGATCGCGCCGTAGCTACGCTAAAGCGACTTTCCCATGCGCAAGCGGGGCCAACCGAAACGGTTGTCACGCCAGGGCAGCCGTTCGAAGGTAGAATGATCGGAACTATCCGTGATTATTCAGGCTGCGCTGAACCCGGATCGCTTGGGGATTTGTCTTCAGGCACTCTACCGCTCGGGCAATGGACCTTCGGAACGCACCCGGCGGACTTGCGGGCCGGTCCAGAGCTTTACTTGTCGAGATTTCAAAATGGCGAGCCGATGGAATTCAGTAGCGTACTCGTCTGTGCTCCGACGGGGGCAGGTAAGACCGAGCTGCTTTTGCATTGGGCACGTGCAGCGAACGCCGCTGGACATTGCTGCCTCCTTGTCGATGTCAAGGGCAATATGAATGCGAAGCTTGGAAAGCTTCGTGGTGACGTCTATCGAATATCGACTGATCCTAAGGTCGTAGGTGAAGGGTCTGATCGAATCAATTTCCTGCGTCAGTTGGAAGTGCTTACCTCCGTGGGTTCCCATGGGGTGAGGCAGTTTGCCGAAGTACTTTTGCCCAGCGAAGGCTGGCGCGGGGTGGGCGGACAGGATGAGCAGATTTACCGGAATCGACTTTTGCGGTTTGTCGCTTTCCTACATTTACTAAAGCTCCGCGAGCTATATTTTCCCTATTCGTTCGATGAAGGAGGCCGTAAGGCAGATCTTGGCGACTTGTATGACCTTGTAATCGATGAAGAGGGCGTCTGTAAGTGGATAAAAAAGATCAAGGAGAAGGAGCAGGCACTGATCGCTGCCGGTCATCGATCGGCGATGCCCGAAGCCGGCGTAGATCATTGGGCACGTCTCCTCGCTCCAATCCTTAGTCCAAGCTCGCTCCCCGGAATTGGGCAGCGTCTTGATCCGAGATACGGATATCTTGATTACGTCGCGGGTATCGTGCTTGCACTGGAGCCGTTTGCTCGTCATGGCATGCTCTATCGCAAGATCAGGGACAGCGGGCCCGGGCGTCTCTTTTCGCTTTCGGAAATTCACCGCACTAAAGCGCAGCACCCGACCACGATCATTCTTGAAACGCGGGAGCAGGAGGGCGATTCCGCTTGGACTATTCTGTCGTTAGCACTCAAAAGCATTCAGCCGCTTATTTTTAATCGCTGGAGCATACCTCGAGAAGAACGCGAAAAGCACCGGCCAATTCTTTTGTTGCTTGATGAGACCCGACGAATTCGAAATTTTGAAGCTGACGACTACATCACCGTTGCGCGAGAGGCGTTGGCCGGCTGCGTCCTTGTATATCAAAATCTCGACCAGGTAGTGGCTCAATTCGGAGATACAGGACTTAACACAATTTTGGAGAATATCGGGACCCAAATCTATCTCAAGTCGCTAAGCGGCAATACCGCTCAGTATTTCATTAAATCACTACCCGAACGCTATCGAACAACCGAGACTGTGAGTTACGCGGATGGAAGTATCCAATCGCGAACTGAAGCGGTGCCGTATTTCACAAAGCTTGAATTGCATCGACTGCCGGCAGGTCGATATCCTGCGCTTGTATTCATAAGAGGACGTGCTCAATCTTTGCCGTTCCTAGTGAACATGGATTCCGAAAGATAGCTTGGTCGGCAAGTTGCAGTAAAGTAAGTCGAACACTATTTCGGTTCCCGTCCTTGGCAACTTGCGCAGGCGTTTACTGGTCGCAGTTGTTCAATGACAACAACGCTTGTGAATTTCGACCAGTTCCGACCGGCATCCACCTGAAATCCGCTTGGCACCCGATAGCGACCGGAATAGCGACCTGCCGGACGGTTGCCGACCGGGCTTCGCGCTGAAGAACAACGAATACATCCCGGTCGACACCGAAGCCTTTGAAACCAGCATGCATCAACCCGGGCAAGCGGCTGGTGTTTCAGTACACCACGTCGTCGTCGAGCCTGCAGAAGAAGCTCGGCGTGGTGCCGACGCCGCGCTGATCGATCCGGCTATCTGAAGGTTGCGCGATGTCGGCTGTGGCTCGTCAGCGACCGTTCGCTGCGTTACCGCGAAATGACGCGATGGGCCAATTCCTGCCGTGAGCAGTTGCAGCAATTTGCGTGCAGGTTGGAACGTCGCTTTCGGCCATCTGCCTGAAGTCCGCTTCTCACCCGTAAGCGACCGAATCGCTGCGTCGTACTACGTGACGCAACGGATTACCGTGATCGATTATCAAGCGTGACCATGATGACTCGACACGAGGGGGCTTTCGCCGAGACGCACCGGTAGCACGCGCTGGCGACACTCGGCACGAAACCGCTTCAAGTGCGTCGGTTCACCGTCAAGGTTTACGTTTAGATCTTCATCCGACTCGAACTCGATCCAAGAGCTTCGTGTCGTAACCTGTTCGGCGCGAATGGCCGCCGCACCTTCCCGCAGCAAATGGGAGAAAGCCTCCAAGCGTGCCGCATGGTCCAGTTCGGGCAGAATCATCAAATCGAGCAGGCCGTCATCAATCAGCGCGTCCGGGCAAAGCGGCACTCCGCCTCCGGCCTGCCGGCCATTGCCGATCGCAACGGCCACGAAGCGTCCCGCCCATGAGAAACCTTCTGCACGAAAGCTGCCGTGGTTTGCTGCCAGTTCCGTAAAGCGCGAGATGCCGGTGAACACATAGGCCAATCCACCCAATCGTCGCTTAAGCTCCGGGTCCGTTTCCACCGTGACGCGCGAGCCGAAGCCACCCGAGGCGAGGTTTACGAATGGCTTGCCGTTGAGGAGGCCTAAATCGATCCGTTTCGGCGAGCCGCTGGCGGCAAGTTGCAAGGCAGCCGTGAGATCCTGCAGCGGTACGCCTGTTGAATGAGCAAAATCGTTGGCGGTGCCCAAGGGCAGGACGCCAAGGCAACACTCCTCAGGCAGGCCAACTGTATAGGCTGCGCCAAATACCTCATTGATCGTGCCGTCGCCACCGCCCGCAACAATGCAGTTGATTTTGTCTCCACCCGTCTTCGCAATTGCTTCTGCCGTCATGCGTGCGGCATCCCCCGGTTCCCACGTGACGCGCACCTCCACGGAGTGACCGTCTTGCCGGAGCTTGTGAACAGCCGCTCTTACCCCAGTGTTGCCAGCCGCTTTGCCGTGCAGAATAATGCGAACTCTCGCCACAGCTTTTGACCTCTCGTTGCCGAATTGTGATCGCGCAATGGGTCAGGAGCGACCGATTTTCGATAGTCGCGCAATGTCCGCTTCTAGTCCACCAGCGACTGAACCGCTGCATTACGGTAACCATCGATTAGAGCCAGACCTGCCGATTGGTGCGTGATATTCTTGCAGCGAGCAATGGCGCCAACCGATGGAGCAGGACTCGTGCTTACGCAAGGCGAAAATGAACTGCTGACTCGCGTCGGTCCCGGGACGCCCATGGGCGCTATGATGCGTCGCTATTGGATTCCCGCGGCGTTCTCCCATCAAATCCAGAACCCCGATGGTCCGCCAGTGCGGGTCAGGCTCTTGGGAGAGAATCTGGTGCTGTTCCGCGACACGCAGGGACGCATTGGCCTTCTGGACGAACGCTGCCCGCATCGCACCGCATCATTGTTCTTTGGTCGCAACGAAGAGAGCGGCCTGCGTTGCGTCTATCACGGTCTGAAGTTCGACGTCGAAGGAAACTGCGTCGACTTGCCCTGTGTGCCGCAGATGAACGATGCCCAAAAGGCGAACATTCAAAATCAGCTTAGGGTTATGGCCTATCCATGCTTGGATCGCGGCGACGTGGTGTGGACCTACATGGGCCCTGCCGAGCACAAGCCGGAATTTCCCGACCTCGAATGGACTCTCGTTCCGCCATCCCAGCGTTACGCGACCCGCCACATCCAGGAATGCAACTGGTTGCAGGCACTCGAAGGCGGTTTTGATGCGACGCACCTGACTTTTCTGCACGGCGGAGAGAGTGATCCCAGTCGTCGTATCGTTGCGACACTCTACGAAGTGATCCCAACGGATTTCGGGTTCGTCGTGGGGACTGGACGCGAGCGTGGCGATGGAACGATCCTTTGGAACATGAATGTCATGCTGTCGCCGTTCCACAAAATCATTTCATCGATCCCACACGCTGCGCATGTTTGGGCGCCGATCGACGACGAGAATACAATGCTCTACAGCATCGATTTCCACCCGTCACGGCCGCTAACGGAGGAGGATCTTGCCCGCTCGAAGGCTGGCCTTGGCATTCACACGGAAAACATCCCGGGCACAGATCATGCTGTTCGCAAGCGAGCGAATGACTACCTGATCGACCGCGAGCTGCAAGGCAGCGGCAAGTCCTATACCGGCATGAAGGGATTCGGCACGCAGGATTGCGCGATCCAGGAGTCAATGGGACCGATCGCCGACCGCACCGCCGAACATCTGCTCGCGTGCGATGCTGCGATTGTCAAAATCAGGCGGTTGCTCCTCCAAATGCTCAAGGACCATGCCACAGGCAGACCTTTGCCGGGGATGAATCCCGCGAGCTACCGAGTGCGCTCCGGCCGCTTCGAGGCGGCGAAAGGAGTCCCATTCGCAGACGCTATGAATCAGTACATTCGACGCGACACGCCGATTGCAGCCGAATAGACGCCGATCCGGCAATGCCGGCGACGAGTGCGACACATTCCCGGGTGATCGAGCCGGTGGCCGAAGCAATGAATGCAAAGATCACGCCGAGGAGTTTTGGATACGCATGGCTTGCGCGCATCCTCTCCTGGGCGATGCTGTTATTGGCCGCGTGGCCTGCAGCGGCCGGAACCTCAGATAAGCCTGAGTTCTACAAGGGCAAAACCATCACGCTGATCACCAGCACGGGAGCCGGCGGCACCTACGACGTCGTTGCCCGCCTGGTCGCGCGCATCATGCCGCGTTACATTCCTGGCAATCCCACCATCATCGTCCAGAACATGCCGGGCGGTGGCAACGTGCTTGCCACCAACTTCATGTATAGCATCGCGCCGAAGGACGGGACCGCGATCGCGACCGTCCACAGCGCCATGCCATTGCACCAGGTGATTGACGGCCAAGGAGTGCGCTACGATGCCGATCAATTCAGCTGGCTCGGTTCGACCGGTCCACAAAACGAAGTGATCCTGGTCTGGAGCACCGCCGGGGTCAGGACCATCGAAGACGCGACGCAGAGAGAGGTCGTACTCGGCGGCACCGGCACTGGGTCGGGCATGATCATCATTCCCACCATGATGAACAATTTGCTTGGCACCAAATTTAAGATTGTGACCGGGTATCGGACGTCCGAAGAGGTCAATTTCGGCATGGAGCGCGGTGAGGTCCAGGCACGCGCTTTCAGCTTTGGTTCGATAACCAGCCAGCATCCGGACTGGCTCAGTGAGCACAAAGTTACGTTTCTGCGCAGGCCGGTGCCAAACGAGATAAGCTCTTGCCCGATGTTCCGCTCTTGACGGAGCTCGCAAAGAGCAAAGAGCAACGCCGGATATTTCAGCTCGTCTCCTCGGCACCCGCGCTCGGCCAACCCTACGTAGCGCCGCCAGGCCTGCCGGCGGACAGACTGGCCATCCTGCGCGGTGCCTTCGCCGCAACGCTCAAGGATGAGGCGTTCCTTGCCGAGGCGGCAAGGATCCAGTTCGACATTGATCTGCTGAATTCCGAGGAAGTGGCCGAGATCGTACGCGAGACGACCCACGCGCCCCCAGACATTATCGCCAAAGCCAGAGCGGCAATGGGCTTGGCTGATTGATAGTCACCGGCTTTTGCCAGTGAACGACCCTCGTCGGATTAGAGAAGTTCGCCGCTGACGCTTCGAGTCGGGCAGCCAAAGTCTTCGCCAGATGAATCTATCGCAGTGCGTCAATTGACGGTGGCGAAGTGTCGCTTTGGGGTCCAGGAGCGACCGTTTTGCGATGTCCGCGTCCGGTCCGCTTTGCCCCGATAGCGACCCGTCGCGCGCGGCGGGGCTCACTCTGTCTGCGCTTTAGCCGTTCCACCTCCCTGCCAGGCGGCCCTTTCTTTGCGTTGAGGACTCAGACAGCCTATTCGGTGGCAAGACCGCGACTGCTCGGTGATGTGCGGCACAGGCGGCGGCTTCGCTATAGGCTACTAGTGAACGTCAGGAGTGTGCCGACCCTGGGTAACTCAATGAGGGCGACAATGACGAAGGTTCTGCTGGTCGAAGATAATGAAATGAACCGCGACATGCTCTCACGGCGTCTCATCCGTCGCGGCTTTCAGGTGGTGTTTGCAATGGATGGGCAGCAGGGCATCGACCTTGCGCGCAGCGAACGGCCCGACGTCATTCTGATGGACATGAGCCTGCCCATCATCGACGGCTGGGAGGCGAGCCGCCGCCTGAAGGCCGATGACGCCACACGCAGCGTGCCGGTGATTGGGCTGACGGCCCATGCGATGAGCGGGGATCGCGAAAAGGCGATCGAGGCCGGCTGCGACGATTACGACACCAAGCCAGTGGAGCTCGATCGCCTGATCGGCAAGATCGAGCGCCTGCTTGGCACTGCGAAAGACGAGGCTCTGCGCCAGGCAGGGTGAGAGCTAAGAGGCCGACATTGATGCTGACGCGGGTTACGCTCACTCCGCACGCGCGACCTGTCGCTGCCAAGGCCAGCGACCGTCGATTTCAAGCACCAGCGTCCAACTCAGGAAGGTGCGTACCAGAACTAGACCAGCCAGCAGGCCGAGGCTTGTGAACGTTAGCTCGATAGCTATCGTCTTCACGATATCGGCAGCCACCAGTACTTCCAGTCCAAGCAGAAGAGATCGACCGATGCGTATTTTATATCGGTCGTAGTGCCACTTATCGGCGCCTGGAGGCACAAACAAAGAAGTCGACCAGAGGATACCTGCAACGATAATGAATACGCCAAATATTTCGATGCACGTACCAACGAGGTGGATCCAATCGCTTACCGCTGGCTCAAAAGCGAACACATGCTCAATATGAGTATCCATTTCCTTCCCCCGACGTCGGGCTTCCCCAGGCTGTAAGGAAACGCGATTACAGCAGGGATTTACGATCTGTGAAATGGGAGTCAAACGCCCGTTTGCACGGCCGCAACATTGAGCTGCAAATGTCCGCAACGGGTCAACAGCGTCATTTTCGGGACCCCGGCCCGATGTCGGCTATTGCCCCCGATAGCAACTGTACCGGCTACTTGCCGAAACGGTCGGCGTCGTGCCGACGCCGCGCTGATCGAGGCATTTAAGGCGTCCGCGACGGTACCGGTGCATTCAGCGCCGGCGCGTTCGGCGCTGCCGGCGTCACGGGCGCCGGCGTTGTCGGCGGCGGCAACGGCTCGCTGCGCACTGCCGCCGGGGTCGGCAAGCCCAGCACGCCGCGCGCCGCCGGCAATGCCGCGTCCGCCATCGCCGCGTAGCCTTCGGCGGTCGGATGCACGGCGCCGCCATAGACGGCGCTGAGCACGCCCCAGATCGCGTCGTGGATGTCGCTCGGCTTCAACATCGCCGGCATGCCTTCGGGATAGGTCATGGCGGTGAAGTAGCTGTCATTGGCGGTCCTGATCCAGCGCGCCCGCGACGCATAGGGCCGGTAATCGCTGGCCGGCCGACCGCAGGCCATCGGCTCGTCGGCCGCCTTGGCGAGATCGGCTTCAAAACTGTTGCCGGTCGGCGAAAAGCAGGCGCGGTCGAAATCCGGATCGCTCGGCGCGTGCACGCACATGCCGTGCTGGGCGAAGGCCGCCTGATGCGCGTCGGTAAAGGTCATGCGGTCGGTCAACGGATCGCGGCAAATCTTGTCGCCGTCGCAGGTCGCCAGCATTTTGATCTCCGGCAGGAACTTGGTGTCGACGAAGGCGGCCGCGGCGCGCAGCCGCTCGGCATCGGCACCAAATCCCGGATGCACGTCGAGGCCATCGCGTCCGCCCGGGCACGGCTGGTTCACCGCCTGCATCGCCGGATTGCCATAAGAGACGAACACGACGCGCGCCAGATTGCCGCCGACCAGCGGCTTGAGCGTGCTGCGCAATTGCGCGAACGAGTCAGGCAAGTCGCCGTCGAGAAGCTTTTGCGTGTCTTGCGCGCTGGCGATGGAGCCGCCCTGGCGCAGCAACACCCGCTCGGTGGTGCCGTCGACGATGACATTGGCGACCAGGCCGGCAAAATTCACGTCGTTGGCGCCGACCGTGAGCAAGACCATATCGAGCGAACGCAGCGGATTCTGCTTGCGCGCCGCGGCCAAGAGATCCTTGAGAATGCCGAATTGCGCCGGCGAGGAGCCCGAGCAATTTTCGACGCCGAGCACCCAGGGACAATCGTCGGCGGCCTGGCTGCCGAACATGCCGGCGCCGATGCTCGCCCCGGTGCAGGCCAACGGCAGGAAAGTCACGGCGAGGTGCGGCTGCTCGACAGCGAGCGCCAGCGCAGTGCGCAGCTGATAACTGTAGAGCGAGCGGTGACAGCCCGGGCTCATCCAGCGCGCGCCGTGACGCGCCCAGTCCTTTGTCGCCACCGGCGTCGACGGACCGTTCTCACAAGAACGATCATCGCCATAGCCGGCGCGGCCCGGCCGGAAATACTGGCCGCCGGAAGAGCCGCGCAGGAAGCGCTTGAAGCAAAACGTGCCGTCGAGCTCCACCGCCTTGTCGGGATTGCCTTCGCCGGCGGCGATGGAATCGCCCAGGCCCGCGATCAACACGTCGCGCACCGCGATCTCGCTGACCACCCGTTGCGCGGTGCCGTCGCCGAGCGGGATATCGACGGTGGCGACCGTGATACGCCCGTAAGGCACGCGCAGGATGATCTCGCCTTCGCACGGCGCTTCATTCTGGCGCAATTGTCCCTGGCCGGAATCGAAGGTCCAGGAGCAGACCGCGCCCGGCGGCGCGTCGCCGGACAGGACGACGCCGATGCGATGATCGCGCGGCGCGAGGTAATTCTCCTTTTCGCCGTCGCGATCGCAGGTCTGCATCAGGTCGCCAAACTTGTCGACGCAGAGATTGCCGACCACGTCCTTGGCCCAGCCCAGGCCCGCGGTGTCGCGCTCCAGCCGCTGCTCGGCGGCGAGCACGCCGTCGCCGCGGCTTGCCGCGACCTGGCGCAGGAAATCGGCCTCGCGGCGGAACAGGCGGAAGCGGTTCTTGACCTCCCAGACGATGTGATAGTCGCCGGTGCCCGAAAGCTGGGCAAACGCCACGTCGTCGGGCGCAAACGAAATCAAAACGGCCAGGAGGATGAGAAGACGCATGGTCTTTGGGCGGCGGAGCACTTGAGCCTTGTAGCATCCGCCTTGCGGCAGAAATGTGAGGGCCGCCAGGGCGCTGGTATTAATCTGCGGTAACGTCTCAATCTGCCGCGAAGCCTTAATCGGCAGCCAAGCCTTAATCCGCAGCAATGTCGATCAAAACCCCGTCGCAATCGGCCAAATGGTGCTGGCCGAGCGGGCAGGAGCGGCGAAACAATTCGAGCAATTTCTTGCCCTCGGCGCCGGTGCCGACCGGGGCCGGCGCCAAGAGCGGGTTATTGGCTGCGATGCGCTCGACGTCTTCCTTGAGCTTGTCGACGCTTTCGACTTTGAAGCCGATATGGTCCATGCCGGCGGTGATGATGCCGGTGCCGTCGTAGTCGGTGATGTCCCAGGGCATGATGACCAGCGTCATGTGCCCGTCGGTCAGGTAATGGTTGCGGTCGCCGGCGCCTTTGTTCGACGGCGCCAGCTCGAACACGTCGCGATAAAACTCCGCCATCGCGTCCGGCCGCATGGTGCGTAGCGCCACGTGATCGATGTGGCGGGCGTTGACCTCGCCGTTGCCTTCCTGGTCGCGATAGACCGAGGTGCGATTGGACATATTCTTCTGCGAAATGTCGAACATGTTGCCGTCGGGGTCGTGGGTCGAGACGCCGGCGAACGGGCGGTTGGAGGGCCGCTGCAGCCACTTCACCGTCGGGTATTTCTTGCGCATGCGATCGAACGCGGCTTGCGCATCCTCGACCTCGATGCCGAAATGATCGAGGCCGGCCGACCGCCCGGCGCGCCGCGGATTGATGTTGAGCCCGACATAGCCGTCGCCCACCGTCTGCGCGCGGCTCGTTTGCGTCTTGTCCGAGGTGCGCATGCCGAACACGGCCTGATAGAACAGCGCCGATTTTGCGTAGTTCTCGCTGACGATGGCGACGTGGTTGATCTTGGAAAACATTCCTGCCTCCGACCGGCATCCCATGCGCGGCACTGCCGGAACCTGCAAATGACGGCCCGCGTTTGTGGTAAACCTTTAGCGCCAGATTGAACCTTCCGGACGACTGTCGCAAGGCGCTGCCCTCGCTCTGGCAACCAATACTTCGCAGATTGATGGAATTGGCGAAGAAGCCGCTATGAAATACCCCGACGGACAAGAGGTCAGGCTCGGAGATCGGGTCAAACTCGGACAAGACGACGGTGGAATTGTCGTGGTCTCGATCGACACCGGGCAATACAGCGCCGAGCATCCGGAAGCGCAATGGGGCTACCTGAAAAAGGGTGTGGTGATCAAATTTCCGGAGTTCGGGTTGATCCATTACGTGGCGCCTGAGCCCGATCTTCAACTCATCGGGCGCGCCGATAAATAAAGTGAGTTGCCATGGCGGATTCATCGCTCACCACGACATGCGCCATCGCCGGCGGCGGACCGGCCGGCATGATGCTCGGCTTTCTGCTGGCGCGCGCCGGCGTCGACGTCGTGGTGCTGGAAAAATATCCGGACTTTTTTCGCGATTTTCGTGGCGACACCGTGCATCCCTCGACGCTCGAACTGATGTACGAGCTTGGCCTGCTGGACGCGTTCCTCAAAGTGCCGCACCAGAAGATCGAACGGATCAGCGCCCAGGTCGGCGAGGAGCGGGTGCCGATGGCCGATTTCACCCATCTGCCGACGCACTGCAAATTCGTCGCGCTGATGCCGCAATGGGACTTTCTCAATTTTTTGGCCGAGCAGGGCAAGCGCTACAAAAGCTTCCACTTGCACATGAATACCGAAGCCACAGACCTGATCGAGGAAGGCGGCCGCGTTGTCGGGCTGCGCGCCAAGGCGCCGGACGGCACGCTGTCGATCCGCGCCGCACTGACCGTTGGCTGCGACGGCCGGCATTCGACGGTGCGCGACAAAGCCGGCTTCGTCAGCGACGATTACGGCGCGCCGATGGACGTGCTGTGGTTTCGTCTTTCGCGTAAGCCGAGCGACGACAGCGAGACTTTTGGCCACATCGAGGCCGGCAAGATGATGGTCATGCTCGACCGCGGCGACTACTGGCAGTGCGCCTTCGTGATCCCGAAAGGCGGTATCGAAGAGGTGAAGGCGAGGGGGCTCGACGCCTTTCGCCGCGACGTGGTCTGGATGACGCCGTTTCTGGCCGACAGGATCGGCGAGCTGAAAAGCTTTGACGACATCAAGCTCCTGACGGTGACGGTCGATCGCCTACGTAAGTGGTGGCGGCCGGGATTGATCTGCATCGGCGATTCGGCGCACGCGATGTCGCCGATCGGCGGCGTCGGCGTGAACGTCGCGGTGCAAGACGCGGTGGCCGCCGCCAACCGGCTCGCCGCGCCGCTGCGGGCCGGGCAGGTGAGCGATGCCGATCTCGACGCCATCCAGAAACGCCGCATGCTCGCGGTGCGCTTCACCCAATGGCTGCAGCTGACGGCGCAAAAGCAGGTCGTCAGCCGCGTGCTCAAGGCCGATCAGCGGCCGAAGCCGCCGCTCATGTTCAAGCTGCTCGGCATCTGCCCGGTGCTGCAGCGCATCCCGGCGCGCCTGCTCGGCCTCGGCATCCGCCCCGAGCACATTCATACGCCCGAGGCGGCGCCTTAGGCCTCCTCGCGTCATTGCGAGCGAAGCGAAGCAATCCAGCGCTGAGCAAGCCGCCTGGATTGCTTCGTCGCTTCGCTCCTCGCAATGACGACTTAGCGGCGCTGCAGCTCTGCTGCGGCGCGGGCGAGGATTTCGACCAGCCGCGATTCGTCTTCGGCGTCGCCTTCCAGCCGCTTGCCGACAGTCTCGCGCAAATGATCGAGCGTGGCCTCGACGAGGGGCGGCAGCGTGCGGCGGTTGCCGCGCTCGCCGCGTTCGCTGCGGCGCCAGCGGTTGATGCGCTCGCCGAGCGCGCTCAGCCGGTCGAGCACGGCGTCGACCACGTCGCGGTTGGCCTCGAGATAGGCGCGGCCTTCGCCGGTGATGGCGTAGAGCTTCTTGGCGCCTTCGGTCGAAGCGGTGACGTAGCCGGCTTCCTCGAGATAAGTCAGCGTCGGATAAACGATGCCCGGGCTCGGCGAGTACCAGTCCGAGGTCTTCTCCTCGACCAGCTTGATGATCTCGTAGCCGTGGCGCGGCTCCTCGGCGATGAGGGCGAGCGCAATCAGGCGCAAGTCGCCCTGCGCCAGCATCCGCCCGGCGCGCATATCGTCGGGGTTCATCCCGCCGCCGTGCCGTCCGCCGAAACCGCCATGGTGGCCGCGGCGATGATGCCGGCCCGCGGCCCAGCGGCCCTCGTGGGATTCGCAATGTCTATGCATATTCAGTTCTCCGGTGTGCAAAGATATATCTTTAGATAGATCACCTGGCGATGTAATGCAAGATATATCTTTAGATGCGTCGTCGTTTTGAGAAGATCATTAAATATCAAAGGCTTAGTTCAATCTCTCGGCCAGCTCCGCCCGTATCGCAAGGAGCTTTGTTTGACGCCAGCAATCGCTGCAAGGGATCGTCCGCGCATCTTTTGCGCAGGTGAGGCGGGCCCGTTTCGAAGTAAAGTGCCCGGATGTTCGCGACCTTCTTCCATGAGCTCAAAGCCGCCGGCCTGCCGGTGACCTTGCGCGAATACCTCACGCTGATCGAGGCGATGGAGAAGGATTTGGCCGACCGCCGGGTCGAGTCGTTCTACTATCTGTCGCGCGCCGCTTTGGTGAAGGACGAGCGCAATCTCGACAAGTTCGATCGCGTGTTCGGCCACGTCTTCAAGGGCCTCGACCTGATCGAAGACGCGCTGACCGCGGAAATTCCCATCGAGTGGCTGAAAAAACTCACCGAGAAATATCTCACCGAGGAAGAAAAGAAGCAGATCGAGGCGATGGGGGGCCTGGAAAAGCTTCTCGAGACGCTGCGCCAGCGTCTCGCCGAACAGAAAGGCCGCCACCAGGGCGGCAAGAAATGGATCGGCACGGCGGGCACGTCGCCGTTCGGCGCCTACGGCTACAATCCCGAAGGCGTGCGCATCGGCCAGGACACCAACCGCAATTTCCGCGCCGTAAAGGTGTGGGACAAGCGCGAGTTCCGCGATCTCGACGGCGACGTCGAGCTCGGCACCCGCAACATCAAGATCGCGCTGCGCCGCTTGCGCAAATTCGCCCGCACCGGCGCGCCCGAAGAGCTCGATCTCGACGGCACCATCAAAGGCACCGCGCACAAGGGCTATCTCGACATTCTGATGCGGCCGGAGCGGCACAACACCATCAAGGTGCTGTTGTTCTTCGACATCGGCGGCTCGATGGACTGGCACGTCAAGGCGACGGAAGAATTGTTCTCCGCCGCCCGCACCGAGTTCAAGCACATGGTGCACCTGTACTTCCACAATTGCCTGTACGAGCGGGTGTGGAAGCAGAACGCGCGGCGCTGGACCGAGACCACGCCGACCTGGGACGTGCTGCACACCTATCCGCACGACTACAAGGTGATCTTCGTCGGCGACGCGGCGATGTCGCCTTACGAGATCGTGGCTCCGGGCGGCTCCGTCGAGCACTTCAACGAGGAAGCCGGCCAAGTGTGGATGCAGCGCGTGCTCTCAACCTATCCGTCCTGCGTCTGGCTCAACCCGGTCGCCGAGCGCGAATGGGAAACCACCGCCTCGATCCGCCTGATGCGCCAGCTTCTCGGCGGGCGGATGTATCCGTTGACGATCGAGGGGCTGGACGGGGCGATGCGGGAGTTGGGGCGGTAGACAATCTACCTTCGTGCCGGCTCCGTGATTGCAGGCTTGGCCCGGTGCCGGCTGGAACGCGTCTTCCGAATCTCGGCGCATGCCCTATATTGCCGCCATCGCTAACAACCGAAAGGAGGTGATCCAGTGTCTCATTGTCTAATCGCCGTGGTCGCCGGCATTCATGAACTGGATCTTCGCCTCAGCCGAGGGTCCCGCCAGGTGGCTTAAATCCGTCACCGGCTCATGCGCGTGAGGCAGATCATCGCCTCGCGCAACCGGGCCACGGCCTGACAATGGAAGGGCTGCTCGCGAGGGCGGCCCTTCTTCTTTCAGTCGCCCTAAGGCGGCCGTCCGCGACCTTGACTTCTGTGTATTAATTCCTAGCTGAGCTTTTCCTGCTCGGCGCGATCATGACGCGTCGTAGGTGGAGGTTATGAAAGCGGTGCCGCATTTCGGCGGCCGCTTTCGCGACCGGCCCGTAGAAATTCGCCGGTCTGGTGGAGCGCCGGGAGGCGCAGCGCCCGTTCAGCGGGCTTCGCAACCCCGTTGGACGTTTGGCGCCGCGCCTCGCGAGCGGGCGTCGCAACCCCGTTCGTCAGGTGCGTTCCCGGAGCCTCGTCAGCTCCGGCAAGGGGTCTCGCAAGCCCCTGGCGCCTCCCGGCGCTCCATTCTCGTTCAGAACGGAAACAGGGAACGGGCGGCCCCGCGCCCGCTAAACAGCAGGGGCGGCGAAGCGTTGGCTTTGCTTTCACAATAGGCTCGCGCTGTCTTGATCCGGGTTTGCTTGAGCGTCATTGCCGGGCTTGACCCGGCAATCCATGCTGCATCGGTACTTGCGCGCACTGCCGCGCTGATCTCGATCGTCGCAGCTCAGCATGGATGCGCGGGTCGAGCCCGCGCATGACGCAGAAAAAAGCTGCGCGACGAGTCACAGAAACGAGGGGATCATGCCCGCCGAAAAATTCGATTTCCGCAACGCCCAGGGCCACACGCTGGCGGCGCTGCTCGACCGGCCGGATGGGCCGATCCGCGCGGTGGCGCTGTTTGCGCATTGCTTCACCTGCGGCAAGAGCAACCGGGCTGCCCGGCATATTGCCGAAGGACTAAAACTGCACGGCATCGCGGTGCTGCGCTTCGATTTCACCGGGCTCGGCGCCAGCGAGGGCGAGTTCGCCAATACCACGTTCTCGTCGAATGTCGACGATCTGGTCGCCGCCGCCGATCATTTGCGCGAAAAACTCATGGCGCCCGCGATCCTGATCGGCCACAGCCTCGGCGGCGCCGCGGTGCTTGCCGCCGCGCACCGCATTGCCGAGGCACGCGCCGTGGTGACGATCGCGGCGCCATTCGATCCGGCGCATGTCGTCGGGCTGTTCGGCGAACGCGTCGCCGAGCTCGACAATAAGGACGAGGTCGAGGTGAGTTTGGCCGGCCGGCCGTTTCGCATCCGCCGCGCGTTGCTCGACGATATCGCGCAGCAGAATCTCAAACCCCTGATCGCCGAGCTGCACAAGGCGCTATTGATGTTTCATTCGCCGACCGACGACACCGTCGGCATCGACAATGCCAGCCAGATCTTTCTCGCGGCGAAGCATCCCAAGAGCTTTATTTCTCTTACCGGCGCCGATCACCTCATCAGCCGCGCCAGTGATGCGCACTATGTGGCGCTCGTCATCTCGGCCTGGGCCGATCGCTATCTCGACATGGCTGTCGATGCCGAGCTGACGCAAGACACGCCGCCCGGCGTCGTCGCGGTGTGGGAAACGCGGCGCGGGAAGTTTCAGCAGGAGATCATGCTGGGCCGGCACCGTCTCCTCGCCGACGAGCCGGTCAAGGACGGCGGTCTCGACACTGGGCCGGGGCCTTACGATCTCCTGCTCGCCGCGCTCGGCGCCTGCACGTCGATGACGGTGCGGCTCTATGCCGATCTCAAGCAGATTCCGCTTCTGCGCACGCGGGTCCGCCTGCGCCACGAAAAAATCTACGCCAAGGATTGCGCCGAGTGCGAAACCAAGGAGGGCAAGATCGACCACATCGAGCGCGCCATCACCTTTGAAGGCGAGCTCAGCGCGGAGCAGCGCGCGCGGCTTTTGGAAATCGCCGACAAATGCCCGGTGCATCGCACCTTGAAATCGGAAGTCGATATTCGCACGCGAGAGGAGGCCGCTAACTGAAATCGCGGCGTTCCAGGCATTGCCCTCTCCCCTTGCGGGAGAGGGCATCGCAGGCCTTGCAACGAACTCGGCCGGGTGAGGGGTCTAGCGGCCCGAGCCCTCACCCATTCTTCGAGTGGAAACGCCGAGCGGCCCTCTCCCGCAAGGGGAGAGGGCGCCGCGATCGGCGCCGCGGATTGCTTGTGGCGTTAGCTCGCGGCGTGGCTCACCTTCGCCCGCACCGCGGCGATCACCTCGGGGATCGCCGCGTCGTTGCCCGGCGCCATGATGTGGACGCCGGCAACGCCCGGAATGGTCGAATAGTCCTCGATCAGTTCGGCGCAGATGGCGATGCCTTCGCGCGCCGGGTCGGCGGCCCCTTCCATCCGCGCGATCAGCGCGTCGGCGATGATGGTGCCGAACAGGTGGCTCTTCATCCATTGCGCCGATTTCGCCGAGCGCAGCGGATTGACGCCGATGAGGATGGCCAGCTGTTTGGTGATGCCGGCCGCTTCCAGCGCGCCGACATAGCGGCGCACGATCGCGGCATCCATGCAGAACTGGGTCTGGGCGAACTGCGCGCCGGATTTGATCTTGCCCATGAGCGCGTTCGGCTGCCAGCCGGCCGGCGGATCGATCGGCATG
>Ga0210398_10001767_pt1 | contig 21785 bp, 25 predicted proteins | sample IncBWC4OmetaG_FD_161047 | JGI IMG/M metagenome (GOLD analysis project Ga0210398, IMG submission 161047) | Forest soil microbial communities from Barre Woods Harvard Forest LTER site, Petersham, Massachusetts, United States - Inc-BW-C-4-O | ecosystem: Environmental > Terrestrial > Soil >...
CTGAATAGTTGTCCTGGGCAACTGAGAAGAAATAATGATTTATTGTTCATAGGCGAGGTCGGACACTATTGATCCTTCGCTCCCCTCGGCAGCTCGCCTGACAACCCGCCCATCAGGTGCTACGATGCATGTGCAGCCGTAGCTGACCAATTCATTGTGCGTGCCGACCACGTCGGATGACACTACCCAACAGCCGGTTTCAATTGCCCGGTCTTGAAGATTCGCCACGCTCTTGTTACGCCATTTTTCGGCGGTTGCAGGTGGAAGCATGTTGTTCAGCGGATAACAAAGGAGCCTCGCACCCTGCCGACTGATTCTAAGGGCTGGGTCGGCAAAGTTCGCGTCGTTGCAGATGTTGACGCCGAATTGCCAACCCGCTGTGGAAAACACGGGAAATTCGTTCCCAGCATCAAAACCGGGCTCGTCTGGGTGACATTTTGCGTAGGCTCCCAGCAGAATGCCGCCTTGGACGATAGCGGCTGTGTTGTAGAAAGCCGTGCCACGTTGCTCGACGATACCCAGAACAAAAGCCGTCCGAAATGGAGCAAGCGTCAACAATATGGCCGCGAACTGGGCGTCGTTCAGGGTCAGTGCGCGACGCGCAATCGTTGGCCGGTCTACTGCATAGCCCTGCAAATAACATTCGGGAAACACGGCGAGCTGGACGCCTTGATCGTCACACCATGTCAGGTCTTCTGAGAGGCGCTGAACGATCTTCGTCACGTCATCGAAAATGGGTTGGCGCTGGAAAGCAGCCACGCGTAAGGAATCCATGACCGCAATAATGCCGCACTAGCACCGGCCCGTCGATTACACCTTCGGGCCTGTTCTAAGAACCGCACGTTCCATCGCGATTGACGTTAGCTCAAGGTCGTCAGATGCACGCTTAAGACTGGCCATGGCACCACCCAGTCGGAACGACTCGCGCAGTGCACAGTTACGTGCTGCCTGAAGCTCCGCCAGCGTGGACTTGGTTAATTTTTTGCGACCGCTACGATTTCCTTGTTTTGCCACACTTTCAATAAAAGGTGTCATCACCCTTCTCGTCAATTCGCGAGCGCAACATCGACGCAAAAGGAAAGCGGCGGGTGCCGAAGCACCCGCCGCCCGGACTACACGCTATTGTACACGAACACCTTGGGGCCGCACCGTCTGGTTCATGGCCTCCGTTTTCGCAGCGTTGATGAACGCCCGTTCACGATTGGCCTCGGGCACGTTGCGGAGGCGTTCCTCGATCTTGGCTTTGATCTCGGGGTTCTCCTCCACCCATGCCCTGATTTCCTCGTTGCGGCCGTTCGAGTATTCGGCCTTTTGCATTTTGCCGAGCATCAGCTTGCGGATCAGATCATCTTTGCTGAGTCCGTTGTAATACTCGACCAGCTTCGGATTCTCCCCGATGAACTTGTCCAGTTTGGCGTCGATCTCCGGGTTTCTCCGCAGCGCGGGTTCCTGCGCCTTTTTTTCGGCGACTGCTTGTTTTAGTGATGGCATAATGCCTCCTGTTTTTTCCCAGCCATTTGTTGAGCAAGGCGGCTGGTCGCCAGCGGCACTTGACCTTGTTTGGGCGAGAATCGCCCAAAGTTATAGACAGTCTTCATCGAATTCGCAGCTTTCCGGCGGGTTGAGGGTTTTACGGCGGATTTCCAACACCGCGCGCTCGAACTCGCGTTGAATCTCACGCGACGTTCCGCACGCGACCCAAAGCCGCACCAGGGCGGTCACACCGGGGCTGCTGCCATAGGATTCCAAGAGATGCCGGTCGGCCTTCTCGAAATTCGCGGTCAGATGGGCCGGCAACACGACCGGCAGGCCCTCCATTGTCGGTGGCTCATTCGTTTCCATGTTACTTCCCTCCTTCTGTGGCGGGCTGCTTCGAGCGAAGATCGGCGATTTCCTTGCCTAGCTTCGCCAATTGAGCCGCAAGTGCCTCGTTTTGTTCGATGAGCGATGTCATAAGCTGATTTTGCTCGGCAATTTTCTGCTCCAGCTCCGCTGGCAGCGGACTTGGTGTCTTCGCGGGATCAGCCACCGCGAGCACCGGGCCGAGCGGCACGACAGTCGGCGCATTAGGATTTAGATTCCAATCTGGCCCAGCCTCGCGGCGATAGACCGTATGCGCTTCGTCCATCACATTTGGATCATTCGGATCGACGAGACGCCCCACCGGATAGGCTTTCAGCGATTCGCCGATGCGCACTTTCTCGATGTTGTTTTGATCGAGTTCCGTGCCCGCAATGGGTGCCAGCACCGGCGCGGCCACCGGCGGCGGAGCCTTTGCGGATTGTTTTGTCATAGTGTGGCAACCCGCCAGCGCGAGCGCCACAAACAAAGGTAGCAGTTTAGTTTTCATTTCCTTTTCTCCAAATTTCTTCGTTGCTGCGATTGTCCCGCGTGCCCTGCGCTTGGTCTATCGTTTGGGTCACGTAGAGATAAAATTGTTTGCCAGCAGGCACGCGCACGAAGAAGCCATCGCGCTCAATTGCATCTTGGATTTGCTTCGCATATTCATTGAGCACACCGGCAGTGCCTTGTAACGCGGCGTCGCGTGCCGAACCCGAAACAATCTGAGTAACCCCAAAGGCATTGGTCTGCGTCTGCACCTGTTGAAATCCACTCGCCACACCGGCGAGGAAAGTGGATGCAAAGAGCTTAATTTCCTCGGTATTGTCCGTGCGGAGCAGATCGCCAATGAGACCGGCCGAGCCGTCGCGAAGGCCAAATTCCCCGGTGTCGTCATCCTTTTCGCGGTCGAGTGCGATGCCGCTCAAAACTAGCTCTGTGCCATTCAAATTTGTGCCGTCACGCCAGACCACGACCCACTTCCCGGAAGCCGCGATTCGTTCGCGCGACCGGTCGAGCGACGCACGCCCATGCACCTCCGCACCTGCCGGGATGATGAGCCGCCCGTTATTCCAGACATCCTCGGTGACGAGCCCGATCACCGGCGTGTCGAGTTTCGACGATTCCAGTGTGATGACCGTCTGGCACGGAATCAGGCGGCCATATGGCGCATAGGTCTTGGATAATTCCGAGGCGTCCGAAGATGTTTTGGCCACTGTGAAAAGCGAAATGGGCAGCACCTTTGGCTTCGACGCTGCGGCTGTTCTGTTTCGCGCCGCAACGTCGTCCGGCGAATTGTCATCCGTCGCTGGCACCTTGAACGGAGCGGCCACGCGATTAAACGACGCCAACGGCACACCGGGTTCCGCCGCCTCGACTGTTGTCATTTGATCTGACTGCGTTTTTGCCCGCAGGTTGCTGCGGTAAAGCATCAGGCCGCCCACCGCCACGAAACCGAGGAAGAGGGTCAGATTGCCCGTTGGCGATTTGAGAAATGAAATGACGCGCATGGCTATTGCGGCACGATGAGTTTCGCGTCGCGCTCTACTCGCGTGACGATGATGTTGAACGCATTCTTGATGCTCAGGTTGGCCCGTCCGCCCGTGGGGCTACCCGTGATCGCAAAATATGCCGTTGTCGTCGCTTTTGGCGGAATGATGCCGGAGGCATCTGCAATTGACGGATAATAAATGTTCAGACCCACGCGGACGGCCAACCGCTGGGGCTGGTAGTAAATCTCCGCGTTGCCCTTGTTCTCAAAACTCAGCTTGAAAACCAGCGTGTCCTCCGGGTCGAAACGAAAGACCTCTTCCACTGTCACCTGAAAATCCCGGTAGTAACAAACACTTCCAGGCTCACCGTGCTCGATTTGCTGCACGGCCTCCGGGTATTGCATTTCAATCAGGCCGTAGTTTTTGGCCCGATCCAAAAGTCCCAGCAGCACATCGGGCGTAACCCGCTTTTGCACCGCGTGCCCGCGCCCGGAGAAATCGTCTTCGTAAAATGTCACCGAGCCATAAGGGTTCGCACCTTCCTGAAAGCGGATGACAAACGTGCGATTGTGCCAGATCACATTGACCGCGCCTTTCGCCCCCGGCGTCAGCGCACGCACACTGAAAAAATACTGGCCAGGTGTGTAGGAAAGGAGCACGGGGGCCGGCGTGTCGGGGCTGGCCGAAACATTCGCGCCCTCAATCGCTGAAATCGACGACGGAAACATAAGCGTCGTTGGCACGTCGCGCCCGACAGGGATTTCATAGACAGTGCGCTCATCCAGTGGGAATTGCTTGATGGCATTCAGTTGAAGCGGCTGCGGATCAGCCAAAGCCGCACAGGCCAGCAGCGGACTAAGCAACGCCGCTATCAATTTAATGTGTAATCGTAACTCCATACGCCGAGCGGATACCGCTTGTTTGCGAGCATATCAGGATTCCTCACCATCGTGAGGTTGAGGGTGAATTTGGGCGACTCCGCGAAGGTTTGCCCCTCAAAGACGCCGGTGCGGATTAACTGTCCCTGGACTCGGACGAGCACCTGATTTTCGCGCGTCCGCAGAATGTCGATTTTGAAGACCTCCGGCTTTTGGTGGATATTCTTCATGGTAAATTCCGCGTCTGACTTTTCGCGGTCGGTCTGCGCTTTTTGCAGGGCGCTCGTGAGATAGAGCCGTTGCAGCATTTCCGGGTAATCAAAGCCTTTCGGGTTCCGCTCAAAAAGCGCCACCGTGGCCCATAGCGCCATTGATTCGTGCAAGTCCTTCGCCTCCTCAAAACCGAGCAGCGGGGAAACCGAAAAGGTGCCCCCGCCATCAAGCACCACGACCCGTTCGCGAGCACGGTAAGCACCGATAATAAGATACGGTTGAATGAAACAGAAAGCGACTGCGCCGCACGCGATCAAAAACCACATCCGCGCCGCGAACGCATGGTCGGCGAACAATTTTGAAGGCGAAAACGCCCGACGCTGCATTGCTTCAGCCGGAAGGTGTTTGGTCGAGTCAACCGGCGTCTCGCGCAGGCTTGGCGCAGGCATCCGCAAAGCTTCTGTTCCGTTGCTTGTCATAGTGCTTAGATGCCGGGGCGCGCGTCGGCACCCATCGGCGAAGGTGGAGGTGGCGGCGCAGATGAACGCGAATCGGATGGTGACGAGTCTCGCGCTGATGACCGGGTGTGAAACAGCCGGTCGCCGACACCGTAAATTGAACGGGCTCCGCTCTGCACCATGGAGGCAGGGTTAGCCGAAGCGCCGGTAAAGGCATGACCCTGCGCAAACAGCATTTGCATGACAATTGGCGTCGAAACCATCCCGACGATAATCACAATCGTCGCCACAAGGCCGCCCATGAACAGGAGCAGCGGCGAATACACTGCGTCCGAAACATTCGAGACACCGACAGCATTGGTGAAATCCGTCCACACAGCCAGCGCCACCAGGTTCGTGATCGCGAAACCCACCGGCCACGCCATGATGGCAAGCAATTGTTGGAAAAACCGCACGCCGAGCGGGGTCAATCCTGGCACCATGAAAATCGCCAGCGCGAAAGGTGTCAGAAGATAAAGCAGCCAGCGCAGCACATATTGCAGGATCAACATCGGCACGGTGATGAGCGTGCCGATGTCGATAAAAATGTTCGCGAGCGCACGGGTGAACGCCTGATAAAGCGACTCGCTCAAATGCCGCCACGACCAAGGCTGACCCTGGGGATTGGTGGTGGTAGATTCCCGTATCTTATCGGCGGAAGATGTCGGGTTATTGTTGTAACCAGGGTCGATATAATTCGCGACATCCATGAAACCCGTCTCCACCTTCGGGAACCATTGATCCATGTAAGCAATGAGTGCGACGATGATGACGGCCTTGAGGATAGGCTTGATAACGTCCATGCCCTGCGCTTGCGAACCTGCCATGTAGGCGATCAAACCTGCCACCATGATCGCGAAGGCGAGGAAACGGAACGCGCCGACCAGCGCGGTCATCTGTGCTTCGAGCGTGGGCAGGAAAATGTCCATAAGCGATCAAGGGTTGGGGGGCGGATTAACCGCCGTTTGGGTCGCCGTGTTGGTGGCCGATGATGCAGCCGGAGCCGACGATGCGGTCGTGGATTGTGCGGGTGGGGTCGTGGTGGCGGACGGCGCGGCCGTCGTCGTCGCAGTCGCGCCCGGCGTCGAAGCATTCATTTTGCTGAACATGGATTGATTCATGTTCGTAATCGCCTTGTTGGCCTTAGCTGCATCGGCTTCCGCCTGCCGTTGTTGTTCGAGGCGTTGCTGCGCCTCCTTATCTTTGTTGGAGCAGCCACTAAAAATAAACGCGAGGCCGGCGAGCAGGAGGATGGATTTATGGTGTTTCATTTTGTCTCACTTTGAGGGTTTGCATATAAGCGGTGATCCGCTGGTTTGCTAAGTAGTCGTCCGTGGCCTCAAGTTCCGCCGCTGCCATGCGTTCTTCTTCGATTCGCGTGTCGTTCGCAGCCTTCTGCGCTACCACCTGGTCGGCCTGATCCTTCCGATCAGCACTTAAAACCGTAAGCTGCCCATTGATCGCATTGATCTTGGCCGACTGCTTTTGCACCTCGGCATCAGTTGAGGCGTTTTTTAATGCGATCAGTGTCGCCGCCAAATCCTGCTGCAATTGCTGCTCCTGCGCGCTGGTGTCACTGGAAACCTGTTGATAATTTTGCTGCTGCGCGTCCATCACGGCATAACGCCGGTAGGTCATCGGGTCGTGCTGCACCGGGTTGCCGTTCAGGTCGTTGTCCTGAAGCGGACGGTAGGTGCCGGAGGAGGTGCTACCAAGTGAAGCTAGGCTGTCCGGCACATTCACGATGGCGGCCTGACTGATCCCATAAACTTTCGCGACGATGTTTGCGCCGAGCAGAGCCAGATTGACATTTCCGCCTGCGGCGACCGGATCGCCCGTCCAGCTATGAATGTCGTTTTGAAGATTGAGCTGTTGGTTCATCTGATTGATCTGCGTTTGCAGATTTGCAATGCTTTGCACCCATTTCGCGATGTCCTCGGCGTGGGCAATCTGGTTGGCCGTTATGCTGGCGACATCAGTCACAGGAATTTGCGCCCGGATGCTGCCGGCCAGAACAAGGGTGAGGAAAAGAAAAGCGGTGGTTTTCATGGCTCGATTCGGAGATATTCGACATGCGCGTTTTGAATGACGCCGTTGATATTGCTTTCAGGAATCACGACCGGCACCAGGCGCGGGCTGAGTTCATTGTCTGGCGGTAACGATTTTTGCTGGTTCTGCATGATCCAGTATTGTTGCTTCACTGCCTGATTCATGGCGCGGTCGTAGCCCGCTTTTTCGGCGTCTTGTGTCGAACTCTTGAATGCTGACTGTGCGACTTTCGATGCGATGTAGCCGGTCGCGGCACCTATGGCGGCCCCGCCGATTTTTCCGCCGGACACTTTGTAACCGACCACGCCACCAGCACCCGATAGAGCGACATCGGATGCCACGCCGCCCGCACTCGTTGCGCATCCGGCGAGCACGAGGGGCAGCACGAGCAGCGCAAATAATTCAAACCGCAATTTTTTCACGGAAAATTTCCTTTGGAGGTTGGACATTGCGCACCGTGCCACAGAGCGGCGGATCAGTGACGGGACTGAAGAAACAAATGCTGGAAAATTTCCGGCCCTCAATTTGTTGCTCCGGCATGGGATAATTCTGGATCGAGGAGCCGACCGACTCCGGCAGGTTGATTGCCCGGCCAATGTCCTCGACATCGCTGCGGTCAAATTGACGCATCAGGAAAAATTGTTTGCTGTTGCCAATCACAACCGGGCGGATGCGCGTGTCCTTGAACTTGCTGTATTGCTGGACAATCGAGGCCGTCCAGCAGTTGAACTTGCGCAACTGCGCGTAGGACTCCGCGACGATCTTCTCGCCGCCCGGCACGTCGAGAAACCGAGCCAGCTCTTCAAAGATGATCCGTTTCCACTGCGTTCGCGGCAGGCTGATGATATGCTGCCGCGCAAAACCCGAGATAAGCAGCCCCGCCGCCGTTTTTAATTCCGTCGCCTGCTCCGGGATGTAGCCGAGTTCAAAATGAGCAATCTGGCCGGTGAGGAGCACGTTGGTTGCCCCGTCAAAGAGGCGGCCGTAGTGCCCGTGCGCCGTCCATGCCGAAAGCAGCGTCGCAAGGTGCTCGATTTCCTCTTTCTTGTGCTCTGCAAGCCGGGAGAACTGCATCAGCTCAATCAGGCTCGAATGCACCGGAAAATCATCCCGGCCATAATGCGTGTGCGCCATCGCCATCACCGCGCGCTCAGTCTGCGGCTGCTTGAGGAACTTGGTGATTTCCGCCTCGGTCACATTGGAGATGAATTGCTGCGCTTCATCGTTGTTCGCGGCCAGACGGTCGCGCAGCTCGGCAAACGCTTCCATCTCCGTCACCCCGAGCCCCATCTTTTCGTGCTTCCAGCGGTGCGTGGCGCAGGCCATCCGCTGGATGCCGGGCACCAGGTCGCGATGCCCCTTGGCCCATTCCTCAAACGTGTCCTCGTAAAGCTGATTCACATACTGCGCGAGCAACGCCTGACGGATTTGCTGGGCCTCGACATCGGACGCTTCGCCGATCATGCGAGAAATCAGCGCCACCGCCGTCGCAAGTTGCAGTTGCCCGAGCGGCAGGCCGCCGGTGTCAAAATAATTGATGGTGAGGTCGCCGTCAGGATGAAGGATAATGGGCCGCTCGCCGAGCGCCCGCGTGAAGGGTTCGTAAGACAAACCTTCCTCAATGATGACGGTGTAATCGTAATAACCTGCCGTCTGTTCCAGAAAATCACGCATGTGCACCGATTTTCCAGCACCCGTCGCACCGATGAGAACGGTGTGCTGCGGTGTTGGCGGCGTGCCAAGAAATGTGCGCAGGCCGACGAGATTGTTTTGCGACCCGTCATAGATCGCCTCGGCTTCATTGAGATGTCCCGTAAAGGTCGCTGAAACGGGCAGCATGTCGGCCAAATATCCGTCTTCTGCGTAAAGGCTGCGGTGTTTGTAACTGGAGCCGGTCCAGCCCGGCCACGAGGCGAAGAAGAGTTTCTTGGCCGTCGAGGGGAGTGCGCATTCGTAATACTGCGCACCGCCCATTAGGTTGATCGCGTTTTTAATCGCGGCGCACTTGGCGGAGAGCGCCGCTTCGTTGTCATCCCAGATTCGAATGATGTAGGTGACGGCGAATGCGTTGATGAAGCCCGTCGAGAGCGATTCGATTTTCTTTTCCTTTTTCCCAATCGCGACGAGGAGAGAATGCCGCTCGCTATCTTCGTATTCACCGCGCAGTCGCTCGATGGCTTTCTCCTCTTTGTCCACTTCGCGCTTCGCGGGCAGTGGCTCGATGTTGACTGTAATTTGATAGTCGAGAAACGACAGGCCAGTGAGACGGTAGATGATGCCAGGATACGTCCGGCTGGGCCACCGCTTGAGCGTGTAAATTGTGTGATAACGGCTATCGAGATAAAAACCGATTTTAGGCAGGCCCACGCCGTCCGAACTCCAGCAATTTTCCTGAAGCGATAACTCTGGATTGAACTGCGCTTCAAATTCCACGTCGAAACGATCCACCAGCGACGGGTTCAGGAATTTCTTGCAGTAAATGAAGTGCTCCGCGTCATCCATTGGGGCCACTGTGGTGTCGCTGCCGAAGATCGTCCGCAACGTGCCGGTCAATTCATCAAACTGGCCCTTGAGCTGCCCAATCAGTTTTTCGTAATAACGAACGAGGCTGTCACGGCTTTTGAGATTGCCCGAGTAATTGGTAATCTCGGCTGTCACAAAGAGGACGAGATTTTCCCGACGCAGCTCGCGACGGTGCATTTTATCCCAATACCGCTGGAACCGTTCGCTGCGCACGCGCTTGAGGTGCGGATGAGTCACTCGCTCCGTCTCCCGAAAATACCGCGTCAGCTCCTTCTTGTAATCGCAATTGGAGGTCCACTGAAGTTGTGCGCGCATTCCCGTCGAGAGATTGGCGAGGAAGCCGCGAATCCTGTCCTGATACGCGTTGAGATACGCCACGCTCGCGCCGCGCAGGTCGGGCGGTTGCAGCACATAGCCCTTGGCCGCGCTGCCACCTTTTTCCGGCGACCCGAAGAGAATCAGCCCTTCCGCGAAATGTCCGTTCGGCGCACCCTTCATGACTTGGCTTTGGGAGAGGCGGGTTGGGCCTGGGCGACAAACGACCAGCCTTCTCCATTGAATTTTTGATCGACCCAATCCTCGGCATAGCCTTCCGGCTTGTTGTGCCGCAGGAGCACCACCCAGCAAAGCGGGCAGAGAAAAATGGGCGCAACGAACGCGAGCGCAGCCAGTTTCCCGACGCTGAAGAGAAAACTCAGCAGGAGATAGAGGCCGAGCGCGACGACGAGAGCAACGAGCACGTAGATGAAATCGTTGCCTTCCAACCCGAACGCGCGGCCCTTGCTGTCGTTCGCGCTGTTCGTATCCGTGATGCGCAGCTCGCTCATGTCAAAACGATGGGGTAAGCGCGCCGTCGCCCATGCCAAAAATCGTAAAGAGCACCGCCATGATCGCGGCGGCCCCGGCAATGATGATGCCGGACACAATGCCCATCTTGCCATCAGCGTCGCCTTTCGACATCCGATCCGCACCCGTCCAGATTTTGACCACGCCCCACAAAAATCCGAAGAGGAACATGACACCCAGGCCGGTTTGGACGGAGGTCTTGAGGGACGAGGTGACTTGAGCAAGCGGCAGGACTGGCAGCGCCCAAGCCCGGCTGTTCAGCAGGTGGAACGTGCCCAGCCCGCCGAGGATTCGCATAATTTGTGGCAGGTTATTTTTCATAGGAATGATTCCGAAGGATTCGGATGGTTAACAGGGCGCTCGCTTCGCGGCGAAAAATACGACCCTGCACTTCCTATGTTTTACCCTAATACTGCCGCTAAAATCTTGGATGTTTCCGGCTTTTTTGAGGACGAATCCGAAATTAACGCAGTAATCACCGCGCGCCTGGGCGGAAAGCCGAAGAATTTCTGGCAGTGCCAGCTAAGATGACTTTGGTCATAGAATCCCACCTCATAGGCCGCCTCCGCCACGCGAAACTCTCCTGTCCGCAAAAGTTCCAGCGCCTTTCCAACGCGATATTTTAGGAGGAATTGGCGGGGCGACATTCCGGTCGCGCTTTTCAGCAGTTTAGCGAAGCGATCGACACCCAGCGCGGCGTGCCGGGCCAGGTCGGGCACCGTAATCGTGTCGCGGATGTGTGCATCAATATACTCAAGCATCTGCCGCAGGGCATTGCCGGACAGTCTTGGTTGCGTGGTCGCACGGCGGCCGGCTCGAAAATGTTGCTCAAGCGTGCGCGAAGCCAGTGCCGTGCCGATGCCTTCGATGAAGCTGGCCGACTGAATTGCGGTCGTGCGACACAGATCGCGAAACATTCCGCCCATAGACCAGAGACACGCATCCAGTTTGCTAAGGACTTTGAAGTCCTCCACAACGACGGTGCGGAAAGTGCTGTTCGCATACTCTTTCAGCAGTGTCTCTTCGATGTAAATGGCCACGACATCGGCCTCGTTTTTCCATTCGCACTTGTGCGGCAAATTCGGCGGGATCAGGCAGAGTTGATTAGCGCCCACGGATTGTTTCCTGATGCGACCGGATTTGCCCCACCATGATGTGATCTCGGCGCACGCACCGTCGAACGTAAGAAAAAGCTCTGCTTGTCGGTGATAATGCTCGGGCCAAAGAGTCGGCTTTTGACGAGCGTAAAAAACGCTAACCTTCTCACTTTGACAGAGCCACGGGCCAAACGGCTCCTCCGTCAGAGAGAATTGATGCCCACCTCGATTATTTGCTTCCGACTGATTCGAAAGAATGGTGCCAACCGTATGCCCATTGTGAGCCATGAAAATTTAGGCAATCGCCGAGTAAGCTCACATGAATTTGTAAGCCGGGAGCCAAGGACAGCGACTTGCGCGTGAGGTTCAATAATCTCTGTCACGTTGCGGTTACACCCAAAATATTCCCGCGTATCATTAGATATGCTGTCGCCGTGAGCCCGTCTGTATCTGATAGCTCTGCCCCGTCCGTAGCACCAAACATTCATTCCGCAAATCCACCTCCACGCGCCCGGAGCCCGAGCAGCGTGAGAGTAATCCGTCTGCAATGGCGTCCTGTAAATGGCGTTCAACCGTCGAGCGCATAGGTCGTGCGCCCAGCGTCTTGTGGAAACCCCGCCGGATGAGAAATTCCACGACTTCTCCGTTTACTTCCAACGCAAATCCAAGATCGCGCAAGCGAGCTCTTTCGCGATCAATCATCAACTCGCAAATCTCACGTTGCGTGTCGAAACCAAGCCGCGCGAAAACAAGTTTCTCAGTGATGCGACCGACGAGTTCAGGCCGGAGCTGCTGGCCCACGCGGGAAAGCACCGTGCGTTCCACGGTCGCCATCGGCGCAGAGGTCATACGCATGACTTCCGACGATCCGATATTACTCGTGAAAACTGTATAGAACCGGGAGAGATTCTTTCGCTCGCCGGTGGCGAAGGTTATGCTGGCGTCGTCGAGCACTTGAAGGAACAGATCGAGCACGAGCGGATGAGCCTTTTCAATTTCATCGAAAAGCAGTGTGCCTTCCGTAGAACCTTTTAACGCCCTGCCAAGCAGACCGATTTCATCAGCTTCCTGCCCAATCAGTTTTTCGACCGAGGACTGATTTTGATATTCTGACATGTCCAAGCGAATAGGCTTTCGCCCGTCGAAAAGGTAGGCGGTAAAAACATTTGTCAGCTCGGTCTTGCCGACGCCGGTGGGGCCGACGAACAGGAACGAACCTTTAGGTCGTCCGGGATGAGCCAGACCCAATTCACCGCGCGTCAATACCGACGTGGCACGTTCCATGACGTGCGGCTGGCCCCGAATGTTCGCATCGAGATGCGAACGCAGACCACGCAATTTTTCCGCCTGCAATGGCGGGGACGTGCGGAGCGCGGTGGTTTCTTCAGCGAACATGACTCAAAATGCTTCGCGATACCACGCCGGCACCTGGCCATCGTTGCCGAGCGCCGGGATCGTTACTTTGCGGAACCCGAAATCACAATGCTGCACGACCGCTTGAAATTTCTTTAGCCGGCGCAGTTGGTGCGGTTCGAGATAGTATTTGTCCTCTTCCATAAAGGAGGTGGTTCGCTTTCCCCCTGTATATCCATACGTGCGCCGCTTGGCTTTGCGTTTGCCCAACGTATCGGCGGCGATGTTCGCGGAATCTTCGTCCGCCGCGCAAAATGTGATTCGATTCGCCATATTCGCGATAAAGACCTTCGCCTTTCGCTCATCGCCCATTGGCGGAATGAGTGAAGCATAGGATTGCGTTGCCGCCACGACCGTTGCCCGTGCCTCCCGCAGCACGTCCACTACATTGTAATCACTCATCCCATCCTCGCTTGCGGTAACGATTTTCTGCGCTTCATCCGCCCACAGGATGACAAGGTTGTCGCGGGTGCGCTCCGGCGCGGGTTTGTCAAATCGACGCAGCGCATGGGCGTAAAATGTCAACTTGAGCAACGTATTGATGTAACGCCGCTCAACCGGAAAACGCTGCGGGATGGAGACGCAGATTATTTTACCTCGGTCGATGTCGTCGAAACTGAAGGTCGATTCTTTCGGACAAAATATGTCGGCGATGTCCGGCTCGGTAAAATGCTTCAGGTAGTTCGCAATCGTCGTCTTGACGCCGCCCAATTGTTCCGCCGGTTGAGTCAGGAAATTCCCGTGATAATGATCGACGAGCAAGCGCGCCTCGTGGGTATTCTTCTTTGCAACCATCGCCATGATTTCTTTAAGCAGGCTATCCGATGACAGAAAATCATAGGTGGTCTCCAATGTCACCGGCAGCTCGGCACAGTGCAGAGCCTTGAAAGCAAATTCCATCTGAACCTGTGCCTGCATTCGGAAAAAACTTTGTTCGCTGCGCTGTCCAAGTGCGACGGCCACGTCACAGGCAATCTTGGCCTTGGCCGACCACGGCAGGTGCGGATTGTCCAAGAAATTGAACCGGTGTGCCGGTTTCCAATCTGCTCCGGCGTTTTCTGGCCGCACTTGCAAAAGGATGAGATCGGATGCGCGGCCGAGATGCCCGAGCATGGGCGACAGTGTTTCCCAATAAAGCCCCTTGTCATCGACGCAAACTCCGCCCCAGGTCGGACAATTTTTAGAGACCTGCCAAAGCATCGTGTTGATCGCAGCCACGGTCTTGCCCGTGCCAACCTGACCGGTGATGAGCCAGCCACGGCAAAAACTGTAAATATCCCAAGTGAACCCGCCCAGCCGGAGGATTATTTGCGGACGCGGGCACGAGCGCCGGCTGGCGGCAGAATGAAGCTGCCAAAGGGAGAGCAGCCCGAAAGCGAACGCAACCATGCGGCCAGGGCCGGCCTGCTCCCAAAGTGCCACAGCCGCACCCGCACTACTGACGGAAAGAATCAGATTTAGGAACATGGTCACACGTCCCATAGTATACCCGAAGCCTCACGGTAAATTCTTGGACAAACCCGGCTTTTTTCAGGACGTTTCCACGAGCCGCCTTGGGGGAAGTTCCATTTGAGCAAGAGCTTTATGGGATCAGGGAGCGTCAACCCAGCCCTGTTTGATGGCGTAACGCACGAGGCCGGACGTTTCATGGATGTTGAGCTTGTCCTTGAGCGCAGCGAAATGATTAGCGATGGTCTTTGCGCTCACGTGCAGCCGTTCCGCCGTTTCTTTCGTCCCGAAGCCGTTGGCAATGGAGCAGATGATTTCACGCTCGCGCGGCGTGAGGGCGACGGAATTGCGAACGCGTTGAACCAACGGTGGACTGGCCAGGATTTCCTTGCTCTCCGCGCAATAGTAAGTGCTGCCTGCCGTTACAGCAGTCAGCGCCTCACCCAGCGTTTCCATCGAGGAACGCTTTAACAGGAATCCCTCCACACCGGCAGCGTGCACGTCCTGCACGATGGCCTGATCGTCGTTGGAGGTGAGCACGATGAACTTTGTTGCTTGCAGCTGAGGCCGAAGATTCTTCACCAGCTGAAGCCCCGAGCCGTCTGGCAACATCAGATCGACAATTACCAAATCAGGTTTGAGTTCGACGCAGGCAACCAATCCGGCGGCCACCGTCCCAACGGCCGCAACGATTTGGATTTTTATCTTCGAGCTTTGCACCACGTCGCTCAGAAGTTGGCGAATCATCGTATGGTCTTCGATGATGATAAGACGGAATGATTTCATGCGCGGAATCGCAGCCAGAATTTGGCAACCCCGACGTGATTTGATTCATGTTCAACTCTGAAGACGCGCTAGCCGCTCGATCCGATCAACCGGCGCACCGTTTGGATTATTTGCTGCCCGGTAAAAGGCATCGGAAGAACGTCATCAGAAGGCGCAGCACTTATAGGTTCGAAATCGACCTTGGCATACTTCGGTCCCACCCATAACACCGGAAGGTGGGATGTGCTTGATTCGGCTTTGAATCGCGCTCGAATTGCCTTGGCTTCACGCAAACTGCTGTCGAGCACGATCAAGGCGAAAGGCCGCTCCCGCGCCCGAGCGACGGCATCAGCAACGTCAGACGCCGTGCAGGTGAAATAACCGTCGATTTCAAGAAATCGCCCCACCAGATCGCGGATCACCGCCTCGGCACTCAAAACCAGAACCCTTTTGGAGTCCAATGTTGCCGGAAGCTCGGGCAAGGCGGCACCATTCTCTTTATCGGGAGACATTCGGAAGACCTAAATAAGAACATCAGTCACGTCATCAACGAAATTGACGATAGCTAATCTGCCAGCAAGTAGAAAACACCGTTTCCCAACAAGGTGTTTATGCAAGCCAATGGCCGCTACGCTGTGTGATGGCCGCGTCCAACACCTCGTCAATGTGCCGGTTGATCCGCGCACTGCGCCTGAAGCATGGCTACACGCAAGAGACGCTCGCGGAACGGGCGGGCCTGGACTACAAATATTACCAACGGTTGGAACTCGGGCAAACTGAGGCACCGTTGGTTTCGACTTTGGACAGGTTGGGACGTGTCCTCGGTGTGAAGGCGTGGATACTTTTGTGCGATGACATGGAAATTATCGCAAAGAAAACTGGAATTCGCGCTTCTGCGTTGCGAGTTCACGCAAAGCGCAAACCTGGACGTCCAAAAAAAGTCAGCTCTTGAGCGCTCTGAAACATTTGGCCGGACCCATTCTCAGGCGATAGCAGCCAGCTTCAAGTTCGGCCCATCGACTTTCAGGACGTTTCCACGTCGCTTTCGGGCAAATCCTTCAGGGCATGCACGGAAACTCGGCTGATGAACGGTTCGTTTTTGTCCGCCTGCGAACGAAATTTCGCCGGCATGTCGCGCAAACAATCAAGATGAGAATTGGCAATCTCAGGAAGGAGCAACGCGAGGCGAGTCCCATCCAATACGACTTCATGATTGGCGAACGAGAGCACCAGTTGCTCACTATCGCCAGTGGTCTGATGACGCGCGGCAGAAAAATGCGACCACGGGAACACCCATTTCTCGCCATTCCATGAATGAATTTGCAACGCGCGCACCGGCGCTTCCGCCGAATCACGCGAGCGGCTATGCGCCAGCTCAGCCGTCCGGCGCTGGTGAAGTGTGTCTCGTAGTAGGCTCATAAGGTGATTTTGTGCCGCACCGCGTTTCGGTTATTAAGCCGCATTACGGACTCATGCAGCCGCACTCGTTCCGTTGCGGCCCGTGCCCGGTGCGTCCATACTGGGAGACGGCTGCGCAGCCCGCGACGGGCCACCTGATCCGGCACGGCCAACTTCATTTCCAATGCGAGGCCACGGTCGCCGCTTTGTTCGATGCTGGCGCGAAGCTCGGCCTTGTTGTCCGTGAAAACAATGACCCGTTTCCGTCCGCGCGAGATGGCGACATACCACTGGTTTCGGTTCGTCGCAGCGCGGCAGGCCGCATCCGCCACCAGCACGGTGTCCACGGTCTTGCCCTGCGAAGCATAAGACGTAACCGCATAGCCTCGGTTAAATAGCCGTTGTTGCGGCGAGAGCGTCTTCGCCGTGAGGCGGTCGTTTTCAATCGTCAGCGAGCCATCGGCCGCGACGCGGCGCACCGTCACGAGTTCTCCGTTGGCGATGGGAAGTCCCTCCTTGGATTTCCCATTGAACTTCAGTTGCAGCCGGTCACCGGGAGCGACGTTGGTTTCCCGCTCGACGACGATGGCAACCCGGTGGGTATGGCGATAGCTCATGGTTGAGCGCCGGCCATCCTTGATGAGCACCAAACCGCGTTCGTTTGTCCCGGCGATGGGGCAGAGATCGCCTTTGGCAAAACGACCATAGCGTTTAATCACAAAGGCAAATTGGCCCGGCTGATAGAACCGGGCATCCCTCTTCTGTGCTTCATTGAGATCGACCGCCTGATAGGTCTTCAATGAGACGCCATGACCGATTTTTCCACCCGCTTGGAGTTCCGCCCGAATCGTTTCGTTCATGGCGTTTACCTCGTCCCAAGTTTGGGCTACGACCAGCGCGCGTTCGTGGCGGTCAAGGCTGGCAAGGTATTCCCGAGCCAGCCTTGCGCGGCGATCATCTGGTGCGACTTCACGGATACACCCCAACCGATCCAAAACATCGAACGACTCGGCAATCTGACCGGACGAAGCCGCTTTTACCGCCTTGCGGTAACCCGCCACGAACGCGCGCTCTTCTTCTGATTTTGCCCGTGCCGGGTCTTGGCGGCGAATCTCGCGGAGCACCGCTGCCTTCAAACCGCTAAACTTCTCGATAGCGCGCAGCGCGTCCGAAGCCTGCACGGCACCGTGCTGCCGGGTGTCACCCGAAAGGATCAATCTGCCGCCATGCGCTTTCGTCAAAGCGACCAGTTCGCCCAATTGCTTTCCGCCAATTTGGCCGGACTCATCCACCAGCACCACCGCACCAGCCGGCAATGCTTTCGTTCCAAGACGGTGTGAGAGCGTTTCGGCTGCGAGGCCGTCGGCGCAGAGGTCAGCGACTTGTTGGCGTTGCGGAGCCAGCACGACCACCGGATGGCCGGCGGCATGGAGCGCCTGCGTCACTTCGCGCAGGGTGAAACTTTTACCCGTGCCGGCGCTGCCACGAAATAGGGTGATGAAATCCCGACTGGCGAGAATCTGTTTGGCCGCTGCCGACTGTTCCGCCGATAGGGTGGGCGCAGGCTGATAGTTCCGGCTGAGTGGCGGGTGTAGGTTGCGGCCGTCATGGGCGGCGACCACGATCCCAAGTTCACAGCGCAGCACATCCCGCGAGGTGAGCTTGCGTGTGCCGTCTTCGCGAATGTAGGCGCGTTTCTCGATGGCTTCGCGCAACGCGGCTAGGTCGAAATCCTCCCCGCGACCGCGCGCCAGCGCCGCCGACATCAGTTCGTAATCGTTCACCACGGAGCGCCGTTCAAAAAGGTTTTCATCTGCCCATGCGGTGATACCCGCCAGATCGGCCGGTTTCGCCGACCTAGGCTGAACGGAGCGCAACGCTCCGAGCGCCCGCGTTTCGTCCGCCGTCAACTGTTTCGCCCACGACGGGCGCAGTCGGTCGGCCGTCGAGTCCTTGAGTTTCCGCCGTCGGTTTCCGTGCGCGATGCGCTTCCGCAGCGAGCCTATGTCGGTGACGGGTGATCCCATTTTCAAATGCTGATCGGTCTCCTCATTGATTTGTTGGTTTCGTTTGGAGAACCGGGCGATGACTGACACCGGGACGCCTTTGATTTCAAAGCCATGGACCGTATTTTCGATCTCATAGCCGAGCGCCCGGAGGCCCTTGCAGAGTTCGTGCCGGTAGAGATTCGTGGCGAATTTCTGCGCCCGATACATGCTCTGCACTTCAAGCGCCTTCCATCGGGATTCGGTCGGATCGAAGGTCGCATTGAACACGACGCAATGGGTGTGGAGATGCGGATCGAGTTCCCGGCTCGTGTCATGCCGGAACGTCGCAGCCACGAGATTGCCCGTTATTCGTTCGCTTCGCAGGCCACCTTTTCGGATGCGAGCCTCGGCAAACCTTTCCAATTCCAACATGGCCATTTTAACCGCCCGGTTATGCAGGTTCAAAATACGATCATCCTGATAGAGCGCGACCACCGACACCGACTTCGGAGGAGCAATCGCGAAGTCATAAAAGATGCGCCGATTAGCGACGGTATCCCTGCCTACGTCTTGGCGAACCGTGTTCATCCGCTGCCCGAGTTTCTGGCCAGTCGCCGGATTCTTCCCCTCACATAACGCAAGGAAAGCCGCCTCATTCACCGTGCCTTCGAGTCCTAGTTTTGCTGCACCCTGACCAAGCCACTCTCCAGCAACCTTCATCCCTTGGGCATAGTAGTCACCGACGCTTAGATGCTCGCGGAAATACTCCCTCGCATTCGCAAGATTGAACTGGATACGTGGTTGAATCATGATGGTAAAAACCGACTTTGCGGTAATGATTTGTGTAACGTAGCCACGTTACTTTTTGCCTGAGACACAGTACTCCTTACGCTAAAGCGTAACGTTTCGATCTTCGTAAGTGGTGCGACAGCGCTCGTGTCGCATGACGCGAAGCGTCAACCGGCGCAGACCTGCGCCCAGGAGGGAATAGGGGCAGTAGCCCGAGGGCAGTTGCGCCTATTCCCGACCTCCACGAAGACACGCCGCGCTGCGCTGTTTCGGCGTGCCCTCGTGGACTCGCGGAGCGTGCGGCACGCGCGCGGAGACATGGGGACGCTCCTCGCTTTCGCCCGCCGTCCGCCTCCGCTGGCCGCCACCTGGCAAGCACGCTGCGGTGGGCGGCTCGGCTTCGTTCGTCGCGTCCCCATGACTCCGCGCCGGCCGCCGGTTGTGGCGCACCCGCGCCACTTGCGAAATAGGATCAGATCGGATTGGCAGCGCCGACCGATTCGCGGCTGGCACGCATCGTCCGCACTTCGCGTTGGATGAATCCGGCCACTGTTTTTAATTGGACGGGGCCGAGTGCCTTGAGCGATGAGACCGTGGCTTTAAGAGCCAGCCTTTCCGTTGCGAACCGATAGACCTGCTCGCCATCCCAACCGAGTTCACGCGCACCGGCGAAGATCGCTCGGTAAAAATCGTTCTGGTAGGCGGCGGGATTACGACGGCGCAACTGCGAACGATTGATGGCCCGATGCTGCCGGAGAAAGCTAAGGGCCTCATCATACCGGCTGCGCGGAATCAAAAGGTAGGAGGCGACCTGAAACCGGCGCTGAAGCATCCGATGCACGGCCGCAAAATTGGCCTCTCCTTCGTCACCGGCGAGCCGGGCGGCGAGTTCGCCGGCAACCTCGCGGATGCGCTCGCGTTGCTCAACCGTCAGGTGACGCTCGTCGGGAGTGATCGTATTGCGACGGACGAATTTTTCCGTCTGGATGAGATCACGCCCGGCGACCTGCACGACGTTGCGGTGACCGGTCACACGGACGTTTTGACTTACCGAGTCAGCCGGTGGCGGAAGCAATACCGCAAGGCTTTCGATGAGCCGGGCCAATTCTGGATCGTTGTCCAAATCGCACGACGCGCTTTCCTCGGCAAGGAGTGCCTTTCGGATCAGCGACTCAGGTTTCGCGGTCGCAAGTTCGAGCGCGCGCGTGGCATCGGGATTCGCGACGAATTTCTTTTGCAGATAAGTTTTCGCGGCTTCATACGCGTCCAGGATCGCGTGGCTTACGACATCCTGAGTCGCGTGCTTTAGAAAGGCTGCCCCAGCGAGCAGCGTGGAGAAGATTGATTCTGTTTGCATGATACCCATGCCCACGCGTCAACGGCACGCCACTGGCATCACGCTGGGAATAGGTGCAGCTCGCACGCTGGTAGTTGAACCGATTTCCGGGCGACATCCGCGAACACGGCCGCGAGTTGAAAGAATTCTCCGCCTCCGCTCGCTGCCCGATTTTGTCACGCCCGCCATGGAGTTCTCGCTTCGCTGCGCTCCTCCATTCCGTCCTTCGTCCTTCCCCCTCGCGAGGAGCAACCAGGCTCATCGCTCGGCGGCCTCGGCCGTGGCTGGGCGTGCCTTCACGGGCCAGCGCGCGGAGTGCGCCTTGATAACCGGGCAAGGGAGCCCGAACGGGGTGCGCACGGGCGCATGGCAACATGCAACAATCCACGTTTAACCTTCACGACCAGCACCAGACGCCGGTCATCGCCTGCGGCGAACAACCGCAACAGCGGTTTGAAACATTCGGCGCAGCGGCGCTCAGCGATACCGAACTTATCGCCATCATGCTCCATACTGGAATCCGTGGCCATTCCGTCCTTGGACTCGCCTCACAACTGATCGCCCAAGCGGGTTCCATCGCCGGACTCGCCAGTTGGCAGCCGGAAGATTTCCGACGACTGAAGGGCATCGGTCAGGCCAAGGGCCGGCAGCTGGCCGCGCTAATCGAAATCGGCCGGCGCATGATCAAACAGCCAACCGGGGAAGCACCGTTGCTCAATCGACCCGAATTGATCGCGGCTCACATGGCTCCATTTGCCCGGAGTTTGGAGGTCGAAAAGTTCTGGGTCTTGTGCCTCAACAGGAAAAACCGACTTAAGAAGTTGGTGGAGGTTTCATCGGGCACAGCGGCGAACACACTAGTGCATCCACGCGAGGTGTTCCGTAGTGCAATCCAGTATGGATCAACAGCCATCGTTTGTGTCCACAATCACCCATCAGGCGACCCACAACCATCAAGCGCCGACATGCAAATCACCCGGCAGTTGCGCGAGGCATCCCGCACCATGGATATCCATCTACTCGACCATGTAATCGTAGGTGAGGCAGCCGCCGATCCGACTGATCTCGGTTACTACAGCTTTCGCAGTGCGAACCTGCTCTGACATAAGTCGGGGCTCAGGTCGCACAAGTAATTGTTCAACTATGAAGAAGAAACCTCCATAAAACTGAACCTGCGGTTCCGTCCGCAGTAGCTTATCGGCACCGGCGCGA
>Ga0210398_10001769_pt1 | contig 21774 bp, 21 predicted proteins | sample IncBWC4OmetaG_FD_161047 | JGI IMG/M metagenome (GOLD analysis project Ga0210398, IMG submission 161047) | Forest soil microbial communities from Barre Woods Harvard Forest LTER site, Petersham, Massachusetts, United States - Inc-BW-C-4-O | ecosystem: Environmental > Terrestrial > Soil >...
TGAACATCAGCGGCGAGGGGATCGGCTCGGTGGTCGCCGAAAAATGCTCGCCGACCCATAATTCGTCGAAGCCGAGCTCATCGGCGTAGAGCGACTTCTCCTCGTCTTCGGCGAGCGTGTCGGTGAGCGAGCGCGTCGGCGGGTGCACCGGCATCATGAATATCCCAAGACGCATCTCGATTTCCTCTACGGTTTGTAGGCACCGACCCGGTACGATAGCGCCGTCGTCTCCGGGCGCAAGGCTTGATCCGCGCCGATGGCCGGCGCACTATTTTTGCCAACAGGAGGAAATGCCATGAGCGTCGCCGAGCTGCGTCCGGCTGCCGCGCCGGGAGCCATTCCGACCGCCGAGGACCTGGTTGCGCGGGCGCGCGCCATGGCGCCAAAACTGCGCGAACGCGCAGTACGGGCCGAGCGCGATCGCAACATCCCGCAGGAATCCGTCGATGAATTCATCGAAGCCGGCCTCATCCACACCCTGCAACCAAAGCGCTGGGGCGGCTACGAGCACGACCACGAAGTGGCGTTCGATATCGCCGTCGAGCTCGGCAAGTCGACCTGCGGCTCCTCGGCCTGGTGCTTGAACTATCTCGCCGACCATGCCTGCATCCTGGCGCTGTTCCCCGAAGAGGCGCAGCACGATGTCTGGAGCCGCGACAAAGCCGCCTGCATCGCCACCTCGGCGGCGCCGACCGGCAAGGTCGTGCCGACGCCGGGCGGCTACCGGCTCGACGGCCGCTGGTCGTGGTGCTCAGGTCTGCGGCATTCCCAGTGGATCATGATCGGCGGCTTGGTGCAGCGCGAGGGCGAAGACCATCCCGACATGCGGCTTTATCTGGTGCCGGTGGCCGAAGTGAAGCAGGACGACACCTGGTACTGCGCCGGCCTACGGGCCAGCGGCTCGAACACCTCGGTGCTCGACAATGTCTTCGTGCCCGAGCACCGCAGTGTGTCATTCTCGACGCTCCGCGACGCCTGTTCACCGGGATCCAAGGTCAACACCAACCCGATCTTCAACACGCCGTTCATTGCGGTGCACAGCTACGCGCTGCTCGCTCCCGTGCTCGGCTTGGCTCGTGGCGGCTATGCCGACTTCGTGCAATGGACCCGCAAGCGCTACCTGACCTATACGGCGCTCAATATCGCCCAGCACGTACCGGTGCAGATGCGCGTCGCCGAGATCGCTGCCGAGATCGATGCGGCGGAGCTGTTGGCGCGGCGCGCGTTCAAGATCGCGCGGCAGGATTATTCCGGCATGTCGCTGGAGACCCGCACGCTGCTTCGCCGCGATTTCACCTTTGCCGTAAAAAAGCTGCGCGAGGCGATGGACGATCTGGTCAAGATCTCCGGCTCCAGCGGCTTGATGGACGACAATCCGATTCAGCGCTGCTGGCGCGACGCGCACGCCATCTCCTCGCACGTGGTGATGAATTGGGACGTGCCGGCGGAGAATTTCGGCCGGATGGAATTCGGCTTAGGTCTCAATCCCGCCTATCCGATGTTTTGACGGTCAATTCCACCGCCACACACCATAAGCGTGGCCGTTCTGCATCTGCGGCGCTACATAGGTCGGCTTGCGGTTGCCGATGGCGCCGAGCATGGCGATCCAATTCAGCAACTCGCCGCCGACGTTGCCGGCTTTGAGCAAGCGATGCTGCGTGGATTCGGAAATCAGCTGGTCGATTTTCTGCTCTTCAAGCAGCTTGATGACGCGCGCGGCCCAATCCGGGTCGGGCACGCCGTCGGAGCGGCTCGCTGCCATGCGCGGGCCGCCGACTTCGAGCGAAAAGCTGCCGCTGCCCATGACGACGACGCGCAACGGCGCCGGCCACGACTCGACGGCGCGCGCCACCGCCTGGCCGAGCGCATAGCAGCGCTGCGCCGGTGGCAGCGGCGGCACGTGGCCGCTGATGAAGAACGGGATGACCGGGATTTTCATGTCGGGTGTCAAAAAGTGCAGCGGCACGGTGACCGAGTGATCGACCGAAAAATGCTGCGTCATGGCGACATCGTAGCCGGTGGTGACGGCCGCGGCGCGGATATGCGCCGCCAGCGCCGGCAGCGACGGCACGACGTAATTCGGCACGTCGCGCGGCTCGTCGTTTGGCGCCTTGAAATTCTTGTCGACGCCGACGGCGAAGATCGGCAGCGCATCGAGGAAAAAGGTGTTGAGGTGATCGGTGTCGAACATCACGATCAGATCGGGCCGCGTCGCGGCAAGCTGCTCCCTTTGCGCGCCGAACAGTTTTGCGATTTCGCAATCGGGGCCGTCGCGCTTGACGAAATGCGGGAAGATCGGGGTGTGCGGCACCCCGAAACCGGCGACGATCTGGGCCATGGGTTGAGCTCCTCTTGCTTGTTGCCGCCTCACGCCACCGGCTGGCCGATTTCGTCGACCTTCACCGCGCGCATGCGCTGGTTGTAAATCTCGGCGTTCAGCCCGCAGACCTCGAAGCGGGCCAGATAGTTCATGAGAAAACCGTTGGCGCCCATGCGGTAGAGCTGCCCGACGTCGCCGGCCAGGAGGCAGCGACGCTCCTCCTCGGTTAGCTCGAGCGGCGCCAGCGCCTTGGCCGGATCGGCCTTCATGGCGGCGCGGAAGGCGTGGTCGCGCAAAACCTCGCGGCACAGATAGTTCACGGCGAAAATCGACATGGCCGGCTCCAGCATTGAACCGCGATATTTTGCACGATCGCGCGCCGATTGCCACAGCGTGCTTGCATTCGTAAGCTTTCCGCCCACGTGCGGGAGGAATGGCAATGCAGCGCAGCACCAATCCGGTCTTCAACGATAGGAAGCTCAAGCTCGGCACCTTCGGCACCAATCTCGATCGCGGCTGCGCCATTTCCACCATCGACGGCGTGCTGGAGATCAACTGGCCGAATACGCTGGAACTGGCAAAGATTTCCGAATCGATGGAATTCGAGGCCCTGGTGCCGATCGGGCGCTGGCACGGATTCGGCGGGGTCACCAATTTCAACGGCCCGGGCTTCGAGTGCTTTTCCTGGGCCTCGGCGATCGGCGCCTCGACACAATATTCCGGCATCTTCGCCACCTCGCATGTGCCGACCATCCACCCGGTGATGGCGGCAAAGCAGGCGGCGACCATCGATCACGTCACCGGCGGCCGCTTCGCGCTCAATATCGTCACCGGTTGGAACCGCCCCGAGATCGAGATGTTCGGCTCGCCGCTGATGGAGCACAACAACCGCTACGATTGTGCCGTCGAATGGCTGCACATCTTGAAGGAATTGTGGACGCGGCAGGAGCCGTTCGACTTCGAGGGCCGCTTCTACAAAATCAAGAAAGGCTATCTGGAGCCAAAGCCGCTCCAAAAGCCGTTTCCGCCCGTGATGAATGCCGGCGGCTCGGACAAGGGCCAGCACTTCGCCGCAAAATATTGCGACATGGTCTATGTGGTGTTCGGCTCGCACGACTTCGACGACTGCAAGGCCAAGGTCGACTCTTATCGCGAGCTTGCTCGCCGGGAATACGGCCGCGACATCCAGGTCTGGAGCTACGCCTACGTGGTGCAGGGCGAGACCGAGAAGGAAGCGCAGGACTATTTTGAAGACTACGTGAACGCCAAAGGCGATTGGGAGGCAGTCTCAAATCTGGTCGAGACCATGATCGCCAATGCCAAGACCTTGCCGGCGCCGGTGCTGGCCGAGATGAAGAAGCATTTCATCGCCGGCTGGGGCGGCTATCCGCTGATCGGCACGCCCGAACAGATTGTCGATGGGCTGGTGCGAATGTCGAAGATGGGCCTCGATGGCACGCTATTGAACTGGCCGCGTTATATCGAGGACCAGCGCTGGTTCAAGGACAGGGTTTATCCGCTGGTGCAGCAGGCTGGGTTGCGCTGATTACCGCGGCACGTTTCCCGGGCGCAGCGCAGCATGAAGCGTAGCGGAATGATGCGCTGCTGACCCGGGATCGTAACAAACGCCGAGTCCAGAGCGATCCCGGATCAGCGGTGCACCACTTCCTGCTGCACCGCATCCGGGAAACACGGGTGGTGACGGGTTAAAAATATGGCCGGCTGGCATCGCGCCCCAAGCCCAGCTCCATGCGGCCATAGTGTGAAAAATTCATCTCGGTGTTGACGGCGATATGCATCGACATGAAGTGGATGTCGCGCCAGGCGCGCTGCAGCGGGTGCGAGGTGTTGAAGCTCGCCGTGCCGCTCAAGGCGATAAGCGTGTCGATCACCGAAACCGTCAGCTCGGCTACCCGCGCGAAGTCGCGCACCGAGCGCGCCAGGTGCTGCGGTGAATAATCTTGCGGCGCGTCAGTCACATTCACCGCGCGGCGTAGCAACAGATCGGCGGCGTCGAGATCGGCGGCGGCCCGGGCCATGCGGACCTGCACCGAGGTTTTCTCGGCGACCGATGAGCCGTCTTGCGCCTGGCGCGTCCTGGTCCAGTCGCGAAAGTGCTCGTAGGCGCCTTGCGCCGCGCCGAGCATCGGCGTCGCGAACGAAATCGGCGCGTAGTAGAAAAACGGCGTGTGGAAAATGACGTCCTCGTGCATGGCGCCGCCTGGCGTGGTGGCGTCGCGCAGCTCCGTCAGCTTGAGCACCCGCTCGCTCGGCACAAAAGCGTTGTCGGTGACGATGGTCTTGCTGCCGGTGCCGCGCATGCCGGCGGAGAACCAAGTATCGCGTATGCTGTAGTCGCCGGGCGCGACCAGGAAGAACTTCCACTCCGGTTTGTCACCGTCCTGCGCCATACCGCCGAGCATGACCCAGGTGCAATGATCGACGCCGCTGGCGAACGGCGAGCCTTTTCCCGAGACGCGATAGCCGCCGTCGACCGGCACTGCCACCGTCGCCGGCGCAAACGACGCCGCGACCGGCACATCGAGGCCGTTGGCCCACAGCGCCTGCTGAGCGGCCTGCGGATACTGCGCGATCAGATGATTGTGGTGGATGATCAGGCTGGCGCACCAGCCGTGCGAGGCATCGACCTTGCACAGTTCGCGCGTGACCTCGAACCAGGTGTCGAAGCCGAGCCCGTAGCCGCCGACACTCTGCGGCACCAGGATGCGGGCAAAGCCGGCCTTGAGCATCTCGTTCACGGACTCTTGGGGAATGCGCCGCGCGTCTTCCGCTGCCGCCGCGCGTTCGGCAAAACGCGGCGCCATGGCGCCGACGAGATCCATGATCTCATTTTTGGTCGCGCTCTGGGTCGGGGAGGGCGGCATGCGCTGCTCCTATGGCTCGGACATTTGCGGTGGCGCCAATACCAGACGGCGGCCGACCGGAAAGAGCTGCACGTCGTAGCGTTGCACCACCCAGCCCCAAATCCCTGAGGGGGCCTTGAGCATCACTGCGATCGCGATCATGCCCATCAGGATCAGATAGTAGGTGCCGTAGTCGGCCAACAATTCGCGAAGGATAATGTAGACCAGCATGCCGATGAACGGCCCCTCGATTGTGCCGATGCCGCCGATGACCACCATGAAGATCACCACCACGGTCCAGTCGTTGATGCTGAACCCCGCCTCCGGCGAGATGCGCAGTTTCTGCAAAAAGATCAGCGCGCCGATCAGGCCGGTGCAGGCGGCGGTGGCGACATAGATGATGAATTTGGTGCGGAAGGTGTTGACGCCGAGGCTTGCGGAAGCCGGCTCGGAATCGCGGATCGCGGTCAGCGCCAGGCCGTGGCGCGAGCGCAGCAACAGATAGACAATGGCGCAGACCGCGACCGAGATCGCAAGCGACATCAGATAAAGAATAGCATCGCGGCCGCCGCGGTCGGGCGAGATCTGCCTTAAGATCGCCGGCGTCAGCGACAGACCGGAGCCGGCGCCGAGCACCGCGATAAGACTTGCCGACAGCGCGAAGACTTCGGACATCACCCAGGTGCCGACGGCGAAATAGGCACCGCGCAAGCGGAACACGGCGAACGAGACCGGAATCGCAATCAGGCCGGCGAACGGCCCGGCAATCGCCAGCGCCAGATAGACGTTCATGTTCTGCGCGCCGGTCAAATAGAACAGCGCATAGCCGCCGAGCCCGACATAGGCCTGTTGGCCGACCGAGACGAGGCCGGCATAGCCGGCCAGCAAATTCCACAACTGAGCGAGCGCCAGGTAATAGGCCATCTCGGCAATGAGCCGCATCCAACCGGCATCGCTCCACCACGGTAACGCCACCAGCGCGACGAGCACCGGCGCCGCGACCAAGGCGAAGGCGCGGCTGGCTTTCGTTGCCCGCTCGACGCGCTCTTGCATCACAAGTCCTTGGTGCGCGGGAACAGCCCGCTCGGGCGGACGATCAGGATGATCAAAAAGGCGATGTGGCCGGCAAGGATTTGCCAGGTCGGCGACAGCGCCGCGCCGACCGCCTGCGCCACGCCGAGCACGACTCCGCCGACCAGCGTGCCCCACATGTTGCCGAGCCCGCCGATGATCACGGCCTCGAAGGCGAGAATGAGCCGGATCGGCCCCGTCGCCGGATCGAAGATCGTGCGGATGGCGAACAGCACGCCGGCTATTGCCGTGAAGATCATCGCAATGCCCAGCGCCAGCGCGTAGAGTTTTCGGTTGTCGATGCCCATGAGTTCTGCGGTATCGGCATCGTCGGACACGGCGCGGAAGGCGCGGCCGAGGCCGGTGCGGTAGAACAGAAGCTGGAGGCTCGCGATGGCGAACACCGCTACGGCGAACACCACCAGCGGATAGACGCCGATCGAGATGCTGCCAAAAATCTGTACGCTCGCGGTTTCGATGGCGCCTTCATGCAGGCGCTGCGTGTAGGCGCCAAACCCTTGCAGCAGGCCGTTCTGGATGATCACCGAAATGCCGAAGGTGACGAGCAGCGGCGGCAATAGCCCACCGCTGAGCGTGTGGTTGAGCAAGCCGCGCTGGATGGCATAGCCGACGACGAACATAACCGGGACGACGATAACGAGGCTCGAGATCGGATCGAGCCCGGTGCCTTGCGTGACGACCAGCGCCACATAAGCCGAGAGCACGATGAAGTCGCCGTGGGCGATATTGACCAGCCGCATGATGCCGAACGACATCGACAGCCCGATGGCGAACAGCGCATAGATGCCGCCGAGCAGGCTGCCTTGAATGAGAATGTTGAGCCATTCCATCACGGGCGCCTTACAAGCCGAAATACGCGGCGGTGATTGCCGAGCGATCGAAATTCTTGGTCGGCGCGCTGAGCGCCAGGCGGCCCTCCTGGAAGCAATAGAAACGCACCGAAGCATCGAGCGCGCGATTGATGTCCTGCTCGACCAAAACGACGGTGGTACCGTCGGCGGTGATGGCGCCGAGGCATTGATAGATGTCTCGGATGACGACCGGCGCTAGCCCAAGCGAAAGCTCATCGCACAACAGCAGCCGCGGATTGGCCATCAAGGCGCGGCCCATCGCCGCCATCTGCTGCTGGCCGCCGGACAAAGCCGGAGCCGGCAGATGGCGCAATTCCCGCAGGCGCGGGAATAGCTCATAGACGCGCCTCAGATTCCACGGCCCTTTGCGCTCGCTGTGGCCGCCGAGCAGGAGGTTTTCCTCGACCGAAAGGCTTGGAAACAGCCGGCGGCCCTCGGGCACCATGGCGATGCCGAGCCGCACCACTTCGTGCGGTGTCCTGTGGCCGATCGGCTGGCCATCGAACATCACCATGTCGGGCTTGGTCGGCAGCGCGCCCGCGACCGCGCGCAGGAACGTGGTCTTGCCGGCGCCGTTGGCGCCGATGATGGCGACGGTCTCGCCTTGCGCGACGCTGACGTTGATGCCGAACAGCGCCTGAAAGTCGCCGTAGAACGCAGAGAGATTGTTGGTGGCGAGCAGGCTCATGACACCGGCATACCCATATAGACTTCGCGCACTTTGGGCTCGGCCATGACCTCGCGCGGATCGCCTTGCGCCAAAACTTGCCCAAAATTCATGACGATTAGCCGGCTGGCGACCGACACCAGCGCGTGGACGATATGCTCGATCCAGACGATCGTCGTGCCACTGGCGTGAATGGTCTTGATAGTCTTCACCAGCTCGCCGCATTCGAATTCGGTCAATCCGCCAGCGATCTCGTCGAGCAGCAGCAGTTTTGGCTGGATCGCCAGCGCCCGCGCCAATTCCAGGCGTTTGCGTTGGAGTAACGTTAGCGTCCGCGCCGGCACATTGGCCTTGTCGTAGAGCCCGGTTACTCGCAGCACGTCGCAGCAACGCGGATAGCTGTCGCGCTCGCTTGTGCCGCCGCCATAAATCGCTCCCACCAGCAAGTTCTCGAACACGCTCATATTCGCGAACGGGTGCGGGATCTGATAGGAGCGGCCGATGCCGAGCCGCGAGCGTGCATGCGGCGCCATGGCGGTCATGTCGGCGCCGCCGAACACGATGCGGCCCTTGCTCGGCGCCACGTCGCCGGTGATCAGGTTGAACAAGGTGGTCTTGCCGGCGCCGTTTGGGCCGATCACGGCCAGCGCCTCGCCGCCTTCGACCGCAAGGCTCACCGCATCCACGGCTTTGAGCGCGCCGTAGGATTTCGACACTCCGTCAAGTTCTAGAAGCACTGTCATGAATGGCTTTTATACAGACAGCCGCCGCGCATGTCGCGCGACGGCTGTGTTGCATTCACCCTGAACGTCTCAGGAATATTGAATCGGCACGAACGGGCTGTCGACCGGGATGTTCGGCGCGGTCTTGTTGAACACCACGTTCAGGTCGTACTTGAACTTCGCACCCTTGACCCACTGCCCGCCGACCAGCGGCGTGGTGCACACGTTCGGCACCGGATTGGTCGGCCCGCCCTTCCAGGTGATCGGACCGACGATCGACTGGTATTCGGTCGCCGCGATGGCGTCGCGGATGGCGCTCGGTTCGAGCTTTTTCGAACGCTTGAGTGCGTCGATTGCAACTTCGAGATTGGCGTGCTTGAAGCCGAGCGGCTGGGTCCATTGCTTGCCGCTCGCCTTCTCGTAGGCGTCGCAATATTGCTGCGCCGTCTCGCCGGTGAGCCCCGACTTGAACGGGTGATGGTGCGACCACCACACTTCCGTCGACATGCCGGCGCCGCGGTCGCCCAGTGCCTCGACGGCGGTGGGGAACAGGAGTGCCTTCGGCGGCGTCACGATCTTCGGCCGATAGCCTTGCTGCGCGCATTGCGTCCAGAAGATCGCGAATTGCGGCGGATTGAAAATGCCGCAGGCGATGTCGCAATTCGCCTTCTTCAATTCCGCGATCTGCGAGGAGAAATCGTCGGACAGCGGCGGATAAAGGCCGAGGAAGTGCACATCAAAACCGTGGCCCTTGATGGTAGCCGGCAGTCCGTGCACCGGGTCGCTCGCCGCGACGCCGTCGGGATCGTTGGTCAGCATGACGCCGACGGTCTTGTTGGACGGCAACGTCAGCCACATCTCGGCGAACATGTTGGCGACCATGTCGAAACCCCAGAAGAAGTGGTAAGTCCACTCGAACCCCTTCTTCGGGTCACCCTTGCGGCCGAAGAACCAAGCCTGCCACGGGTCGTCCGAGGTGACGCAGGGCACGCCGGCTAGCTCGCACTGGTCGGCCACCGGATTGGTGGTGTCCGACGTCGACGAGGCGATCATGATGTCGACCTTGTCGTTATTAATGAGCTGCGCCGCCACCTCCGAGGCGCGGTTCGGATTGGATTGGCTGTCGCGGTTGAGGATTTGCACCGGGTGCTTCTCGCCGGCGACCATGATGCCGTCGCCCAATGCCTTGCTTACGCCCTCGGCCACCCATTTTGACGGCTCGCCGAAGGCTGCGATCGGACCGGTCTCCGGCGTGATCATGCCGATCTTGATGGTCTTCCCCGCAGCGCGCGTGGATTGAAACATCCAGGGCGACGCCATGGCGCCGGCGCCGCCCGCCGCGATCAGCTTGACCAGCTTGCGGCGCGCCCGGTCGACTTTTCCGCTCTGCTTTGCCTGCGGTGCCCCCGCTTTTGGCGTCATGGTCGATTTCTCCCTTGTCACGTGTCTTGTCACTTGCCTTCCGACTTGCCGGCCCACTGTTGCGTATGGGGGGCCGGCCCCAACGCATCATTGCAGACTAAAAGGGGACCGGAAATGGTCTTTCGTCGCCGGCTCAGCCGGTCCGCTCCTTGTACGCGCCGCCGGCAATCCAACTCTCGATTGTCGGCCCGATGGCGGCGCCGGTAACGAGTCCGTTCTGCCAATCGTCTGCTGCCGGCCGGACGATCAGCATCCAGCCATCGCCGAATGCGTCGCTGGTCAAAAGCTCCGGCTTGTCGACCAGCTTTTCGTTGTGCGCCACCACAGTGCCGTCAAACCCGGCGCGCGCCGCGCCGATCCATTTGCCGCCCTCGACCATCGCAAACCAGCGGTCCTTCTCGAAGCCGTGGCCGAGCCGCTTCGGCGTAAAGACGAGGACTTCGCCCATCAGCGCCGCGGCCCAGCTGGTGAAGCCGGTGCGCAGCGTGCCGTCGCGCAGCGGCCCATACCAGATCTGGTTCTCGACGTCGTAGAGAAGGTGCTCGGGAAACTCGTGATCCTGGACACGGGCCAACGCAGAACCTCTAAAAAGTAAGCACGCGGCAATCGTCGCCCATGACGTCCTGAATCATGGCGGCGGCGCCCATCACGCCGTTGCATTCAGGAATGAGATCGGCCTCGGTCTTGCCGAACAATTCGAGATTGGCCGGGCAGGCCCAGAACTTGGCACCCTGGCCGTGGGCTTCCTTGATCCAGTCGTAGACCGTCATCGGATCGTCCGGCTTGATGATGATCGCTTCTGCGACGCCCTTGAGCATCAATTTTCCGGCGGTAGCGGTGCACAGTACGTCGACCGGGTGATCCATCGCGGCGGCGACCGCGGCGTAATAGAACGGCGCGCCGAGCTCTTCCGGGTTACGCGGGTCGGTGTTCATCAGCACGATGAGCAGGCGGCGCGCGCTCATTGCAACTCGGTCTCCTCGACTTTGAGCCGCCGGCCCCATTTGTCGAAGAAATGGCCCTCGTTGAGCACCAGCGGATTGGCGTCGAGGCGGCTTTCCAGTTCGCGCAGCCGCAGCCGCGCCGTCGGATTGTCGAGCGGACCGCCGTCCGGCGCCGTCACTGGAAAAAACGACGCGCCGTCCCATTCCTGTCCGGCGCCGGCGAACAAAATGACGATTTCGCCCCAGTCGGTCTCGGTACCGATGACGTTGAGATAAGTCGAGCACAGCGGCAGCACCTTAGTCTCGGTGATCGAGACCAAAACCACCAGCGACGTAAACGCGCCGGTCTGCGCGAATTCGTCTGCCAGCCAGCAGTCGAAATCGGTCTGCGGCTTGCCGGGATCAGAAGTCGACAACGGGCGTCTCCGGTATGTAGTTCTCGAACAGGATCCAGAGCGGATTCGGGTGGGTCTCGCCGTACCAGCGTTCGAATTCGGAAAGCGCTGCAATAACGTCGGGCGGCGGCGCGCCTTCGTCGTCTGACGGTGCCAGACTAACGAACATCGCCTGCGCCACCGCCGCGAAGCGCGACAGCACGGCGGCGCGCGCTTCGCTGTCGCTCGACCAACCGAGCTTGGCGCGCAACAGTGCGGCGGCGCCGGCGACCGCGATCTCCTCACTCTCGGCGCTCGCCACCACGTCGGCGATGGCGCGCATCAGGTTGAAGCGGCGGAAGGCAAAGGCGCGTTCGTTCTCCAGCGCCTTGATGCGTTGCGCGATCTCGCGGCGGAAATCGTTTTCTGCCGCGGCCGTGCGCTCGGTCGCGCGTTTCAAGTCGTCGAGAAACGATGGTCCGGGCAGCATCACCGTTGCTCCTTCAACGTGGCGGAAGAGAGAGGGAGTCGAACCCACCAAGGACCGGCTCGCGGCCCCTCCCGGATTTGAAGTCCGGACGCCCCACCGGGGACGAGTCTCTTCCTGAATCGGATGTGTCGTGGCCGGCCATGTCCGCCGCGCGGCGGAACAGGTCGAGCCGATGCTTGTTGATGCGGCGCAGATCGCCGCGGCGCAAGGTGACGCCGTGGCGGTCGAAGAATTCCAGAATCTGGATCGCGACCTTGCGGCCATTGTCGACCCGGTCGCGGAACTGCGCCGCGGTGAACTGAGCGTTCGGCGAAGTGGCGCCGAGATCGACAACGATGCCGACCATTTCGGCTACCGTCTCGCGCAAGAAAAAATGATCTTGCGCGACCTCGTCGGCCTTACCCATTCGGCCGAGAAGCTTGAGCAGGCGCCGGATGTCGGCCTCGCGCTGGCTCAGCAAGGTTGCAATGTCGCGCACGCGCGGCGGCCGGAACCGCTCGGCGCCGCCAAGGAGCGGCTCGATTTTTTGCCAGATTATTTCGTCCACCGGCGTGAGGCGGACTTCGTGCCCGGAGAGCCGCACCCAGGCGCCGTCGAGCGCGATCTCCTTTGCCCGCACAAGCCATTGAAGAATCGAGAGAAAAGCCGGGGCTGGCAGGCGCGGCTGAAGCTGAAGGCGAAGCCGCTCGAGGCCGATGCCGGGGAGATCGGGATTGCCGGCATGAAATGTTTGCAGCGTCGGCAGCAGGCTGCGTTTGAATTGCAGCCATACCGATGCTGACAGCGCGAACACGCGCTCGCCCGCCGTTGCTTTGACGACGCTGAGGCCTTCGCAAATGATTTGCGTCTGCGCCTCGCTGAGCGCGCGGTCGCGCGCAAACGCGGTGAGGTCGACATAGTGCGGGGCGGTTTCGAGCAGGGCAGTGAGCGCGCGCGCGGGATCTTCGATCATATGCGCCTGCAATTGCGCCAGCCGCTCCGGCGTGCGCCGCTTGCGCGACGGTGCGCGCAGGTCGAGAAATTTGCCGCCGCCGATGGTGCGTTGCGCGGTGGTGTCACGCAGCACGAAGCGGTCGCCCGCTGCAGCCGCGATCGGTCGCTCGAGCACGATCTGCACGACTGCTTCGCCGCCGGGCAGAATCGGCGCATCGCCGAGCAGCACGATGCGGGCGCCGATTTCGGTCGCGGCATGATGCAGGCGCGCCGGCATCCATTGCGTGACTGGTTTCTGCTCGGTGGCGAGCAATCGCAAAGTCGCGTCGATGCGGTCGGTCGGCGCATGCAGATCGGGATCGAGCACCACCTGACCGCGGACGATGGCGTCCTTGCTGATGCCGTCGCCGGCAAGATTGAGCGCGCAACGCTGTCCGGCGACGCCGTGCTCAGTCGGCCGGTTCTGCGCGTGCAGCGAGCGCACCCGTGCGACGAGACCCGAAGGGCTGATCGTCACACGGTCTCCCGTAGCGACCGCGCCCGACAGCACGGTGCCGGTCACAACGGTGCCGGCGCCGGCCAAAGTGAAAGAACGGTCGACCGCAAGCCGGAAACGCTCCGCCGATGCGCGGACCCGGATGGTGTGCGCCGTGCCGAACAGTTTTTCGCGCAATGCATCGACGCCGTCGTTGGTCACGGTGGAGACCGCGACGACCTCGGCGCCTTCCAGGCCGGTGCCCTGCAGGAGCCGCGCGATGTCGGCGATGACTTTCGCCTGCTGCGCCGGCGGGGCGAGATCGACCTTGGTGAGTGCGACGACGCCGCGCGTGATGCCGAGCAGGTCGACGATGGCGAGATGCTCGCGTGTCTGCGGCATGACGCCGTCGTCGGCGGCGATCACCAGCAACACGAAATCGATGCCGGTGGCGCCGGCCAGCATGTTGTGGACGAATTTTTCGTGGCCCGGCACATCGACGAAGCCGAGCACGGCGCCGTCCGGCGCCGGCAGATAGGCGAAGCCGAGATCGATGGAAATGCCGCGCGCCTTTTCTTCCTTGAGGCGATCGGTATCGACTCCGGTCAGCGCGCGCACCAGCGAGGTCTTGCCGTGATCGATGTGGCCGGCGGTTCCGACAATCATGACGCCGGCTCCGACGAGGGCGCGGCCGCGCGCCGTTCGGCGTCGGCAATTTGCACGGGGGTGAGCGTAGCGCGCACGGCTTGAAAGAACTGTCTCGCCAGCGGGCTGCCGCCGGCGCGCGCCCGCAGTAACCAGACAAACGCCTCGACCGGATCGCGCTTGACGCCGGAGCCGAGATGGAACGCCGCGCCCAACATGGCCTGGCCGTCGGCGTCGCCGAGCTGGGCGCCGCGCCGCCACCAATCGACGGCCTGTCGCGGATCGCGCTCGACGCCGAGCGCGTCGTGGAAAATCATGCCGAGTCGCGTCATTGAGGCGGCGATACCGTGCGCGGCGGCCAGTTCGGCAAAGCGCCGCGCTGCGACGTAATCCGGTGGAGCGACTTCACCTTCGAGCAGCATCCAGCTCAGCATGTCCTGGGCCGGCCCGTCGTCCTGTTCGGCGGCGGCGCGATAAAGCTCGAGCGCCCGTGCGTAATCTTGCTCGACGCCTTCGCCCTTGAAATAGAGCGCCGCGCAATTGCGCTGGCCGACGGCATCGCCCGCGGCCGCCGCCAGCGCCAGCCATTGCAATGCGAGCTTGGGGTTAGGTTCGACGCCGAGCCCTTCGGTAAAGCAGGCGCCGACATTGTTCTGTGCCCGCGGTACGCCGGCGTGAGCGAGCGGGCCCCAGATTTCCAGCGCGCGTGCATAATCGCCGCGGCTGGACGCTTCGTAGGCTTCCGCCATCCGATCGGCGACGTTCACGCCGTCGTCCGGCCGCGCTTTTTTCGCCAATGCCTCAAGCCAACGCATGGCTGCCCTCCGCGACGTCGAGCGTAGCGAGATTGGCGATGAAGGCGTCTTCGTCGTCGAGGCAACGCAAGTCGAGAATCAGCGCGCCGTTTTCGATCCGTCCGACCACCGGGACCGCAAGGTTGCGGAACGCCACCGACAGTGTGGTGAGATGTCGACCGCTCTTCCTGGCGGCGCGCGATTTCATGACGAGGCCGGCGCTCGGAACCGTTTCCATCGGCAACGCGCCGGAGCCGATCTGGCTGTCGCATGGCGCAACCTCAGCGTCGAAGCCATTGCCGATTTTGGCGGCGACGATCGGCAACAGCCGCCACGCCGCGGCCTCGATTTCTTTCTTGGGCCGCGCCAGCAGACGCAGCGTCGGCAGGCGTTCCGCGACACGATCGGGATCGCGATAGAGCCGCAGCGTCGCTTCGAGCGCGGCGAGGCGGATCTTGTCGATGCGCAGCGCCCGCTTCATCGGATTGCCCTTGATGCGCGCGATCAAGTCCTTACGGCCGACGATGAAGCCGGCCTGCGGTCCGCCCAAAAGCTTGTCGCCCGAGAAGGTGACGAGATCGGCGCCGGCTATGACGGCTTCCTTGACCGTCGGCTCGTGCGCAAGCCCGTAGCGGGCGAGATCGATCAGCGTGCCGGAGCCCAGATCATTGACCAGCGGCACTTTGCGCTCGCGCGCCACCGCCGCAAGATCGCGCGCGGAAACCTCCTTGGTGAACCCCTCGATGCGATAATTCGAGGTGTGAACCTTGAGGATGAGCCCTGTCTTCGACCCGAGGGCAGCAACATAGTCCTTCTTGTGGGTACGATTGGTGGTGCCGACTTCGACCATTTTGGCGCCGGCGCGGCTCATGATCTCAGGCATGCGGAAGGCGCCGCCGATCTCGATCAATTCGCCGCGCGAGATGATCGCCTCGCTGCCCTTGGCGAGCGTGTTGAGTACGAGCAAAACCGCGGCGGCGTTGTTGTTGACCACGGTGGCGTCCTCGGCGCCGGTCAGTTCGCACAGCAGATCGCGAATGAGATCGTCGCGATCGCCGCGATGGCCGGCGCCGAGATCGAATTCGAGCGCGACCGCGTTGCGCATCGCCACCTGCGCCGCCTCGATTGCGACTTCCGCCCACAGCGCGCGGCCAAGATTGGTGTGCAGCACCGTGCCGGTGAGATTGAACACCGGCCGCAGATTGGGCTGCTGCGCGATTTCAAGCCGCTTCAGCGCCCCCGCCGCAACATGGTCTGAGCCGCCGGGCGAAGCGCCATTGGCGCGCGCGGCGGCCAGCGTCTCGCGCACCGCGGCGACGAGAGCGGGGCGGCCGAACCGGAAGGCTGCGTCCGCCGCCACGGCCGTGCGCAACACCTCGTCGACCGAGGGCAGTTCGCGCAGCGCGGTGGATTCAGGCTTCGCCATTCGCGCCCTCAATAACCGAGCAGGAACGGATTGACGGCGCCGCGCCGGTAGCCGCTCTCGCGCAGCAGGATATCGAGCCCGAGCGTTGCGATGTCGTCGGCGACGGGTTCGAGCTGCGGATTTTTCTGCTGCTGCAAAAGCTTCACGTAGCCGTGGCAGTTCTCGCAGGTTTCCGCCTTGACGGTGTCCGGCCCCCCGTCGAGCTCCTGGTAGGCGATGCCCTTGGTCGATTCACACAGCACGCATTTGATGCGCACCACGTGCCATTGCGTGGCGCAGAGCGAGCAGGTGCAGAACCGCGTGCCGTGGGCGCCCTTCCAGCCGACGATCGCGGAAGCCACCGGCGCGCCGCCGCAGGCCGGGCAGACGCCGTCACCAATCGGCACAAGTGCTGCAGGATCAAGCCGCGCCGCAAGGCGGGCGAAATGCAACTGCAGCGCGGCTGCGACATAAACGTGATCGGCCAGCGTTTCGACCGGGATGGCATCCGCCAGCACCGCGCGCACCATGCCGTCGCGCGCGGCGGCATCGGCGCCGCACGCGCGCTCGATCGCGGCGCGGGCATTGTCCGGCATGTCGATGGTGGCGGCCAAGGCCAAGAGGCGATCCAACGTCGCATCGAGCGCGGGGTCAGCCGTGAAGCGGGTGCGGTCGAGCGGCGGCATGGCGTGCTCGCGCGCCCGGGCACGCGCATCCTCGGCCGGCAGATCGGGCTCCGGCAGGTCCTTCTGGATGCGATGCTGGCATTCGCTTATGGCAGCGAGGAACAGCAGATAAGGCCCGAGCTGATGGCCTTCGGCCAGGGTACGAAAGCGCAACGAGCGAGTGGCGAATAAGGTGAGCGGATCGGGCAGGCGCGCAAATGGCGGCGCCGCGATTTCTCCGATCGGGATCGGATCGTGCCCAGCGGCGCCGGCCTTACTCATTGTATTACCTCACGAACCGCACGGGCCACGTGACAGATCGGTGAACGGCGCCCGCCCGCGGCGGGCGCCGTCCGTCGTTCAGCTTGTCTTACCACCAACCAGTTCGCGAAGCCACTTGCGATGGTGCCGCCAGGCCCAGCCGCCGGTGACTTGCCCGCGGGTCATGGCACCGATGGTGCCGCGCACCCAGATCGCCGCATAAACGTGCACGATCCAGACGCAGATGATGATGACCGCCGCCGCGGAATGGACCAACACCGCGATGCGCTTCTGCTCGATATTGGTGTAGCCGTAGAAATACTGATCCCGCATCACAAGGCCGCTACTGATCAGCACGATGATCAGGATCGACATCAGCCAAAACACCGCCTTCTGGCCGGCATTGTATTTGCCGACTTCCGGCAGGCGCTCCTCGTGCCCGCCGATCACGTCGCGCAGTCGCGCCAGCCACGTGCCGTCCTCGGCCTTCCACAAGTTCGCCCGCCAGAAGCGGATGAACAGCCCGGCGAAGCTGAAGAACAGCACCACGCCGATCCAGGGATGGATCGCCCGGGTCGTCTGGCCGCCGCCGAACATAGCGGTGATGAAGTAGAGCCACGGACTGAACAGCGCCAGTCCGGTCAGCGCGAGCAGCACCAGGCACGTCGCCGTGATCCAGTGGTTGGCGCGCGCGCCGGTCGTATAGCGGTCGACGGTGACCGGATCGCCCGGATGGACGCTGTCGCCCGGCTCGACATCATACGCCGTCATGGCCGTCCGCTCCCTGCCAGCCGTTTGGCGGCTTCCTCATCCTCGCGCTTGACCGTGTTGGGGCCCTCGACGAGGTGATGCACGAAGCCGATCGCGACCATGAGGCCCATCGCGGCCAAGCCTAAATATTTGGTCGCGGTGCCCTTCCACAATTCCACGATCGGGCTGATGCGTGGATTGTTGGGAAGGTTGGCATAGATTTCCGGCTTGTCGGCGTGATGCAGCACGTACATCACGTGGGTGCCGCTGACGCCCGGCGGATCGTACAGGCCAGCATTCTGGTAGCCGCGAGATTTCAGATCCTTGATGCGCTCAGCGGCGTGCTTGTTCATCTCCTCCTTGGTGCCGAAGGTGATGGCATGGGTCGGGCAGGCTTTGGCGCAAGCAGGACCTTGGCCGACGGCGATGCGATCGGAGCACAGCGTGCACTTGTAGGCCTTGTTGTCGACCTGGGAGATGCGCGGAATGTTGAACGGGCAACCCCGCACGCAATAGCCGCAGCCGATGCAGTTCTCGTGCACGAAGTCGACGATGCCGTTGGAGTACTGCACGATGGCGCCGGGCGCCGGGCAGGCCTTGAGACACCCCGGATCCTCGCAATGCATGCAGCCGTCCTTGCGGATCAGCCATTCGAGATTCTTCGTCTCCGGGTTCACCCATTCGGTGAAGCGCATAAGGGTGAACATGTTCGGCGTCAGGTCGGCCGGATTGTCGTAGGAGCCGGCAAAGACGCCAACATCGGCGCGCTTGTCGTTCCATTCCAGGCACGCCGATTGGCAGGCCTTGCAGCCGATGCATTTCGACACGTCGATGAGTTTCGCCACCGGCGTGAGTTGGCGCGTCGGCGCCGGCACCGAGGAGGCCGAGCGACGCACCAGGTCGGCCTCGCTGAGGTCGACCTTCGGGTTTTGCGTATTCGGGTTGGGAAGCTCGAATTCGAATGCCATGGCTTCCTCCCTTACGCCACCGGCCCGGTGATGGGCTCGATATCGACCAGGAACGCCTTGTACTCAGGCGTCTCGATATTGGCGTCGCCGACATAGGGCGTGAGGGAATTCGGGCCAAAACCCTTCTTCGTCGCGCCCATGAAGCCCCAGTGCAGGGGAATCCCGACAATGTGGACGGTCTTGCCGTCGCAGGTTAGCGGCAAGATCCGCTTGGTGACGTAGACTTTCGCCTTGACCGAGCCGCGCTTCGACCAGACCCGCACCCAGCCGCCATTTTTGATGGACTTCTCAGCGGCCAGCTGCTCGGAGATCTCGACGAAGAACTCCGGTTGCAACGAGGCATTGATCTGGGCGTGCTTGGTCCAGAAATGGAAGTGCTCGGTAAGCCGGTAGGAGGTTGCCGCGTAGGGGAACTCCTTGGCGTCGCCGAACTGCTCCATGTCGCCCTTGAACACGCGGGCGACCGGATTGCCGCGAACCTTTGGCGCCAGCGGGTTGGCGATCGGCGATTCAAACGGCTCGTAGTGCGCGGGGAACGGTCCGTCGCGCATCAAGGCCCGCGTGAACAGCCGCCCAGTACCTTCCGGGTTCATGATGAACGGCCCGACCACGTCCGGCTTGGCGGTCGGTGCGATGTCCGGCACGTCGTAGCCGGTCCATTTGGCGCCGTCCCACCACAACAGCTTGCGGGTCGGATCCCACGGCTGGCCCGTCATGTCCGCCGACGCGCGATTATAGAGGATGCGGCGGTTGACCGGCCACGACCACGACCAGGTCGGGAATGCGCCGGTATCGTCCGGATCCTTGTTGTCGCGGCGGGCCATGTTGTTGCCGGCCTCGTTGAAGCAGCCGGAATAGATCCAGCAGCCGCAGGCCGTGGTGCCGTCGTCGCGCAAGGCGGCGAAGCTCACGACCTGCTTGCCTTTCTGCAGGATCGTCTTGGTGGTGTCGTTCGGATCGGGCACGTCGGCAAGAACGTACCCGTTGATCTCCTTGGCGATCTCGTCGGGCTTCGGCGCGCCCGGATCCTTGTACGGCCACACCAGCTGGGTCAGCGGATCCGAATAGGCGCCGCCTTCCTTCTGGTAGAGCGCTTTGAGGCGCAGAAAGAGCTGCGCCATGATCCAGGTGTCGTGCTGGGCTTCGCCCGGCGGCGTGGCGCCGGCCCAATGCCATTGCAGCCAGCGGCCGGAGTTGGTCAGCGAGCCTTCGTCCTCGGCAAAGCAGGTGGTCGGAAGCTCGATCACCTCGGTCTGGATCGATGCCGTGTCGACGTTGTTGTATTCGCCGTGGTTCTGCCAGAAACGCGCCGTCTCGGTCTGCAGCGGATCCATGACGACGAGGAATTTGAGCTTCGACAGCGCCGTGGTGAGCTTCTTCCTGTTCGGGAACGACAGCAGCGGGTTGAAGCCCTGGCAGACGTAGCCGTTCATCTTGCCTTGGAACATCAGTTCGAAGGCCCGCAGCACGTCGTAGCCCGGAACATCGAGCTTCGGCAGATAGTCGTAGGCGAAGCTGTTGTCGGCCGTGGCGTTATCGCCCCACATCGACTTCAAGAAGCTGACCATGAACTTCTTGTAGTTCTGCCAGTAGCTCATCTGGTTCGGCCGCAACGGCTTGAAGCCGCGCGTCGACATGTAGGCGTCGAGCGTCGTCTCCTTCTCCGTCGGGATGGTCAGATAGCCGGGGATCAGGTTCGACATCAGGCCCAAGTCGGTCAGCCCCTGGATGTTGGAGTGACCGCGCAGAGCGTTCATGCCGCCGCCGCGCACGCCGATATTGCCGAGGATCAGCTGCAACATCGCCATGGCGCGGATGTTCTGCGAACCCTTGGAGTGCTGGGTCCAGCCGAGCGCGTACATCGACGTCATGAACTTGTCTTTGACCGAGGTCTCGCTGATCATCTTCGCCACCGTCAGGAACTTGTCCTTCGGCGTGCCGCAGATGCGCTCGACCGTCTCGGGCGTGTAGACCGCGACATGCTTCTTCAACAGGCTCCAGACGCTCTTGGGGTTGTCCAGGTCGGACACCACGTAACCGTCGTCGCCGAGCTGGTAGTCCCAGGTCGCCTTGTTGTAGTCCCGCTTGGCCTCCTCGTAGCCGGTGAACAAGCCGTCCTGGTAGTCGAAGCCGTCTTTCACCACGTATGGCGCGTTGGTGAAGGCCTTGACGTAATCCCACTGCACTTTGTCATTGGCGATGCAGTAGTTGATGACGCCGAGCAGGAAGGCGATGTCGGTGCCCTGGCGGATCGGGGCGTAGAAGTCGGCGACCGACGCCGAGCGCGTATAGCGCGGATCGACGACGATCAGCTTGGCGCCACGATTGGCTTTCGCCTCAGTGACCCATTTGAATCCGCACGGGTGCGCCTCGGCGGCGTTGCCACCCATGATAACGACGAGATCCGTGTTCTTGATGTCGGTCCACGAATTCGTCATCGCGCCGCGGCCGAATGTTGGAGCCAGACTGGCTACCGTAGGGCCGTGTCAAACGCGCGCTTGATTGTCGAAGGCCAGCATTCCGGCGCCGCGCACGACCTTGTACGTGACGAACGCCGTTTCGTTGGTGGTGGCGGAAGCCGCGAGGAAGCCGGTGGTCAGCCACCGGTTCACCGTGACGCCGTCATTGTTCTTGGCGATGAAGTTCTTGTCGCGATCGTCCTTGAGGAGGCGGGCGACGCGATCGAGCGCGACGTCCCAGGACACCTGCTCGAACTTATCCGAGCCGGCCTTGCGGATCTGCGGATATTTAGTGCGGGTCTCGGCGTGCACCATGTCGAGCAACGCCGCGCCCTTCGGGCACAGCGTGCCGCGATTGGTCGGGTGGTCGACGTCACCTTCGATGTGGATGATGTCGGCCTGCTCACCCTTCGCAAGGTTGCCCTTGGAATACATGATGATGCCGCAGGCGACGGAACAATAAGTGCAGGTGTTGCGGGTTTCGGTGGTGCCGACGAGCTTGAAGGGCCGTATCGCCGCCGCATAGGCGGTCTCTACGTCTCCAAATCCGAGCGCTCCGATTGTTGTACCGGCAAGACCCGCGCTGGCGCCCGCCAAGAAGCGGCGCCGCGAGAGTTCCATATTCAAGGTCGTCTCCTCAGACGTTTGCCCCCTACGGGGGACATTCTTGCCA
>Ga0210398_10001770_pt1 | contig 21761 bp, 18 predicted proteins | sample IncBWC4OmetaG_FD_161047 | JGI IMG/M metagenome (GOLD analysis project Ga0210398, IMG submission 161047) | Forest soil microbial communities from Barre Woods Harvard Forest LTER site, Petersham, Massachusetts, United States - Inc-BW-C-4-O | ecosystem: Environmental > Terrestrial > Soil >...
ACGGGTACGAACTTCGGGACCGGGGCGACACTGACGTTTGGATCATTCGGGCCACTAACGCCGACCTCGGTTACGGCAACCCAGATTGCAGTGACAATCCCTGCCGCGGACATTGCGACTGCAGCGAGCATCAACGTTTCGGTCACCAATCCCGCGCCGGGCGGCGGAGCTTCCAACGCGGAGCCGTTCACGATCGAGGACCCGGTGCCATCTCTGGCCTCACTTTCGCCGACAAGCACGACGGCGGGCGGAGTGCCTTTTGCACTAACGATCAATGGCAGCGGCTTCCGGGCTGGTGCAACGGTGAATTTTGGGTCGAACGACGGCTTGGTGCCCACCTCGATAACAGCCGGGCAAATCGTGGTGCAGATCCCGGCGGCGGCCACCGCAGCAAGCGCCACCGTAAATGTAACCGTCACGAATCCCTCCCCGACGACAGGTCCTTCGAATCCGGAAATCTTCACGGTAAACAACCCAGTACCGACGATTTCGTCGGTATCCCCGACGCACGCACCGGGCGGTGCTGGGTTCACAATGACGATCACCGGAACCGGCTTTGTGACAGGCGCCACAGTGACCCTCGGCACGAGTCAGGCGCTAACGCCAACGACAATCTCGCCAACGCAGGTCGTGGTGGCCGTACCGGCCTCTGACATGGCAGCTGGCGGGACTCTAAAAGTGGCCGTGACGAATCCCACACCGGGAGGCGGCGCCAGCACGGAACAAGTCACCTTCACTGTGGACGATTTCACCGTGGCCATAGCCGCGAGCCCAACCAGCGTCACCGCGGGACAGTCATTGGCGATCAATGTGACGTTGGGGCCGACGGACTCAAACGGCTTCGGGAATGCAGTGAGCTTTAGTGTTTCAGGTCTACCCGGGGATTCAACCATATCACCTAATCCGATCCCAGCAGTGACGGTTGGAAACAGTTTCGCCACATTCGTGCTGACCCTAAGCACCACAATGCGGAGCGCGGTTCCTGCAACGCCAAGACGGCCAGTCCAGCCATTGGGAATCCAAATCATTCTCTGGAGTATAACTGTGGCTCTGGCGTTGATGGCGCTTGCCACTCTTGAGCGGGGACACAGGACGCGTCGATGGAGGGTCGCTCTGCCGAGTGCAGTCTTGTTGGCGGTGCTTGCCGTCGCATCAGGTTGCACGACTACTAACACCAATAGCGGAACGGCGGGTACGCCTGCCGGACCGTACCAAATATCGGTAACCGCGACTTCCGGAACTCTAGTGCACACGTCACCGGCCGTGACGATTACAGTGAACTAAGCTGAGGATCCGACCGGTAGCTTCAAAAACACAACACCGTGCTTGCGCTGCAGATTTTGGAAACACGACCTGAACCTTTAGGAAATTCGGTGAAGACCATCTCTCCCTCCAGGCGTCGCAGTGTCCAGATACTCGCTAAGGCTGACGAACGCGATACCGAGCGCATTGAAAGTTTCGAGCGCCCGGTACAGGTGAGAAACGGAGCGCGCGAACCTGTGATGTGATTGAAAACAAAAACGAAATTCTGACGGAGAGGGTGGGATTTCACTAACCGATTTGGCAAGAACCCGTGAAATGCGCTGAAACTAACATTTTTACCGATTTCGCTTGTCTCATCTGTGACATCTGTGTGCGTCTGTGGAGTATTTTGGCTGCTTATTTGGCACACTGGGCACAGTTCCTGCGTGCCTCGTCATTGGACACGCTTATTGGGCACAGCAAGCGATTTTGCCTTATTTGTCATGCACCTAAAAGGAAGGTACGGAGAGGGTGGGATTCGAACCCACGGTCGAGTTTCCCCGACACTCGCTTTCGAGGCGAGCTCCTTCAACCGCTCGGACACCTCTCCGCGGCGTCTCGTTCATTCTAGCGGAGCCGTAACCACGGGGCAACGCCCGCGAATTGGCCGTGGAATGGCCGTCGATGCGCCGAGTCTAATGTTTTCCGTGGGAAGACAAACGAAGCGGCAGGAATGCGGGCACGCTCCTGCGGTAGGCTTCGTAGCTCGGTCCGAAGCGGGCCGCCAATTCGCGTTCTTCGAGGCGGATCACCAGCAGGGCGAACGGCCACCAAATCAGCAGCGGGATCCAAAGCGTCGGCGTGCCGGCCAGCAGCGCCGCGCCCACCACGGCGCAGAACATTCCCGCGTAACGCGGGTGGCGCACGCGCGAGTAGAGCCCTCCGGAAAACATTTCGCCTGTCCCGGTCAGCTCGGCGTGGCCGACGAGCCTGCGGCTTCCGAGTTCCCGTTCGACGCGCACGAAGATATATGCTTCCACGGCGATCAGGGCAAATCCCGCTGCGATCTCCAGCCAGGAATGACTCGCGACGGAGAGCAGCGACCGCCGGAACAGCCAAAGCGCCGTTCCTCCGCAAATCCAGGCAGTCAGACCGGCAAACCAGAAGGCCGCACGAACCCGGCTGCGCCAGAACGAATTGAAAGGATGCAGGATCAGCCAGTAGATCGGAATCGGCAGCTCAAAGAAGAGAACGAAACCGGCGACCGCATGCAGAAAGCGCATTCAACTTGCTTTCGGCTCTTTTTTCCCGAGCAATGCGTGCAGAGGCGAGTAGGCGATAACGGCAAACACTAGGAGCACGCCGCCTACAATCAGCCACGCCCACTGCGTCCAGCCCGAGTCGGCGCCCCACAATCCCCAGGCGGATGTCCCCGCACCCGCCGCAAGGTAAACGAGGCGGGCCATGCCTGTAATGTTCGGCTCGGCAGCCATCCACACCCCTCACGTTTTGAAGTATTTCCGGCGGTAGGCATCTTACCAGATGTTTCGATTCCCGCCCGTTTTTGAGACGCGCGGGACTTATCAGGGGGAGTTGACGGGGCCCGCGTTTCCGTGGACCATGCTAGGCCAGCCTGCATCCACCGAGGAGGAAACTTTGAGCACTCTCGAGAAAACATCATGGAAAGCCCTGGAAATTGAAAAACTGAACGACAAACTCTCGCGCCAGATGCTTTCCGGGGAGAACGCCACCATATCGCAGCTTTTGATGAAAAAGGGCGCCGTGGTCCCGCGCCACTCGCACGTTAACGAGCAATATTCCTGGATCACCTCGGGCGCATTGAAATTCGTGTTCGATGACCGGGAAATCGTGGTCAACGCGGGCGAAATTCTGTTCATCCCGGCGAACGTGGCACACTCGGCCGTGGCTTTGGAGGACACCGTGGACGTTGACATTTTCGCCCCGCGCCGCGAAGACTGGATCCGCAAGGAAGATTCGTATCTGCGCAAGTAGATTGGCCGCCACGGGCCACCCAAGCCGAAACGCCGCCTGCCCACGCGCGTCTATAGCACTATGGGAAATGAACAGGGGCGGATGTTGCGCTGAATCTGCGCGTTGCGTGTAGGTATAATAAGGCGATGTCTTTGCATGATGTGTGGCTCTTGGCGAGGGCGGAATGAGACCCTGGTGGGGAAAAAGGCGCCCGCTGTTGACCGTGGCGGCCGCTGCTCTTGTGGCAGCGATGCTGCTGGGCGCGGGGGCGCGCGCCGACCGGCCCTACGCGCCAAGCCGCGAATATCACTTGCAGAACGTGCGCGTTTCGCTGCACTTTGACCTCGACCGGCGCAAGGTGATCGGCGAAGCCACCCACACGCTCTCGCCCCTGCGCGACGGCCTGACGCATCTGGACTTCGATTGCGCCGACCTCACCGTCTCCAGTGCCCGGGTCAACGGCAAGGACGCGGCCTTCGACCTGCACGACAACACGCTGAGTGTAAAGCTGGCGCAGCCGGCCAAAGCCGGTGAAAAATTCGAGGTCGAGCTAAAATACGAAGGAAAACCCGCTGCCGGGCTCTATTTTATCCTTCCCGATAAAGACGATCCGGATAGGCCCAAGCAAGTCTGGACCCAGGGAGAAGCGGAGGACACCCACCACTACATTCCGATTTATGATTATCCGAACGACCGCACCACATCCGAAATGATCCTCACGGTCCCGGGTGATTGGCTTACCGTTTCCAACGGGACGCTCCTCAGCGTGCAGGATGCGCCGGGCGGGCAAAAAACCTGGACCTGGCGGCAATCGCTACCGGTTCCGACCTATCTGATTTCGTTCGTGGCCGGAGAATTCAAGGAAAAGAAGGACACCTGGCACAACATCCCGCTCACTTATAACGTCCCACGGGGAATGGACGACACGATCGATCCCACCTTCCGTCACACCAAGGAAATGCTGGATTTCTTTTCCGAGCGCTTCGGCGTGCCCTATCCCTGGGAGCAGTACGCGCAGACGGCGGTCGATGATTTCGTCGCCTCCGGCATGGAGAACGTGAGCGCGACAACGCTCGCGGCGCGCGACATTCTGCATGCCCAACTGGCTTGGGAAAAACCGGAAGGAGTGGATGGCCTGGTATCGCACGAGATGACCCATCAGTGGTTCGGCGACCTGGTCACGTGCAAGGACTGGACCAACACCTGGCTCAACGAAGGCTTTGCCACCCTTGGCGCTTCCCTCTGGGAAGAGCATTACTACGGAGCAGACGCGTCCAGCTACCGATACTGGCGCGAACAAAATACCTGGATGCAGTCGCGCGAGCTGTACCCGATCCCCATCGTCTGGCGCGACATCAACGATTCGGTGGAATACGCCGGGAACGTGTACGAAAAAGCTGGCTGGGTTCTTCACATGCTGCGCGAACAGATGGGCGACGAGGCCTTCTTCCACGCGCTACATCATTACCTCGAAACGTATCGCCTGCAGAACGTCGTCAGCGCCGATCTGGCCAAGTCCATCGAGGAGTCGTCCGGCACCAACGTGGACCAGTTCTTCGATCAGTGGATCTATGGTGCGGGGGCCCCGCGCTTTGTGGTGCGCTCCAGCTACGACGAGACGGCCAAAAAGGTTAATTTGATTGTCCGGCAAACGCAAAAAGTGGAAGGGCACGTGGGCTTGTTCCGCGTGCCGGTAGAGGTCTCGATTACGACTTCGAGCGGCGAGAAAGTTTTCCCTATTGAAGTCTCCAAGGACGAAGAGACTTTCACCTTTTCCGTGGATGGGCCGCCGCAGGTCATTCTTTTTGACAAGGGCGACAAAATCCTGAAGTCCCTGGATTTTCAAAAAACGGCGGAAGAGTGGATCCGCCAGCTCAAGACCGCACGGGATGTGCCGGATCGTGCCGACGCCGCCTTTGCGCTCGGTAACATCCGCGACAACGAGGCCGCTGCCAAGGCTCTTGGCGAGGCCGCGCAGCACGACAAGTTCTGGGGTGTGCGCGAGGAGGCGCTGCGAGCGCTCGGGCGCATCGGCTCGGCGACGGCGAAGAAAGAAGCGCTCGCTTCGCTCTCCAACGACCAGCCATGGGTGCGCGCCGTCGCCGTCGATCAGCTCGGGCGTTTTCATGCGGACGATGAAGTTGCCAAGCGTCTGCAGAACATTTACAAGGACGACAAGGCTTATTCCGTGCGTGGCGCCGCGCTGGAATCGCTGGCTCTGGATAAAGCTCCGGACGCCGAGGCAACTCTGGAAAAGGCGCTCACGGTTTCTTCGCCGGATGACGTGCTGCGCAGCGCGGCGCTGCGCGCCCTGGGTTCCCTCGGCGACAACGCCGCCGTTCCCACGCTGATCGAATGGTCCTCGCCCGGCAAGCCGTCGGCGCTGCGCACCGTGGCTATCACCTCGCTGGGGCGCGTGGACCTGAAAAATCACGAGATCACCGAGCGGTTAATTTCCTATTTGAAGGAACCCTCCTTCGACATCCGTTTCGCGACCGTTTTCGCCCTGGGACGTCGCGGCGATCCCACGGCCATCGACCCTCTCGAGGCACTCGTGAAGAGCGGCCAATTCTCGATTGGCGTCCCGCACGCCGTCGAGGACTTGATTGAGGAGCTGAAAGCGAAAAACGCGCCGCCGAAGGCAGCGGCCCCCGCGGATCCGAGAAACGGCGACGCCTCTGCCGCAAGCGGCAAAAGCAGTCAGGATGTTCTCGACCGGCTGGATCGCCTCGAGCAGCAACTCTCTGAAATGAATGAACGGTTGCGGCGGATCGAGTCCTCACTGCCGGGGAGCAAGAGCGACTGAGGAAGGCCGTGATTTGTGACGCGTGATTCGTGACTCGCGAAAACTCTTGAAGCTCAGGTTTCCAATCTGTCCCGCCAGTTGAAAATCAATTTCATTGTGCCTTGAGAAAATCCCGCAGAGTCTAAGAACGGCTGCCTATTTTGCGAGGAGGATGCGCAGGTCCCGCAAATTATTTCCGGTGGGGCCGATTTCGATGGTGTCGCCGAGGGAGCGAAAGAAATTGTACGAATCGCTGCGCCGGAAATAGGCGTCCGGATCGAGGCCTGCGGATTGCGCGCGAGCCAGGGTCTCACCGTCGGCCACGGCTCCGGCGGCGGGGCTGGAGCCATCCACGCCGTCGGTGCCTGCGCTCAGCACGGCGATCTGCCGTCCGGCGATTTTCCTTACTGCATTCAGGGCAAATGCCAGGTTTCTTCCCCCGATTCCGTCGCCCATTACCGGCGAGCTTACTTCTCCGTTGGCGATCACGGCCACGGACTTTGCGGGATTGTCTTTCTTAAGCGCCTCAAGTTGAGCCAGCAAAAAATCCAATGCGGTTTCGACCGGCCAATTGTCTGTGCTGTTATCACATATGGTGATGAATTCCGCGGATTCCGAGGCCCGGTGCGCTGCGTGAAACAGATCGTGCCGGCCGAGAAGAATCTGAAACAAGGCGCTGCGAGGCTCGAAGGCGGGAATCCCTGGTTTTGGAGTTTCGGGGATTGACTCCGGATGTTCGAACTTCGTTCGAACACTGAGCGGCAGTTTCGCCAGCAAGCCATAGCGACGAACGACCTCGCAGGCGATCCATACCGTGGTGGGATCGGAAAGCGTCGGCCCCGAAGCCAGCGCCGACTCTTGCCCTTCGGGCACGTCGGTCACGGCGAGTGTGATCTTCATCGCAGCGGCGGCAGCTGCGGCCAGGCGGCCTCCCTTCACGGCTGAGAGATGCTTGCGGACAGCGTTGATTTCGTCGATCGAAGCGCCGCAGGTGACGAGAACCCGGTTCGTTTGTTGCATGTCCTCGAGGGTCATGCTCGGGTCCAGAGGAAGCTCCACCATTGCTGAGCCTCCGCCAGACAGGAGAAAGAAAACAAGCGTTCGTTGATCGGCAGTGGAGAGCAGATCCAGAATGGCTCGTCCTGCTTTAAAGCTGCCTTGATCCGGAACCGGATGGCTGGCCGCGATTTCGCGAAAGCCCTCGGGCAAACCGGTCGCTCCGCCCGGCGCAACGACGATGCCCTCGGCGCGGAAATCCGGCGAGAGAGTTTCGGCGAGGCCGCGAGCCATGGCCAGGGAAGCTTTTCCGATGGAGACTGCGCAAATGCGATCAAACGCAGCGAGATCGACCGCCGCACCATTCACCAGAATGTGCGAGCCGGTGCGATCCAGCTTCCGCTGCATCGTCATCGGAACGTCGATTGCCGCAAGCGTTTTGCGAAAAATTTCCAGCGCGGCTTGTTTGAGGTCGGGCATTGCCGTAGGACAGGCTTTCAGCCTGTCTTTTGTTGTGGCGCAAAATGCAGAAACTTCCTCAATTCATGGTTGAGGCAGCCAGCTTCGGCTGGTTGCTGGCTTTGATGAAACCCGACAGGCTGTAAGCCTGTCCTACTAGGCCTTCACGAAGGCCGCGACACCGGCTCGCGCGACTTCGGTGTCCTCGTCTTCGGTACCGGCGCTGACGCCGATTCCGCCCACGCATTCGCCGTTCACTTCAAGCATCAGGCCGCCGCGGATCGGGGTTTGCCGCGCGCGGCTGCCGATCGCCAGGCCCAGCGAAAGCAGCACGCTCACTTCATTGCCGCTGCGGGCTGGTCCGGTGTTTTGCCGGCGGATGGCCGCCGCGACCGCCTTGTTGATGGCGATGTCGATGGAAGCTGGCTTGGCGCCGTCCATGCGCGCGAAGGCCAGCAAGTGGCCGCCGTCGTCCACGACAGCGATATTCATCGGCACGTTCATGCGCGCTGCCTGGGCTTTAGCCGCAGCGACGATGGCTTCCGCGCCTTCGAGCGTGAGCTTCGAGTGATGGTGCGTTACGTGTGCCATCTCTTCCCCCTCCAAGGGATTGCTGAATAATGCCTGTGCGAAGCGAGTGCCGTTTTCGCCGCCGCGCTTTTCAATTTTGCCGCAGTGCCTCGGGGTTGAGGATCGTCGGAGGCCGCTGGCCGGAAAAGTACGCGATGGCATTTTCCACCGCGATCATGGCCATGCGCGTGCGTGTTTCCACCGAAGCCGATCCGAGATGCGGAGCGAGCACCACATTGTCGCGCCGCAATCCGTCGGGGATGAGCGGCTCACGTTCGAACACATCGAGCGCCGCTCCGGCGATCAGGCCGCGTTCCAGCGAGTCAATGAGCGCAGCTTCCTGCACTACCGGCCCGCGCGTGGTGTTGATGAGAAATGCCGAGCGTTTCATTTTCGCCAGCTGCGCAGGCCCCACCAAGCCCTGCGTCTCGGCGTTCAGCGGCACATGCAGGGAAACGAAATCGGACTGCGCCAAGACCGCGTCCCGCGTTGCGTATTCGGCGTTGAGCTCCTTTTCGATGTCGGCAGGGGCGCGCGTAGTACTGTTGTACAGGATGCGCATGCGGAATCCGGCTGCGCGCCTTGCCATGGCGCGCCCGATGCGTCCGAACCCGATGATGCCCAGCGTCTTGCCCCACACGTCGGTTCCGCACAACTGGTCGAGATTCCATTTAGTCCAGGCACCCGAACGCGCCATGCGGTCACCTTCCACCAGGCGCCGGGCGACTGCCATCAACAGGGTCCAGGCAAAATCAGCCGTGGTTTCGTCCAGCACGCCTGGCGTATTGGTTACGGCGACCTTCCGCTCCGTGCATGCCGGGACGTCGATGTTGTCAAAACCGACCGCGACGTTCGCCACGATGCGCAGATTCGGCCCCGCCGCGTCCAGCAGTTCGCGGTCGATCTTTTCGGTAAGCAGGCAGACGAGGGCATCCTTCCCGGACACGCGCCGCAGCACTTCGGCGCGGGGCGGGCGCTCTTCACCGGCCCAGAAATCGCTGTCGAAATACTCTTCGAGCTTCCGGTGCGGCTCTTCGAACAGTATGTGGGTGCAAAATAATTTGGGCTTGCTCACCAGTGGCCTCGGCTTGGAAAAGGCAAACGGGGAGAGTAGCACAGCTACGAACGATTTCGCCGCGGCCCTACTTGGCGGTGTACTGAGGAAGCTTGATAACGCGCTTGGGGGTTCTCCAGCCGCGCGGCCCGTAGTGCAAGGTGACCTTCGCGCCGCTCATCAGCGGGGACGCCGCCAGCACCGGCTCCATCACCTTGAAGATGGCCTCTGCGTCCGGGCCATAGACGAAATAGCGACCTTCGCTGCCGTCGGCCGGAAGGGCGTGCCCGTCGTACTCGCCGACCTTGGCTTCGTTGATCGCCAATTGAATCTGGTCTCCCAGCGCGTAAACGTACTGAAAATTGGTGGACCCGTACTCGAAAAGCACCTCCACTTCCTGTTCCAGAGGAGCGTTCTTCGCTGAATTTTTCGAGCCAAACAGTTTAGACAACAAGCCCATCGACTCGTGTCTCCTGGTATCGTATTACGAGATAGTTTACCGGGAGGGCTGAAACCTTCTTCCTCCCATCGGCACGCTGGGGCGCCGACCCCTGCCGGATTCTTGCCGACATCTTAACCCGGGCCCCTCTCTTTTTTGGGACATTTCTAGCCCCACGAAATTCGCATCCGGTTGATTATTTTATCCGATCGGGCGGGGCGTGCGTTGACTCCGCCCGAAGGCACAGACTATAGTGGCCGAGGAACCTGAAAATCGGATTCATGCACCCGCAACTCATCCGCGAACTCCAGGCGCTCGTCGGGCCCCAGGCGGTGCTTTCCTCGCCCGAAGATTTGATGCTGTACGAATATGACGGCTCGGTGGAGCTGGGGTCTCCCCGGTGCATCGTGTTTCCATCGTCTACGCGCGACGTCGCGGGGATCGTGCGCCTGGCCAATCGCTATGAGACACCCATCGTGGGGCGGGGCGCGGGCACGGGACTATCGGGCGGGGCGATCGCGCGCAACGGCGGCATTGTGATCGTGTTCTCGCGCATGAACCGCATCGTGGAAATCGATGCCGCGAACGTGCGCGCGGTTGTCCAGCCTGGTGTCGTGAACCTAGACCTGTCTCGCGCGGTCGATCATCTGGGCCTGTTTTTCGCGCCGGATCCTTCCAGCCAAAAATCGTGCACTATTGGCGGCAATGTCTCCGAAAATTCCGGCGGGCCGCACACGCTGGCCTACGGCGTGACCGCCAATCATGTTACCGGCCTGGAGCTGGTTTTGACCGACGGCGAAATCGTCCGCATCGGCGGGAAAAATATCGAGACTTCAGGCTACGACCTGAACGGCCTGCTGGTGGGCTCGGAAGGAACGCTGGCGCTAGTTACGGAAATCACGGTGCGGCTGATGCGCAAGCCCGAAGCGGTGAAGACGCTCCTGGCCGTATACGATACTCTCGATGACACCACAGAATCCGTCGTGGACATCACCGTGCGTGCCATTACTCCTGCCGCATGCGAAATGCTCGACGGATTTACGCTGCGCGCGGTCGAGGATTACGTCCACGCCGGATTTCCCAAGGATTGCGCGGCGGTACTGCTGATCGAAATCGAGGGACTCAGGGAAGCTGTGGACGCGCAGGCCGCTGAAATCACCGAGGTGTGCCGCCTGCATCGAGCGCGCGAGGTGCGTGCCGCGCGCACGGACCAGGAGCGCAATCTTTTGTGGCGGGGCCGCAAGGAAGCTTTCGGAGCGATGGGGCGCATTTCGCCCATGTATTACGTTCAGGACGGCGTCATCCCGCGCACGCGCCTGCCGGAGACTCTGCGCCGCATCGAGCAAATCAGCCGCAAGTACGACCTGCAGATCGGCAACATTTTTCATGCCGGCGACGGCAACCTGCACCCGCTCATCCTTTTTGACGAGCGCGACCGCGCGCAGTTCGCCCGCGTGGTTGCCGCGGGTGGCGAAATCATGCGCCACTGCGTCGAGGTCGGCGGCGCGCTCACCGGCGAGCACGGCATCGGCATGGAGAAAAACGAGCTCATGCCGCTGATCTTCACGCCGGAGGATTTGGCCCTGATGGAGCGCGTGCGCGCCGCCTTCAATCCCGTGGGGCGGCTCAATCCCGGCAAGGTGCTGCCCATGGGCAAGGCCTGCGGGGAAATTCGCGTGCCGCGCACGCCGGCCTCCGCGGCGATTCCCGCATGAGCCGGTCCGCGCAAGCTTCTTTGTCACGCCTGGAAGAAATCGTCGGGGGAGCACAGATCATCGCCGACGGTCCGGACATCGCCGCGCGCGAAGTGTGCGGCGTGCGCCCCGCAGTCGTCGTCCAGCCGGCGGAACCCGCCCAGATTGCCGATATTCTTCGCTTTGCCGCCGAGCAGCGATTGGCGGTGATACCCACGGGCGGTTGCACCAAGCTCGCGATCGGCGCAAAGCCTGCGCGATATGACATTGCCCTGGATCTTTCCCGCCTGAATCGAGTGCTCGCCTACGATCCGAAGGACCTGACGCTCGGCGTCGAGCCGGGCGTGCGCGTCGAGGACTTGCTGCGCGCGCTGGCCAAGGAGAAGCAGTTCCTGCCGCTGGCTGTTCCCTTTGCCGACCGCGCCACGATCGGCGGGGTCGCCGCTGCAAATTCCAGTTCGCCGCTGCGCCACGCCTACGGCGGCGCGCGCGATTTCTGCCTGGGCATGGAGTTCGTCACAGGGGAAGGAACACCGGCCAAGAGCGGCGGGCGCGTGGTGAAAAACGTGACCGGCTACGACTTGCACAAGCTGCTGATCGGCTCGCTGGGCACGCTGGCGGTGATCACTCGCGTTAATTTCCGCACTTTCCCTCTGCCGCAGACGCAGGGAACGTTCGTGGCGACATTTTCTTCGGCCGAGGCGGCATTCGACTTCTGCCGCGAGGTCTCTCACTCCGTCCTCACCCTGCAGATGGTGGAAGTCGCCAGTCCGGGCGCTGCGGCGCTGCTCTTTTCCGGGGAAATTGCGGCGCGCCTCAAGCCGGGGACTTGGTCCGTGGTCTTGACGGCCGCGGGCTCGCCCGCCGTCGTAGAGCGCCACCAGCGCGATCTGGGTCACCTTTCGGGTGTCGCGAAGGCGGAAGAGTTTCTCCCCTTGAGTGACGCGGACGCGCTGCCCGTTCTCATTCAGCTGCGCGAATTCCCCATGCTGATGATGGAGCGCGTTCCGGCCGCGGCGATTTTTCGCATCAGCGCCGCGCCGGCGGCGATGGCCCTACTGCTGCGCAAACTGCATGTCCTTGCCGCGCAGCGCGATTTGGATTTTGTTGCGCTCGGCCGCGCCTCAGGTATTTTCTACGCCGCGTTCTTGCCGAAGAAAGACCCTTCGTCGGCGCCGCCGACAATGGCCGGAGTGATCGGCGATGTATTTGCCACCTGCAGCGAACCCGAGCTGAACGCGTCGGCGATGTTGGAATGGTGTCTAAATCAGCTGAAAACTTCGCCGGAGGTTGTCTGGGGCCCGCCGCGCCCTGATTTTGGGTTGATGCGCCGGGTGAAAAATTCCTTCGACCCGAAGAACGTCCTGGCGCCGGGACGCTTTGCTGGCGGGATATGAGGCTATGAACGAAACAGCCGCGATCGCAGAGCAAACTCCCGACCCCAAGCCGCGCAGCGGATTTTCCGGCGCGGACATTCCCGCGTACGAGGACTACGCTCACTGCGTGCACTGCGGCCTGTGCCTCAATCACTGCCCGACCTACAAGCTCTGGGGCCTGGAGGCCGATTCTCCGCGCGGCCGCATCCGCCAGATCGTGCTGGTGGACCAGGGCCGCCTGCCGCTCGGCGATTCCTTCGTCAAGCATATCGACCAGTGTCTGGACTGCCGCGCGTGCGAAACGGCGTGCCCCTCAGGCGTCGAATACGGCAAGCTGGTAGAGGCGGCGCGCGCCCAGATCGACCAGCACTACCAGCGACCATTTTTCTCCAGAGTTGCGCGGAACTTCGTGTTCCGAGGCCTGCTGCCTTATCCACGGCGTATCGCCGTGGTGGCGCGCTTGCTGTACGTTTACCAGCGCTCCGGTCTGCAGTCGCTCGCTCGCGCAAGCGGAATTCTGGGTGCCCTCGGCCTCGCGGGAAAGGAAAAGCTCCTCCCGCCTATCGACGAGACATTCTTCTTCTCGAAGCTCGGGCGCACCTATCCTGCTGTTGGCCCACGACGCGCGCGGGTGGCGCTCTTTGCGGGCTGCGTGGCGCAAGTCAGCTTTTCGGCGCTGCATGAAGCGACGATTCACGTGCTCACGGCGAACGGCTGCGAAGTGGTGGTGCCGGCCAAACAAACCTGCTGCGGCGCGCTCGCGGCCCACGCCGGCGTGCGCGACGTGGCACGATCACTCGCCCGGAAAAACCTGGACGTCTTCCTCGGCAGCGAATTTGACGCCGTGCTCACCAATGCTGCCGGTTGTGGTTCCACGCTGAAAGAGTACGAGCAACTTTTTGCTGTGGGCACGCCGGAGCACGAGAAGGCGCACGCATTTCGTCAGAAGATGCGCGATGCAACCGAGTTTCTCGCCGATTTAGGGCTGTCCGCCCACCTGGAGGCCATGCCGGTGCGCGTCACCTACCAGGATTCCTGCCACCTTCTCCACGGGCAAAAAATTCGCGAAGCCCCGCGCAAATTGCTGCGTTCCATTCCGGGACTGGAACTGGTCGAAATGGCCATGGCGGATTACTGCTGCGGTTCGGCGGGCTCGTACAACGTCACGGAAACGCAAACTTCGCTGGCGCTGCTGAAGGAAAAGATGAAGCACGCGCGCGCCACCAATGCGCCGGTCATCGTTACCGCCAATCCCGGCTGCCTGCTGCAAATGCGCGCCGGCGCGGAGATTCATCGCACTGGTCAGGAAGTGGTGCATGTGATGGAGTTGCTAGACCGGGCCATCGCGCGGGATGCCAAATCGAGCTGACCAGGCCGGCAATCAAGGCGGCTATTTTTCGCCGATCAAATAGCGACACCCGCGCGGTCCCATTTTTGCAGAGTGCACCGCTCCGGCCGGAACGTCGCAGCGTTCTCCTGCACCATATGTGCGTGTTTCGCCGCCCTGCGTCAGAGTCATTTCGCCCGCTAGGATGATGTGCGCGGTCTCTTCGGCGTGAGTATGATCGGGATAAACCGCGTTCGGTCCGTCCTGCCAAATATAAGTGCGGAGAAACCCTTCCTGGTGTAGCCCGCGCTCCAGGGATCCTTGGTCCGGCGCCATTTCCTGTTTCCTTTCCAACGTCCTACGTTTGGCCTTGCACATTCCGAAACATGTTGCCTGCAATGCGTGCGACCATCCGCCGTGGCACCATACGAATCGCTTCTGCCCCCAGCCAATTGGTAAATCCGGAAATCACGGAGGTCTTGCCCGCGGCGAGCGCTTCGAGCCCGACGCGGGCCACTTTCTCGGCTGATTCCGGCGCGCGCCGCGTGTGGTTGCGTTGCCCTGCGACCTGAAAAAATTCCGTTTCTGTCGAGCCGGGGCAAAGAGCGCACACGCGCACCCCGTAGGCACGCACCTCTTCCGCCAATCCCTCGGCAAAGTGCAAATCGAAAACCTTCGTCGCGGCGTAAGTCGTAATGTAGGGCACGGCCTGAAACGCCGCCGTGGAGGCCACGATCAGGATGTCTCCACGTTTGCGCGCGATCATTCCGGCCAGGTAGAGGTGCGTCACGTGCACCACGGCCGATACATTCACCTGGATCATTTCCAGGAGCCGGTCCAGACGCGCCTTGGGGAACTCGCCGTAGACGCCGAAACCCGCGTTGTTCACCAGCAGATCGACGACGATGCCCGTTGCTTCGGTGAACGAAAAAATCTCCTGCGGACCCAGCGGCTGTGCCAGATCGGCGACGCAAATCCGCGCCTGAATCTGATGCTTGGCAGACAGTTCCGCCGCCAGCGCGGCGAGCCTGTCACTGCGGCGCGCGGTCAGCACCAGATTTGTTCCTCCCGCCGCCAGCTCTCGCGCCATTGCCGTTCCGATCCCCGCGCTGGCCCCAGTGATTAGCGCCCACTTACCTCGCCAATGATTCATGCGGCCCTCCCAGCGAGATTCTACAACATAAGAGAAACGCGTGTTTTTGGACAACGCATGTCCGGCCGAACCTGCCGTTGCCAAGTTGAAGTCGCCCTTCTTGAGCTACATTGACAAGGTAAAGTCATGGTTCCATAATCGAGTCGAAGTACCCCCTTCCAGAAACACGTCTCCATTGCATTTTGCTAGTTGATCCCTGCTCGCTTCGCGGGCCGAGTGACGAAATGCCTGTAATTACGCAAAGCATCAGCGACACCGTCTTTCGCGCGCTGACCGAATCGGCGCCGGACGGAATCGTGCTGGTCAACCAGGAAGGGCGCATCATCCTCGTAAATGAGCGGACGGAAAAGCTCTTTGGATTCCAGCGCGAGGAATTGCTGGGCCAGCCCGTCGAGGTTTTGGTTCCACAGCGCTTCCGGGGAAAACATCGCGGCCATCGTGCCGGCTTCATGGGCCATCAGCAAGTCCGGCCTATGGGGGCGGGCCTCGAGCTGTTCGGCCTGCGCAAGGACGGCACGGAATTTCCCATTGAAATCAGCCTCAGCCCGATCGTGACGGCGGATGGCTCGCTGGTCTGCGCGGCCATTCGCGACATTACCGACCGCAAGCGCATCGAAGAGCGCCTGCGCCGCCTGCTGGATTCCGCGCCGGACGCCATGGTCATCGCCGGGCACGACGGCAAGATTGTGCTGGTCAACTCCCAAACCGAAAAGCTCTTCGGATACCAGCGCGAGGAACTGCTGGGCCAACCGGTCGAAGTGCTGGTGCCGGAGCGCTTCTGGGGCATGCACCAGACGTATCGGGGGCGCTACATGGCCAACCCGCAGGCCCGGCCCATGGGCGCGGGAAGCGAACTGTTCGGGCTGAAAAAGGACGGCACCGAATTTCCGGTGGAGATCAGCTTGAGCCCGCAGGTCACCGAAGAGGGCGTGCTGGTTTCCTCCACCATCCGCGACATCACCGAGCGCAAGCGCGTGGAGGAAGCGCTACGGCAGTCCGAGGCCAGCTTCCGCGCCATGGTCGAAGGTACCTACGGCGTGTACCGCGCGACTCCGGAAGGCAAGCTGCTGATGGTCAATAGCGCGCTGGTCAAGATGCTCGGATACGCCTCCTCCGAAGAGGTGCTGGCGCTGAATCTGGCCACCGACATATTCGAGAACGGCGAATACACCCCGCTGCTCTTTGACCAACCCGGCCGGCAAAAGCAATTTGCGAAGATGGAAGCACACTGGAAGCGCAAGGACGGCACCAGCCTCGCGGTGGAAATCAGTGGGCGTCCGGTGAAGGACGATTCCGCCACGATCCTCTATTTCGAGGTGATCGCCGAGGATGTTTCGCACATCCGAGGAGTGGAGCAGCGCCTGCGCCACGTACAAAAGATGGAAGCGATCGGGAGGCTCGCCGGCGGCATCGCCCACGACTTCAACAATGTGTTGGGCGTGATCGTCGCGTACTCGGAAATGCTCGTGGAAAAGCTGAACGAAGATGAGGAACTCTTTCCACTGGTCATGTCCATCACCAAAGCTGTCGAGCGCGGCGGCACGCTCACACGCCAGTTGCTGGCCTTCAGCCGCCAGCAGGTGCTCGAGCCGCAGGTCATGTCACTCGGCGACTATCTCGGCACCATCAAAGATATGCTGGCGCGCGTCATTGGCGAAGATCTCGAACTCAAGATTCGTACCGGTGATGCCCGGCTTCACGTAAAGGTCGATCCCACCCAGATGGAGCAAGTGGTCATGAACCTGGTGGTGAACGCCCGCGATGCCATGCCGCGAGGCGGGCGCCTTACCATCGAGACCAGCGAAGTGGACATCGATGACGAATATTGCAGCCGCAATCCCGAAGCCCGCGTTGGCCGGCACGTGATGCTGGCGGTCAGCGACACCGGCTGCGGCATGCCGCCGGAAGTACTGTCGCGCATCTTCGAGCCGTTCTTCACCACCAAGGAGCAAGGAAAAGGCACCGGACTGGGCCTGGCAACCCTCTACGGCATCGTCAAGCAAAGCGGCGGGCACATCACCGCCTACAGCGAGGTCGGGCGCGGTACCACCTTCAAAATCTACTTGCCCGCCACGCAGGAGGAAACCGCAAAGCGCGAAACCCTCTCTCCGGAAAAAATCGCCCCGCGCGGAGTGGAGACCATTCTCATTGTCGAGGACGAGGAATCGCTGCGCGCCGTCACACGCGAATATCTCGCCAACAAAGGTTATCAGGTCATTGTGGCCGAGAATTTTGAACAGGCTGTCGAAGCCTCCGCGGACTCTGCCCGGCACATCGACTTGCTCATGACCGACGTGGTCTTGCCGGGCGCCAGCGGTCCTAAACTGGCCGAGCGCCTGGCCACCACGCGCCCGGAGATGAAAGTTCTGTTCGTTTCGGGCTATACCGCCGACGCGCTCGTCCACGGCGACCTGCACCGCACCGATTTCGCCTTTCTGTCCAAGCCCTTTTCGCTAAACACCCTGGCGCGCAAAATCCGCGCCATTCTGGACTCCTAACGTCGCCGAATTTGGCAGGCCACGAGTTAGCCTCGGCTCTGCGTCCCGCTGCGAGCACATCCTGGAAAATCAGCCGCAGGGCACGTATTCGTCCGCCGGAAAGTTTGTGCTAGTCTGGTTGGGCATTCCCAAGTGGAGAGGTGTCCGAGCGGTTTAAGGAGCACGCTTGGAAAGCGTGTGTCGGGGAAACTCGACCGTGGGTTCGAATCCCACCCTCTCCGCCATATCTATTTTCCCCCGTACTTTCGTACTATTTTCACGCATGCTACACTCTGGGTTTCGACAGCCGGGATTGTGTCCCCGTTTTCGACGCGGAATACGTAGCAACGGAGCAGCCCCGTCTTCTTCTCAATGTCGCCTTGGGACAGCTTCCTTTCCTCACGCAATGCACGCAAGCGATCTCCGATAAACAAGGTTTGACCCTCCATAACGGATGAATCCGAGGCTCTCTAAGGTTGAATTGGGGACGTTGGGGGATACCCGAAACTGCGATGATTGCATAGGAGTTGTCAGTTGGGGTCCATCCCTTCGATTGCATGATGGGAGACTTGATTCACCCATTTAACGATTGAGCCGGCAGAGATTACCGGTAACGATCCTCAGCGAGGGCCGTTCTCCGGTAAGCCAGCTTCTCGGAACTTGCCAAATGCCCATGAGAGCCTGCCAGGGTTCAGTCCTTTCCTAATCGTTCAAACCTATTCCGACGCCGCCAAGAGTGGCGTCGTCCTCAAGTGTCTTGTTCTCGCAGCCTCGGCCGAAGGCGAGTCACGTGCGGCCCTGGCAACTGAAGGAAGAAATGAGGAGCGCTGAATCCCCTCACAAACAGGTCCCTGTCATGATATTTTCTTGAAGCTTCCCACCCGGACACGCGCGTCTAATCCTTGAGACTTAACGGCCGCACGGCAACCAACGCCCAATTAGACGGCTACACAGTCATCATGAAATTATCTTCGGATCATTGGGACCTATCTCGAGCCTTGGATGGCGTGGGGGGCGATGAGGAATTTCTGAGCGAAGTCGCAGGTATTTTCTGCGCGGCGTATCCTACACTGGAGAATAGCCTTGCGGAATCCATTGCTGCCAAGAACTATTTCCGCGCTGCAGATACCGCCCGTCTGTTGGGACGAGCGGCCAGTAACTTAGCCGCAACTAGAGTTATGGAGCTGGCGCTTGCCATAGAGATGATGGCTCGTCGCAAGGAATTCGATGACATCGATAAAGCCCTCCACGCTCTTCGGGAGGAAGGGAGCCAACTCCTCGATGCTCTTGCTGATTTCAGAAACGGACGATCTGGAGTATCCGGCGTCTGATGTTACGATTCGCAAAACAACGCAGCAGGACCGCGAGAGCAGAGCTGTGCGCTTGGTGCTCGTTACAAAGCAACGGGCCGGGCGCAAGTTTTGAAAGTGCAATTTTCCGTTGCGGTGTGATAATGGTTGGATGATGTTTCGCGTGCGGTGCTCTAACAACGAGTCGGAATGAATAAGAGCGGCGGCGAAACGGAGAGACATCATGATCGGTGGGTATGAGCTCAGCGCTGTGCGGCGCTCAGATCGACGCAGACAGAATGGGGCCTCGCAAGCTCCCATAACCCTGAGGGATCTAACAGCTGATCGCGTAACGCAGGTCCCATAACCCGCATTGTTTGGAGCGAACCAATTGCAAACCGGCGAGGGACAGATTAGGGTCTTGGTGGCCGACGACTCAGCCATTTCTCGCAAGCTCGTCGAACACACGCTGAGTGAGAGCCGGTACGCTTTGGCTTTCGCCAAAAGCGGACGCGAAACGGTCGATCTTTTCGCCGAGCATGATCCTGCCCTTGTGATTGTCGATTGGATCATGCCTGGCCTGACGGGCATCCAAATCTGCAAGCATATTCGCTCTGCGGCACGAGCATCCTATACTTACATCATCCTCCTGACCGGCAAGTCAGAGAAGAAGAGCATAGTTGAGGGATTGTCAGCGGGAGCCGACGACTACCTCACTAAACCTTTTCACCCTGAAGAACTCGTCGCCCGGGTTGGGGTGGGCCTTAGAATTGTGGAGCTTCAAAGACAAATCGCAGTCAAAAATGCGATGCTGCAAGAACTTGCGCTCAGCGATCCCCTGACCGGCCTTCCAAATCGACGCGCAATCGACGAGTGGGCGGCCCGGCAACTGAGCGGGGCGGTCAGATACGGCTTTCCCTTCTGGGTTGTGTTGGCCGACCTGGACTATTTTAAGAAGGTCAACGACACGCATGGACACGACGCGGGCGATACCGTCCTCAAGGCGTTCTCACAAATTTTGAAAAGCAAATCCAGACGGAGCGATATTTGTGGCCGTATCGGAGGCGAAGAGTTTCTGATGGTATTGACGCACGCTACCAAAGAAGACGCAAAGCGCGTGATCGAGTGTATCCGCGCGGAACTTGAGGCGACGAAATTCAATTTCAGCGGCAAGAGCCTGACTGTGACGGCGAGTTTTGGGCTTGCGGGCTTCGCAGGTACGGGCGCTCCGGACTTCAATCGTCTCGTCACCCAAGCAGATTTGGCGCTTTATTCGGCGAAGCGGCTCGGCCGCAATAGAGTTGAAGAAATCCAGGTTTCTCCATCTCCCGAGGTAGATTCGGCCTGAGAAACGCATTGTAAAAGGGGCGCTCCTTTGAAATAGGCTTTGATCGTTCCCATCAACTGGAAGTGTTCAGAAGACAACGATTGGGGTGAACGTGAAAATAGAAGCTCCACGTTCCTGTCGCATCGGCCACTGACACCGGGGGTGGTCAGGATCTGAGACCTAGATCGGCGAAATCCAGCCCAAGACCGCTTCGAATTCATGCAATTTGAGGTATTGAATGTGATTCTCAATCTGTAACCTTTCGATCCAGTGGAAAGACCTTGAGACCGGCCCCCGAAAATCGGCAATCTCCCATTCAGATCACCTTGTCACGCGAAGAGATATCTCCTTCATTGTAAGTAACATAGAGAGTCTAACGGCCTTCAAGTCCCTCGCATGGTGGCGCTTACCTTGGAATCCCACATGCATATTGGAAAGTGGCGTTCCAGCATCGCACATTTCAGGGGTTTTTTCTGCAGCCGCCCTTCAAGGCGACCCTCTGGTGAGCTGCTCAGTTTCCAGAACAGCTCTGACTTGACCATGTCTGACGGACCGGTGGTGGGAGGCTTTCAAATCAGTCCGCGAAGAACGAATCGTACCGGGGGAACCATTGGGCGCAGACACAGAGAGGGATAACAAAGAAATTACCTCTCCTTCCGGGCACTCCTCGCAGGAAACTCGCGATGGAGTAGTCGATCCGTCGGAAAAGCCGCAAGACGATCTCACCCAGTTGCTGGCACGCGCCGCGATGCTGCAATCCCAGTACCGTGAATTTGAGGCGGCGCCCCGCGCCCCCAAGGATGCCCCGCCAGCACCCAAGCTCCCAATCGCCAGAAAGGACCCGTCTAAGGAGCCAGGCACTACTGCCGCACAAGGCCCAATTCGCTGGAGACACCCAACAGCAACCGAATTGCCGCCGATTCCCCGAAATTCCGACCGCCGTACCCCATCTGCCGGAACCGACATCAAAGCGGGCGAGCGATCAACTTCCGAAGGCGACGCTCAAACAGGGTCACGGAAGAATTCACATGCAGAGGCACAATCCTCACATTTTCGTCTTCTAAACGAAAGTGCTCGCAGAGGTCAGAAGCGATTCAATTCCGGAGCTTCATCCCGCTGGTCCGTTCTCGGGCAGATCTTTTCCGGTGAAGGTGATGCCACCGGTGACCACCTGGTTCAGGCGCTGGCTACCAGCATAAAGATCCCATTCCAATTCGTGTGTTCCGTCAGCGGAGGCGCGGGCGTAAGCACGATTCTGGCGACCCTGGCGCGATGTCTGGCGACTGAGGGTGAGAACGTCCTCCTCGCCGACCCCAAGGCTTCTTCGTTATTGCCAATCTATTTCGGCGCGAGCAACCCAGGGGAAGGCGAGTTGCAGAGCTTCTTGATGCCGAATTCCGACGCGAGCGTAGCGATCGTAAATAGTTCACAGGCGTCCGAAGGTTCGTTCAGCAGGCGCATCCCCAAGGAATCGAGGAGCAGTCTGATTGCGACCGTTCGCAACGCCGCGGAACACTCGGATCGATTGCTACTGGATGCGGGCGCCGTCTATGCCGCCGACGTCCAATCTCTTCGCCACAG
>Ga0210398_10001771_pt1 | contig 21760 bp, 13 predicted proteins | sample IncBWC4OmetaG_FD_161047 | JGI IMG/M metagenome (GOLD analysis project Ga0210398, IMG submission 161047) | Forest soil microbial communities from Barre Woods Harvard Forest LTER site, Petersham, Massachusetts, United States - Inc-BW-C-4-O | ecosystem: Environmental > Terrestrial > Soil >...
CAAAGGTGGTCTGCGCAAATGTATTCGGCCTTTGGTGGAGTCGCTGACTCCGGGCCATGATGGAGATCCGCTCGCCCTCGTCCCTATAAAATGGACGGCCTCGACGGAGACCTTTACCGATATCAGGTTTCGAGAGCGTGGGGGAGACCCATGGCCATCGCTGTTTTCCGCCAGCAGACCTGGCAGGAACTCTTTTCTCTTAAAAGGGATTTTAGGGGGTTACAGGCAAAACGGGAGCGCGGTAGCGCTCGTTCTTGCACAACACCGCCCAAGCCATCCGGACTAATTTATTGGCTAAGGCCACGATGACCACGTTCTGATGCGTGCGCCCTCAACAACCCTGCCAGCCAGCGGCTCAACGCAGGCACTTGCTTTTCCCGGTGTTGCAAAACGCTACGAGCGCCTTGCACGAAGAGTCTGCGCAAGTACTTGTTGCCCCGTTTGCTGATCCCCAGCAATTTCTGCTTTCCGCCCGTGGAGTACTCCCCGGAACAATTCCCATCCACGCGGACAGATCGCGCCCTCTTCTGAAGGTGCTGGCGTTGCCGATCGCGCCGATCAGGGCCGTGGCCGTCACGGGTCCAACTCCGGGAATCGCTGTCAGTCGTTGGCAGGCTTCATTTTCATGGGCCTCCCGCTGGATCTCCGCGTCCATCTGCTCGATGCGCGCTCCCAGTTGCTCCAGTTCCTGCTGGAGCTGCGCCAGCAGAACACGAAACGACCCCGACAGCTTCAACTCGGCGTCTTCCAGAATCCTCGGCAGCGCCTGCTCCAGATGTCGTCGGCCTTTGGCCAGCGTTAGTCCGCGCTCCAGAAGCAGGCTACGAATCTGATTTACGACTGCGGTGCGCCGCATTACCCAACGCTCCCGCACCCGATGCAAGGCCTGCAGGTCCAGCTGTTCCTCCGTCTTGATCGGCACGAAGCGCATCCGCGGCCGCTGCACCGCTGCAGCGATCGCTTCCGCATCGATGTAATCGCTCTTGTTGGTTTGCACATAGGGCTTGACGTACTGGACCGGCATCAGCCGCACCTCGTGCCCTTGCTCGCGCAGCGCTCGCCCCAGAAAATGCGCACCGCTGCAGGCTTCCATGCCGATCACTTGCACCTCTACATTCGCGGTGAAGGCCAGCACCTGAGCCGGGATTCCTGTCCACACAAAAGTGGAAAGGGCTACCCCCGGTGAAGGAGCGGCCCTTTCGGTTCGTTTGAGTTTGAGCGGCGGTGTTTCTCAAATGCAGGTCCGGAGCCTACTGGTCCAGGATCTGCAGGGCTGGGTTAGTGGTTCCTCCAGTGCTACTTGCGTTTCCATCCATTAGGATAATCTTCGAACCCGTCACGACGATGCCGATCTTCTCGCAATTTGTACCCGGCGTGCACGAGGCGGGAAGGAGTAGCACACCGGTCGCATCCACCGAGTCCGTGCTTGAGCTGGTGTTATTCGGAGAAAGGGAACCCTGGGAGTTGGTGTCGTTTGTCGCAGTTACATTGCCGGTCGTAAAGCTGGCGACGCCCGCTTTGTCCGATACGCCCGCCGTCTGTGGATCGGTGGTACCGAACGCGTAGGTTCCGTTTGCGAGGGAAATGGTGGTTTGTGATTCGAATATGCCGTCATCCGCGCCGTTGCCCGAAAAGACAGCGAATGCGCTACTCGGAGCGTATAGATAGAATGCGGGGAGTTGGTTGCCGCCGCCTCCACCTCCGCTGACTGTTAGCGTCACCCGTCCATTGGAGGCTACGCTAAAAGTTCCGGTGGCGCTGTTGTTCGATGGAGTGGAGATATTGCCCCCGCCGTTGGAATAACCCGCGAAGCTGAAGTTGGGTGCTCCCGGGAAGGTGACTATACCGATCGACACATTACTATTGGGTGTACCACCACCATTACTGCTGATACTCGAATCATAAAGCACGCTCTTGCCGCTCAGCGAGGAGTTCGAGTATGGGCCGCCCGACTGCTTGAAGGCTGTCCCAGCGAGCAGGTCGTTCACGGTTCGCGCATCGCTGCTGACGATGAGCGCTTCGGTTGAGGAAACCACGTAAATATAGGCATTCACCGACGTTGAGCCGCCACCGACGCTGACGGTGAAGGAGAGCGTTCCGCGGCCATTGGTTCCGCTAACGGTGTAAGAGCCGCCGCTGTTAATGGTAAGGGGCGACGCCGGCCATGCCGTGGCTCCGGAAACACCATCTAAGCTGTCCGTGTTCCCAGTTGCGTTGTATCGATTGTAGTCCAGCGATCCGCCAGTGACCGTGCCAGCAGAGAGAGCGATCACGCCCATACCTGCAGCCTTGCCGCTGCCCTGCGCACTATCCTGCGGCGATGCGATGCCGAAGGCGTAGTTTCCGCTGATTTGCGCGGTGGAGAAGGCCGAGACAGTCTGCTTGCGCAGCACGCCGGTTGTGAACGGACCCGCCGCGTCAAAATCAATCATGTGCCCGTTGCCGGAAGCGCCCAGCGAGAAGCGGTAGTTTTGTGTTCCCGCCGTAGTGGTGATGGCCATGCAACCGCGACCATCTGAACCGACTGTGTAGTTTGAGCCGGAGGCAATCGCGAGATCCGTCTGCACACCTCCGCTCAGATTCATGTCTACTGCGCCGGCCGTCAGATTCGAACTCCCACTCGCCCCACTTGCGGTAAGCACGCCGCCAATCAGGGCCACGTTGCCGTTGCTGTCGAAGCCACTTAGCTCGAAGGCGTACTGGCCGCTCAAAAGCGATTCGCTGCCAGAGCCGCATGGCACTACAACCGCAAGAGAGTACGTGAACTGCGTTGTTACCGCCGGGGACTCGGAATCGGTCACATCCACGATTATTCCGGAGGTAGTGCCGAGAACCGTTGGTGTGCCGGTGATGGTGGCAGCCGCAGCCGACGCCGTAGTCGAGTTGAAAGTCAGCCCAGCGGGCAGCACAGCGGAAGTGACATCCAGGGCGATGCTATAGGGACCAACGCCGCCTGATGGGGTGAGGGATGTGGTATACGCTGAGTTTTGCGTGGCATTGGGCAAACTGCCGGCACCAGGCGAAAGGGCCAAGGGTGGCGCTGTAATCGTTAGTGGCAGGGTCACGTTAGCAGTGGCAGCCGTCGGAGTCTCTGAATCTGTGACCGTGATGAAGGCAGAGAAACTTCCCGCTGCTGTCGGCGTGCCTGTAAGGCTGCCGCCGCTGCTGAGTGTCATTCCTGCGGGAAGGCCGGTAGCCCCGAACGAATAGGGAGCGAAGCCGCCGGTCGCGTTAATTGAAACTGGACCATAAACCGTGTTCAATGTGCCACCGGGCAGCGAAGAGGTCGTAATGCTCAAAGGCAGCTGTGCGCCGATCACCACGCTGTAGACAACGCTTGAGGATTGAGCCGGATTCCCGGAATCGGTTACCTTCACCGTAAAGCCATAAGTCGCGGCAGTCGTGGGAATTCCGGAGAGCGTCGCGGAGGTCGCGCCTGCGGTGAAAGTCACTCCGGTTATCTGCGTTCCGGTGATGCTCAAAGTGTACGGGGCAACGCCACCCGTCACGGATACCGTTTGCTTATAGGGCGTGCCAACATTGCCGCCCGGGAGCGTTGTCGGGGTAATTGCCGGGGGCGGGACCAGATTGACGGTGAAAGTTGCGTTCTTGGTCGGATCGGCAACCGAAGTGGCCTTGACCGTCGCAGTGCTCGCCGAAGTGACGCTGGCTGGCGCGTTATAAGTCACCACTGTGGTCGTATTTCCGGTCAACGAGCCAGCCCCGACGAGCGACCAGGTGACTCCCGCGCTGGCGGTATCGTTGGTCACCGTGGCTGTAAGGGGCGCCGTTCCGGCCTGTTCCAGAGTTACAGGCCCTGCGGGCGATATCGCGACACCCACCGTCGGCTTTGCAGGGGTAGATCCGCAACCCGCCACGAAAAGAATAGCGATAAGAGCGGAAATTCCAAGCACAGGAGACACACATCCACGACCAAACCGAAACTTGCTCAACATCGCGGCTATCCTTTTCGGGCTAAGGGGGCGTCAGAAGTGGAGAAATGAAACGGAGCTGAACCCGGGCCCGTACACTAGAAATATTTGAATCCGACGTATCGTTCACACTTGTACGATGCTTATCGAAAAGTGCAAAGTCCCTCTTTAAACAATTCTTGATTAGTGTGCCCTATGAGCAAAGTACTTTGGTACTATTCGGGGAATATTTTAAAGCAGTTAATCACCCTTTTCCGTGCCCTGAGTAAGGATGGCCGCAAACGGAGACCCGAATCCTCGTGAAAACTCACTGTGATGAGTCGAGATGCCATTTGGTTCTAGAGAAGAAGCGGTTGTCGCAGTCCTGACATCGATAGGCCCGAAAACCGAGCGGATGAAGAAAGATGCGCTCTAGAATGCCCCTGCGTCTGGACCTGCAAAGGTTTGCTGATTCACACCGTGGGCAGAAAAGTTTGGACTTGGTATCTGATCGTTCCATTTAATCCGAATCCGACGGACTAGAGGTGTGCCCAACCTTAACATGCGGGAACCCGATTTTGCATTAATGCGGCACAAGATTTTGGGCGGCACCGAGCCGTGGGCGCAGCGTGTGAGCGGGCCGCGTGCGTCAGCACGACCCTGGCCCGAGGGCAGAAAGCCAGTTGCCGATAAGCCGGGTGGTCTCAACGGGTCATCGCAACACTAGGACAAAGTCCCAAGTCCAAGAATTCAAATGGTTAAGCGTCGCCCGCGAGCACAAGTGCGAAGAAAAGGCTTTCGGTTTAGGTAAAAGCGAACTGCGACCCCAAAGGATTGGTCCCCAGAAACGTATTGTCAGATCGAACGACCAGAGGGGTGTTGCATCGACCAGTTGAACCGGCACGACTTACCAGGCGCAATCCACACTTTGCACATGAGTGGTCCACAGGACGGCTGGCTACTCCTCGGTATCAACGCTGAGACCCTTGTCAACTCGAAGAAGCAGAATATTAAGAAGAGTAGTAAGCGAAAGCCTGAGGATCCTGCCAAGACGCACTTCAGTTGAGATTCAGCGTCTTGATAAGCGCGCGCGTGGGACCGTACTCTTCATCGTTGGCGGCGACAAATTTATTGGCGCGGAGAACCCGCAGGACGGCGCTCTCTTTGCCTTCCTTCAAGTCCAGCAAGGCCTGTGCGAACTTTTCGCGCTCCGACTCGGGCACGCCTTTGCGCGCTACGAACACATAATCCACGAATGGCTTGGAAGTGTAAAAGATGCGGACTTTGTTGATGTTGATTTTTCCCGTGCTGATCATGGAGCCCAACACCGATTCGTCCAGTGCGCCGGCGTCCACCGCGCCGCTCTCCACTAGGGCCGCGGTCACAGTGTCGGCACCGCTAAATTGTGCCTGAAGGTCGGTGTCCGGATTGACTCCAGCTTTCACTAGGTCCCGGTACGGAAATAGATGACCGCTGGCGGAATTGAGATCACCGAAGGCGAACCTTTTCCCTTTCAGGTCTGCCAGCGAGTGAACGGTGGAAGCGGCGCCGGTTATGAAGACTGAGTGAAATTGCAGGTCGGAACTGCGTTGTACCAGCGGGATGACTCCGATCTTGGCGCGCGAGCGGATGTACGTCGGCGCACTAAGGCAGGCAAAGTCGTAGGTGCCGTCTTCGAGGTGAGCGACCGTATCGGCATAGCGCTCGGGCGTTTCGAATTTCACCGGCCGGCCCATGGCCGTGGTCAGGTATTCCTGTAGCGGCGCGCGGTCTTCCTGGCTCAGGCCGTCGGGGATCAGGCCGATGGTAATGGTCCGGTCCGCGCTCTGCATCACCGGTGCGGCAAAAATACAGATTCCCGCCAATACAAAGCGAATCCGCCGCATCATCCGCGCAGTAGTCGTGTTGCTGAACTTGAGCCGTCTCATAGCCTTCTCCCGCTGGAGGTCTCCCGTTAGTTGATTTCGACATCGAGCGCTCTACTGGCACATTGCACGCGGCGTGCCTTTTGCCAAGTCGGCAACATGCCTCGATTCAGCGAGTTGCAATCGTAGAAAATGATGAATAAACGCCACTGTCCAGCTGGCGTATTGATTGTTCGTGTGGAATACAATCAGTAGAAAGCAGGAGATCCATCTCATCTACATGGGGTAGGGGCACCAAGCAAGCGATCCACTTGAGGTTTGCGGAGTGTCAGGGCGTAGGTCTGGGTTCCAAGTCCCTATGAACGGGATTATCGGTAGCGATCCCCGGGGACGAAGGCCATTTAATGGGATGGTCCGCCGCAGAACTCTCGAAGTTGTAGAGTGCGGGCAGGAGGCATTCCATGAAACTTCAAGCGTTGGGCATCGATTTAGCCAAGAACGTATTTCATCTCGTAGGTCTGGACTGCAACGGCCACATAGTGATCCGCAAGCGCTGTTCCCGCAGGCAGGTGCTGGCTTTCACCGCGAATGTAGAGGTGCAAGTGATCGGCATGGAAGCCTGCAGCGGTGCGCATTTTCTGGGGCGAGCTCTGCGCGAGCAAGGGCACGAGGTGCGGCTGATGCCGGCCCAGTACGTCAAGCCCTATGTGCAGACCAACAAGAGCGATTACATCGATGCGGAAGCGATCGCCGAAGCGGTGCAACGGCCGCGGATGCGCTTCGTGCCAATCAAGACGGAGGAACAGCTGGACCTGCAGGCCTTGCATCGGGTGCGGGAGCGTTGGGTAATGCGACGTACCGCGGTCGTAAATCAGATTCGTAGCCTGCTTCTGGAGCGCGGACTGACGCTGGCCAAAGGCCGACGACATCTGGAGCAGGCCTTGCCCAGGATTTTAGAAGATGCCGAGCTGAAGCTGTCCGGGATGTTTCGCGCTCTGCTGGCGCAGCTGCAGCTGGAACTGGAACAACTGGGTGTGCGCATCGAGCAGATGGACACAGAGATCCAAGGGAAGCCTGCGAAAACGAAGCCTGTCAACGACTGACCGCGATTCCAGGGGTTGGGCCCGTGACGGCCACCGCACTGGTCGGAGCCATCGGCAACGGGAGTACCTTCGGGAGAGGGCGTGACCTGTCCGCGTGGATGGGAATTGTTCCCGGGGAGTACTCCACGGGCGGAAAGCAGAAGCTGCTGGGGATCAGCAAACGGGGCAACAAGTACTTACGCAGATTGTTCGTGCAAGGAGCACGCAGCGTCTTGCAACACCGCGAAAAACAAGTGCCCGCTTTGAGCCATTGGCTGGCGGGGCTGTTGGGGCGTACGCACCAGAATGTGGTCATCGTGGCCCTAGCGAACAAGTTGGTGCGGATGGCTTGGGCTGTGCTGTGCAAGAACGAGTGCTACCGCGCTCCCGTTTTGGCGGTAACCCCCGAAAATCCCTTTTAAGAGAAAGGAATTCCTGCCAGGTCTGCTGGCGGAAAACAAGGATGGCTATGGGTCTCCCCCACGCTCTCGAAACCTGCTACCGGTAAAGGTCTCCGTCGAGGCCGTCCATTTTATAGGGACGAGGGCGAGCGGATCTCCATCATGGCCCGGAGTCAGCGACTCCACCAAAGGCCGAATACATTTGCGCAGACCACCTTTGCCATCGTTCGTTTTTCGCTTGCAACTCTGCGGCGGACCATACATACCGGTAATCTGTACCGGCTCAACTGGTCGATGCAACACCCGTTGCTTAATGTCGATGTGTGGCGCATGACATCGAGAGCTTCGGAAGTTACGCATCCGAACTTCGCTCCGCGTAAGCATCCGGAGGTCAGAGTTCCGTTTCTGACCTTGGCTTCAAGGACCACCGCAACGCACCGCAACTGGGACGCTCGCGCTGGAGCCCTTGCGGGAGCGCGGGGGTTAGCTCTGCTTGGAGTGGGCCTCTTTGTTCTTGTTGATGTGCTCTTTTAGGTGGGCAACCACGTCGGATTCCTGCCCAGCCTCCAACTCCTTGAGGACTTCATCGAGGGCGAAGTGGACCACATCGTGGTGATGGAGTTCGTCCGGCGCCACCAATTCGCTTAGCCGCAGCCACAGGTGATGCACCAGGCGCACCTCGTTGGACGTAAGGTTCGGCGCGTGCGGGCCGAGCAAAAAGAACTCGCGCTGCCCCCCGGGCGTATAGATTTCCAGGTTGAATCGCGGACGTGGATCGGGCAGTTGCTCCCAGGCCAAGCCGATCTCCCGGGCCTCCTCCGCGAGAGAAACCTTGGCCGAGCGGCCCAGAGCGATGGTGCTGGCCTCGAGCTTCACCGCAGCGTTCAGGATGCCTCCCCACAAGTCGTTGGCCGAAACAACCGCCAAGCGAATGGGCTTGCCGCGCTTTTCCGCCATGGACAAAGCCTTGGTGAACAGAAATTGTTCGATGCTTCCGAACAGCTGCTCGGCCTCCAGCTCGCTCGATCCCGAAGCCGACCTGCGTAGCAGCCGCAAGTGCATCACCACGATATCCCGCCGCTCGATGCGCACGCGGTCCAGCACCGCTTGCAGGTGATACAGCGCGTGGTAGTTGCTGACCGGCACCAGGACGCAGCCGGGCCGCACGCCAACCGATTGCCGCGTAAGCTCCTCCCGCGCCGCGACGTTGAACTGGTCCATTTCGACGTGCGCCGCCCCGCGATTCCGGTGGGTGATCCGTTCCGACACCGTGAAGACTCCGAACATCACGCACGAAAAGATAACGCCCGCGACGGTGGCCTGCGGCTTGGTGAAAAGGTTTACCACCGCGATGAGGAACAGAATCAGCGTGATCAGCGCCAGTCCGAGGGGAATTTCCGTACCGAACAAACGGAAATTCAGCGGCACCCGCGCTTCCCGCTCCTCGCGATGGGTGTAGCGCATGGTCAGCACCGCGATGCCTTGCATGGTGAAGCTCCAGATGACCCCGAACGCGTACAGGTTTGCCAGGAACGTCACATCGCCGCGGCTGGCCAGAATCGTCAGGATCTGAAAGCCGACGACCATGTTGATGATGCGGTGCGAAGTGCCGAAGCGCGGGTGCGGCTGCCGGAACCAGTCGGTCAGCACGCCGTCCTCGGAGACGCGGTTCAGGACGCCGTTCGAACCGACAATGGCGGTGTTCACCGCGCCCGCGAGAATCAGTGTGCCCACGGCGACGACGAACACATGGAATGCCAGCCGCAGGGCAAACGGTCCGGTTAAATTCATCGCCAAGCCGCCGATCAGGTTCTCGAGGTAGGCCTTGCGCGCGCCGTCCGGGATGATCATCACCGCGAAAAACGAAACCAGCGACGTAAATACCAGGCTGTAGACGAAAATCACGAAGCCCGCTTTTTTCAGGTTTGGCAGCTTGGGCGCTTCGATCTCGCGGTACACCTGAGCCAGGGATTCTTCGCCGCTCATCGCCAGCACGGAATGCCCCAGGCCGACAAAGACGGCAATCAGGGGAATCATGCGCACGATCTGGTGACCGTAGAGCCAGCCCAGCGATCGCTTGTCGAGCTGAATGTTGCCGGGCATGGGGAAAGGCGGAAGATGCGCGCCGCGAATCCACACCGTGTACATGCACCAGACGATCAGCACCACCACCATCACCGTGGTGATCTGCATGATCTTCAGCGCTTTGTCGCTGGATTCGTGAACGCCCTTGATGTTCTCCCACCAGAAGAACATCGTCACCAGGACGGCAAACGCCGCCGCCGTCGAATTCTCGGAGAGCACGATGCCGGTGTGAAAGTAGGCGAACAGCTCATTGAGCAGTCCGGCCAGGTATTGTCCCGCGGAAACGCCGCTGATGGGGCCGGTCAGAATGTAGTCGAACATCAGGGCCGAAACGGAGAACTTCGCCAGCGTCCCGCCGAGCGCCTCTTTGACCACACGGTATACGCCCCCGCGCACGAACATGCCGCAGCTTTCGACGTAAACCGCGCGCACGCAGTACGAGAAGAGCATGACGCCAAGAATGAACCAGGGCGCCGACTTCCCGATGAAGCTCTCCGATTCTCCGCCGGCGTAGTAAGCGGACGAGGCGAGGTCGTTCAACACAATCGCCGCCGCGCGCCAGAACGAGATGAAGGTCAGCATGGCGGTGGTGGCCACGACGACGCGTGGAACTGTGATTAAAGGAGAAGACGGGGAGCTTTGCCCCGCAGGTGTGGAAGACATTGGACGTAAAGAAACTATAAAGATTTCATTATGGCATCTTTGTGCCCTTGGGTCTACCGAAAGCCAGTCGATGCAGCGGCTTTGGCGGAAACCCGACTGGCAGCTCTTACCGGAGGATGCGTCGACCCATTGAGATCGGCCCGCTTCTCGGGCACTAGCTAACACGATCCCCCGAAGCCCAATTCAAGAAGCGACTTTCCACTCACGGGTATGGCAATGATCTTTTAAATCTAAGCTATCTGCTCTTTGAGTTGTCTTTGCGCTGGGACTGCTGCAAGCTACATAAAGAAAGTATAAGTAATTCGTAAGGGATGTATCGGTGGCCTTGGGAAACTTAGCGCGGTCTTCAACTACTGAGCGGGGTCGTTGGTCAAGGGCGGGGGTAAAAGCCGCAAGCCTTCGCTATGGGACCGCCTTCGTGTGCGTGGCGGTGGCGCTTTCTTCGAGCTTGCTCCTTCAGCGCTTATTTCCTTACCCGTTCCTATTCCTGTTCTTCGCCGCGGTTATGGCCAGCGCTTGGTTTGGTGGCACCGCGTCCGGCCTCTTCGCGGTTTTTCTCTCCACCGTCGCAGTGGACTACTACTTTGTTCCCCCGCTTCATTCCTTTGCCATAAACACGACGGACAGCGTGTATTTTGTGGCCTTCATTATCTGCGCGTTGGCCGCGAGTTGGGCGAGTTCGTCGCAGAGGAGAAGTGCAAGGGCACTCATGGAAACGCGCGATCAACTCGAGGCGCGAGTGGCGGAGCGCACTGCCGAACTTCAAAAAACAATTGCCGAATTGCGAGAGAAGGAGCGCCAAAGGGAACAATTGGAGAGCGAAAAATTCGCCCTTTCAGGCCAACTCGAAACTCGAAAGGCGGTAGAGCGAGCGAAGGGCATTCTGCAACGCGAGATGAAAATCAGCGAGGAAGAAGCGTATCGCACGATGCAGCGGCAAAGCCAGCAAACGCGCAAGTCCATGAAGGAAATCGCCGAGTCCATCAATTTGAACGATGAGCTGAAGCGAGGCCCTCAATAAACTATGGGCGTTGCGAATCGCTGCAATTGAAAGTTTGAATTTGACTCTCCTAAGAGAAAGAATGCAAACTGCGCCGGCGAGTAAGAGGTTGGTCGCCGCATTGAAGGTTTCATTTCGCCGATGAGATGAGACCCGGGCGGCAAACCTCAACCTGCATTGTCTTTCTCGGACACGATGCCGTGTCCTCCTCGGGCACGATGATGTGTCCAATCAAGCGCAACATAAGGTTCGACGACGAGCCGAAGAGTAAGCCCTGAACGGCGCTTAACCGGATTTCTCTGTTCCGGGACTTGAGCGATTCCGGTTCTATTTGCGGGCTGGTGTCTCTATCGGCTCAGGGAAGGCGTTCGTAGGAGAGCAAATGCGAATGCTCTGGGGAATTGCTGACTTCGGTCGCGCGATGCAAAGAGAAATGCGGTTTGGAAAGCTGTCGCGTGAGCCTCTCCGGTTGCTGCGCCTTGAATGGCGAAGCGAAGTCGTAGAGTGCGATTGGATGGCACGGCCCGCGGATGAGTGGGACGTAGACTTGCCGCGACATGTAGTCAGTGGGGCTGCGTCAGAGCAAGCGCTGCGGGATGCGATTGCCGTTCGGGAACTGCTCTTCTGTGTGCTTCCCGGGGTTAACACGGCATCGCTCCGTGTGTTCCGGCAAACGCTTGGAGGAATGCATCGTTTAATCATCACCGGTACCGTGAATAGAGGAGAACAAGTCAGCAGGAATGTTACTTCAACGGCGATGCGAGCGAAATTGCTGGGTTTCCAGTTTTGGTTCGAAGACGGCATTTTGGAAGATTTTCGGCCCGAAGAAAGTGCGATGAGTTTCTGATTCAAATCAATCCACGATTCGAGACAGGAGAATAAACATGGCAGAGAATACCGGCGAAGTTAAAATGACACCAACCTTGGGATTAACCGGGTTGACGATGAATGCCATGGCGCTCATCGCCCCCGGCGCGTTCCTTTGGCTGACGTTTGCCCCCCAAGCCACCGAGGGTTCCACGGCGCCCTCCATGTGGATTGGCATCCTGTTCGCTCTTTTACTGTGTCTAGCGACGGCGGTGTGTTACGCGGAGATGGCGAAGTTGTATCCCGGCACCGGAAGTTCGTATTATTTTGCGGAGCAGTCCTTCCTGAACCACGACAAGGCGTGGAAATACGCCCGCTTGATGAAGTTCATCGTCGGCTGGGGCTCGCACTTGTATTACTGGATCTACCCCGGCGTGATGGTCGCGGTCACCGGAGTTTTCTGCGGTTACATTACCGGAACCTTGTGGCCGAACTTCATGAGCGCGTCGAACCCCGGTCCGATGTTCATGATGCTGGTCGCGATCCTGTTCTCCTTCGCCGTTGCTTATATCGCGCACCGAGGGGTGAACGGCTCGACGGCGGTCAGCGTCGCCATCAACGTGATCCAAATCTCCGCGCTCATCGTTTTCGCCGTAATGGCCATCAGCTACCGGATGAGCCATGCGCCGGGAAGCGAAGCGTGGCAGTTCGACTCCGTTTCCGGTGATGCCTACACCTATGAATTCGCGACGACCAGCCAAACGGTGAACGGAACGGCAACCGACGTCATCACGCGCGATGCCAACATGGTCCCGCAGCCCAAGCTCGACGCCAGCGGCAAGCCGGTGCCTTATCACGTCAACTATACGATGTATGACACCAGCAATCCGCCGGTGTTCCAGGCCCATCCGAATGCCACGTCCGTCTTAGCGATCCACAATTTCAACTGGATGTTCGTCCAGGCCACGGTGGCCATCCTGATCCTGGTCGGATTTGAATCGGTCACCGCGATGGGCGGGGAGGCCAAAAACGCCAAACGCGACGTCCCGATCGCGGTCATCACTTCACTGCTGGTTCAGGGGGCGTTCTGTTATCTGTTCGAGTATTTCGCCGCAAACTATTTCTTAAATAGTGGCTACCCGATGTCCACGGCCACCGGTTCGTCAGCGCCGATCGGCGATATGATGATCATGGTCGGCGACGCCCTGTTCCATGGTCATGGGCGGGCCTTCATGCTCATCGAAGCCATCACCGTTTTCCTGGCTTTGATCGGCACGACGCTCTCCTGCATAAACACAGGAGCGCGCGTTACCTACGCGATGGGCAAGGACGCCGAGGTGCCGGAACACTTCGGTGTGCTGCATGAGAAGAACCTGAGTCCGCACCGCGCAATTTGGGCTCTGGCCGTGATTTCAGCAATCTTCGGTGTCCTCGCACTGACGATGCTCTTCGGGGACGCCGGCGCGATTCCGGACGCCACGATTCAGGCGCTGCCTCACGGGTTCTGGTCAAGTGTCGGCTATGTGTCTCACGACACGATGGCCAAGATGCCCAACAGCCTGCTCACCATTACGCTGGCTTCCAACTTCGGGACGTTCCTGCTGTACATGCTGAGCTGCGTAACCTGCATCTTCTGCTACAAGGGACACCCAAACTACAGCTTCATGAGACACACACTCATCCCGTACTTCGGTATCGCCGCAAACCTGATTTGCATGGGCGCGTACATCGTGCTGCCGTTCATGGGATACGGCACCAAGATGGAACCGTTCCTGGCGTTGGGGATCGCGGCAGTCTGGGCCATCTATGGAGGGATTTACTTCCTGCGGACCAGCAAAGCCACGGGGCGGACAACACTTATCACCAGCCGCACCTAGTGGCGGGAAGTACGCAAGCAGGTTCGCGCGGGGCCGAGTCTCGCTGCGACCGCCATCGCGGCGAGACCCGCGCGAAACAAGCCATCAAGCAAACGGGTTGCTTGAGGACCTAGCTCCGATAAATTTCCCGGTCATATTCTGAATGGCAAAAAATGCGCTCCTAAGGAGGGTAGATGGACGATAAAGGTGTACTCGAATTTGCGAAAAAAAATGGTGCGAAGATTCTCGATCTTCGCTTCATCGATGTGCCTGGCATCTGGCAACACGTCAGCTACCCTATCTCCGAACTCAGTGAGGACTCCTTCAAAGAGGGATTCGGCTTCGATGCCAGCTCCATCCGCGGCTGGGCGTCCATCCACGAATCGGATATGCTGCTCATTCCCGACCCGAACACCGCATTCATGGATCCCTTCCTCTCTGTTCCGACGCTTGTAATGATTGGCGACGCTACCGATCCCCCTTCGCAGAAGCCCTATCACCGTGATCCGCGCCACGTCGTGAAACGCGCCGACGCATATCTGAAATCCACGGGAATCGCCGACACCGCCTATTTCGGGGCGGAGGCGGAGTTCTTCATCTTTGACAGCGTCCGCTTCGACTCCGCGCCCCAGCACAGCTTCTATTTTGTGGATTCTGACGAAGGCCGCTGGAACACTGGCCGCGAAAATGACGGCGACTACAAGAACCTCGGCTATCGTACGCGCTACAAGGAAGGCTACTTTCCGGTTCCCCCGGCCGATCACTACCAGGACCTGCGCTCGCAGATGGTGCTTAATATGATGGCCATTGGCATGGACGTCGAGTGCCAGCATCACGAAGTGGCCACCGGCGGCCAAGCGGAAATCGACTTGCGCTTCAATACGTTGCTGAACTCCGCCGACAACATGATGAAGTACAAATACATTATCAAGAACACAGCTGCAAAGGCTGGTAAGACGGTGACCTTCATGCCCAAGCCTATCTTCTCCGACAACGGCTCCGGCATGCACACTCACCAGTCGCTGTGGAACGGAAACAAGCCGCTGTTTGCGGGCGACGGCTACGCGGGACTTTCGGAGACGGCCTTGCATTACGCCGGCGGCTTGCTGAAGCACGCCCGCGCGCTTTCCGCGATCATCGCTCCCGGCACCAATTCCTACAAGCGCCTGGTGCCCGGCTATGAGGCTCCTGTGAATCTGGCATACTCGCGGCGCAACCGCTCGGCCGCCGTACGTATCCCGGTGTACTCGGAGAGTCCCAAGGCCAAGCGCCTGGAATTCCGTCCACCAGACCCCTCGTGCAATCCGTACCTCGCTTTCGCGGCCATGCTGATGGCCGGACTCGACGGCATCAAGAACAAGATCGATCCCGGCCAACCACTCGACAAGGACATCTTCGATCTCGACGCAGAAGAAGCCGCCAAGATTCCGTCGATGCCCGGCTCGCTCGACGAAGCGCTCGGGGAACTCGATAAGGACCACAAATTCCTCCTTGAGGGTGACGTGTTCAGCGAGGAATTCGTCGACCTCTGGATCAATTACAAGAAGAAGACAGAGGCCGACCCGGTTCGGATGCGCCCGCATCCTTACGAGTTTCATCTCTACTACGACATCTAGAAGGTGGGGCGCCAGCGACGGCAGGCCGTTACGTAGGTGGTTATGTACCGCAGACGTGTCCACTACTGGAGACACTAGCTCTTCAAAGTCGGAATAAATGCGGGTCGGCGTGACCTGCTCCGCGCCGTCTAGTCAAGCCAAAGTTTAGCTTCTCCGAGCTTAAGACGACGGGAGAAGCAGCTATGAAGAAGCGCAGGTTCGGTGAGGAGCAGATCGTCGGAGCGTTGAAAAGAAGCCGACGCGGGAGTCCAGTGACGGCCCTCTGCCACCGGACTCGGGATCAGTGATGCTGCCTTCCACCACTGGAAGTCGAAATATGGATGTCAATTTGCTACAGGCCTGGACATCGGCCTCGCCGTACGCGTTAGGGTTAAAGGAATGTCAGTACCACCACGCGTAAAGGTTCCCTTGATGCGGTCTCCCTCAATCGTTCCACGGAAACTGCCCTTGAGCTTCTGGATCTCGAAATCCAGCGTCTGTCCTGATTTCTTGATCGAGTCGACCACCAAGAGCGAAGGCCCTTGATTGGAAATATGGACTTTCGCTCCCAGAGTTTCGTTTTGGTCCGTGATGAGCATGATCATTCGCGTCGGCGCACCCTGGGTAATACTCAACTCTCCTTGCCATGTACCGGTGAGGGAATTCATCTGCGAGTGAAAAGTTTGGGGGGCTGTTTGGCCATGCACGAGAACGACACCGCCAATCAATATCGCACAAACCACAGGCAATACTCGTCGCATGAGATTACCTCCGGTTTCCGAGATTGTGACCTTTAGTCATCAGGATCGCAGGCCACCCTCTTCAAACAACACAAGCAGCGGTGATGTACTACGAGTTAGTGATCTATGCAAGTACTATCTTGTTTTGTTGTCAAATTTTCATAACAATTACCAATCATCGAAGCTGAAGACCCTCTCGTGAACCAGTGGCTTCGGATTCGGCACGCCATGCTCCGTTCCAGAAAGTGCTTATGGCTTAACCTGATAGCGTGCGACCATTCCTCCGGCCATGTGATCGCTAATATGACAGTGAAACAACCAGATTCCAGGGTCATCAGGCACCATGTCGACGGTCACCGCTTGCGCGGGAAGAAGAGAGACAACGTCCATCCGGTGCCCATTCTGTATGACAACATTTCCATGCCAATGCGGTGTGTGAAAATTGTTCGAATCCCCAAGTGTGCCCACATACCATCGCACGCGTTCGCCTCTTTTCATGGAGATCATCGGCATATTCCCATACATGTATCCATTGATTGAGTGTCGAAGGTCGTGTTTTTCGTCAAGCGCTTGTGTGCCAGAAGCCTCATTATCGTGAGGTGTCCCTACAAGATTCTTGGTATTCTCGGCTCGGTACCAGCTTTCATTCTCGTTGATGCTAATGAAAACGGCTATGTACTCGCGATCCACATTCGCGGGCGTTCCATCATCCCGCCCTTTACCCCTGGCCGTGACAATGATGGGGCCAAAAAGCCCAGATGCAATGTCGCGAAGTTCGTCAACGTGGGAATGATAGAGCCATATTATTGAGCTGGGATCGCCCGGCCCCGGACCGGCCCGTTCCGGGATCTGCCAGACATATGTGAAGGTTCCGCCGGGGACAACCATTCCTCCGCTGTTGCCCGCCTCGCCGCTCTGGTCGTTGTACATAACTCCCTCAGAGTCTTTGGCATAGAGCATTCCGTGGGGATGCATGCTATAAGGGCGAGACGCCTTGTTCTTGAAAACCACCTTGATTGTGTCGCCGACTTCTCCGCGTAGGACGGGACCGAGAATTCCGAGGTAGCTCTCAGTTTCTGATCGCCTTAGTGGGGTTGAGAACCTTGCGTCCGCATACTCTCTGAAGATAGCCTTTTTCCAAACTTGTTGTGTCGTATCTGAATTGGGGCCAAGCAGGTTCCTCAGTGGTTGGCCCATCGCTTCATCGCGGCCAGAAGGCGTATAATTCCAGTTAACTTCTTCAGCAGCAATAAAATAGACCCGCACCTTCGCATGATGAACTGGGGATTGCCCTCGCGCCTCAATGATCCACAAGAAGGCCACCAAGCAAATGACCGTCAGCGCACCTCTGTGTATGTTCATCACTGAGTCCTCCCGTCGATTCTTTGGCTCACATCAATTGAATGTATGGGACGCGAGTTCTGAGCCCTATGTTAATAGAAGCTTAAAAGGCGATGTCAAGCATAAAAGTACTTGACAACTAAATGTAAGTGGACTTTAATGCGCGGCAATTATGAAGTGATTTAGCTGTTGAATAAATAGTATCGTCGCGAGGAGGCGTCCCCCTATGTCTCGCGTACGCGCCAGCAAGCTCCTGTTGCTTGCATCAGTTTTGTTGCTTTTTGTCGCCAGCGTCATTCCCTCGCTCGCACAATCTGGCGTTACCTACCTATACGATCAAGTGGGGCGGCTGATAGGTGTGATCGACCCATCCGGTAACGCCGCGGCTTACAGTTATGACGCGGTCGGGAACCTCCTTTCGATCTCACGGTATTCATCAACTCAGATTTCCTTAATTTATTTCACGCCACAACAGGGCCCGATCGGTACGACCGTCACGATTTCGGGTAGCGGCTTTAGTTCAACACCCTCGTCAAACACCGTTACTTTCAATGGTCACAGCGCAACCGTCACGTCCGCATCTGTGAACCAACTCATCGTTAGCGTGCCTTCAGGAGCGTCCACTGGCCAAATTCAGGTCACCTCTCCGGCGGGGACTGCAACGAGTGCAGGAAATTTCACGGTCACAGCAGACAACGGGGCGCCGACCATCACCTCGATTTCGCCCACGATCGCGACACACGGAACGTCCATCACGGTGACGGGCACAAATTTCAGTACCAACACCAGCTATGACGCGGTCAGCTTCAATCTGACGCCTCAACCTGTCACTTCAGCGACGTCGACAAGCATCAACGCAACGGTCCCTGTGCCGACATCCTCCGGCCGAATAACCGTTTCCACCCCCGGTGGAACAGCTACAAGTAGCCAGGATCTTTATATTCCTTTTGGGACGCACTCCGCTTCGGAGGTGGGAGTTGCAGAGCGGACAACGATTGGCACGGCCGCAACTGTTTCGATTTCTACCGCAGGACAAATCGGCTTGGTCATTTTCGACGGTACTGCGGGCCAGAAGGTCGACCTGTCGAAAACAAGCATGAGTGGTTTGAGTACCTGCTATCTCTACCTGATTGCCCCAAATGGAAGCCAGATTTTCGTTGACACCAATTGCAGCAACAATGCCGACCAGGTGCCCGTCACATTGCCCGTTACAGGCACCTACACGGTGGGGGTTGAACCCAGCGGCACAACTGGCTCCATCACGGTTACGGTAAACAACGCTGGGGACGCGACGGGAACAATCACGGCGGGAGGCTCCGCTGTCACGGTTACGACGACCGTGCCAGGGCAAGATGCTCGGCTAACATTTGCAGGTACTGTCGGGGAGCAGGTCTACATAAAAATTAGCAGCGTCACGACAAGCGATGCCTTCGTGTACCTTGTTCGCCCGGACGGATCATACCAAACACAATCGTCGGGTTTGGCTGGAGCGGGGACGGATCAAGTACAAACCTCGGTTGAAATCCACCCGACCTCGACCGGCCAGTACTACTACATGGACACAACCATCCTGCAGATGTCAGGTACATACACGATCTGGGTTCAGCACGTAGCTAACGATATCGGAAGCGAGCAGATTTATCTCGGAAGCGCTCCAACACCAGTAACCGGGACCATCTCTGCAGGCGGCTCGCCAGTTACAGTCACAACCACTACAGCCTGGCAAACTGTCGAGCTAACTTTTACTGGCACCGCAGGACAAGCCTATTTTGTACAACAAACAAGCATCACCACGCCGACTGGATATGTGAACCTCGTCGCTCCCGATGGGAGTGTCATTGACTGGGTGGGTTTCGAGTCGGGCTCTGGTTACCTATATTGTCTGATTTCCGAACCGCTGCCGATGTCGGGAACCTACACCGTGTGGGTTCAAAATGAAGGAACTGACACTGGTAGTGAAACTCTTGCCCTTATAAGTATGCCTTCTTCATCGGGTACGATTTCGGTCGGCGGTTCGCCAGTCACGCTTACGACTACTACCGCCGGAGAAGATGAGCTGATCACGTTCAGTGGTACTGCTGCGCACCGACTTTTCCTAACAATCACAAGTATTTCAACTCAGGATGCATTTGTTTACATGATTCATCAGAGCGATACCGACCCGACGGTGAACAACGTCGAAGGTTGGACTGAAATTAACCCAACCGGCCCTGGATATTACATAAGCCCTGCTCCGTTAGCGGAATCCGGTACCTATGCGATCTTGATACAGCACGTCAGTACCTACACAGGCAGTCAAACCTTCCAGCTGTACGACGTCACGACTGATGTGACTGGCACCATTACGGCGGGCGGATCGCCAGTAACTGCGGCCACTTCTCAACCTGGTCAAGATGCACGGATCACTTTCAGCGGCACGTCTGGCGAAAATATTCTCATGACTGCGATAGATTCCGGCTTGGAAGACGCGTATGTGAATCTGCTGGCGCCGGACGGCACTAACGTTAGCTGGGTCTGGACGGACTCCGACATCACGCCCTACTACTTGCTCGGGACTGGCTACATAACGTTGCCGCAGACCGGGACATATACGTTGTGGGTTGAAAACTTCAGCCTGACGACAGGAAGCGAAACGTTGCAATTGTACGATGTTCCAGCTCCATCGGGCACACTCACCTCTGGTGGTTCTGGTGTGACTGTCACAACGACCACTCCGGGACAGGAAGAGACACTCACGTTCAGTGGCACAGCTGGGCAGGATGCATTCCTGGTAGTCACAAACGTTTCAACTCAAGACGCGTTTGTAAACCTAATGACATCGAGTGGAACCCTTCTAGGTACGATTGAGATCGGCCCGACTTCAGGCTCCGAGTATTATTGTTTGCAATGGGACCCGCTGCCTGCAACGGATACTTATACGATCTGGGTCCAGCATTCTGGCTCTTATACTGGGAGTGAAACGCTTCAGTTATTCCTCAGCACTGACTTGACCGGGACCATTACGGCCGGAGGATCGCCGGTCACCGTGACTACGACTTCTCCGGGTCAGAATGGGCAGTACACCTTCAGTGGCACTGCTGGCCAAAACGCTTTCGTTCTTGTCACAGGCGTCACTTCTTTGCAAGACGCGTATATAGACCTGCTTGCGCCCGACGGAACTGACTTGGGCTATGTGGCAATGGATTCTGATATCAGCGCCGGATACCAGTTGGGTACCTATGCGTCGATTCCCTTAACGCAAACTGGTACGTACACTTTGTTGTTTTCGAACTACAGCCCATCAACTGGAAGTGTGACTCTGCAGCTCTACAATCCCCCGGCCGACATCACCGGGACACTCACAGTGGGCGGATCACCTGTAACTGTAACCACGACCAGCGTCGGCCAAGGAGTATTGCTAACTTTCTATGGGACTGCAGGACAAACAGTAACCACGGCCATTGGCATCGACGCTAGCAGCGCCTTTGGTATCGTCGGACTACTTGAGCCCGGCTTTGACCCACTTAGTCCTAGCTTCGTGGATGAGACCTTGTTTGGTTACGAAGGATCACCGACGACGTATACGTTCGGCCCAGACACGCTCCCGTCCACTGGGACTTATACGATATGGATCCCAGCGTATTTGACTTACTTCTTTGAGGGATACGGTCCCGTTTACGGTAGCGAGACTGTGCAAGTGTATTAGACAAATGTTGAGGCGTATGTCGCCGAATAGGCTCTTGACGTAACCGAATCGGTTTTGGACAACGGGTCAGTCAGGTTCTTCATACAAGCAGTGATTGAAGAAGCCCGTAGGGATCCAGGAGGCGAGGAATCTATGAACATCGACTCACGTGTTCCAATTATCTTTGTCCTCTCCTTTTTGCTCGTGACCGCACCTTTGGAGCCGGCAGTCACTGTTGATCAGGGGCATCGAGCTTCCCAGCATGTCACTTGGCACAAGCCGATGGCTCCGCAGATACCTTTGCAAGGTAGTGAGCGCTCCTTGAGCCAGCGCAACCCTCGGCCCTCGCCTGTCGCGTTCAGCTATGGGCCTGTTCGTCCATCAATACCAAGCGTCCCAACTAGCAGAATGGCGCGCCCTCGCAGCCTGCAGCAGGCTACCGTTCCGGTGAGGGAAGAGATTGCAGGTCAAACTTCCACGCTAATGCCAGATGGACGGATCTTGTTGATTGGAGGAGAGGGCCCGCAAGGACCTAGCGCAACCGTAAGCTTAAGCGATCCACAAACCGGTGCCGTCACCCAGTTGAAGGGCACGCTTCTGATTCCTCGTTCATGGCATAGCGCGACGCTACTCGCTGACGGAACCGTCTTCATTCTCGGGGGTGTCGGCCAGGGCGGTGTACTTGCCGGATCTGCTGAAATATTTGATCCCGCGAGCGGACAATCGCACGTTGTCTCGACAAGTGGACTC
>Ga0210398_10001775_pt1 | contig 21735 bp, 21 predicted proteins | sample IncBWC4OmetaG_FD_161047 | JGI IMG/M metagenome (GOLD analysis project Ga0210398, IMG submission 161047) | Forest soil microbial communities from Barre Woods Harvard Forest LTER site, Petersham, Massachusetts, United States - Inc-BW-C-4-O | ecosystem: Environmental > Terrestrial > Soil >...
TTCCACTACGCGCTCAAGGCGATTCCGACACAATGGTCACGCGAAGAATGCGAGGACATCGTCTCCAAGGTCACCCGGCCGATGACGGAGAAAAGCGTCTTCGCCGGCTCGCCTCCCGATGTCGCCAAGGCGATAAACGAGTACGTCGACGCCGGAGCCACCCACGTCGCGATCTGGGACTTCGGCCCAATCGTGCGACCAATCGACGAAGCTCCCGCAGCCCTGGCCCGGTCACTCGAGCTCTGCAGACTGCTCAAAGCCTGATACCGCTACGTGTTAACGGGAATAGAGAATGCCCTCGAACAAGTAGCTGACGATGGTATCGGCCACCAACTCGGCTGCTGGCTCATTCTCGGCGAGGTGCCACCGATAGAGAGAAGAGATCATCGCCAGCAACTGGACGGACAGCAATTCGTCGTTGACTCGACGAAATACGTTCGCCCGCATGCCCGTCTTGATGATCTCTCGAATACGCTGGGTGAATTCTGCCTCTTTTGCGCGGATATGCGTGGCCTGCTCAGCCGTCAGCGACGATTCCAACCAGGGATGTTCCTGGAAATAGACTGCAATGACGTCCGGCGCTGACGCTATCGTTCGCAGGATGGCCTTGACGTAGGAAATAAGCTCTTCGTCGGAGGCTAGGTCAGCTGGAATCTCTGCGATTTGCGCGTCCAGTCGGGCGTATGCGTCTAAGTAGATCGCGTACAGGATGTCGGACTTGGACGGAAAATAGTAATACAGCGTCCCCTTGTTCAGAGAAACGAATTCGCCAATATCGCTCATCGACGTACCGTGATAACCGCGGCGTCGGAACAGCCGCGCGCATTCGTGCATCAGTAGGTCACGTTTCTGCTCATTCGCAGTGATCGCCATGCACACCTTTCTCGCTGTTGTGAAGCTCTGGGGCTCGGCCGGTCGGTTGGAATTGCCCCAGGTATCCACGACCGCTGACACGTCGATTGTAAGATGTACGGGTGTTACGCGGGGCTTTCGGTCGTGGTTCGGCCCCAAAACAGGTGCCAACCTACCGACCGTTCAGCCGGCTTCCCTCATTGTCTGAGTGCCCGCGACGCCGATCCGCCGGTACCCGCCTGACCGGTTTGCTTATGCTCGAGTGCGTCGATGTTCAGCTGCAGCCTCGTCAACGTGTGCGCCAGTTGTTGACGGTCCTGCCTGCTGATACCGCGGCGCAACTGCTCCCGGAGGCGACGGTCGATGTCGTTGATGCTCGCGACATAGTCACTTCCGTTATCGGTGAGATGCACCAGCCAGACCCGGCGGTCGGTCGGGTGTGGCCGGCGCTGGATCGCGTCCATCTGCTCCAGTCGGTCGATGCGCGCGCCGAGCGCAGCCTTGCCGATAGCTAGCCGCTCCGCCAGCCGCGTTTGTGTTTGGGGATCGATCTCGGCGATGTAAGCGAGGAGGCTGGCTTCGGGCAGCGTCAGGCCGATGTCGCCAAGAGCCTGGTCATACGCTCTCCGGATCGCTCGGGCGGTCGCCATGATCGTCCCGTCCAGGCGGCGCCACGGTGGCGTATCTAGTTCGTGCCCCGCAACTACGCCAGGATTCATTCCGCTCCCCCAGGTGGGTGCCCGTAACTACACCGTTCGACATCGGCGAAGACGGCGACAGCGTGAGACCGAATCGGAGGCACCCCACGAATATACCCGGCAACAGTATGGGGGAATACCGTATGCAATCGGTACGGTCTAGGCCGAGGCGACGCGGTGGCACGCGCAATCAGCCTTCGGGTGAAAACGCGCTCAACACCGCCCTGAGCCCGGCGCGGAACTGTGCGGCATCAGTCCCGGGTCTGGGCGAGGCCACCGAATTCTCGGCGATCTCGAATAGCGCGAATCCGAGCGTGTAGGTCGACAGCGTGCGGTGCACGGTCAGCGCCTCCCGCTCTGCGAAGCCGGCAGCGTTAAGCAACGCCAGCACCCCGGAGAATAGTTTTGCCTGAGCGTCGCTGGTAACCGGAAGCGCGGCGATCAACTGTGTGACGTTGCCGTGCCGCACCAGCCTGCCGTGGACCTCGACGAAGCATGCGTCGAGCTCGTCGCGCCACCGGGCGCCTGGGTCGATCGGAGGAAGGTCTGCCAGCAGCACGTCGGGCAGCATGTTGACGATTTCCTGCTTGCCGGCGGCGTAGTTGTAAAGCGTCATCTGGGCCACACCAAGGTTGTCGGCCAGCCGCGCCATGGTGAGTGCGCTCCCACCTTCGGTATCGACCAGTTCGAACGCGGCCCGGGCGATGCTGTCGTGTGTCAACAAGCGGACCCGAGCCATGGTCGAGCATCTTCTCACAAACCTCATCGCCGCGAATTCCTCGGAAGGGTTCCGCCGCCTCCGTTTGGCGGGTAGCTTTCACTCCAATACGTATGCTGCACGTTTTGAAACGGGAAGGACAGCATGACAATCCAAAAGATTGTTGACCTGGGACGTTGGGGGCCGCTGGCGACGCCGATCCATCACGATGTGGTGCCGATCGACGATGACGGCACGCCATGGCGTGACTATGCGCTGTTCTGCTGGTGGGATCCAGACTCCGATGTCTACGTGATGACTCACCACATGTCCTCGCCGGACCTGTCCTTCCCTGGACGCAGCCGGGTGTCGGCGTGGGCCGGCGGGAAGGCGTTCGAGCTCATCGAAACTCCGCAGCAGGGCACCCACCAAAGTGAGCACATCAGTGTCGATCCCGACGGCCGCCTGATCGTCGACCATCCCGACTTACAGTTGGACGCGACCGTAGATCCGATGTACCAACCGATCGACCTGCACGCGCTCAAGGCGTTGCCGTCGAACAAGGCGGGCCGGCCACTGCACCACTACGAGCAGCCGCAACGCGCAACCGGAACCATCACGGTGCGCGGCGAGCAACGTAGTTTCGACGGCGTCGGGCTCCGGGACCGCACCTGGGGCTATCGCAGCGAGTCATCACAATGGGACGAGTACCAATACCTGATGGCCGACCTCGGCGACCAGTTCCTGGTCTTCTGGAAGCTCAGAGGGATCGACGGTCCACAAATCGATCTGGCCTTCCGCCTTGCCGAGGACGGTCAGCACCGACTCGATCATTTCGCCTTCGCCCGCAATGGGTCCGGCCTGCTCAATGATGTCGAGACTGTGCTACCGAGCGGGGCTGTCCGCATCGAGATCACCGAGCGACCGGTAGGGTTCTGGGTTCCCCAAGGCGGGCGACAGACCGGTCCGACGTTTTCCGCCTACGACGAGTTCGTGACACTGCGGCTCAGCGACGGACGCCGCGGCACCGGCCTGGCTACCTACGGTATCCTCCGGAAGCTGGTCTGAGAATGGCGATCGTCGGCGGAATCACCCCTGAAGAGATTCGCATTAGGACGGCATCGTGGATTGCCGAGCGCTTCGCAGGGGCCGCCATCGCGGAAGCGACCACCCCCGTTGGCAACGGGCGTTCAACCGATACCTTCCTCGTCGACCTCGACAACGGCGAGCGCTTCGTCATACGAGTCGAACCCAATGCGTTCCGCGTCGTCTACGAATACGACCTCGCAAGGGAGGCATTGGTTATGGACGCGCTGGCCCGCAACACCGAGATACCGGTGCCCAAGGTGCTGTTCTATGAACCCGACCCCGCGGTCCTGGGCAGCCCCTTCCTCGTGCTCGAGCGGCGCGAGGGTCGCATCCCGGGCGACGAGCCCCCGTTTCCCGCCGACCCGAACAGCTGGGTTCATTCGCTATCCGACGCACAGCGGACCGTCATGGCCGACGATGCGCTGCGTACGCTCGCCGCGATTCACGCGGTGGACTGGCGCGCCCTGGGACTGGAAACACTGAGCCGGCCCGGGCTTGGGACCGGCCCGCTGACCCAGCACGTCGCTTGGTGGCGGGCGTTTTTCGACTGGGGGCGCGCCGGCCGCCCTTGTCCTACCATCGACGAAACATTCACCTGGCTATCCGAACATTGGCCCGCCGATCCAGGGCCGACCGTATTGTCCTGGGGGGATTCACGGTTGGGGAACCTGATGTTTGAGGGCAGCCGCGTTTCGGCCGTCCTGGACTGGGAACTCGCCACGCTGGCGCCCGCCGGCTGTGACCTCGGTTGGTGGTTGTTCTGCGACCGGCACCACAGCGAGGGCGTCGGCGTTCCGTGGCCGGCCGGCCTACCCGACCGCGACGAAACCCTACGCCGGTATGGATCATTTAGCGGCCGCGCCATTCCACACGCCGACTGGTTTGAGGTCTACGGTGGACTGCGCTTCGCGGTGCTGATGAACAGGGCGGGCAACATGATGATCGAGGCCGGTGCGCTACCGGCCGATCACACCATGGCCATCAACAATCCGGCGACCCAGCTGCTGGCCCGGATGATCGGCGTCACAGCCCCTGAAGGACCGGCCACCAGTTTCCTGGACCCGGCCTCGACGTAACGGGCGCAACCGATCTCGAGAATCAAACACCGACCTTCGCCTGCTCGGCCTGCTGGTGCGGAATCGCATATCGCACCAGGCATATCGACACCGCAAAGATCCATCCGCCGAATATCGCCAGTCCAAGCCACCATGCCAATAGACCGTTCCAGGCGATCACCCCGGTCTTCGCCAGACAGTTCAGACCTCCGGGCAAGAAACACAAGGCGGCCCACAAGCTGGCATAGGCCAACCAGCGCGGGAACACCGGATGTCCATGCGGATCCTGAAATATGGCTAGCGCCAGAACGATTGCCTGCAGCATCCCGGTCCATGGCAGCGCGATGAACATGATCGACGCCAAGTCGTGGATGCGGTAGGTGAAGCCGGGATCCATTTGGGGCCGGAAGGCCGCGGTCTCCCACATGATCGCCCCCTTTGTCGCCCTGTCGTTCATCTTCACCGTTCGCCGCCTGGATCCTTCCTTCCGCAACCCCAGCCAGACGCATACCTCCTGAAGAGCGGGATGCCGCGGCACACGGTTGACCGCCGACAAGCCGCCAACACCTCGTTGACAACCCCGCACCGGCGATTAACCTAATGCCATGAGCTTATTGGGCTGGCGGTGGTGCGACCCTGCACTACAGACGCTGAACTCTGCATTTCCGGTTGGAGATGGGCCGCTCGAACACGGCTTGACGCAAAGACGCGGCGTTGAAGAGTGATCACCATGTCCACTGCTCAGGTCTCCACAATGCCAACACGACTCGACCAGATCACGCCAGCCTGGCTCACGGCGGCCATCGCGCAGCAACACCCCGGGTCAGTCGTTGACCACGTCGAGATCGAGTCGGTGACCTGGGGAACAGCGACCAAAGTGTTTCTGCGAGTGTCCTACGCGAACGCAGCAGCGGAAGGGCCCGGGCCGGCTCTCTGCCTGAAGGGCGGATTCGATGAAAAGTTAGACGGCGTGCACAACATCGGCTACCGCGCCGAGGCGCGTTTTTATCGCGACATCGCGCCAGTTGTCGGCGAGGTTCCGCAGTGCTGGTTCGCTGCTGAGGATCCCGTAACGGGCCAGGGACTGGTTCTGATCGACGACCTGCGCCCTTCGGGTGCAGTGTTCGGCAAGCCCGAGGATCAGGTGGGTGTCGACGATGTCGCGAACTGTCTTGAACTGCTTGCCCGTTGGCACGGTATGACCTGGAAGCGGTCCAGTGTAGCCAGCCTGCCGTGGTTGACGGTCGGCTCAGAGCTGTTCCGACCGGTGGCCGAGGCCTTTTTGAGTCCCGCGCATTGGGCCGCCTTCATCGACTTACCGCAAACTGCGGCATTCAACACGTCGTTGCGCGACAGAGCCCGGCTACTGCGCGGCCTGCACGCATTATGGCAGCTCGATGACTCAGGGCCGCTTGCCCTTTCCCACGGTGACCCCCACGTCGGCAACAGCTATGTACTGCCCGATGGGGTACGCCGCTTCCTCGACTGGCAGACAGTATGTCTGGCTCCGTGGTCGGATGACGTCGCCTATTTCGTCACCGGAATTCTCGGCGTAGAAGACCGGCGACGCCATGAAATCGATTTGCTGAAGCACTATCTGGATGCAATGAGCGCATTCACCGATGACGCTCCCCAGTTCGACGTCGCGTGGCTCTCCTACCGGCAGCACCACTTACACGGCCTCATGTTTGCGTTGTGCCCGCCGCAGATGCAGTCGGCGGACGTGTGCGCACAAATGGGCCAGCGCTATGCGGCCGCCGCACTCGATCACCAGACGCTTGATGCCCTGCATATTTGACCCTGCGAGGGCACCTGTACACAGGCGTCCGAGCAGTTCGCTGCGATTGTTGATTACCCCGACGAAGTGGAGGCGATAGGTGATGAAGGTGCGCCTTGAACGCAGTAAGTGCGCCGGACATGCGCAGTGCTACGCGGTCGAGCCCGACTTGTTCCCGATCGACGATGACGGTTACTCAACGCTGCAGGAGCACACTCTCGCCCCCGGCGACGAGGAGGCCACCCGTACGGGTGTGGCGGCGTGCCCGGAGCTTGCACTGATCCTCGAGGAGGACTAGCGCCGTCGCGGATGCCGCCGGCAGCGCGTGCGGGCCGCTCGCGCTCACCCGGTGCCATGAGTCCATCACACCTCCGCACGACACCGACTAACCTTGCTATCGTAGATTACGGCCCACTGGCCGTGGGCGCGCAGCGGGATGTGGCATTGCGGATCCGGTCTCGCCTGAGGTGCGCGACCCGCAGATACCCGCACCCCAGACCAGGGTGAACCCCGAGCCGACATAACCTTTGAAGCAGCCGCGCGGGACCACTCACGACGAGCCGGCCGGCTCGCTGCACACCAGCTGACATTTCTTGATTGACGTCTCATACCTAATGTCGTAAGTTTATGGCGAAGCCGGGTAGTCCAGTTCACAACGATTGCTCGCGTGGCTGCACGATCACATCAGCGGCCGAAATGGAAGGGTTTTCGGGACCGGGCGCAGGCCAACAAAGGAGGATGATGAGACTCGAAGGCAAGGTTGCCCTGATCACCGGAGCGGGTTCGGGCCTTGGCCGGCACGCGGCGCAACTATTCACCGCAGAGGGCGCCAAAGTCGCGATCGTCGACATCGACGCGGATCGGGCCGAGCAGACGTTGAAGCTGGTCGATCAGCAGGGCGGTGACGCCATCGCGATCACCGCCGACGTCGCCGTCAAAGATCAGATCACCGCTGCCGTCAACGCGACCGTCGACCATTACGGCAAGCTCGACATCGCGTGGGCCAACGCGGGAATTGTGTCGCGCGGTGGTGCAGCGGCTCTCGGTACCGAGCAGGCCGTCGAGTTCGAGGACATGACGGAGTCCGATTGGCAGCACGTGTTGGGTGTCAACCTGAGCGGTGTTGTCTACACCGCTCAGGCCGCGATTCCCCACCTGAAGGCCAACGGTGGCGGCACCATTCTGGCCACGTCCTCGGCGGCGTCGTTGGTTGCCTACCCGAAGATCGCCATGTACTGCGCGACCAAGGCCGGTGTCAACGGGCTGGTACGCGGCTTGAGCCTGGACCTGGGCCGCTACGGCATCCGGGTCAATGCCATCGCGCCGACCCACGGCATGTCGCCCAACTTCTTGATGCCCGCGGGTGCACCGGTGGTCGGCCAATCCTACGAAGAGGTTGCGGGCCCGTGGAATCCCACCGTCTCGCCGATACCGCTCAAGGTGGCCCGCCCCCCGTCGCTGCTCGACAACGCCAAAGTGGCGTTGTTCTTGGTTTCCGACGATTCGGCTTATATCTCCGGGGCCACCCTCGGCGCCACTGACGGGGGCACCCTCGCGCGCGTCGGAATGTGGTTCCCCGAAGACCTCAACCCCGAGGCCGTTCCCAACGCGAATTGAGCTGGCACCGAAGCTGACTGCGAACGAATGGAGCTAGAGAGATGACCACAGCAATGGATCGGGTACCGCCAAACCTCGTCACGGACTTCGACGTCTATGAGCCGAGCCTGGCCACCCCGGTGGACGTGTTTCAGCAGCGAGTAGCCGAGCTGGCCGCCAAGGGCCCGGTGGTGTATTCGCCGGCTTACGGTGGACACTGGGTTGTGACCCGGTACAAGGAAATCCAGCAGATTCTGACCGACCCCAGTACGTTCTCCAGCTACCCGAACAACCTGGTCACCCCTGCCGATTTCGGCAAGTTCATTCCGCTCGAACTCGACCCGCCGGAGCACACTGCTTACCGCCACGTGTTGCAGCCACTGTTCAGTCCGCAGCGAATGAAGAAGCTCTCCGACGACATTCGCACGGTAGTCAACGGGTTGATCGATGAGTTCGCACCAAAAGGCCAGGCCGAATTCATCTCCGAATTCGCCCACGAACTACCCGCCAGGGTCTTTTTGGCTTTGATGGACTGGCCGTTGGAAGACGCCGCGCTGTTCGCGGAGGCCACCGATGTGGTGCTGTTCGGCAAGCCGGGCGGTACCCCGGAGGAGTCCGACCAGGCCAGGATCGCGGCCGGTTTGACCGTGGCCGGCTACTTCCAGAAAGTGATCGAGGATCGGCGGAGCAATCCACGGGACGATGCGACGTCCACATTGATCAACACCGAGGTCGCACTGCCCGACGGCACCCGGTTGCTCGAAGACCAAGAACTCATCTTGATGTTCTACCTGCTGTTGATGGGTGGCCTGCACACCGTACAGGGATCGCTGGCATGGGCAATCCTGCATCTGGTCGACAACCCCGCCCAGCGCGAGAGCATCATCACCGACCCGGCCGTGATTCCCAGGGCCGTGGAGGAGATTCTTCGCATCGAAGCGGCCGTCGCCGCCGGCCGCCGCGCGACGCGCGACGTCGAACTCGGTGGGGTCAGCATCGCCGAGGGTGACCAGCTGCTGTTGATGTTGTGTTCGGCGAACCGCGACCCGGATACGTTTCCCCATCCCAACGACTTCGACATCAACCGCTCCCCCAACCGGCACTTGTCATTCGGCGCCGGGGTGCACCGCTGCCTGGGTTCACATCTCGGCCGCGTCGAGTTGACCATCGCGCTTGAGGAACTGCACCGTCGGATCCCCGACTACCGGCTGGTGGATTCGGATCCTCCCGTCTTCCACTCGACCCAGGTGCGGGGCTGCCTTCGCATGCCAATCACCTTCACGCCAGAGAAGTGACCCCATGACCACATCGCTTCCCCGCCAGGACCGAATTCGTCGAGCACTTGAGCTGTTGCGTAATGAGACGACCGACAAGTTCGACGACGTTCTCGGCTTTTCTGCGCGCGAGTTCACCGATCCGGTACTCGCTCAGCAGGAGCGCGATCTCATTTTCGGCCGTGTCCCGTCAATCGTGGCCCACGGCTCCGAGATCGCTCGCCCGTATGACTTCATGACCGTGCAAATGCCACGCAACAACCTCATCGTCGTGCGCCAAAAGGACAACAGCGTCAAGGCTTTCGTGAATTTATGCCGTCATCGCGGCGCCCTGCTGGAGGACAGCGAGAAGGGCCGCTGCCGGTTTTTCTCCTGCCAATACCATCGGTGGTCCTACGATCCCAACGGATCGCTGCGAATGGTTACCCGCGATGCCACTTTCGGCGAGATCGACCGTAAAAAGCAGGGTCTTGTGGAAGTGCCGTGCGAGGAAAGGCACGGCTTCATCTGGGTGGTCGACAACGCTCACGCCTCGATCGATGTCGCTGCGTGGCTGGGCCCGGATATGGATTCCATCCTGGCCGGCTATCACCTCAATGAGCTCCAGTGCTTCCGGTCGGCGGGATTCGACGAACCGACCAACTGGAAGATCATGCAGGATGCGTTCCTCGACGGCTACCACATCCAGTACGCCCACCCCAACACCGCCGGCAAGATCATCCACACCAATGTCATGGCATTCGAGGATTTCGGTCGGCATTGCCGGTTCATCGCACCGCGCAAGTCGATCGACCGCTGGCTGGAGGAAGACCCGGGCGACCGCCAATTGGATCGCTATGTGACCGAGACACACTTCTTGCTGCCTAACAGCACGTTGTTGCGCCAACCGGATCACTTCCAGCTGTTGACCTTCCGGCCCCATCCGAGCGATCCGACCAAGTCCCGGATGGAGCAACGGCTGATGGTCCCCGCGCAGAAAGACTCGGGTCTGGAAGAGGATCACTGGAACAGCTTGTGGGAGAAGAACTGGGACATTCTCCTGGCCGTGTTGCACAACGAGGATTTCCCGTTGCTGCGCAATTCGCAGCGCGGGATGGCCAGTGCCGATGCCGGCGATATGCTGCTGGGCCGCAACGAGACCGCCAACCAAGTGTTCCGCCGCGAGACCTCAAAGCTGCTCGCCCAAGGCAACACCACAGCGTGATTACTCGATGATCAAATACGAGTGGCGGACTAGTCTCAGTCCCGACGAATCGGCCGAACTGTCCGACCTGCTCGGGCGGGCCGCAGAGTACGATACCGAGGCCGAATACAACAGAATCGACTTCGTCGAGGTCGATCGTGCGATGGCTGAATCCGATTCGTCAGTGCGCCATCTGGTGATCTGGATGCTGTCCCACGCCACCGCGATGGGTGAGCCCGACCAACCCGATCGCATCGCCGGGTTGATCCGCCTGGAGTGCTCGCCAGACGGGTCCGCGAACGCCAGCGCCGTGATCGACCCGCAGCTACGTTCGATTGGCATCATGACACTGCTGGTAGAACGGGTCGGCTTGGACACGGAACGTCCCGGCGGCTGGCTGGACACCGGTGCCCACACGGTGACCGCCTGGGCACGAGGTAACCATCCCGCGGCCGGCCGGCTTTCCAACCGGTTTTTGATCCCGCGCACCCGGCGGGTCTGGAAACTCGTCCGATCGGCTGACGCCGTCGAGGACGCCACCGCTGCACCGGTTCTGGAACCTGTCGATGATGCGGCGCTGGCTGACCTGGGCTGGGTATCGGCGCTCCCCGGGAGCGACCACACCTGCGCGCTGCGTGAGGCCGGGCGCATTGTCGGGGTGACCGCACTGGATCTGCGCGCGGTGCCATCTGAGGAGTTCGGTCACTGCGCCACCATCGTTTGGGCTTTCGCCACACCGGCCGCCGATGCGCTGCAGCGCCGGCGCCTACTCGACGGTGCGGCAGCCGTTGTCCACGAGGCCGGGATGACCGGCGTGATCATCCACGTCGACTCCGATGACACCGGCATGGTCAATGCCTGCCGACTGGTCGGCTTTCAACACGACCGCACCGACGTCCGCTATCAAATCGGTGGGCAATCATGACCGACACGATCCCGGCCGACCTGGCCAGCACCGTCGTCGCCCATGGCAAAGCGGTTGCCGCGGGCGACAATGACACGGTACTGGCCGATTTCCTGCCTGACCGGATTGGTCAGTTGATCGCGTCCGCCGACGTCCCCGCCCGGCTCAAGGGTGCCGAAGTACGCACTATCACCGAAGCCGGGCCAGGACAGTACGACGCCATCATCCGCTACACCAAACTCGACGACCAGTGGTTTGAACTACGCAGCCGCTGGGTGTGTTTCACCGACGGCACCTGGCGGGTGTCGAGCGTGCGCAACACCCCCGACACACCGCCGTGGATGGGCCTCACCGGCCCGTCTGACGACGGGCTCGACACAGCGCACTGGGAAGGGCTGCGCGCCGGAAAGCTGCTGTTGCAACGCTGCCGCCAGTGTGCGACCTGGATCTGGTCGCCGCGGCCAATCTGTCCGGCTTGCCATTCCTTCGACACGGGTTTCGAGGCCGTCGACCCGGTGGGCATCATCTATTCGTGGACGCGAACCTGGCAGCCGTTCAGCCGAGAGGCCACCGGCCACCTGCCCTACACCGTGGTGCTGGTCGAACTACCCGCGGCCGACGCCCGCCGGGTCCTGGGCGTGCTCGCCCACGCGGACGGGCTGACCCCGCGCATAGGTGCGGCGGTGCAAGGGATCATCGAGCAGCCTCCCGACGACCGGTACTGGCCCCTGGTGCGCTGGCACCTCGACCCTGATTCCGACTTGGAGGCGCGGTGAGTGGATTTCGCGCTTCGACCGCGGTGGTGGGAGTCGGCGCCACCGACTATTACAAACGCGGCACCAGCCCGCTGTCGTCGGCACAGCTGGTGCTGCAGGCGATTCTGCGGGCTTGCGACGATGCGGGCACCGACCCGCGCGCCATCGACGGGTTCGTTTCCTACGCCGGGGATTCCAGCGAAGGCCTGGCCATCGGCGCGGCGCTGGATGTGCACGAGGTGCGCTGGTCGACGCAGGTGTGGGGCGGCGGAGGTGGCGCGGTGGCGGCGGCGGTCAACTGCGCTGCCGCCGCGGTACACAGCGGTCAGGCTAGCTGCGTGGCGGTCTACCGGGGCCTATCGGAGGCTACCGATGGGCGCGGCGCATACAACAAGGGGCACATGGGCCACCTCTATGGCGCTCACGGCATGCTGGCTCCCGCCCAGGTGTGTGCGATGCGCACGCAACGGATGCTCGAGGTCGACGGCGTGCCGCCCTCGACGCTGGAGGCAGTGGCGCTGGCCGGTTACCACCACGCCCAAAACAATCCGCGCGCAGTCGCCTGCGGTCAACCGCTCGACCACGACCGCTACCAGGGCGCCCGGCTGATTTCCGAACCGCTACGACTTTTTGACTGCTCACGTGAAAATGACGGCGCCACAGCAATTTTAGTCGTCAGCGGCGCACGCGTCGGCGACTACCGCGGGGTGCCGGCGTACATCCTGTCCGGCGTGCAGGGCGCCGCCGCGGGCTGGACCGAGTCAGTCGAAAACGAAAACAACTACACCAGCGCGGGATTTCATCCCGCACTGGTGAAGCGACTGTGGGACGGTGCTGAACTCACCGCCGCCGACGTCGACGTGGCGCAGGTGTATGAGAACTTCACCGGGCCCGCGGTGGCGTCGATGATCGATCACGGACTGTGCCCACCTGGGCCGGCCGCCGGTGAGGTTCTCACCGTCGATAACTTGACCGTCGAGCGCGGTCGCCTGCCCATCAACACCGCGGGCGGAAACATCGCCGAAGGATTCGTGCACGGCATCGGCCTGGTCGCCGAGGCAGTCCGTCAGATCCGCGGCGGCTCGCCCAATCCTGTTACTGGTGCCGATGTCTCATTGCTGATCGGCGGTCCGATGGCCCCGCTGGTCAGCTCGACCGTGTTCGGGTCGGCAGCCACAATCTGACCCACCGGAGAATCGAGGAAGAATATGGCCGCGACCGTCGGATCCGCACTGCACTGGTGGGCACGAACCAAGGGCGGCGAGCCCGCGATCCTCCTCGGATCCGACCAGCTCAGCTATCGGCAACTGCACGACTGGTCCGGGCGGTTGGCCCGGCGGCTGGCCGATGATGGCGTAAAGCCCGGTGACCGCGTCGGCCTGCTGGCGCCCAACGCACTTCAGTGGCCGGTGGCGGCGCTGGCGATCATGAAGGCCGGGGCGGTCCTGGTGCCCTTCAATGCCCGCCTGAAGCCCGGCGAGGTCCGCAAGATCGCCGACGACGCCGGGCTAAGCATGTTGATCGCCGCGCCCTCCCATACCGCGATCGCACACGAGGCACGCCAAGCCGGCCGCGAATTCGCGGTGCTGTCTTTTGACAGCGTCGACGCGGAGCGGACCGGTGATCCCGACGATTTCCGCGTCGACCGTGCCGGCGAGGAGCCGATCGCGGTGATCTTTACCAGCGGGTCCACCGGCCTGTCCAAAGGTGTCGTCCTGACCAGCAACACCTTGCTGGCCATCGTGCTGGAGAACACCCTGACCGAGGAGGGTTTCCGGCCGGGCACGGTAACGTTGCTGGTGTTGCCGCTGGCATTCACCCCGGGCCTGGTGTACGGACTGCTGATCACCACGGTGCTGGGCGGAACCCTGGTCGTCGAGCCGGAACTCAATCCGTCCCGCGCGGTCAACCTGATCCAACAGCACTCGGTGCGCGCGATCTTCGGAGTCCCGCTGATCTTCGAGTCTCTCTCTCGCGCGGATGAATTCGAAGATGCCGACCTGAGCTCGCTGCAGACCGCGATCGTCGGCGGCGCCGCCGTGCCGACCGACCTCCTGAAGCGCTGGGCCGACAAAGGGGTGTTGCTGCGCCAGATCTACGGAATGACCGAGGCCGGAGGCGTCGCCACCGCCACGCAGAAGGCCGACGCGCTGGCCCACCCCGACTCGTGCGGCATCGGCTCGATCTTCACCGAAGTGGCGGTGATGGCCGACGATGGCTCGCCGGCCCCACCGGGTCAGCACGGCGAGATCGTGGTGCGCGGCCCCGGGGTCACCCCGGGGTATTGGGACGATCCGGAGTCCACCGCCACCGCGATTCGTGACGGCTGGCTACACAGCGGGGATGTCGGAACACGCGACGCACAGGGGCGCATCACCTTTCTCGACCGCATCAAAGACCTGATCATTTCCGGCGGAATCAACATCTCACCGGTGGAGTTGGAGGCGGCCATCGCAAGCCTTGACGGCGTGGCCGAGGTCGCGGTCATCGCCGCGGCCGACCCGCGCTTCGGCGAGACTCCCGCAGCGATCATCACGGTAGCGCCCGAAGCCCAGGGCCTCGACGAGGCCGCCGTAATCGCGCACTGCGAACAACTGCTGGCCGACTACAAGGTGCCGCGCTACGTGGTGCTGCGGTCGGAGCCACTGCCCCGGCAGCCCAGCGGCAAGATCGCCAAACGGGCCGTCCGAGAGGAATACCATGACATCGGCCAACGATTTACCCGCGCGAGGTGAGGCCGGGCCCAACGCGGGCGCGCTGTCACCGCCGGCAGCATCGCGCAGCCACGCCCCGCAGGGCAGGATCGGGCGGCACACCAATAGCAGCGTTCTCAGCGGCGACGCCACTGAGGCACGTCGGCAGATCTTGGCCGCTGCCGAGATCGTGATTGCGCGCTACGGCGTCTCGAAGACCACGATGGACGACATCGGCAAGCAAGCCGGCGTCTCCCGGCCCACCGTGTACCGCTATTTCGGCGACCGCGATAACCTGTTGGGCGCGTTGATCGAGCGGCGCGCGCGGATGCTGTTCGACCGAGCCCGCGACTACATCTTCGGGTTCGAGTCGTTCCCTGAACAACTCGTCGAAGGGCTGTTGTATCTTATCGACCACGGCCGCAGGGACCCGATCGTGCGGACTCTGGTTGGCCCCGAATACCTCGATGTGACAAGCTCAATCGTCAACGGATCCGCACTCGCCGCCGAATTGACGGCCGAGATGTGGGCGCCAGTGCTCCGCCGGGCAGCCCAACGCGGCGAAATCCGTTCGGACTTGGACGTAATGGCGGTCGGCGAGTGGCTGGCGGTGGTGCAATTTATTTTGCTGGGGAACCGCGATGTTGCCAGCGCCGACGATCCAAGCACCCGACTACTACTGAAAACGTTTGTGCTGCCTGCGTTTATGCCTGCCGCCTGAGCGGCACTTCAGGCGGCGTGAACCGTGCTGGCCGCGTCCACCGACGTCAATGACCCGAGGTGCCACCGTCGACGGCGATGGTGGAGCCGGTGATATAGCTGGACCCGCACCGGTAACGACTGCGACGCGACCCGTGCTGCGGAACAGATCAAGCACGCTATCGCTCGTCGACACCGCCGATTCCACCTTTCAATTTTCCAACTGCGCGTCCGGCGTTCAGAAGACGCTGTAGGCGCCGTCGACGACCACTTCATTGCCGGTGTGGAAGGTCAGACCAGGGTGCGCCAGAAACGCTGCGACGGCGTAGTAGTCATCCGCAGTTGCCCAGCGGCGCAGTGGAGTTCGTGCAGTTGTGGCTTGCAAGAACTTCGCGTTGGCATGCGACTTCTCGGTCATCGCTGTGACGGTCCACCCCGGTATCAGGATGTTGACCCGGACGCCGTGGCGGGCCAACTCCACGGCCAAGGTTCGGCCCAGGCCGACCAGACCACTTTTGGTCGTGGCGTACGACGCCTGCCGGGCGGCTCCGTAACGCGACACCGTCGACGACACCACGACGATCGACCCGGCACCGTTGTCGACCATGTGCCGTGCGGCCGCGCGCGTAGTCAGGAAGCTGCCGTCCAAATTGGTTCGCAAGACGCGCTGCCAGTCGGCCAAGGTAGTGTCCACATACGGAGTGGTGTCGGCAATACCGGCGTTGGCGAACAGGCTGTCGACACGGCCGTAGCGCTGTAGGGTGGCGTCCATCGCCCGCTCGACATCGTCTTCGGCGGCGACATCGCAGACCACCGACCAGGCTTGAACGCCGTCGGCGCGCAACGAAGCCACCATCGCTTGGTTGCGCTCGTCGTTTCGGGCCCAGATCGCCACCGCGGCCCCGGCAAGCCCCACACCCCGAGCGAGCGCGGCGCCGATGCCGTTATTGCCCCCGGTGACGACAACTGTCATACCGCTCAAGTCGTGGGTGCCCGAAGGCGGATGCGCGGAGTTATGGGCGCCAGTCCCGTCAGCGTTCGTCACGAAGTGAGCTTATGCAACTCTCGGCGGAATATGTGGTTCACCAATTCATTGCGCCCCAACAGCATGGGCCCCGCGTTCGCGCTTTCCATGGCTCCCTGCGATCCCCGCAGCAGCGGAAAGTCTTCGTCGTAGAGCACCGCTTGCAGGATGGCCCAATTCTTGTCCCAAAGCCGTTGCCAATCCGCCTTATCCATCCCGGCGTCCTCGACGGTAGGCACCAGCGTCCGCATCTCCATGTGGCACCGGCCGGCCACGCTGGGATGGGGCCGAAACGTCAACAACTCGAAGTGGGTGGTCTGGCGAAGCAACGTGCTGTTGGGCAATAGGAAATGCCCGTCGATGACGTGTTTCGCCAGGAGGTCGACCGACGGGTCGTCGTCCAGCACACGGTCGATCGACTTGCGGGGGGTGGTCATGCGGGCATGGCGGCCGTAGTCTTCGACGGTCTGCACATTGGTGTATACGTGCTTGCCGGCGGAATTGGGATGCGCGTATTGGATGTGGTAGTTGTCAATGAACGCGTCCTGCATGATCTTCCAGTTAACCGGCTCGTCGTAACCCGCGCTGCGGAAGGTGATGAGCCGATCGATCCGGTAGCCGGCCAGCATCTCGTCGACGGCTTCGCCCAGCCATTCGGCCACATCGATGGACGCGGTGGCCTCGTCGACCATCCATACCAGCCCGTGGCGCTCCTGGGTGGGCAGCTGGATGAGGCCGTGCTGGGCGCGGTCCACGTCGCCGAAGGTATTCCCGCGCGTCACCGTACGCAGGGAGCCGTCGGGATCATAAGACCAGCGATGGTATCCGCAGGAGAACAGTCGACAGCTACCGCGCTCCCGCTCCTCAAGCAGCGCACCGCGGTGCCGGCAGTGGTTGACGAACGACTTCACGCTGCCGTCCCGCTGGCGCACCACGAGGACTTTGTTGCGCGGCATCTGCACGGTGAGGAAGTCACCCGGACGCGCTATCTCGGAGCCGTGGCACACAATCGACGGCACCCTGCCGAACACCAATTCGCGTTCACGCGCCGCGATCGCCGGATCGGTGAACTCGCCGGGCTGCACGGCGACCACCTGCTCGTATTCGTCCGTGGTGCCATTTTTCAAGTGATTGAGCATCTTCCATATGCGTCCCTGCGACGCCGTCAAAGACTGTGTCACCGCCGCGTCCTCCTTGCGATCCGCCATGTCAACGCGCTATCTCAATACCTACTACCACTAGGTTTACACCATTCGCTCCGACAAACAAAGACCACCCCAACGGCGGTACTCCCCGCCGGTTGAGGCGATGCCGCGGACCCGCAGTGAGGAGTCCGCGGTGACGCTTGACACAGTTTACCTATACTCATAAGTTATGGGCATTGACCGCTCCCTCGGCGGCAATCGGTCGGCGGCGCGCACAAAGGCGCGGACGCTTTACGCGGGCCATTAGGGCAGCCCCCTGGTCAGCGCAACAAAGGCTACGGCAGGAGCGAGCTTGGTCATGGCCACCACCACCAACGCAGTCCCCGCAGATCTCGTCGTCGACTTCGACGTTTACGATCCCACACTGGCCGCGCCGGAAGACGTGTTCCAGCAGCACGTTCTGGAGTTGGCCGCCGTCGGCCCGGTGGTCTACTCCCCGTACTACGGCGGGCATTGGATCGTAACCCGGTACAACGAGATTGCCGAGGTGCTGCGCGACCCCGCCCGCTTCTCCAGCTATCCGAACAACCTGGTGCCGCACGGCTTCGGCAAGTTCATCCCCCTCGAGTACGACCCACCTGTGCACACGGTGTTCCGGCACGCGCTGCAGCCACTTTTCAACCCGAACCGCATGAACGCGCTGGAATCCCAGATCCGCGCCATCGTGACCGAGTTGATCGACGGTTTCGCCGCGCGCGGGTCGGCGGAGTACATCGCCGAATTCGCCCATGAGGTGCCGGCGAGGGTGTTCCTGGCGTTGATGGGCTGGCCGCTGCAGGACGCGCCGATGTTCACCGAGGCCACCGACACCACGCTGCACGGCATACCGGGCGCCAGCGAGGAGGAGTCCATGGCCGCCCGGACCGAAGCGGCCGGCAGGATGATGAGCTACTTCGCCGCGGTGGTCGCCGACCGGCGCACCGGGTCAGCGGACGCATCCGACGTGACTGCATCGATCATCAACAGCGACATCGAGATCGACGGTGAGCTGCGACAATTCACCGACGACGAGCTGTGCAACATCTTCATGCTGCTACTCATCGCCGGCCTCCATACCACCCAGGGGTCGTTGGCCTGGGGCATCATGCATTTGGGGGCGAACCCGGAGCAGCGGGCGGCGCTGGTCGCAGACCCCAGTTTGATACCCGCGGCAGTGGAGGAAGTACTGCGGATGGAGGCCGCCGTCTCCGCGGGACGCAGCGTGGTGCACGACACCGAACTGGGCGGCGTGCGGCTGCGGGCCGGCGATCAGATGTTGGTGATCCTCGCCGCCGCCAACCGCGACGGACGAGAGTTCGACAACCCCGACAACATGGAAGTGACCCGCACACCGAACCGCCACCTGTCGTTCGGCACCGGACCGCATCGGTGCCTGGGCTCTCATCTGGCGCGCGTTGTGTTGCGCATTGCCTTCGAGGAGCTGCTACGTCGGTTACCCGATATCGAGCCCGATCCCGACCGATCGTCGATATCGAACACCGCGCAAGTGCGCGGAGTGCTGGAATTGCACACTCGCTTCACCCCTGAGGCGCCGACAGCATAACCGGCCCATGCGATCCAATTTCGTTCCGGCAGAAGGAACTCCAGTCGGACAGCCAAGAAGGCGGTGAATCGCCTGCCGTGCAGTACAGCTTTCACGCCCACCGAATCACCGGCGGGATCTGCGCCGACGACCGCTATTGGGAAGCATTGGAGGAAGGCATCTTTGAGCTTCCTCGTTGCGCGGACTGCCGGCGATGGATATGGCCGGCACACTTCCGCTGTGGGCAATGCGGGTGCTGGCAGGTGTTGTGGGAACCCGTGGATCCGGTCGGCACCGTCTACGCCTGGACACGCTGCTGGTACACGTTCGATCGCACCGCCGAGCGCACGCCCGATGTGCCCTATGTCGTGGTGTTAGCTGAGATTCCGGCCGCCGAGGGCGCCCGGGTCGTCGGCGTGCTGCGCGGCCCCGAAAAGCAATTGGGCATCGGAGCGGCGGTTCGCGGACACATCGATGCGCCATCGGCAAAAACCAAGGGATACGCGGCGATTCGTTGGGAACTGACCGCAAAGTGAGACCCGCACTATGAGCAATGCAATCAACACGGTGCTCCGTGGAACCACAGCAGTCGTCGGAATCGGCCAGACACCGTTCTACAAGCGCGGGACCTCCGGACAGGCCGCCCTCAAGCTTGCGCTGCAAGCTATCGTGTCGGCTTGCGAAGACGCCGGGATCGATCCCGCGGATATCGACGGATTTGTGTCCTACGGTTCCGAACGTAACGATGGGCAACGCATGATGCCCGCGCTCAACACCAAAGAGCTCCGGTTCGGCGCGCTGGTATGGACCCACGGTGGTGGCATCCCGGGGGCTTTAGGGCTGGCCGCGACGGCAATCGTGACCGGCCAGGCGAACGTGGTCGCCGTATATCGGGCAATGTCAGAAACCGGCGGACAACGCTTGCGTGTTGCTGTCGCCCAGGACGATACGGCTGCCCAGCAACTTGTCAACGGTTTAGACGGACCCGCGCAGATGTGCGCTATGCGCTCGATGCGGCTCATCGAGGCCGAAGGGGTACCGGCGCGCACACTGCGGGACATGGCGCTGGCGTCGTACTATCACGCGCGGCGCAACCCGGCCGCGGTTGGACGCGGAATCGAGCTCGACGAATCGAAATACGGTTCATCACGGTGGATCTCAGAGCCCTATCGTCTATTCGACTGCTCGCGCGAAAACGACGCTGGGGTGGCATGCATCATGGTTTCCGCCCAGCAAGCCCCCCATCTGCGCCAGCCGCCGGCCTACCTGCTCGGCGCGCCGATGGGTGCGGCGCGCGGATGGGGAATGCTCGAAGAGAACCACAACCCGTACTGGTCGGCGGGTTTTCAGGGCGTCGCGAAAAGGCTGTGGTCCGAAACCGGATGCCACCCCGGCGATGTCGACGTTGCGCAGATCTACGAGAACATGACCGGCATGGGCGTCTCAGCGATCATCGAACACGGCTTTTGCACCCTGGAAAACGCCGCTGAGTTCATCACGTTCGACAACCTCATCGCGCCCAATGGCACACTGCCCATCAACACCTCAGGCGGCAACCTCGCCGAAGGCTTCATCCACGGGATGAGCCTGGTCAACGAAGCCGTCCGCCAGATCCGCGGCACGTCGCCCAATCAGGTTCCCGGAGCAGCGCTGTCGCTGATGACCGGCGGCCCCGGCGACCCGGTCGTGTCCACCGCCCTGTTCGGCAGCGCCGACACCCTCTGACTCCACCGGTTGCCGACAGAATCGACCGCATTGCCCCAATCCTCTAAACCTACTAGCATTAGGCCCTTGAGTATCAGCGACATCAGCCTGGATAGGGATGCGTTCTTCATAGCCGGCGCGTGGTTGCCCGCGTCTGCACCGACAGGCACCACTGAGGTGCTCGAAGCGGCCACCGGCAACGTGCTGGGCAGCGCGGCATTGGCGGGCACCGCCGACGTCGACGCCGCGGTGAGCGCCGCAGCAGAGGCGCTGCGCGGTCCGTGGGGGGCCACATCGGGGGCCCAGCGCGCTGAGGTGATGCGCGCGATGGCGACGTCGCTGCAGGCGCGCGCCAAGGACACCGCCGCTCTGGTCAGCCGCGAAAACGGTATGCCGCGCCGACTTTCCCTGGGCGCCAACGGCTTTTTCCCGTCCATCGCGCTGAACTACTACGCCGGACTGGCCGAACACATTGACGACGAAGACGTGCGGGCCGGCGCGCTTTCGCAGGTCAGCGTGCGCCGCGAACCCGTCGGGGTGATCGCGGCGGTGGTCCCGTGGAACTACCCCATGAGCCTGGCGGCGATGAAGATCGCCCCAGCGCTGGCCGCCGGCTGCAGCGTGGTGCTCAAACCGCCGCCGGAGACAGCACTGGACGCCTTCGCGTGGGCGGATGCCGCGATCGAGGCCGGCCTGCCCGCCGGAGTGCTCAACGTGATCCCCGGCGGCCGCGAGGCCGGTGCCGCGCTGGTCGCGCATCCCAGGGTCGACAAGGTCGCGTTCACCGGCTCGACCGCCGCCGGACGGGTGATCGGCGAAATCTGCGGGCGGCTGCTACGGCCGGTCACGCTGGAGCTTGGCGGCAAGTCCGCGGCGATCGTCACCGACGACGCCGAATTGGACGCCTTTGTCGCCGCGCTGCCCGACATCTGCCTGCCCAATAACGGCCAGACCTGCCATGCCAGTACCCGCATCCTGGCGCCGCGGTCACGCTACGCCGAAGTCGTC
>Ga0210398_10001776_pt1 | contig 21735 bp, 9 predicted proteins | sample IncBWC4OmetaG_FD_161047 | JGI IMG/M metagenome (GOLD analysis project Ga0210398, IMG submission 161047) | Forest soil microbial communities from Barre Woods Harvard Forest LTER site, Petersham, Massachusetts, United States - Inc-BW-C-4-O | ecosystem: Environmental > Terrestrial > Soil >...
ACCCGGCGCGGCGGGAAGTGGGGCAATCGCGATCCTGCCCTCGAGCGGCGAGCCTGGCCGATCGGCTCGGGCCGCAAAGCCAAACCAGTTGACCATCAGTGCGATGTTTCCCGAAAGAAAAAGATCCCCCGACCGCGTGGAGTCCAGATGCGGCGAGTCAGGATAGCACCGCGACGGATCGCACACCAGTTCCCTGTAGAAATCCAGTGCTTCCGTAGCTGCTCGCGTATCGATCGTCGGCCGCCCGGTGGCATCGTGCAGCGAGCCACCACGGCTCCACAATTGCAGCGCAAAGTCGTATAGAGTGTTGTGTCCGTCCGGAAAGGCTGCAACCACGGTGCCCCAGCGTTCTTGTTCGGGCCGCGTAAAAAAGCGAGTGACGTCGCGGAGCTGGCTCCATGTGCGGGGCGGGGCAAGATTGTAACCATACTGGTTACGGAAAGCTGCCCCCTCGGGGGGATCCTCCAGGTAATCGCGCCGGTAGATGAGGCATTCAGGCCCGTCGTGCCAGGGCAAAGAACAGATCCGTTCGCCAAAACAAACCGGCTCCGTCAGCGAGACTGGCCATGCCTCTGGCCATCCGGCGAGCGGGCGCGTGCGCATCCAGGGTGCCAGGTCTTCGAGCAGTTCCTTTTCGACCGCCTCGCATAGCCAGTCCGTCACCACCAGCGCAAGATCGCACTTTCCATCGCGCAGATCCCCGCTCACAAAAAGCCGTTCGTACAACGTGTGCAGTTCCAGGGGCTCGGCCTCGACTTCGATTTCCGGATGTTCGCGGCGGAAGAGATCAATCTCCGCCTGCACAGCGCTCTCAAAGTCGGAATATTGTCGCAGCAACAAACGAAGCCGCACACTCATACCTTCGCCCTCACGATAGCTGGAACAAAGCGAGCGATGTATGTCGCCAGTCTGCCACAGTTCACGATCGCTGACTCAACGCCCTCCATCCTCGAACATCCAGTCCAGATTGACCGGTCCGTTCGCATCGTTGGCCGCGACCGGAACCTGCGGAACGACCGTCGCGCCCTCGGGTATGAACCCCAGCACGACCCAGTCTCCTTTGCCCAGGTCCAGCTCGTTTCGCCCAGCGGGAAGGGGCCTGGCCCAAATGCTGATCGATGTTCCGCCGGATAACGTGATCGCATCCGGAAGCGCGTCGTTCCATTGTTCGGTCGCGGCACTCACATTCGCTCCATCGCTTCCTGGCGGATGCATAAACCCGACGAGGACCTGAGCAGGAGCGCCCAACGTGAACCGGAGCGGAGTGCCTGGCGGTAGAGTCATGCGGATTCCTGTCATGCCGTCAATTTCCGGTGAGATACTCGTCACGTTCAGCTTCTCGCGCCCGATGAGCAAGGCCTTCCCCGCCATCAGGGTGAACGTCTCGGTACCCGCCGACGTCAACGTGAACGGCACCTGAGGCAAGCGCGCGTCCTTTGTGTCCGCGCCCTGCTCGTCTTTCCCACTTCGAAGCTGCTGCAGGCGCGTGCGAAAAACAGCCAGTTCGTGTTCGTAGACCGGCAATACGTCGCGGAAGTGCTCCGTCGATGGCCCGCCGCGAACCGGAATCCGCCGCTGGCTCGTGTGCATCGCCGCTGCATCCCGATAGCTCCCGCGGGTCAGTTGAGTTAGTTCACGAAATTCATCCACCGAGCGCGCCAGCAGCCCCTCCGCCGCCTCCAGATGCGTGCGATCGCGATCGTAGCCGAACAACATGACCTCCTCGGCCGCTTTCGTCTTCGCCTGGTAGAAAAGCATCAGCGCATGAATTGCGCGCATGTCGTTCACGATGGGTTCGTACTCTTCGCGATCCCGCGTGACACCGGGCCCGGCGGCCAACGCTTCCTCGACTGCGCTTTCGGAAGATGCAGCCATCGCATCCGCAATCCCGACCGGCGTCTCTCCATGATGTCGTTGATGATGCACTTCATCCGCGACGTATTCGTCGAGGCGCTCGCCATCGGGAGCGTCTCCCGTCCACAGCGTCTCCGCAGGATTAAAGCGCTTCGCATCGATCAACTGTGGCATGGTCATCCCAAGCGAAAACACCTCACGGTTTCCTTCCGTGATGCCGATGCGTGGCAGCAGAGTCGGCGAGCAGATGCCGGAAAGCTCATAGGCGCGCAGCAGGTGTTCCCCCGTCTCACTCTCTCCGGCAGTAAGCGAAGGACTCGAGGCCTCGCCACCATCCGCAGCGTCCGGCGGCAGCAGCGGAGGATCCGTCACCGGCGCATGGCGATCTGTTGCGGCGGCGGTGAAATGCTCGGCAAAACGCGCCGACCAGTACGAGCGTTCCTTCTGCGGGTCGCGGTGTGAGTTCCAGGCGTAGCGCGCCCACGCTTCATACCAGATCCAGTCGCGTTCGGTCTGCTGTAACAGCGGGTCCGCCTTGTCCGCTGCATACGGCCAGTCCCAGTAGCGCAGCGGATAGAGATGCAGCCCGCCGATGCCGATACTCTCGAAGTGTTGCACCGTTTCCTCAATGAACTCCGGATCGCCCCAGCGAAACGGCTCGAGATTTGAAAGCAGATGAATATTCGCGATCGCCACCTTCGAGCCCGCGACTAAGGTCTGAAACCGCTGCAGCACCGGTCCGCGAATATTTGTCCAGGTGAGCGATTCGCCATTCCACTTCCACATTGTGTCGATGTTCGGATAAAGCGGCGCCGCAGCCGGCATCACGTTTTCAATATCTGTCGCATGCGCCCGAACGATGATCGGCGGAACCGGAATTGGATGTCCTGCCTGCCTCTCCAGCGCGGCAAGTCCATCTTTCACGCCCGGAATGATCGTTTGCGTCAGCCACTCCGCCCCGTAGTGCGGGCCCAACGCTTCCCCCAGCGTCATAAACAAACCAACATTGGGGTAATTGCGCATGAACTCGGAAATGCAGTAGCGGGTGTATTCGCTCGCGATCGGCGACGGTGCCGACAGGTGATACGGCAAATTGTGCGCTCGCGCAAACGTGTGGCTCAGGTGGATGTTGTAGAAACCCTGGATGACACGGATGCCGCGCTTGTCTGCTTCTGCCGTGATCCAGCGAAACAGCGCAATATTCTGCTCCAGTTGTGCCGTCGACAGCTCTTGTGCCTCCGGATATTTCGGCAGCCTCAGGAGCGACGTAAACGGATGCCCACTCCATAAGTAAAGCGCGTTATAGCGCTCGCTCACGAGCAGGTCCAGATATCGCGTCCACCATGCCTTGTCGTAGAAAAACGGAAAACTCTCCGGAGTGTAGGGGTAGTCGTATTCGGCCCCGTCATAGGTAATCTCCGGCTTTTGCATGCCGAGTGCAACGCCGCGCAGCTTCAGCGCCGGATGATCCTCGAAGTTCAGATGCTCAGGCACCCGGCCTTCCGCATGAATGCGGCTGGCAAGCTCCATCGCACCGTACAGGGTTCCCGATGCATCCGAGCCCGCCACGACGATAACCATCCCGAAACGCCGCACGCCAAAAGTTTCCTCTGCTCCGGACCGGAACTGCGGCAGCTGTGCATTCCAGCGCTTCAGGATCGACGCGTCCCGCTGCGCGACATAGATCGTGTCGTTGCCAGGCAGATTCCTGACCACATCCCGCAGCCGCTCGGCGCCGTACAATTCCCTAGGGGTCGCCCCGGATGAGGTGATCACGCGTGGCGCCGCAAATGCGGGGAGCACGAGCGCACCATGGAACAGAAGCAACCATGCGAGATACCGGGCCCGTCTCCGCCGCACCACGATTCGATCTGGCTTGGTCGCGAAGTGGGAAGGTCCCTTTGCAGTCTCAAACAGCTGTCGGATAGCTTCCGGCAATCTCATTTTGCTTATTTATGCAGCCCAGCAAGAATTCTCTGTCAGATGGTATTCTCCGGCTCTTGGATCGCGCAAAGGCTAACCGATCTTTTTCTGCCGGGCCCGCGGTTTTCTGCCGCACTGCGGCGCTTCTCCTGGTGCTCGTCACCGCTGCGTTCTCCGCTCATCCCCAGACCCAGCTTGCAGTGCCGGCTGGTGTCCCCGATCCTCTTGTCTTTCGCAATGGCAAACACCTCGTTTCTCCTCAGCAGTGGCCGGCCCGTCGCAGGGAGCTACTCCACCTCTTCACCGAGCAAATGTACGGCCGTATGCCGCCTCGCCCGTCTCAAATGCGTTTCCATGTCGTCGATGATCTGAATGCCTTCGGGGGTCTCGCGACACGCCGTCAGGTACGTATCGACCTGGATGGTCGTGCCGGCAGTGCGCACATCGATCTGCTGCTCTATATTCCCCACCGCGTCCCACATCCTTCGGTCATTCTTGGAATGAACTTCTGGGGCAACGAAACTGTCGACTCCGATCCGCAAATTCGCATCTCCGATCGCTGGGTCGAATCCAGTCACAATCCGTTCGTCGATCTTTCCTGCGTGCAGGAGCACCGCGCCACACCCGCCTGCCGCGGCATCGATTCGCGCCGCTGGCCGGTGGAGGCCATTCTTCGTCGGGGATATGCGCTGGCGACCTTTTACCGCGGCGACCTCGATCCCGATCGCAGCGACGGCTTCAGTGACAGCATCCGAAGCGATTATCCCGAACTCCAGAAAGGCGACGATAACTTTTCCACCATCGCCGCCTGGGCATGGGGCCTGAGCCGCGCCATGGATTACCTGGTGACCGATCGCAGCATCGATTCCCATCGTGTGTTCGTCTTCGGCTGGTCCCGCCTCGGGAAAGCTGCGCTGTGGGCCGCTGCCAATGACAGACGATTCGCAGCCGTCATCAGCAACGAATCCGGCGCCGGCGGGGCAAAAATCTTTCATCATGTTTCCGGCGAATCCATCGCCCGTCTCAACACCGTCTTTCCCTGGTGGTACTCGAGGAACTTCCACCGCTACAACGGTGAAGATTCGACTCTGTCATTTGATCAGAATGAGGTTCTGGCTCTCATCGCGCCCCGTCCCCTCTATGTTGCCAGCGCCATCGACGACGCCAATGGCGATCCTCAAGGAGAATTTCTCGGCGCGCAGGCGGCCACGGAGGTCTACCGGTTCCTTGGCTTTCTCGAAACCCGGTTGCCCGAGTGGCCAGCCGTCGATCAACCGATCCTCGAACGTGTCAGTTACCACGTTCGCAGCGGCGGCCACGATGTCACCGCATTCGATTGGGACCAATACCTCCGCTTTTGCGATGCGTATGTCGCCGCGACACCTCATCACCTGATCACCCCACCGGGAACAGGCCCGCGAGGATGAGCACCGAGATGGATCCTGCTGGATTTCTCCTTGCGGAGAGCGTGTGACGATGCCAGGCGTCCGCGCGGCATGCCTGTGCGCTTTGCTGTTTATCAGCGGAATCCAGAGCGCCCTGCCTCAGGCAGCGGTCGCTCTTCCCGCCGCCGCGCCGGCGAGCGTCCAGGGTGTTGCCTTTCACTTCGTTTCGGATGGGCCCCCCGGCTCCGGGTGGGATCACGGCAACCGCATCGCGCGTTTCTATTTTCCGGAGTGGCTGCCAGCCTTTTTCACAAGAGCCATCGTTCTCGATGGCGATCTCGCCCGCAACGATACACTCTCGTGGATCTTTACAGGCCCGCACGCTGGCTTCACGGTGCAGCTCGGCGCGCATCAGGTACGCCTTCAGCAGAGGTACTACGATTCGTGGTCACTCTTCTCTGACGCGCAGCCTTCGACCGGCTACCCACAGAAAATCGTCCAGGATGCCATCGTTCCCTTGACCGGAACGGCCCGCACTATCACAGTGATCTTCGATGCACACCTCTCGGTTCAGGTGCTGGTGAACGGCGAAAGGCTGATTGAACAGAGCTGCCTTTTTGACGTTCAGCGGCACCAGCTCGAGTTCGACGCCCCGCGCACTGAACATCACGTGCTCTCAGGCGAACTGCTGCCGGATGTCAACCGCCAGGTCTCAGTCACGATCGATCCCTCGGTGCGCCATCAGACGATGCTGGGGTTCGGCGGCAGCCCCAGTATTCCCGCCTGGCAATCGCTCAGCGATGCGGGCAAGCAACAATACTGGCAAATCCTGAAGAGCTACAACCTCCTCATCGACCGCGAATATCCAATGGGCACCCGTCTCAAGCCCGATATGTCCAACCTCGATGACCTTGCCGACGCCAGTCCGCACTACTACGGAGATAATTTTCCCAACGGCGAAGTGTCGGACTTCAACTACAACCGCACCACGCAGGAGATGGGCGGAAACGTGATCTACGAAATGTGGGACCTTCCCTCCTGGGCCGCGCAGCACCCAACCGATGGCGCCCCGCACGGCCATGCCGTGGCCGATCCCGAAGCCTGGGCGCGCGCCATGGTTACTTACTGCCGTATCGCGAAAGAGCGCACCGGTCGTCCACCGGAGATCGTGGGCGTGCAGAACGAAGTGGAGGAACCCCCTCAGGTCGCGCTCGAGATGGTTCGCGTTCTTCGTCAGCGTCTCGACGAAGCCGGTTTCGCCAATGTCAAAATCCATATGGCGGACGCCAGCTTTCTTTTTCTCGGTACGCAGCGTGCGACGGCCCTTCGCGACCATCCCGATGTGTGGAAGTCCATCGACTATGCCGCGGCTCACGAGTACGACTACCAGGATAATTTTGCCAATCCCGACGAATACGACGCGACCATGCGCGACATGCGTCGAGCTATTGGTGACAAACCATTCCTCGCCACAGAAATCTGCATCAACAAGCCGTCCCTGCAGATGAACTCGTGGCGCGTCGCGTTCAACCTTGGCCAGCTCTACCACAAGAATCTCACTCTCCTCGACGCCATCGGCCTCCTCTATTGCTGGCTCATCCTCGACGTTGAGCAGCCCAGCTTCGGAGCCTCACGCTCCCTCCTCGTTCCCGATCGCGCGCGCGGCAACATCCCGGTTGCCTCGAGCGATCAGCTGCGCGTCCTCGGCGCATTCAGCCGACACATCCTTCGTGGCATGCAGCGTGTTGACGCCACATCCTCCGACCCGGACCTGCTGGTCACCGCTTTTACCGGCAGAGGCGATGAGACTACCCTTGTCGTGCTGAATCGTTCAACCCAGCCGATGCAGCTCAGCATCCGCGGCATCGATGCTGCATGGAAAGAGATGGAACGCACCAGTGCTTATCTCCAGAACAGCGACTCTGGAGTACCGTCATCGATCGTGATCCAGCCCGGAGAGATCGTCACTCTCAGCACTCTCCATGCACCGCGGGCTCCGCAATGACGGCTTACTTTCGCAACATATATATGGTTCTCGCCATAGCGGTGCTTGGCAGCCTGCCACTCGAGGCACAGCCGCTGCTGGTCCCCGAGCAGTTCCATCATTACTTCACCACCTTTCAGCAACAGGAGCTCGAGGCGACGGGCAGAACAGGCGCCGATTCGTGGTCCTGGATGCTCGCCAACATCCCCTGGTTCGCCTGCTCCGATTCGCAATTCCAGGAGATGTACTACTTCCGCTGGTACGCCTGGCAGAAACACGTCGTTACTACGCGCCGCGGATTCGTGATCACCGAGTGGCTGCCGAAACCGGAGACCCCCGACGGTTTCTACGGCGCTCTGCCCGATGCCGCGCCGTTCCACCTCGGGGAAGCACGCTGGCTGCGTGACCCGAAGATCGCCGAAGACGACGCCCGTTACTGGCTCTCGCCGGACGCCGATCCAAAGAAATACAGCTTTCCCGCCGCCGCGTCGGTGGTCAATGTCGTGCTGGCCAATGGCGACGCGCGCCTCGCGCACGATCTCCTCCCGGCGATGGTGACGAACGCTCGCTCGTGGGAACAGACGAACCAGGATTCTAATGGGCTCTTCTGGTCCATCGACACGCGTGACGCCATGGAGAAGAGCATCAGTGGCGATGGTTATCGTCCAACCCTCAACAGCTATAGGTACGCCGATTACCGTGCGATCGCGGATACGGCCCGCGCTGCCGGTGACAACGCACTGGCGGCGGAATTCGAGGCAAAGGCTCAGATGCTTCGCTCGCTCATGGAGACGCGCCTGTGGAATGCCGCCGACCAGTTCTACGAGGTTGTCTCTCCATCAAAAGATTCCGGCATCCGCTCGCAGAAGCGATTCGTCGATCCGGGAACCGTCCTCCGGTTCTCGGGCGTACGCGAACTCATCGGTTATATTCCCTGGCAGTATGACATCCCCGCGCCGGAACACGACATTGCCTGGAAACAGCTTTTCGACGCCCAGGGATTCAGCGGCAAGTATGGCCCCACCACCGCCGAGCGCCGCAGCCCGCGGTTCCGCTTCCCCAGCAGCGATCAGTGCACATGGAATGGCCCTTCCTGGCCTTACGCCACGACGCAGACTCTGCTCGCGCTCGCTGAGTTGCTCAACACGCGGCGCCAGTCTTTCATCGGCAACGATCAGTACTACCGACTCTTCTCCGAATATGTTCTCTCCCAGCATCTTCGTCTCGCCGATGGCCGCCTGATCCCGTGGATCGACGAAGACCTCGACGCTGACACCGATGAGTGGATCGCAAAGGACATGCTCCTCGCCAAGCATCGCCAGGTGGGCCGCGGCAACTATTACAATCACTCCGGCTTTGCCGACCCGCTCATCACCGGCCTTATCGGCCTGCGTCCCCGGGTGGACAACCGGATTGTCCTCCATCCCCTCCTCCCGGCAGGCGCGTGGACGTATTTCGCGATCGATGACCTGCCCTGGCATGGTCATCGCCTCACCATCGTGTACGACAAGACGGGTCAGCGGTATCGCCGCGGTGCCGGTCTGACGCTGTTTGTTGACGGCCGAAAACTTGCCTCCCGGCCCAACCTCGGCCCGCTCGAAGTCAATCTTCACACTGCTTCTGCATCATGAGAAACCGGTTCATGCTCTCCCCAAAATCGCCCGGCACCGTCATCGTTCTTACGCTCGCCGCCTCCTTCGGGATCGCTGGCGCGCTGGCTTCGTCTGGTTCCGGTTCACGTGAAACCTGGAAAAACACTCTCGGCATCGAGATGATTCCGCTGCGGCCGGGCTCCTTCATCATGGGCGGGGACCAGCAGGCCCTGCCGGATAACATCACTGACGGCCACGGTGTTATGTCGCGGCGCCCCGCACACGGGGACTTCGATGAATTTCCAGCCCACACCGTTCACCTCACGCATGGCTTCGCCATGGCGGCCACCGAGGTCACGGTCGATCAGTTCCGCCAGTTCGATCCCTCCTGGGAGGCCAGCCCTCTGCATCCGGACTATGCCGCCGGCGTGAGCTGGGATCAGGCGCAGGGTTTCTGCGCATGGCTCTCGAAGAAGGAGAGCAGGCACTATCGGCTTCCGACGGAAGCCGAGTGGGAATATGCCGCGCGCGCCGGATCGCAAAGTCCTTTCGCTGACGGCGATCAGCCGTTCAGGACTGATGAGCCAAATCGCTGGGGCCTTCGTAACCTGGGCACTGGACGCCCCGAGTGGGTGCTCGATTGGTATGCGCTCTATCCGACCTCCGGAGCCGAAGAAGTCGATCCGCACGGACCCGCCACCGGCCTCGCCAAAGTCGTCCGCGGAGGCGGCCTCGATTCCAAAGCCGCGAAGAACACGCTCGGCGAAGGTTACCCGGCCGGATCGCTGTATTTCGCTCGCAGCGCCAATCGCGCCAGTATGGCCCCCGCGTTTCGCAGCGACCACGGCAACATCGGCTTCCGCATCGTCGAAGCGCCCGATCCTGTCTCACCTCCTTCGCCAGCGCAGAGATATTTCTTTGAGACTGCTGTGAAACAGACAGCGGACGAAGCGGCCGCGGGTCCCGACCTTCACAAGCCCTTCTATCGGACCCTGCTTCTCTTCCCCGATCTCGGCGGACAATCCATGCCTGACGTGGGCTGGCGCCTTGGCCTGGCGCGCGGCCTTGGCATCCACTACCACAACTCTGCCATTCAGGTGCTGCCCAACGGCGACCTGCTGGCCGCGTACTACAACACCCCGAATGAGGAAGACGATCCCGATCAAACCCTTCTGATCATGAGACGCCGGGCCGGCTCGCTCACATGGGATATGCCCGAACCATGGCCTTATTTCGCCGATGCTGCCAATGCGGGTCCTGTTCTGTGGAACGATCCTGCCGCGCGCCAGCTCGCGCAAGGCAGGATTTGGCTCTTTTGGGGAACACCCCGCCTCATTGGCAACAAGCCGTTCTGCTTCACGACCTCGCTCGACAACGGCGTCACCTGGGAGCCCGCGCAGGTTCCGCAATTTCCAGCTCCCATCGGCCGCTATGTCTCGCAGCCTGTCAACAGCATTGTGCGAGCCGGAGATGGCACCATCCTCATCCCCACGGACTCCACCGGTCACGACGCCGACGGCAATGGCTCCATCTCCACCGTCTGGGCCTCCCACGATAATGGCAAGACGTGGTTTGACACCGGTGGCCGCACCGCAGGCCGTCACACCACCATCGTTCTTCGCAAAGATGGCGCCATCCTCGGCTTCGGTGGCAAGAACTCCAATATCGACGGACGGATGCCGCTCGCCATCAGTACCGACGGCGGCAAGACGTGGACGAAGCAGAAGACCCCCTTTGATCCCCTCGCCAGTGGTGAACGTCCCAGCGTCATTCGCCTCGCTTCCGGCCGCCTCTTCTTCGTAGCTGACTCCAACCCAAAAAACCAGAAACACATGCACAGGGACGGAGCGTATGTCGCTCTCAGCGACGACGAAGGCGCGACCTGGAGGCAAAAGCGCCTTCCGGACAACATCGTCACTGTCGGATACACCACCGCCACCCAGGGCCCCGACGGCATCATTCACATCGTCACATCGAAGAACGAGCCCAACTACGAGATCGAACTGAATGAAGCCTGGATATTCTCCAGCGCCGACGGCGGGCAACCAACTCCCGTACCGGGGTCCATCGACCATCACCGCGAAAATTATCCGGACGGCAAGCCCATGGCCGAGTGGTCCAGCACCCGCGCCAGCGACGGCGAGGCGCTTCTCGAAGGACCCGAGACCTTCTACTATCCCAACGGCCGCGCGGAATGGAAACTGCAGTTTCACCTCGGTGAGAAGACCGGCGACGAAATCTACAATCGAGAAGACGGCACAAAGGTCTGGACGAAGAGCTATGGCGACGCCGGGACATGGACGTGGCAGCAATTCGACTTGCGCGGCCGTGTTGCCGCCACATCGCACTGGCACGATAAGACGCTGATGAACGTCACTTTCTCAGACGGGTCCGTGCCTTGATTCTCAGCCTCTGCTTTTTTAGTCGCCGCATCTCTGGCCGCGCTCCTGCTCCGTACTCTGCCACTCAACGCCCGGTGGAGGCGATTTCGACCCCGGCACGGCACGGCAAACGGAAGCAATGAAATATTTAGACTCGCCCTGCGAGAGAATCCAGGCTGCGGGTGGGCGGCGGACTGCGAAGCGCAACCGGCGAACTCAGTTCTTGCGATGAAGCTTTGGAAAACCGAAGAGCTGAGTGATTTCCACCAATAAAATCTGCCTCAAGGCGCCGAACTATTAATTGAATAGTTGACAGGCGATAGTGCTTCGCCGTATAAAGTCTTCGAATTATTAATTTCATAATTGCTGAGGTAGAAGCGTTGGCAAGGAAAAAGTCACCCAACCTGACGGAAGGCGAGTTGCCGCTCATGGAAGTGCTTTGGAAGAAGGGACGCGCGACCGTGGGCGAGGTCGTAGCATCCCTGCCAGCCCATCCGCCGCTTGCCTACAGCACGGTGCTGACGACCCTGCGCATTCTCGAAGCCAAGGGCTACCTGCGGCACACGAAGAAGGGGCGCGCATTCGTCTATGAACCCGTCATCGTTCAGGAAGAGGCCAGCCGCAAGGCACTCCGTCACCTGCTCAACCGCTTCTTTGGCGGTTCCCGGGAACTGCTGGTCGTCAATCTGCTGAAGGAAGAAACCATCGGCCGGGCGGAATTGCGGCGAATCAAAAAAATGATCGGGGAAAGTAAGTAGGGAGAGCACACATGACCCAATTCAACCTGGTGATGACAACTCTTCTCAACGGAATCTGGCAGGGGGCGATGCTCGCGGCGGCGATGTGGCTGCTTCTGAAACTGATTCCACGACTGAATCCGACAACTCGCTTTACGGTTCTGTGGATAGCCTTAATTGCCGTGGTGGCGCTGCCCCTCGTACTCCCCGCGTCACAACGGTTTCTTTCACGCGCGCAAGCGGTTTCGCCCGCGCTTGAAGCGACCAACAAGACCACGACTCCGACGCCTGCGCCCATTCATGTGCAGGAGCCCCGGTTCAGCTTACAAACTGCGCCAGCGAGCCCCGCGACGCATCGTCTGTTGATTCCGAAATCGAGACCCGAATCAGCAACTGACCAAACGTCTGAATCTGTGCCAGTCCGCAATGCTACCTCCGGAAGTGCACCGGTGAGACAGGCCGTTAAGCATCCTCTGATCCGCATTGACTCAGGAAGGTTTCTGGAAGCGCTCGCGATGGTGTGGGCATTCCTGTCTCTCCTGATGCTGGTGCGCCTCGGATTTGGCTTCCGCAAGCTGCAGGGATTAAAGGCAGACGCCCTACCGCTTCCCCGGGAATGGCAGCTGCAGCTGACGCGTCTGAGCCGAATCAACGGAGTCCGCCGCCAAACGCAATTGCTCGTCTCGACGGGCATTGCGGCACCTATGTCGCTCGGGTTTCTTCATCCGGCGATCCTGATTCCTCAAACCCTCCTCGATACTCTGTCGAATGCGGAACTCGAACACGTCGTACTGCACGAACTGGCCCACCTGCGGCGCCGGGATGACTGGACCAACCTCGCACAGAAACTGATTACAGCGATGCTTCCAATCCAGCCCGCCATTTACTGGATCGGTCACCGCATGTCGATCGAGCGCGAAATGGCATGCGACGACTGGGTCATCGCAACAACCGGAACGACAAAGCCCTATGCAGCCTCCCTCACAAAAGTGGCAGAACTGACGCAATGGCGGCGCGCCGATATTCTGGCGGCAGGAGCGACAGGAAACCGTTCGCAACTTTTTACTCGCGTCCACAACATGCTGAACGAAACTCGGAATGCGGCGCCAAAGCTCGCCCTCGCTCCCCTGCTTGTGGCGATTGCGGCTGCAGGAACACTCATCTTTGTGAGCGCGCGGGCACCGGTAATGATCGCCCTCGCGCAGACATCGGCGGACGAGAATAGCCGGCAGGAGCCGCTTCCACCAGCGCCGCTTCACACGCTGCAGGCACCGCGAACGCAGATGGCACGACCGGTTTCTGTTGCATCCCTGGTCCTACCGGTGCGGCTTGCGCAGACCGCGGCGCTGCCACCCTCGGCACCAGCGCAGTCACCCAACGCGCCGCTGGCGCCGCCCGCTCCCCTCGCGCCGAGCGCGCCCCTCGCTTCTGTGGCGCCGCTCGCACCCATGGCTCCCGACGGCGCGCAGCAGAGCGGTGAGACGCACATGGAGGTCACAAACCGCAACGGGTGGACGTCACTCACCGTGAAGATTGACGGTGCTGTCGAATTCACGGATGACGATCACGACGTCAAGTCACTTTCTCCTGGCGGCCATTTCCGGATCGAGGAACGGACCGGGCTCTCCAGCCGCGCGTACGACGTGACAGCAGATTCGACCGGTAACCTTACAAAAACATGGTCGGTCGACGGGTCTGCGAAACCGCTGGACTCCGAAGGGCGGGCATGGCTGGACCGCTTGCTGCCGCAGATGATTCGGGAGAGTGGGATTGGAGCTGGACCCCGTGTGGCGCGATTCCTCCGCCAGGGAGGTCCGCAGGCCGTTCTTACGGAAATAGGATTGATTCACAGCGATGGATCGAAGCGCATTTATCTGGAGCAGCTCTTTGCGCAGGCGACGCTCAACACCGATGAGCTGAAGGACGCTGCACCGTTGATCCGGCGGATCTCATCCGACGGCGACAAAGCGCAGGTGCTCCTTACCGTGGACGGGAAGTATTTCACGGGCGCACTGCGCTCGTATCTCTTCGAGGCGGTGGAGAGTATTAACTCGGACGGCGACAAACGCAGGGTGCTTTCCGACATCGTCAAGAAGGATGCCGGAAGCGCCGACACGCTTGTCAGCGCGGCGAGGGCGGCAAAGCATATTTCCTCTGACGGCGACAAAGCCGAAGTGCTGATGGAAATGGCAGCTCCCTATCGTCCCGGCGGCGGTCTCGATGTGGCGTATTTCGAGGCGGCGAATTCGATTGCGTCGGATGGCGATCACGCGCGGGTTCTTTCCACTCTGCTGGCAGCACATGGCGACGACCGCGACACTCTGGCTCGGGTGCTGCAGTCGGCTGAAAAGATTTCTTCGGATGGCGACAAAGCGCGGGTGCTCAAAGAAGCTGTTTCCAGGTACAGCGACGACGACCTCATCCGCAAGGCGTTTTTCGATGCGGCGAATTCCGTTTCCAGCGATGGCGACCACCAGCAGGTTCTGGTGGCACTCGCTCGCCGGCAGGGAATTGGCGCAGCTACGCTCGACGGAATCGCGAAGTCGGCGCAGCGGATTGCGTCCGATGGCGATAAAGCTCGCGTCCTGATGGAGCTCGCTGGGACAAATATTGAGCCGGTCCGCGACGATTTCTTTGCCGCTGCAAACACCATCAGTTCGGCTGGCGATCACAGCCAGGTTCTGGTGACTTTGCTCGACAAGCCAGGAACATCGCCCACGCTGGCCATCGCCGCGATTCAGTCGGCAACCCGCATTTCTTCCGATGGGGATATCAGCAGGGTGCTGCTGGATGCAGCGGACCGGTATCCCAGGGACCCGGCCGTCGATGCAGCGCTGCGCAAGGCCGTTGAAAGCGTCCATTCGGATGGCGTCTATCGGTCGGTCATGTCCGAGATTGCGCGCCACAGCGGAAGCAGTTAAGCCTGTCAATTCCTGTTGCTCATGACTGAGCTCGCTGGCGAAATCCTGAGTGGGCGAAACGAATCGAATTCCCCTGCTCCAGTAGTTAACTCAATAATAATGAAATAGTTATCAGGTGCAATATTCGGCACGCGCAATTAGATGTGCAAATCTCGTGCTCTTTTTGCGGAATTGCAGGTTTCCTCCCACAGTCCGCGGATTCCTCAACACTGGCCGACTTCTCATTAGTAATCGGGACCCGGCTCCTCGAACACCGTTAGCGGCTCCCAAAGTCCGACGCGACGACCATTGTCAAAGAGGCCGTTGCCGGTTGCGGTCTCGCGGGTCTCTCGCCCTACATGATCTGCGCAGATCTGCGCTCGGCTCCGCATCAGGCAGGTGGCGAGCTCGAACAAATCCAGTTTCTTCTCGGCCACGTCTCTATCGAAACCACAGAGAAGCATCCTGGCCGCACGCAGCGTTTCCAAAATGCCGTAACTGATGCCATCGACTGGATCCGGCGGATCGTAACCCGAGGCCGATTTTCACCCCGCACTCGGAATCTCCCGCCAGGACACCTCGCCCGCTCATCCAGCAAAACGTTGATCGGGTTTGCACCTGGATCTGCCGCGCGGCAGATGACAGACAGAGCCGGTCGACATTGTCGCTTCAGAATGTCCGTGATTCGAATGATCTCCCCTCAATTTGGATCGACCTGGTCTGCAAATCGTAATATTCTTAGTTGATTCCCCCGTCAATCCTTTCACGTCGGAGTTTGCCCGTCTGAAGACGATCTGATCGTACCTGTATGGAAAAGACCCCTAAACGCCCCGCGAGCGACCAGCCCAAGCAGTTGGGGTCTGCAACCGTCGTGAGCAGCGCAGCGGGGAACGCGCGTCCGGGAGAGACGCCGGCTCCGGCTGCGCGTTCTGATCAGCCGGTGGCGCCGCCGGCCTATTCCGACCAGACCATGATCCCCACGTCTCGCTCCGATGAGACGGAGATGATCGGTTCCGGGGAAACTCGCGCGACGTCGGCAATACCGCCCCGGAGGCGGGTGAACGGTGCAGGCGACGAAACTGAACTGCAGCCGGGAACCATTCTTGCGAATCGCTACGAGATCCTGAACGTGCTGGGCACGGGCGGAATGGGGTCGGTTTATAAAGCGAAAGACATAGAGCTGGATCGTTTGGTGGCTCTCAAGGTGATCCGGCCGGAGCTGGCTCGGGATGCGGCCATTGTGGACCGATTCAAACAGGAGCTGCGCCTTTCTCACAAAGTGACGCACCGGAACGTGGTGCGGCTATACGACCTGTCGGAAGACGCCGGGCTGCGCTTTGTGACCATGGAACTGGTGCCAGGGCGCGATTTGAGAAGCATCCTGGAAGAACGCGGGAAACTGACGGCAGAGGAAACGGTGGACATCTTCCAGCAGATTTGTCTGGGGCTGGAGGCCGCGCACGGCGTGGGCATCCTGCACCGGGATCTGAAGCCGCAAAATGTGATGCGGGAAGACACCGGGCGCGTGGTGGTGATGGACTTCGGACTCGCGCGGATGATCGACAGCAGTGATGGAATGACCCAGACCGGCGCGATCATGGGAACCTTCGACTATATGTCGCCGGAACAGGCGCTGGGCAAGGAGCTTGACCAGCGATCGGACATCTTTGCGCTGGGACTGATCGGGTATGAAATGCTCACCGGTTCGATGCCATTCCGGGCAGAGAGCAGGATCGCGAGCTTACTGAAGCGGACGCAACAGCCCGCGGTGCCATTGTCGGAAGTTGACAGGAAGATCCCCGATACGCTGAGCAAGATTATCGCGAAGTGTCTTGAGAAGGATCCTGCAAACCGGTACCAGAGAGCGGAAGAGCTGGAGGCAGATATCCGCTCATGGACAAGCACAGGAACGGTCCAGGCATCCCCGGTGCGATTGCGGATGATCCGTATCCGCGATCTTGCGATAAGCAGTGTGCTGATTGTGGCAGTCGCCGCGGGGGCTTCGTGGTACGTGATCGGCAGATTTCGAGCAGCAGAGCCGAAAAAACATGGCCCGGTTTCGGTGCTGATCGGAGATTTTGCTAACCACACGGGTGACCCGCTGCTGGATAATTCGCTGGAACCGATGCTCGGTGTCGCGCTGGAAGGGGCGAGCTTCATCAATCTTTACAGTCGCGGGGACGCGCGCAAGCTGGCCGAGAAACTGCCGAATCCCACGGACAAGCTCGACGACCAGTCGGCGCGCCTCGTGGCCCTCAATGAAGACGTCAATACGGTGATCACGGGTGAAATTGACCTGCGGGGCGACTCCTACAATGTTTCGGCGATTGCCGTCGATGCTGTGAGCGGCAAGGAGATCGCGAAATCGCAAATAAAGGTTGCGAACAAGCAGGATATTTTGACGAGCCTTCCCCAGCTGGCAGCGCCGATTCGCAAAGCGCTGGGTGACTCGACGCCGAAGTCGGTTCAATTCGCGGAGGTGAGCGGAGGCTTCAAAGCCGCATCGCTTGATGCGGTTCACCAGGCTTCCATCGCCACGGATGAGCAGTTTGAGGGTAAATTCCAGGATGCCTTCAATTCCTTTCAGAAGGCCGCGGAACTGGATCCGAAACTTACCTGGGCCTACACCGGGATGGCCGCCATGGCCCAGAACCTGGGAAGGCCCGAAGATGCTCTGAAGTACATGCAGCAGGCGATGCAATACGTCGACAACATGACAGAGCGCGAACAGTATCGCGACCGAGGGCTGTATTATCGGATCGCCGGCGACTGGCAAAACTGCGTGCAGGAATACATCCAGCTCGTCACACGTTATCCGGCTGATCGCGTGGGCCAGAACAACCTTTCCATCTGCTATACGCAGCTGCGCAATGCGCCGAAGGCGCTGGAAGCAGCCAGGCGCGCCGTGGAGATCGTTCCCAAAGGCGTTGGTCCGCGGCTGAACCTGGCATTTATCAGCGCTTTTGCCGGAGATTTTGCGGATAGCGAAAAAGAGACACGCACGGCGCTTTCCATCAATCCCAGGGCAGCGCAAGGCTATCTGGTACTTGCCGAGGCGCAATTGGGTCAGGGTCAGGTTGACAATGCGAGCCAGTCGTACCACAAGCTTGAGAGCTTCGGCCCAGCCGCTGCGTCGACCGCGATGGACGGGCTGGCTGATCTTGCGGCTTACCAGGGCAAGTATGCAGACGCGGTGAAAATTCTGAAAGACGGCGCCGCTGCCGATCTTGCGGCTAAAAACAACGACAGCGCGGCCAGAAAGTATGTGGCGCTCGCCAGGATCGAGGATTTGCAGGGCAACCACACCGCAGCGCTGGCGGACACCGATAAGGCGCTTACCCAGGACCAGAGTGCCCCGATTGAGTTTTTGGCGGCGTGCACCTATGTCGATGCCGGCGGCATCGCCAAAGCGCAAAAGCTGGCGAATGCTCTCTCTTCCTCGCTCTCGAGCGAGTCGCAGGCTTACGGCAAGATCGTTGCGGGCCTGATCGCGCTGAAGAAGAAGGACACCAACGAAGCGATCCGGCAGATATTTTCCGCGAACAATCTGCTGGACACCTGGATCGGCCGCTTCGAGCTTGGGCGGACCTACTTTGAAGCGGGGGCGTTCACCGAGGCTGACGCTGAATTCAGTCGATGCCTGAATCGCCGCGGCGAAGCGATCGAGCTGTTTGACGATAACGTCCCAACCTACGCTTACTTCCCGCCGGTGTATTACTACGAGGGCCGGGCGCGGGAGGGCATGAAGAGCGCAGGATTCGCGGAGTTCTACAAGAGCTATCTCGGCATTCGTGGGCAGGCGCCGGATGATCCGCTGGTGGCCGATATCCGTCACCGTTCAGGCAATTAGAGCCTTCCACGGCAGACGATTCGCCTTCGTTCTCTTCCTTACTGTCGCAATTTTCGTCGTCACCGCCAGGTCAGTTGTCTATCAGAGATTGCGCTCCACGAGACAACCGAAGTTACACCCGCAGGCACCAGGCCGTTGTGGTGAGATACTGCGAGTCTGTCTCACCTTAGTTTCCTGAGAGCGAGACCGTCTGCGTGCCGGCCTGGGTGTTGTCGGTGACAGCCAGACTGGCCATGGCTGCTGTGCCCTTGGATTTGAATGTGACCGAGATGGTGCAACTCTTGCCCGCCGCAAGTGAGCTCGACGAACTCGGGCAAGTGTTGGTTTGCGTAAAGTTGCTCGAGTTTGTGCCCGTGAAGCCGATGCCGCTGATGATCAATGGCGTTGTTCCCGTGTTAGTGAGGGTCGCGGTCTGCGCAGAGCTGCTCTTGCCTGAACTTACCGTTCCGAAACTTAGACTGCCTGGAGTGAGGCTGGCGGTTGAATAAATCGCAGTTACTGTCTCCGTAACTTGCGGCGCGGCCGAGTAGCTGGAATTGCCGGCCTGGTTAGCGATCACCGAACATGTTCCCGCGCCACTGGTCATGGTATAGGTTGCTCCTGCGTTGCTGCAGGACCCGGAACTCTTGAAGGTCACCGCGTTCCCACTGCCGCCGCCCGTGGCCGCCACCGTGAAGCTGGTCTTGTAAGCCGCAGTCGACGGAGCGCGGGTGGTGAACGTGATTGTCTGCGCAGCAACAGTCGCAGTCACGGTTTGCGTGACCTTCGGCGCTGCTGCATAGTTCGAGTTGCCTGCCTGGCTGGCGATTACCGAGCACGCTCCGGAGCTGCTGGTCATGGTATAGGTTGCGCCTGAATTGCTGCAGGACCCGGAGCTGGTGAATGTGACCGCGAGCCCGCTGGAGGCCGTGGCCGCGACCGTGAAGCTGCTCCTGTAGGCCGCGCTCGACGGTGGAGGGGTGGTCAACGTGATTGTCTGCGTTGCCGGAGTCGCGGTTACGGTTTTTGTTACCCGTGATGCCGCGTAGGTGGAGTTGCCTGCCTGGTTGGCGATCACCGAGCACGTTCCCGTGCCGCTGGTCATCGTATAAGTTGCGCTGGTGTTACTGCACGACCCGGAACTGGTGAAGGTCACGGGGTTTCCGCTGCCGCCGCCCGTAGCCGCCACCGTGAAGCTGCTGTTGTAGACGGCGCTCGAGGGCGGATTGGTCGTGAATGTGATCGCCTGCGGGATCAGTACGGTTGCAGTCAGCGCAACCTGCTGCGGGCTGCCTGGGGCATTGTCCATCACCTTCAGCGTCGCGGTTTGCGGTGTGTTGTAGTAAGCGCCCGCGACGAAGGAGACCGCAATCGTGCACGATTTCCCCGCAGCCAGCGACGACGGGCAGAGATTAACAATGACGTACTCGTCAGCGTTGCCCGCTCCGAGGATCGAAAGCAGCGGTGTGCTGATGGTGGCAGCACTGTTTCCGTTGTTGGTCACAGTAACCGTGTTGATCGTGATGCTGTCCACAGTCACCGCGCCGAAGTTGATGCTCGACGGAGACACGGTGATCACCGGTCCGGCCGTCGCGGTCACGGATTTTGTCACCTGCGCCGCTGCCGAGTAGCTCCCGTTGCCTGCCTGGTTGGCTATCACTACGCAGGTTCCCGTGCCCGCGGTCATCGTATACGTCGCCCCTGCATTGCCGCACGCGCCGGAGCTGGTAAACACCACCGGGTTGCCGCTCGCGCCGCCGGTCGCTGCCACCGTAAAGCTGGTGCCGTCGGCAGCGGACGACGGGGGAGGAGTGGTGAACGTGATCGTCTGCGTGGTTGACTGCTGAATCGTCAGAGTGCCGGGCACGTAGAGGAAGGAGTAATTTGCCGCAGCCAACGAACCGGGCAACACCATGATGGGATACGTGCCCCCGCTGCTGCCTTGCGTGGCAGTCGTGGAGAGCGCGGGTGTGCCGCTTACCACCGAGCTCGAATCGGCGTACACAAACCCGGTGATCGTGTACGTCAAAGCCGGAATCGGCGCATCGTAGGCAATGGTGAAGCTGGCTGCCGTCACCGTCAGTGGCGCTGCGGTGATTTTGAAGGATTGCGTTACCGAGGCTGCACTGTAGGTGGTGGTCTGCGGTGCCGACGCCTTGATCTGGCACAATCCGGCGCCGACGACCGTCACGGTTGCGGTGCCTCCGGTGGTCGCACCCACTGCACACGTACTGCCAGTGAGAGAGGAGAGAGTGACCGACGCTCCGGCGTTCGAAGTCGCGATCACCTGGAACGGACTGGCGCCATACATTACGCTGGCCGGCACCGGGAAGCTGATCATTTGCGATTGCAGGGCGGTCGATCCCTGCGGCAGGATGGTGAACGATCCTGACACGGGAGTGGCTGCGCTATAGGCGGGAGAGGTTGTCGCGGTCGTGCTGTCGCCCGCTTGCGATGCGGTGACGGTGCAGGTTCCCGTGTTGCTGAGGGTGACGCTGGCCGAGTAAGCGACGCCGGAGTTCGACAAGTTGCCGAAGGAGCAAGGTCCCGACGCGCTGAAGCTGACAGCCAGGCCGGAGGATGCAGTCGCGGTGACCGTGACTGGCGAGCTGGTGATGACGGCCGAGCTCGGCAGCTGGTTAAAGGCGATGGTCTGGTTCATCGTGAGGACTGCCGGTGGCGAGGGCGCACTTTGACGCGACGTCCCGGTGGTTGTGTCGGGAATGAGGCTGGTCGAAATTGTGTAGAGCACCGTTCCGGAGCTCGGGGGATTCGTGTCGGTAAAGGTGGTTGCCGGCGGAGCCACGTTGGGTGGGGTTCCAACACCGCTCACGCTGCCAATCACCGTGTTCGGCTGGATAACTCCGCCAGTGGAGTTAACGACCTCGCGCGAGATGGTGTACGTCTGCACCACACCGAAGGCTGGCGCCGTCCAGTTGACCTGGATACTCTGCGGTGTGTTCCCCGTTGCCGGTATTACCGCGTAGGTTGCTGCAGGTGGCGGGCGCACGACCGAGTTGGCCGTGGTGTAATCCATCTCGGCGGTGTTGACTCCGCCGCCGCCCAACGTAATGTTGCCACCGCCACCCAGGGTGACATTGCCGCCACCACCCAGGGTGACATTGCCGCCACCGCCCAGGGCAACGACGC
>Ga0210398_10001777_pt1 | contig 21733 bp, 31 predicted proteins | sample IncBWC4OmetaG_FD_161047 | JGI IMG/M metagenome (GOLD analysis project Ga0210398, IMG submission 161047) | Forest soil microbial communities from Barre Woods Harvard Forest LTER site, Petersham, Massachusetts, United States - Inc-BW-C-4-O | ecosystem: Environmental > Terrestrial > Soil >...
GGGTCGATGCGCGTGCGTCCCGTCGCGAGTAACGTCGTGTGCATCGAGGTCACCGACGCCACCAATGTGCGGCCCGGGACGGAGACGTGATGACGATCAGCGCTCACCAATGCGCGCGATGAAAGGGAAGACGATGGCGAAGCGGTCGAAGGTGCAGAGGCCGGACCCGTGGAAGCACAAGGACGGCTCGGAACACACGGCGAAAGGGCCTGTCGGGTGCCCGTCGTGCTCCAACCTACGACGTGGCCTCTGCGTGAGCTGCGCCGCACGTCCTGGCCTCGACAAGCACACGGCCGTATGTCGGGTGCGGGTGTGAACACAATCGCCGCACCCGCGTGCGCGCAAAGGAGAGTAAGTGAGCTTCGACCAGAGTCTCGCGGATGCGTTGAGGGAGATCGGCCGACTCCGCGCCGGCATCGAAGCGGAGGTGCTCCGGTGCGAGACCATCGCCAACGCGCTCGACAGTGGCGCAGGGTACGGAGCGACCCGAGGTGAGCGGCAGAGGAGCACCGGCAAGCGGCTGCGTAAGCTGCTGTCGGGAGAACCGAAGTGAATCGCCGCGCCCGCGTGCGCGCAACGGACTGGAGGACGACGATGGCAAGCTGCAAGTGGTGTGGAGTCGAGAGAGACGCGCCTGCCGTGGGCCCGCACGTGTGCGACCCGCAGAGGGTTCGACACGTAGCGTTGGATGAGGCAATTCAGGTGGTACAAGAGGTGCGTATGGGAGAGCGTGACACGGACCTACGAAGCGTCATCTCTGGCATACGTGAGCTGAAGTAGACAAGATCGCCGCGCCCGCGTGCGCGCAATTCAACAGTAAAAGGAGAAAACATGCTGAGCGATAATGCGATGTGCATCCTGAAGGCAATCCGGCTCGGGGCGAGCATTCGCTCGATCCCATCCGGCATCTACAATGAGCTGGCGCGCGCTGGCCTAACGTGCGCGTCGGTCCCGTGCCTACCGGACTTCGCGCTGACTGACGCTGGCATCGCGCTTGTCGCGGACGTACAGCCTGCGACGGACCCGGCTTGCGTACCGCCTGGGTACTTTCGCGACGTGTCGCGACCTTGCCCCGTTGTCGAGGACAGTGCGGGCGAGTCGGTGCAAACCCCGTGACCCGCGTGCGCGCCAAGCACCAGTGAACGACCGAACCGAAAGGAACGCCATGACGAAGGTGTACGAGCCCCCCAGTTTCGAGACCGTGAAGGCGTGGCGCGCGAAGTTGCACGAGGCGTGCGTCCGGATCGAGACGCTCCCACCGTCGGAGTTTCAGACCCAGCTTGTCACCCTGGTGTCCGACGTGTCGGGCGCGATGCAGGACGTGCTCATGGACTACGACACGTACGAGTTCCGCGACGGCGAACCGGTGAACAGGGCCGACATCGATCACGCGCTGGCGCTTGCGAAAGAGTGGCTCGAATGTCGGGGCCTCACTCAGACCGAGCCACGCCACAAGATCGAGACCAACCCGGCCGACTACGACATGAGCGACGTTCAATCGCTCGCGTGGCTGCTGGGCATCACGAAGGTGCATGGGCTCGCAGCGACGGAATACGCCAGCAGTCAACGTGTGGAGACGTCGGGAGAACCGAAGGACTCCGCGCAGAAATAATGCGCGCAAAGGAGTAGAAGATGCGTGAGCTAAGTGAAGTGCGGAGGCTGATCGAGGTCTACCCGCCAGAGTGGCGCAGGTGGTGCGACGCGCCGGAGAGAGGTGGGTGCGCCTGCATGGGGTGCGTTCGGCAGCCAGCGCCGTCGACCGTGCGGGGAGACCCGGAAGGTCAGCCGTTCCCGAACCCGACCGACCGGCTCACACGGGAAGAGGTCATGCGCTACTCGCTGTCGGAACAGAAGACGTGAATCGCGTGCGCGCGACCGAGGAGGAACCGATGGGCAGGTTGTACGTCCACCGCTGGTGGCGCTTCGGGTGGGGAGGTTCCCTTGATGGGGTCAGCGACTCCGCCATCGTCGGAGATGAGATTTGGGTCCACGTCATCGGGTCGCTTTGGTGGCTCAAGTACGACTACACGCCGAAGCGATCATAGGCCATGCCGGAACAAGAGCGAGAGCCGCGGTGGCATGCGGGGGCTGTAGGGCGGATACCTGACGACGACTCCCTCGTGTACCGAGATGACGCCGTGTACGGACCGCAGTTCTACGCAAAGTCCCCGTCGGCTGCCGAGGAGGCGTCCCGACTGCTGAACGACCTGGAGGACCAGCTCGCGCTCGCCGTCGCGGTAGCCGAGGCAGCACGTTGGGCGTGTGTTGCCACATTGGATTCGCAGACTCCGGAAGCTGAGATGGCAACGATTCGCAAGTCGACGGCGGAGATACTGCTCGACGCCCTCAAGGCCTACGACGACGACCGTACGAAGCGTGGGCTCGTGTCAGTGTCGAAGATGTGATTCGCGTGCGCGAATCATGAAGTAAGAATGAGGACTAAAGCCATGACATACGAATCGATCGATGGCGGCGCGGTCCCGATCAAGGCCTGGGTGCGAGGCGTCCCGGTCGAGGACGGAGCCAGAAAGCAGCTCGTCGAGACGGCGTCACTCCCGATCGTGTGGCCGCACCTCGCCGTGATGCCCGACGTCCATTGGGGCATGGGCGCGACCGTCGGTAGCGTCGTGCCGACCCGAGGCGCGATCGTGCCGGCGTGCTTAGGTGTCGACCTGGGGTGCGGTATGTTTGCGGTGCCTACAACGCTCGACAGCACCGATCTGGGCGATACGGCGCAGCAGGTGTTCGAGGCGTTGGAGAGCGCGATCCCCCACGGCCGCACGGACAAGGGCGGCCCGAACGACCGCGGAGCGTGGGGGAGCGTCCCGGACGCGGTCGCTGCCCGCTGGGCCGCGCTGGCTCCGGCTTTTGAGCGCATCGGCATGACGCGAGCGGCCGAACGGGCGCCGAGACAACTCGGGACGCTCGGCACTGGCAACCACTTCGTCGAGGTCTGCCTGGACGAGACGGACCGCGTCTGGCTCATGCTGCACTCAGGCTCGCGCGGCGTCGGAAACGCCATCGGCTCGCACTTCATCGCGCTCGCGAAGAGGCGATGCGAGGCCGACGGGATCACACTGCCAAACGCCGACCTCGCGTGGTTGCCCGAAGGTACGCCGGAGTTCGCGGCCTACGTCGAGGCGGTCGCGTGGGCGCAGGAGTACGCGCACGAGAACCGGCGCGCGATGATGGCGTCGGCGGTCGCCGCGATGACGCGCCTCTTCGGCGAAGAACGCTTCGCCGTCGTCGGGCCCGAGGCCGTGGAGTGCCACCACAACTACGTCAGCCGGGAGGAACACTTCGGCGAGAGCCTCTGGATCACGCGCAAGGGGGCCGTGAGCGCGCGCGCCGGGCAGCTCGGGATCATCCCAGGGAGCATGGGCGCCAGGTCATTTATCGTCCGCGGTAAGGGCAACGCCGACAGCTTCCACACGTGCAGCCATGGTGCCGGGCGCGTGATGAGCCGCATGGCCGCGAAGAAGGCGATCACGCTCGCGATGCACGAGGCGGACACTGCGGGCGTCGTCTGCCGCAAGGACGAAGGCGTGCTCGACGAGAGCCCGCGCGCCTACAAGAGTGTGGACGACGTAATGGCAGCCCAGGCGGACCTCGTCGAGGTCGTTCACGCTCTCAAGGGCGTGGTGTGCTTGAAGGGCTGACGCGACTAGGTCGCGGAGCCGCTCACGGGTCGCCCGAGCATGGCGCGCCGCACGCGCTGACGCTGCCGCCCTGCGCGAGACACTGCAGCCAGGGCGGTGCCGCGTCGCTCGCCTCCTCGGCCTGGATAGAGGCCGCGAGCGTCGGGGACGCGACGACGCACCCGGCCTCCACGAGCTCCGCCGCCAGCCCGGCGGCGCTCGTGGGACCCGGCGGCTGCGTGCGGCACGCGGTGAGCGTCAAGACCAGGCAGGCGATCGAGCGGCTCACGACGCCGGTACCGGCCCGAGCGCCGCGAGCGCGGCGGTGAGCAGGGGGGCGACCTGGCTCTTCTCCATCAGCCAGAGCTCCTTGTTGAGGACCGCCGTCACCGCCGCCTGCGCGTCGGCGACCTGCGCGGCCGTCAGCACGCCGGTGGGCGTCGGGGTCGGGTTGGGTGGTGTGGGTGACGGAGCGGGAGGCGCCGGGGACGCGCCGGTGAGGAGCGTCAGCGTGGCCTCGGACGGCACCCCGAGCCCGCAGCACACGTCGGCCGGGTAGGCGCCGTTGGTCCCGCTCGTCACGGGCACGAACGATCCCTGCGAGCCCCAGAGCTTCGCGTTGACGAAGCCCTGCCCCTTCGGGCCGAGCGCGGCGAATAGGCCCGCCCAGAACGGAGACGCCGCCGACGTGCCGCCGATGACCTGGACCTGGTCGCCCTGGACGATCTCGAACCCGGTGTCAGGGTCGGCGTTGCTGGCGACGTCGCTCACCATGCGACCCGATCCGGTCGGCCCCTTGCACCACGCGGCGAAGGGGAACGTGCTCGAGTAGCCTCCGCCGGTACCCTCCCCGCTCGCGTTGCCGGGGTTGTCGTTCCAGATGACGCTCGGGCCCGACTGCGGCGTCGAAGTACCTCCGCACGCGACCGCGTTGGTGCAGCTCGCGGGCGCGTCCACGCTGGGCTTGCTCGTCCCGTCGCCGTCGTCCGCGTCGTTGTCGCCGCTGGCGGCGAAGAACGTGGTCCCCGCTCCCGTGCAGGTCACGAGCGCCGCCTGCATCGCGGCGAGATCCGCGGCACCCCACGCGGACTCGTAGTCGCCCCACGAGCAGGAGCAGACCGCGCAGCCGTCCTTGCTCGACGCGAGGGCCGCCGTGTCGATGCCCTGGCTCCAGTACATGCGGACCACGGCCTGCTTGCCGGTCAGGTACTGGTAGACCGCGGCGGCGACCTGGATGTCGAGCGCCACCTCCACGCTGGCGTCGCCGCCGTTCGCGCCCGCGTTCTTGGTGCCGTCGACCGAGACGTCCGTGATCGTCGGCACTGGCTGGTTGATGCTCGCGAAGAACTGCGCCATGTCGGCCGGGACCCAGCCGCCGCCGAGCTCCAGGATCCCGATGGTGCCGCCGCCGGGGAGCGACCCTGCTTTCAGGCCGAGGGCCTGGCAGTACGCCGTGACGGTCCACGGCCCGCTACCGGCGGCGCGCGCCTTGAGGTGCTCGACGGGGCCCTTCTTCGAGAGCTTGTAGTAGGGGTGCAGGTTCACGGGCTTCACTTTCCTTTCGCGGCGATCTTGGCCGCGATCTGTCCCTTGATGCTGTCCGCGAGCGTCAGCGCGGGCGTCGGGATCGCTCCCACGCTCTCGAGGAACGCGATGGCGGCCTGGATCGCGGCGTCCGTCGCCGCGATGTCGCCGGCCAGCGCCGGGTCGACGACGTCGACGGCGGACTCGATGGCAGCGAGCGTGGCCTGCGAGTTGAGCAGGTTCAGGACCGTCTGCTCGATCTGCGTCCAGACTGCGGACTGGGCCGGCGTGCAGGCGGTCGTGAGGGCGGTGGGCGCCGCGGTCGCGGCGAGGGTGGCGGAGAGCGCGAGGGCGGCGGTTAGCTTCATGCCAGTGATAGTGCCCTACCTGCGGGGCGCTGGGCAAGTGGACCCATTTTTCTTGACGAACTTGACTAGCTACTCAGTAGGGGATACGAGATCACGGGATCGAGCCGCTGGAATGAAGCGTGGCGTACTTCTTCGCCTGGCGGAAGTGATCGGACCGACTGAAGTGCGGCTCTCCTTCTCAGACGGTACGGTCGTGGAGCGGCCGCTACCTGGCGTGACCAAGCTCCGACGCGTTCGCATCGTAGACGAGGGTCTTGGTCTAGACCCAGGAGACGGCAAAGGCGAGATGAGCGCCTACATGCTGAGTCGCCCGTGCAAAGGTCGACGCGTTTACCGCGCCCAATAGCGCGAACGCGCGAACGCGGTCACCGCCTTAGGTGATGCGCGAGCGCGTGGCCGGCGACGAAACTGTCCCACAAGAAGTAGCAGGCCAGCACGATCAGAACGAAGATCAGGATCCCCTTCACCCAGGCGAAGGGCGCGGGGATGACGAGGTACTTGTCTGCGGCCCAGATGACCGTCGCCAGCAGGCAGAGCGCGACGACGATCGTGACGACGGTTTCCAGCATGACCTCAAGGGTGCAAGATCCAGCCCGCGAGTCAACCGCGGGCGGTGTCAGACCAGCGTGATGGGCTGCGAGACGACCGGCGCGCCGAGGACGAGCGCCAGTGTGCGCGCGTAGAGGCCGCTCAGCTTGGTCGGGAGCGGGTTGGTCGCGAGCGTGCGCGGGGTGACGACGGTCGCGGTCGCGTGGGACGTCCCGCCGACCACGGTCTCGCTCCGGACGAACCCGCTCTTGACCGGGCCGCTGAAGGCGAGCGTTCCCGACGCGTCGACGCCCGGATCGTCGTAGAGCACGACGCCCGACCCGCCGCTCTTCTGCCCCGTCACGGTCTCGCCTGGTGTGAACGGCCCGCCCGCGACGTCGACGTACGTCAGTGCCGGGGCGGGCGACTGCGCCAGCGTGAACTCCGCGAGCAGCGTCGTGAGGTGCGCGCTGTCGGGCGGCGCCGCCTGCGAGGGGGACACGAGGACCGCCGAGGACACGACCGCGTCGGCCTCCTCGCTCACCGACTGCGCGGGGTGGTGGTTCTCCGCCGCCGGTGCGATCTCCGGGTGCGAGAGGCCGGTGTACGCGGTCGTGAGCTTGACAAGCGTCGCGCTGACCGAGGCGACCTCGTACTGCACGCCAGGCTGCGCGGCGAACTCGACGATGTTGGTCGCCGCGAGGACGCCGAGTTGGCTCACCGTCGTCAGTACGGTCGGCGAGCCCTGCTTGACCCAGAAGTCGCCCGCGAGCGCCGGAGCGCTGTTCTGCTGCTGCGCGAGCGCGTAGTAGGAGGGGGGCAGGTATATGAGCGGGCGAGTGATCGTGAGCTGCGCGGCGTCGGTGAGCCCGGGGAAGTCCGCGGGCGTCGCGTCGGCCGGGATGGCAGGGAGCGCCGCCTCGAGCGCGCAGAGCGTGATCTGACCGACGGAGTTGTCGAACGCTCCGGTCTGCTCGACGAAGCACTCGGTGATCTCGGCGACGTCGACGCTGCCGGCGTGGAGCGCGACCTGGGCCGGGAACTTCCCCATCAACTTCGTGTAGACCGTAAACGGGCCGGCCCCGGTCGAGTCGAGGTAGGTGAGCCCCACGATCTGCGCGCCGCTGCCGGCCGGGATCGCGGGCGTCGTGGCCACGCCGTCGGTGTCGAGGTCGTTTGTCGAGTAGAACGCCGCGACCTTCGCGGGCGCGGGCGCGGTCACGGGCAGGAGCGTGTAGCGGTTGGTGGTCGTCTGCTCCAGCACGTAGGGGAGCGCGGGGGGTCCGGCTGGGGGCGGCGCCTGCGGGCCCGTCGGCCGACAAGGGAACGGCGGTGGGGCGAGCGGGGCGCCCGACTCGGCCGTCATGTTCAGGACGAGCACGCGTGTGGCGCCCGGGGTCGTGCTGGTGGGGCCGCCGTCGGCCGCCGCGTTGTTGACGGTCGCCGTCGCGTGGGACGTGGCGCCGGTGATCGTGTCGCCGTGCGCGAACGTGCCCGACGCGCTGCCCTCCACGAAGAAGAGCATGAGCATGCCGCTCTCGTCGACCGCGACGGTCGCGGTCCCGCCGCCCGGCGAGTCGGTGACGGTCTCGCCGGGCACGAACGGCCCGCCAGCCTCCCCGGTGTACGTCACGCCGCCGGTCGAGACGACGTCGCTCGCGACGGTGAGCCCGAACGCCTGCCCGAGCACGAGGTCGGTCGCGGTGGACGTGTAGAGCGGGACGGCCGCCAGTTTGGCGGCGGCCTGCGCGGGCGTGTAGATCGTGCTGACCGTCGCGACGCTGAAGGCCAGGGTGAGCTGGTTCGCTGCCATGGTCGGCAGACTATCCGGTTTCGGCGGTCGCGTGTACTCTCCGGGGCATGCCGTCTTCCGTCGTCGCAGCTTTCCAGCAAGCGATCCGCGCGAAGCAGACCGCTCGCAGGGACCCGGACCTCACCCTCGTCGCCCACTGCGTCGCGCAGGCGCTCGCGCTGACGCCACCCGAACTCGCGCGAGTGACCGCTGGCGTGCGCGCCGGGATCGCGCGGGGGACCTTCAAGGTGTCGGTGCCGCACGACGCGTCGGGTAGCATCGACGAGACCAGGCTCCCCCCACTACCCAAGCTGCCGCCGACGACCGCCCACCCCAAGCGCCCCGGGACCGCCGTGAGCGAGCGCGTGGTCGCTCGGCTCGTAGTGACGTGTGCGACGCTGACCGCCCGGGAGCTCACGCTCGTGACGCAGGGGGTGCGGGCGGGTTTGGCGGCGCGGACGAAGTAGGGGACTCCCGAGGGAATACCGCGTGGTACTATCCACGGTCTGGCATGTACGACCTGAAGATGGCCGAGGTGAGTCGCGCGATCGACGTACTTCGGAACGGCCCCCTCTCGGCAGCTGACTTCTCGATGCGAATGTGGCCTGACCGAACGGACAAGGACGGGAACCCACGCTCTCGCGGCAGCCACTCGCTTGCCGGCAACGCGCTCCTGCACAGGATGGGGGCTCTCGGCTACGTCGAGCGACTGGGCGATCTCTGGATGATCCGCAGGATCTCGGCAGGTCCTGCCGGGTCACCCGCAGGGCAACCTGCGGGTTACCTCCCAAGATCCTCCCCAGGTTACTCTCCAGGTTACTCCCCAGGATCACTTCCAGGTCACCCTGCATGGGTGCTCCCAGGTGACCCGGCAGCTTACCCGGAAGCTTACTCGGCAGATCACTCGCCGGTCGGGACGTCGGAATCATCGGCGGAACGGTTGCGCCTAGCGCGACTCGTCCACCAGGCGAGCGAACCGGTGGCGACGGTGACGCACGACGCAGCATTCGGCGACCTCGCGATCCGCGGCGCCGTCCTCGACGGCGTGCTCGTCGAGGCGTGCGCGCTCGTAGTGCTTTTAGGCCGCAGCGCGAACGTCTACCCGCCGTGCGGCGCCCCCTACATGCTCGTCGACCTCTCGCCGGCGGAGGGGGCGCGCGCGCTCTTTCTGCGCTGGGCCCAGTCGGGGCAACCGCCCGAGCCCGCGCGTCCAGGGGCGTGGATCCGCGTCCCCGACGGGTTCATCGCGACGTCGGGCTTCTGGCGCCCCGCAGGCGCGCCAGCGGGGTGGGTGGACCCGGAGGACGTCCGTGTGCGGGTCGGCCGCCAGCGGGCCGCTGCGGGGCTCGCGTAGGGGTCCTGGATGGGTGTCCGCCGTGAGGAAAGAGGACGTCATCCGCGAGGTGGAGTCGATGCTCGACCGCGGAGGCTACAAGGTAGCGAGATCCATCGTGAAGCTAGCCGAGGCGCCGGCGGATACGTGGAGGCAGGTCGGCGGTCGGAGGAAGCGTCCGATGAGCCAGTCGGAGGCGGCGCGGATCGTCGCCCAGGCGCGCGAGCGGATTGCGCTCGTGGACTCGACGCCCTAGGATCCCCCTCAGCCCATCGCGAGGTGGGCTGTCCTCAACAGGTCTCTTCGGAGACCACGGGTCGCCCCCGTGAAGCGGTTCGAGGTCGCGCCCAGAAGTCCGGACCCACTTGGCCCGCCGCGAGGCGGGCTGGGTGGGGGCGCACATCTCTGACGCCGAGGTCCGATCGGCCGATCTACCGGTGGCGGAGCACGAAAATAGGCATTATCGTAGGCCATACCGGATGGGAAACGACTCACTTACACCTACATCCGACAGCACCGAGCTAGCGCTGTCGCCCGCGGCGCTGGCCGCCGTTACGGTGGCGACCGACTCCGGCGGCGTGCGCGACCTGCTGCGGCACTGGCTCGACGGTCGGGATCCGGCCACCATCGCGAGCTACCGGGGGGACTTGGCGGACCTGGCGACCTTTCTGCGGGGGCCGTCCGGCGCGCCGCTTGCGCCGTCGTCCCCGCGTCGCTCCCCCGCCCAGGCGGCGAGGGCGGCCCGCCTGGCCATCGCCGCGCTGACGGCGGTCGGCAACGCGCACGGCGCCACCAGAGTCAATGCCATGGTCCTCGCGTACCGCGCTCACCTCATCGAGCGCCAGGTCGCCCCCCGGACCGTCAACCGACGGATGTCCGCCATCCGATCGATGCTCAAAGTGGCCAGGATGACGGGGGCCATCGATTGGAGGATCGAGATCGAGAACATCGAAGTCGCCAGCGTCAAGGACACCCGCGGCCCGGGAAAGTCGGCCGTGGAGGCGATGATGCGGGTGCTGGTGGATCGGGCGCGTCGCGGGGAGACAGACGCGTTGCGCAACCTGGCCATTCTGCGGCTGCTCTACGACCTCGGGCTGCGCCGCGGTGAGATCGAATCACTCGACCTTGAACACTGGGAGTCGGCGCGCCGCCGCCTCTTGGTGCTCGGTAAAAAGCGCGTCGAACGCGCACCACTCGACGACGTCCCGCACGCGACGACGCGTACTTTGAACGCGTGGGTCGCCGCGCGCGGCGACGAACCGGGTCCGCTTTTCTTCTCCCTCGATAAGCGCACCCTAGGCCACCGGCTGACCGGCTGGAGCATCTGGAACATGGTAACGACGCTTGCGGCGAGCCTCGACTTGAAAGTGCGACCGCATGGGGTGCGGCACACGGCCATCACCGACGTGCTCGACCAGAGCGGCGGGGACGTCCGCGCGGCACAACGGTTCTCTCGACACAAGCGACTCGACACTCTGCAGGTATACGACGACAACCGCGAGAACCTCGGTGGACAGCTCGCCGCAAAGATCGCCGCGGGAATGCCTGGGCTTGATGACTGTCCTCAAGAAGCGCAGAAAGGTGAGGTAGAGATCGTGTGACTCGTCACTGGTGGATGGTCGTCAAGATTCGTGAGCTCGTACAGACTGAACGAGCGTACCCATTGCTGCACCAGACACCGACAGCGAGCCAGCTTGTCGGCGCCCAGCGATGCATGTTCGATCTGGTAACCTTAGACCAGCGTCGGGTCACGTACTGGAGAGAGCCGCTGGATTCCGCACAGGAATGGTTGATCCGTCACTGGTTCGAGACTCAATGGTCGGAAGGGCTTGAACCGCTCCGACCACCTTCGATCCATCAGCATGTGCTCAATAAGATCCGTCGGCTCGTGGAGATGGAGCGTGAGACCGTGCTGCTTCGGATGGGGATCAATCCCACCCGTTCGCGCCGCCAGGAACCATACCGACCGCCCCGTGTACCACCTGAGCAAACTTCTCTCAGGTCAATCGGAATGCACAGCGTGTACTTTGCGTGTGACCGGATGTCTGGCGACATCAAGATCGGTACGTCGAAGAACGTTCGCATGCGGGTCAGTCGGGTGTCATCTGAGGTAAAACATCCGATCGATCTCCTTGCGACAATGGATGGAAACCGCGAGATTGAGTCGATCATGCATGCCCGCTTCGCCCACGCCCGCACCCACGGCGAGTGGTTCCGCCCAGTGCCCGAACTGCTCGCGTACATCGAGTCGATCAAGGAGAGAGCAGCGTGAACGCTCACCTGAGCGAGACGGAGCGACGCGTACTCACCCTGGCTCAGGGTCCCAAGACGACGTGGGTCGTCACCTCCCGCGTGGGCGAGAGGACGGTCGACGACCAGCGGATCCTCCGCGTCGTCGACGATCTCCACGCGCGCGGGTACCTGGAGTTGACCCGATACGGATCGGACGGTGAGGACAACCGGTACCGCATCACCGACGTGGGGCGGCAGGCTTTGCTAGGATCGACCGCACGATGAACCGTCGCGATCTCCTCGCCTCGCTGTTGCTGTCCCCGCTCACGCGACTGCTCGGGCGGCGCGCGCCGACTCCCCCGATCCAGCGGCACCCGGCTCTCGCCGACGCCCACAAGGCGGGCCGACTCCCCGAGGTGAGGTGGGACTCGCTAGACGCCGAGCAGCAGGCCATCCTGCTGCGCGGGACGGAGAGCTTCGATGGTGCCGTGGGAGCCGTCTGCTCGTGGGACTTCCCGTCCGACCCGCGCTGGAACGCGAGCGCGTCGATCTACACCGCAAAGCGGATGGCCGTGTACGACAGCCTGTTCCGGCTAGGTCTGCTGACGTTCACGTCGAAGATGCCCGAGCATGAGTACGACCTCTGCGGCTGGTACACGATCTCGCAGTACGGTCGCGAGATCGTTCTAGCGAACCTCGATCTGACATGAAGCGCTTCGTCGTCCGCGACGAGCGCGGCCTACCCATGCGCGTCATGCGACCGAGTGACCCAGCCGTCTGCCTGCGCATCGCGGAGGAGTGCCTCGCAGGAAACGACAGCGCGCGCCTCGATCGCCTGCCCGAGGAGGCGGTGGCTGCGGGCGTCTCGTACACGTTCGTCGGCTACCTCGCGAAGAAGCGAAACGGAAAGGGAGCCTGCGTCGTGGACGAGGCAGGAGCCGTGGTGGGACCCCTAGCTCCCGGAGACAGCTTCATCACGACGGGCTCCGACAGTAATTAGGACTGCGGCGGCGCTACGTGGGCGGCGATGAACTGCTCACCCAGCAAGCTCGCGGCGTACGCCCGGTGGTGACCGTCCTCGATCGCCCACCACCCACGCTGGCGGCTCACCAGGATCGGATCGTCCCATCCGTCCTGCAGCAGACGTAGGACGGCCTCGCGGTCGACCGTGGGCTGGGTCGCCAGGAGCTCCGCGACTGGCACGAGCTGGACGGGGTACGACTCGCGGCCAGGGTGATTACGCAGGGACGAGAGCGATCCGATCGGGATCGCCGCGATGGCCACGTCCCCCACGGGCCACCCAGGCAGCTCCGGCTGGGACTCGACGAATGCGACAGCGCGGTCGACGTTGCCGGCGCTAAGACGGAGAGGGGACAGCTTGAGATCGCCCACCACGACACTCTACTAGAGCGACTACTCAGCGCGAACCTCGACGTCGGGAGCGCTTTCGGCGCTTCTTCTTCGGTTGCTTCAAGGATCTCGGTTTGGTCGGTCTGGGAGGCGGCGCCGGAGGTCGACTGTCGAACCAGGCAAGCGCTGCGATCAGCGCGGCGATCAGGCCCAGCTTGGCGACCGTGCGCAAGATGGGGGCGGCGGTCGGTTGATCCGGCTGCGCCGGCTCCGTCTGGGGGGCGGGTGGAGTCGGGATCGGCAGCAGGCGGTAGACGCGCAGCGGCGGTGGGGGTGGTGTTGGTGGCGGTGCTGCCGGTGGGGCCTCGACGAAGACGACCTGCGCCGGTCTCGATGGCGGCGGCTCCTGGTCGGGGATCGGTTTCGGGTCGTGAGGCGGGAGCAGTGCGCCAGTCGATGCCGGCGACGCGGTCTCCGGCGGTGCCGCGAGCGTCGCCACGCCGAGCGGTTCCGTCATCGCGGGTAGCGGGGACGCGTTCGGGCGAGTGCGGGCGATGACCTGCCGCGCGCGCACGCGCGTGCCGTCCGCCACCTCGACCTTGCCCAGATCCGCGTACCAGTGGCGCGCTCCGTCGTCGGTCGTCAACGACAGTGACGTGCGGCCTCGGTCGTCGACGAACGACTCGACGACGCCGCTCGCCAGCGCGCGGACGGGCGCCCCCTCGGTGACGTGGATGAGCGCGAAGTCGACTTCGCCCTCGTCCCCGCACAGGTCATCGCACTCGTCCTCGAGTTTGAGCAGGGCGTACGCCAGCCAGTCCGGCGGGCAGTACGGCGTCGCGGCACCTCCACCACCGCCCCCGCCACCTGACGGTCTGGGACGGGGTGGGCGCGGCGGAGGGGGCGGAGGGGGCGGCGGTACGACGGCTGGGTAGACGAGCAGGTCGCGGTCAAACCAACCCTGGTCCTCTCCGCAGACGTCGAACCACCCCCACGAGACGGCGTCGGTGTCGAAAACTCCCGGGCGACCGGCCGCGATGGGTTCCACGGGAACGATCAGTCTACCCCGCCAGGGGTCAGGGCATCTTGCGCAGCTTCACGATCCAGTCCGCCATCACGTTCCAGTAGTGCATGAACCGCATCTGCTGCGATTCCTGGCTCTTGAGAGACTCCTCGCTCGGCAAGCTCCAGCCGATGTCGCCGACGAGGTTGCAGCGGACCCGGTAGTGCCCGAGACCGTTGGCCTCGCGCCACGGGCGCGCGAAGTAGCAGAACGTCTCCTGCACGAAGAACCGCCGGTGCGTCGGGTCCTGGAAACCGCGGTTACTGCGCGCGCTCGGGACGACGATCGTGATCCAGCCGTCCGGCTTGAGGATGCGGTAGCACTCGTCGACGAACGCGAAGAGCATGTCCTGGCCGACGAACTGCTCGCGGCGAGCTCGCATCACCGGACCACCGTCCGGGTTGAGCGTACTCCACGTGGTCCCGTGCGCCGCGATGTCGCGCTCCTCGACCTCTCGAGCCGGGATGTGCTCCATGAAGTGCGAGCAGTTGATCTCCGTCACGCTGCTGTCAGCGAACGGGAACGGGAACTGGAAGAGGTTCACCTTGTGCTTGGCCTTGTCGCCGTAGAGGTCGACCCCCTCGAACCCATCTTTCGGGTTCTGGCCGCAGCCGAGATCGAGCCGAAGGTCCGGTGTCGACGACGCCTCGACGAGCGTCGGCGCTGCGGTGCCGCTCGACGGACGGGCGGAGTGTTTTTTCTTGCTGTTCTTTTTGCTCACGGTTTTTCTTCACTCACTTTTTTAGGACCGTGATCGACACGGTCGCGTGTGCGTTGCAGCGGCTGCAGATGGTCTCGCAGCTCGTGAGGTGCCCGTCGTTGAAGGGACTCATCGCGGGCAGGTCCCAGCGGTGACCGCGGATCACGCACCGCTTCTCCTTGAGCGCCTGCTCCTCGGCGTCGAGGGCGGCCTCCGCCCTCTTGATCTCCTCCGGAGTCATCGGCATCAGCCGACCACGATCGTGAGCTTCGCGCTGACCTTGCACCGCTTGCACGTGAACGAGCAGGACAGGTCGGGACCGTTGAACGGGTTGTGCGCCGGCAACTCCCAGGCATGGAACGTCTGGGCGCACTGCTCCGCGTCAGCCCCGCGAGCGGCTGCCGCGCTGTCGACCTCCGCCTTCTTGGCGGGAGGCTCGGGAACCGTCTTGTCTTCCGCCTTCTTGGCGGACGCGTCTTCTTTGGTGGCCATCACGACTCCTCCTTTGTTTACCCTCTCGCTCAGTAGGTGAGACCGCTCGATACGTCGAGGTGGCCTACCTTGACTCGCATATCCACTGCGAATCGCTTGCCCGCTCGCACCGCGCGCTCACAGAACGAAAGGTCTTGCGTCATCCCGACGATCCCCTTGCCGGGTACCCAGTCGTTGAGCGTCACGTACCAGGGCGGCTTGATCTCGCGAAAGAGCGACATCTTCCAGAGCGCGCAGCCCATGGCGATGCCGTTCACGGGCATGATCTGCCCGGCCGCGAGCGCCTCGCGCACGTCGCGCGGGCGGAAGTCGAGCGCACCGGTGCGGGCGTACTCCGCGGGGTCCCCGTAAGCCATCGGCATATTGAGCCCCTCGCCCTTGGTGAAGTAGAGGGCGCTCACGGCGTCGTAGTTGCCGAAGTCCATCGACTCGAGCAACTTCAGGTGCGCGTCGGGCGGCGGGATGTTGTCGTCCTCGAGCGTCAGGATGTACTTCCAGTCGCGGAGCTGCGGCTGGTCGAGTATCTGCTGGATCATCGCGTCGTAGGCTCGACCGACCTCGTGGCCGGAAGCGAAGAGCATCGCTCGCTTCTGGTTCATCGGGTTGATGAGCGCCTGCCACGCTGCGACGACCCGCTTGTCGATGAGCCCCTCGACCTCGACCTCTCGCTTCTTTTCCGGATCGTTCGGGTCGAGCATCTTGTACTTGCCGCGCGTCGGCACGACGATGACCGTCGAGCTCTCCTTGTAGGAGCTGCCGGCGATGTGCTCGACGCGGTCGAACCCGAGGCCCGGGGACCGCATCTGGTCGAGGACGTTGGAGATGGACAGCTTGTTCCCGTCTGACGGACGGGTACCGGTCACCTGGGTGGTCGCCCCACGCCTACGCGTGGCGCTGACCTTCTTCGCTCGTCTGCCCGCACTCATCTTGGTCATTTCTTGGGTAACTCCGGCGAGTCGGTCGTCACGGGAGGCCGTCCTCCAGTACCGCCCGCACCGCGTCGCTCAGCTTCGCCATCATGTTCTTCTTGCGCATCGCGACGAGGCGTCGCGTGAGCCTCTCGTAGAGCTCCGGCGGGATCCGGACGTGGATCGCGACGAGCTTCGGCGGTGGGTTCCGTGCCACGGAAGAGACGGTACACGCGGCTACGCGGCTACGTCAAGTGCCCTGCATGATCACCATCGGCTGCTCGGCAGCCGTCGCGCCGGTGCGGATGTAGCTCGCCGTATTCGACAGGCCGAACGATACGGGGAGAGCTCCGGTCGTCGCCTGGGAGTACCCGTTGAGCATCAGGTTGCTCATCGCGGCGACCTGGCCGCTGGAGATGGCGGGCTGCTGCGCCGGGCCGTAGTAGCTCATGGACGCCGAGTTCTGCGTCGAGATCCACCACGCGAAGAGGTAGGGGCCCGGCGTGATGGACCACGAGTTGACGGACATCTGCTGGTAGTTGATGCCCGTGTTGCTCGAGAGCGCCGCGCCGCTCGTCCAGGTGATGTTGGTGCTGCCCGACGAGGCGAGGCTGAGCGCCGTCCCCCCGTTGAGGGTGTAGACCGCCGCGGAGACCGACAGGCCGCCCGAGGAGTTGGTGGCGGCGTTGTGCACCGACGCGAGCCAGAGCAGGTTGGTGACCGTGATGGCGTACGGGATGATGAGCGGCTGGAAGAAGAGCGTGCCCTGCCCGCCGGTCATGGCGGTCACCGGCCCGCCGTTCGACCAGGACGAGATCCCGCCGTTCTGCGCAGTCACCGTCGACCCGTTCAGGCCGAAAGAGATCCCGTTCGAGTTCGAGAAGACGACGTTCGATAGGTTGTTCGACGTCGTGCCGGCCGAGACGTTGATGCTCGCTGCCGCGCTCGGCGCGACCGACGCCGTGACCGTGCTGCCGTTCAGCCCGAACGAGACGCCGTTCAAGTTCGAGAAGACGACGTTCGAGAGGTTGTTCGACGTCGTGCCGGCCGAGACGTTGATCGACCCCTGCGAGCTCGCGACCGTGGCGCTGGCCGTGACGGTAGAGCCGTTCAGGCCGAACGACACGTTGTTGCTGTTCGAGTAGACGACGGCCGAGAGGTTATTCGACGTCGTGCCGGCCGAGATGTTGACGTTCGAGAGCAGCGTGCCGTTGCCGTTCGGCAGCCAGAGGGTCTGGTTACTGGAGTTGCTCCACGCCAGGGCCAGCGATCCGCCGCTGTTGCTCATCCCGAGCGTGACCGTGCTCGCGGCCGCGTCGCCGATGTTGAACATCGGTCCCAGGTGGTACAGCGTGTCCTGCGAGAGCTGGACGAGGTCTTGGAAGTTACCTGTCGTAACGGGGGGCATGCGACATCCTACCTTGTTTTTGAAACTCTTACGGAGCAGCCCAGAAGGGGACGGAGATCCCGCCCCCCGCCGCCTTGAGAGCAACGATACCTTGAGCGTTCAGGTTGAACCCCGACGCATCGCACGTCGCCGTGTAGGGTCCCGCCGGCACGCCCGCCGTCGAGGTGTACTGGATGTAGGACTCGAGGACCGGCGTGATGACGCCGAGCTGCGTCCACCCCGCACCGCCCGTATTGTTCACGAACCCACCGCCCGTGGAGTAGGCGTAGGCGATGAGGAGGTCGCCGGCAGCGATGGTCGTCAGCGACGTCGAGATGGACGTCCCGACCGAGTCGTTGAAGTTCGCTCCGTCCGTCCCGTTGGCTCCCTTGATCGGGATGACGACGATCTCGGGCTCGAACACGGTGCCGCCCCAGTTGACCTGGACGGTGTTCGCGCTCGCGGCGGCGGCTTTCGCGTTGGTGACGACGAAGACGTACGAGACGATGTTGTTGCCGAGGTCGACTATGGACCCTACGGCCGACCCGTAGTTATTGAGTTCCGTGTCGCTCAGGGTCGGGACCGCGGCCGACCCGGTACCGCACGCGACGAACGCGACGATCGTGTCTCCCGCCGCCTGCGCCTGCGCGATGGCGACCGAGACCGTGGCCGCGGATGCGCTCTGGTTCTGGTTGTAGTTCGAGGGTACGGTGAAGGCCATGGCTCACCCGTGCCTCCCACCGATCCACTTGAGGCCAAGAGAGTGCCGAAATCCGACTCGACGGGTAGGTGGCCTGCTCTCCGGGTCGAAACGTTCTTCGAGCGCGACGAACACTGCTGGGTAGTCTTCTGGGTCTCGCAGTGCCCCGTACTCCGGCTGCGCTGCAATGAACGTCTCGAGTCGCTCTTGCCGCGTGACGGTCGTCTGATCGGCCGTCTCACTGGCCGGGACCTCGACCCCACCATGAGCCGCACCCGCAAGGCGAACCTCTTCGGGCCATTCGATGGGGCGAAGGAGGGGCCCCATCAGAACACCGTGAGCGACGCGTTGTTCGCCATGATGAGGTGGGGGACGAACCCCGCGACCGACGCGGTCTTCTGGAGCTGGTTACTCCCGATGGATCCAGGGAGCGCCGCCGTCTGCGCGGTGTAGATGCCGTAGAACGGCGCGGCGCCGTTGGAGGTCGCCGTGAGGTTGGAGGCCCCGAGGAGCCCGCTCCGCTGCCCCGTCGAGAACATGAAGGCCCCCGCCATGGAGCCCGTCTGGTTGAGCGCTCCGGAGGAGGACCAGAACCACGCCATCCAGTACCTCGAGCCGAACTTGAAGACCGGGTTCGACGACCAGTTCGCGGAACCGAAGGAGGCGTACCGGAAGCCACCCGCGAACCCGGTCGAGTTGTTCGTCGCCGCACCGGCGAAACCGAAGCTCACGCTCGCGGAATTCAAGAGGCTGAGCGTCGAGTTGTTCAGTGTGTAGATGCCGAGAAACCACTTGCTCGTGAAGGCGACGCTCATCGTCGCGGTCGACCCCGAGATCGAGACGTCGGGGAAGAAGCACGTGTTCGCCGTGAGATCGGCCGGGAAGAGGTGCCCGTAACCGTGGAGCGGCGCGACGAAGAGGCTCGAGACCGACCCCGTGAAGTTCGAGATCGCACCCATCGCGCCCGAGCCCGTGGCGTCGGGCTGGGCCATCGCGATGTTGTCGTACCAGTCGTTGGTGAGGTTCGCTGAGGCCGTGATCGTCGAGATGTTCAGGCCGAACGACACGTTGTTCGAGTTAGACAGGACGACCGATCCGAGGTTCGCGGACGTCGTGCCGGCGGAGAAGTTCACGACCGAGACCGTCGTCGACCCGGCCGACGCGGTGAGCGTCGACCCGTTGAGGCCCCACGTGATGCCGTTGCCGTTCGAGAAGACGAGGTTCGAGAGGTTGTTGCTCGTCGTGCCGGCTGAGATGTTGACGTTGGTGAGCGACGTCGCCACCGAGGCCGTCAACGTGGAGCCGTTGAGCCCGAACGAGACGCCGTTCAAGTTCGAGAGGGTGATGGCGGGCAGGAGGTTACTCGTCGTGCCCGCCGAGAAGTTCACCCCCGCGGCGGCGACCGTCGCGGTGACGACCGATCCGTTCAAGCCGAAGCTCACGCCGTTGGAGTTCGAGAGCGTGAAGGCGCTGAGGTTGTTGCTGGTCGTGCCGGCCGACAGGTTGACCCAGGCCGAGGCCGTGATGGTCGACCCTGCGAGTCCAAAGGAGAGGTTGTTCGAGTTCGAGAGGGTGACCGCCGTCGCGAGGGTCCCGCCGCCGACCGGGAGCCACGCCGTGGCGTTGCCGGTCGCGACCCCGACGACCTCGATCACGCCCGCGGTGTTGTTGAACCCGATCGACGCCGACGACCCGACCGAGGTGTTGCCGATCTCGAAGTCGGCCCCCACGTAGTAGAGGGTGTCCTGCGAGAGTTGGACGAGATCCTCGAAGCCTCCGGTGGTGATGGGCGGCATGTGTGGCTCAGTGCGTCCCGAAGAGTATAGCGCCGGGCTGCAGGAGCGCGGAGAATCCGGTACGCGCGTACCCCGTGTCGGTGGCCGCGAGGGTGTTCGGGAGCGCGTGCGCGCTGCTCACGGAGGAACCGGGCAGGAACTGGCTGATCTCGACCCCGTCGAACGTGCCGACGACGTTCAGGCCCGCTCGCCCAAAAACGCTCACCATCTCCCCGTTCGCCGTCGAGAACCCCCACGCGAACAGGTAGTCCCCGGGCGTCATCACGTAGCTGACCGGTAAGGTGCGGTAGCGCGTCCCGCTCGCCCCACCGTAGATGCTCGAGGCGGTCGCCGCCGCGCCACTCGTCCACGACAGCCCGCGCGACGCGGACGAGACGAGCGACGCCGCGGTCCCGCTCATCGTGTAGACCGCGTGACTGACGGTGAGCGCGCCTGAAGATCCAGACGATCCCGAGATGGCGGCCAGGATGGCCAACTGGGTCGCCGAGATGTTCATCGGCAGAGACAGCTTCTGAAACGACAGCGCGGCCTGAACGATGGGGAAGTGGGTCACGAAGTCAGCGTCCTGCGAGAACGCGAACACGCTGCCCGCACCAGGCCCCACGCTGGCCGTGATCGTGGACCCGTCCAGCCCGAACGAGACGCCGTTCGAGTTTGAGAAGACGACGTTCGAGAGGTTCTGACTCGTCGTGCCGGCCGAGACGTTGATGGCCGCCAGTGCGGCGATCGAGGCCGTGACCGTACTGCCATCCATGCCGAACGAGACGCCGTTCGAGTTCGAGAAGGCGATCGTGCCGATCGACACCGACGACCCACTCGCCGAGATGGCGATAGGGCTGATGCCCACGCTCACGACGACCTCAGCACCCGACTGGTCGAGCAGGCGCCAGTCGTTCTCGTCGGTCCACTGCAGGCAGTACCCCGCGGGCAAGACGAACACCCCGCCGAGACCCGGCGTCATCGTCGTCGTCACGCCCTTGATCGTGCGTGTCACCGCGATCGGGTTGGCGACGGCCGGGTCCTTGTTGACGATCGTGAGGGTCTTGACGTTCCTGGCGACCGTGGTGACGGGCGGACCCGGAGCGATCACCTGCGTCGTGGCGCTCGTGAACGGGGTGTTCTGCCCGTCGGGCAGGATCGGCGCCAGCGGCGAGCCGGGACCCATGTCGATCCAGCTCGCGGAGACGTCGATGGGGGCCGATCCGAAGGTCGTCAGCGATACGCTGTCCGTCGCTGCCCTGAGGATGATCGTCACCGGCGCAGCTTATCGTACAAGCCACGTCCGCGCGCTAGGCACGTCCTCCGGGGAGGTGTGTCCGGGTGCCATCCGGCTACCGAGTCTACCCTCTACAGTACGGCCGCCGGCACCGCACCGGATCCAGGCGCGAGCGCGCCGAGCGCCGCGTTGAGCGCCCCTTCGGTCTCGCCCGTGTACTTGCCGTCGGTCGCGATCTGGGTGTCGGCGCTCGCCGCGTTCCACGCTTGCTGGAAGCTCATCACCGAACGCGTTGCCCCTTGGGGCACGCTTCGCCGCAGGGAGCCAAGGAGGTCTAGCGCCATCGCCCGGAGCACGCCGTCGTCCGCCGCGCTCCCGACGCCGGTCGCCCCGATGCACGGCCGCACCGTGACGAGGCGCGCGGAGCCGCCGAGGCTGATCAGGTAGAGCCCACCGTCCGCTCCGCGGACCGCCACGGGCTCGCCGGCGGCGCCGATGAGCGTCGTGCGCACGGCCGGCAGGATCTCGGTCGGGAAATCGATCGGGTCGCCCCAGCTCGCGCACGAGGCGTCTCCGACGACGACGTACGGCCACCACGCGCCACCGCCCCCGTACCCGCGACCCCAGCCGCGACCGCGGAAGCCGCCTCGACCCCCACCGCCGTGCCAGCCGCCGCCCCCCCGACCTCCACCCCCACCTCCATGAC
>Ga0210398_10001778_pt1 | contig 21733 bp, 24 predicted proteins | sample IncBWC4OmetaG_FD_161047 | JGI IMG/M metagenome (GOLD analysis project Ga0210398, IMG submission 161047) | Forest soil microbial communities from Barre Woods Harvard Forest LTER site, Petersham, Massachusetts, United States - Inc-BW-C-4-O | ecosystem: Environmental > Terrestrial > Soil >...
GACGATTCGCTTACCCGCAGCAAGAGCTAGAGTGGCGCCCTTGGAGAGGCGTTCGGCGAATGCCCTCGTCTGCGACTCCAGTACCTCATCGGGAACAACCTTGTTCACGATGTTCCATCGCTCAAAAGTAGCCGCGTCGTATTGGTCCGCGGTGTAAATGATTTCGCGCGCCCGGCTTGGTCCGGCACGCTCGGCGAGGCGCTGCACACCGCCCAGCAAGGTCGTGGTTCCAATCGAAGCCTCGGCCTGCCCGAAGCGCGCGGATTCTCCCGCCCAAATCAGATCACAGGAAAGCGCGAGCTCGAGGCCCGCCGCGATACATAGGCCTTGGACCGCGGCCACAGTGGGGAAGGGCAGCTCCTCGAGGTCAGCTATCGTCCGTAGATGGCTGGTAAATAGCAGCCGAGCGTCGCTGGAGCTTTTTCCCTTGAATACGCTGACATCGGCGCCGCCGGAAAAGATTTTTCCTTCGGTGCGCAACAACAATGCCCGCAACGGTGTTTGTTTGGCTAGAGTCACGGCGGCACGAAGATCATCAATCAATTCCATGCTGAAAAGATTAAGTGGTGGATTCGCTAGTGTTAGTATCCCCAGGGAATCCGAGCTTTCGAAGCGCACCTTATCCATGACAGTGTCCTTTTTTATATGTAAATCGCAATTGTCGTTTTGAAGGAAAGTCAGCCGTTACAATTAATGAGGCATCGTTGATTCAGAGACTTGACGCTTCAGTGCTTCTATCTTGGCCAGATATGGCGCCACATCAGGTGCGAACGCCGGATGCTTGCATAGCCGTGAGAAGTGCGCGAAGGCCCGTGGAAATTCCTTCTCGATCGTGGCGTGAAGCACTGGCGCAAGACCTTTACCGCGAAGTTCGGCGTGCCGCGTGCTTTCGTTGCAGAAAAGACTCAGTTCGGCGACGAAGCAGATATCTGCCATACTGAGGTTCTCGCCAACAATGAATTCACGATCGGGCGATAAAGCCTGATTGACCCCCGCCGCATAGATCATAAATCCTTCGCGCGCTCGCGCGTGAATTTCAGAAGAAACGCTTCCACTAATAAGTGCCAGAAGGTAGATCTGGGCATCGCGGGCGAACACCAGCGCCGCGTCCAGAAAGCTGTCGATCCTGGACGCTTCGTATGCGTCGTGCCCGTACAAGGGGAAAGTGTTTTGGCCGAGGCGGGCCACGGTTCGCATGATACTGTTAGATTCAAAAATGCCGACCTTTCCATCGGGGCTAAACGCAGCTGGAACGGTCCCGAAAGGATGTGCTTTCATAAACGAGTCCGACTTATGAAGGGTCCCCTTAAAGCCGACCTTACCCGCGGTATTTCCTACCCCCGAATAGCTCTCCTCGGAAGCTAGGGGGCGGGCGTCAAAGTCCCATAGCCACGACTGAAGCTCTTTCGGCGAGGTTCCTCGTAATTCAACCTCGACGCCGCACAGGCGAGCGGCGATGGTTGCCTTCCAGATTCTAGGGTTCGGCAGGTAGGAGAAAATCCGGAGCTGACTCATTGTTTGATCCTCGCGTTTGCTTTTACCACGTCTCTCTGAACGGTCTAACCTCAACGTTGAATGACCACGCGGAGCGGTCCTGATGGACGACATGCCATACCTCGTCAGCGATGGAAGCGGGCTTGATGAAGAAATCGTCGGGAGCATCAGGCCAACGCTTGCGGGTCCACTCCAGGTCGATGACGGCATCGATCAGGACGTAGGCAACATGGATGCCTTTGGGACCTAGCTCTCGCGCGATCGATTCCGCGAGGATTCTTTGCGCGGCCTTGGTCGGTGCGAAGCCGGCGAAGTTGGCTTTACCCCGAAGTGCCGAGGTGTTGCCACTAGCGACTATCGCGCCTTGTCCTGCCGCAACCATTGCGGGCGCAAGTCGCCTCGCTAGATGGAGCAGAGCCATCGTGTTGACTTGAAAGTTGCGGTTCAACACTTCAGGGTCGATATCCATGAAGTTGCCGAAGGCGCCACCAACCGCGTTGTGGACCAGGACCTTAGGTGTTCCCAGGTCGGTCTGAATCGCATCGATGGTAGCATCGAGCTGGACCTTATCGGTTACATCACATGGATAGGCCCTCGTATTTGTCAGCTCGGTTTCGAGGGCGACTAAGCGCTCGCGATTGCGCGCCAACATTGCGACAGCGTATCCGCCTCGCGCGAAGCGCCGCGCGATGGCCGCACCCGTTCCAGGCCCAACGCCAGTTACGATGGCAACGGGATTGTCTTTCATGGTTTCTTCCTCGCTGTTTGCGAATATAAGATACCTTCGCTCTCGAGGCGGGCAACCTCGATGGCGTCGTACCCGATTTGAGCAAGCACGTCGGCATTGTTTTCTCCCAATATTGGGGCGAGGTTGCGAATGGCCGACGGCGTGCGATCAAACTGAGCGGCTGGTCGCGGCTGCCGTACTTTTCCGAACCTGACACTCTGATGCTCTTCTAGGATCCGGTTCTCGCGCACCTGAGGATCCTTTAGGAGTTCGAACCGGCTCAGAACCGGAGCAGAAGGAACATCGTTGGCCAGCAGCCGTGGCAGGATCTCATTGGCGGTCCACTTCTCCAGCTCTGCAGCCGTAATCTCCCGCCGCTCAATAGCATTCACTGAGCGATCCCGTGCGGTCTTAAACCGCGGATCCTCGATGAGATCTTCGCGATTGAGTGCACGGCACATTCCGGCCCATTCGTCATCTGAAAGCGCCGCAGCGGTGATGTATCGGTCGTAAGTCGCGTAGACCAGGTCTGGTCCAGTTTCTCCTTCTGAGGGGTCCCGTTCCTCTCCTACGAAAGTGAGACTGGGCATCGCTTCCGGCCATAGGTATGCAATCATGGCGTCCAACATCGCGACCCGCACATGTTGGCCCTCACCCATTCGCTCACGCGCAAACAAAGCTGAAGTGATGGCCTGCGCGGTAGTTAGAGCAGTGGTATAGTCCGCGATTATCGTTCGAATCATTCGCGGACGTCCGGTGTCTCGGTCGCGCTGGATTTCCGCGAGGCCACTCAGTGACTGTATCACCGGATCGTATGCGCGTTGGCCCGCGTACGGACCATTTTCTCCAAATCCACTGACCGACACATAAACGATATCGTGCCGAAGGCTGCGCACCGAGCCTTCTCCGAGACCGATGCGCTCGGCTGCTCCAGGTCGAAAGTTGTGAACAAATGCATCAGCCGTGACAATCAGCTTGCGAACTATTTCGAGACCCTTTGGCGCCTTGATATCGATCGCAAGGGAACGCTTGTTTCGGTTGCAGGACAGAAAGGAAGCGGACATTCCACTGCGGCCGAACGCGAAATGACGCATCAGATCGCCGCTGGGAGACTCGATCTTGATGACGTCGGCGCCTTGATCGGCGAGCATCATAGTCGCGACCGGCCCTGCGACCATAGTCGAAAGATCCACCACTCGAATGCCGTTTAGCGGTCCAGCCATCCTATAACTCCCTGATTTTCGTTAACGCTGAAGTTGGGGAAAGTTCTTTTTTATAGCGGCTTTGTAAGCAGGGCGCTGCGCGATTCGGCGCCGGTAAGGTGATAAGTCGGCTGGCAACGAAATTCCAGCGAGCGCCGCCCAATCGAGGCAGGTCATCAGAAGAATATCGGCAGCACTCAATCGATCACTCAGCAGATAGGGAAACTCGCCGACAATTGTGGCGGTCATCGCCTCGAGGTTGTGCAGGAAGTAGGTCTTCGCCGCCTCAACCGCGACTGGCGCGTGGCCATAGGTCTCGGCCAGACCTTCGTGACGCCGTGCGATATAGAGCGACCCTGCATCGAGTTCGGAAATGATGAAGTAGCACCACTCATTCAGAGTTGCTCGGCTTACGGCGTTTTGCGGAACGTACAGGTCGGAAGTCTCAGCAAATGTCTCAGCAAGATATTGAACGATCGCCGCGCTTTCGGTTAGTACGAAAGAGTTATGCTGGAGAACCGGAATCTTATGTCTGGGGTTCAGCCGCATGAATTGTTCCGTGGTCGTTTCGCCAGTCCGCGAACCCATCGGATGGGAGACGTAGTCGAGGCCCAGCTCCAGCAACATCCAATGCGCGCGCATGGTACGGCTCGTTCCAATACCCCATAGAGTCAAATCGTGCGTCATTGATTTCGAGCCTCCGCGCTAGAATTTCTCTTTGAATGGCCGCACGTCTAGTTCATGGGTCCATGCGCTGCGATCCTGATGGGCGACGTACCAGAACGCATCCGCGATTGCCGAAGGTTTGAGTAGGTCTTCATCTTTGGCTTCGGTGCGAAATTTCCGCAGGAGCGGCATATCGACGCCGCCATCAACATTTATGTATCCGACGTGAATGCCCTGGGGATGAAGGTCACGCGCCATAACCTGCGCCAATCCTCGGACTGCAAATTTAGCTGGAGCGAATCCCGCCGACGTAGGCCACGGACGGATCCCAGCGGTTGCTCCAGTGATCAAGATGCACCCACTTCCCCGCGCGAGCATTCCAGGCACAACCTGGCGCGACCACATGAACGCACCCAAAGCGTGGAGTCGCCAGGTTTCCTCGAAGACCTGAACCGAGGTCTCCATGAGCCGTCCGAACGGACGCCGCCCGCCATTGTAAATCAGTACTTCGATGGGTCCTAAGTCGCCAACGATCCGCTCATAAGCGCTTGCGATCTCAGCTTCGAGCGTTGCGTCACTCTGTACTGGAAGCGCGATACCACCAGCAGTCTTGATCTCTTCTGAGACTTTGCCGATCACCTCGGCGCTTCTGGCTAGCAATGCCACCTTGTAGCCAGAGGCGAAGCGACGCGCGAGCGCGGCTCCGATACCCTCACCCACACCGACCACGACACAGGTCGTTTTTTCCGAACGCGCGGCGAGCTCGCTCATGATGGCCTCCTGAAGTTACGGGCGTTAACAAGGTCAGGGCTTCTATTGATGACGTCCGTAATCTTTTGTATATTGATGACGAGTGCAATCATTCGTGTCAAGAGCATTCAGCTAGTGGGGACAACCGAATGCGGGTTTCGAAAGAGAAAGCAGAACAGAATCACCAACAAATTTTAAGGGCGGCGGCGCGTTTGTTTCGCGAGCGCGGTATCAGCGGTACCGGCGTCGACGCCATCACCGAGGACGCCGGGCTTACCCACGGCGGCCTCTACAGTCAATTCGGATCCAAAGAAGCGATTGCCGAGGAGGCGATCCGCTTCGCCGCGGCGCGTGGTCGGCGCGTGTGGGAGCGAGCGGTGGCGCGCAAGGGAGGGAAAAAAGCGTTTCCCGAGATCGCCGCGAATTATTTGTCGCCCGAGCATCGCGACGCTCCTGGGAACGGATGCGTAGTCGCGGCGCTGGGTGCCGACATCGCCAGACAACCGCGCGCGATCCGCCAGGCATTTACCAGTGAAACCAAGAAGGCGCTCGATTACCTGGCCGAGCAGGTACCGGGAGAGAAGATCGCGCGCCGTCGTGAAAACGCGATCGCGGCTTTTGCATGCATGATTGGTGGGCTGGTCCTCGCGCGTGCCGTGAGCGACGAGGAATTCTCGGAATTGATACTAAGCGCCGCGACCCGTGGGTCGATCGGACTGGCTTCGAGACGGCGACGCAAGATTTAGACGCTGAGTGGAAGAGGTCAGCATGAAAATGAGAAATGCTACAGCAGTGGTCATCGGCGCAGGAGACTACATCGGTGGCGCCATCGCAAAGAAATTTGCGAGCGAAGGTTTTATCGTATTCGCGGGCCGCCGCAATGGCGACAAGCTCGCGCCGCTAGCCGCCGAGGTCGAAGCACAGGGCGGAAGACTTAGCGGCCGTTCCCTCGATGCGCGAAAGGAAGAAGAAATCGTTGCCTTCCTGCGGGATGCCGAACGAGAGGCACCACTCGAAGTCTGCATCTTTAACGTTGGTGCAAATGTCAACTATCCGCTAGTCGAGACCACAGAGCGCGTGTTTCGCAAGGTATGGGAGATGGCGTGCTATGGCGGTTTTTTGACCGGCCGTGAGGCGGCCCGACTTATGACGCCGCGCGAGCGCGGCTGCATTTTCTTTACCGGCGCCACTGCGAGTCTCCGAGGGGGCGCCGGCTATGCGGCATTCGCGAGCGCGAAGTTCGGCCTCCGCGCGGTCGCGCAGAGTGCCGCGCGAGAGCTAGGGCCGAAGAACATCCATGTCGCACACCTGGTCATCGACTCGGGAGTCGACACCGCATGGGTGCGCGATCGGATAAAAGAGCACGAAGGTGAAGCTGCGCTTAATAATCTCGATCCCGACCGGCTGATGGCGCCTGCTTCAGTCGCGGAGGCTTACTGGCAACTCTATCAGCAACCGCGCGATGCCTGGACTTTCGAACAAGAGATACGTCCTTTCGGAGAAAAATGGTGAACCTATGGTCAAGGTAGAATTTCATTTCGACTTCGGCAGCCCCAACGCATATTTGAGTCACCCGGTCATTCCCGAGATCGAGAAACGTACGGGGGTCAAGTTCGAGTACGTTCCGGTTCTGCTAGGTGGGGTGTTCAAGCTGACCAACAATCGATCGCCGGCGCAAAGCTTCGCGGGCATCAAGAACAAGCCGGAGTATGAGAGGCTTGAAATGAACCGTTTCATAAAGCGGCACGGCATCACTCGCTTCAAGAGCAACCCCTTTTTTCCGGTCAATACCTTGATGATGATGCGAGGAGCGATCGCCGCTCAGCCACTCGGAGTGTTTGATCGCTACGTCGACGAGATGTACCGGCACATGTGGGCCGAACCGAAAAAAATGGACGACCTCGAGATCTTTCGCGCGGCGCTCAGCGCCGCGGGGTTACCACAGGAGCGCATTTTTGAGCTGATCCAGACCGACGAAGTGAAGAATCGGTTGCTGGAAAATACCAACCGCTCGGTGGAGCGTGGCACTTTCGGTTCGCCGACGTTCTATGTAGGTGACGAGATTTTCTTCGGAAAAGATCGCCTGCGCGATGTCGAGGAAATGATCATCGCGTCGAAGTAGCGGTCGCGCTCAGGATTCACCAAGGCGGGAGTAGGTGGGGTCGGCGATGCGCCGACCCCTTGCCACTGACAGTCTAGGCTGCCGCCGCTTTCCTGGCCGCCGCCAGCGTCGCTTCGTAGTCGGGATGACTCGCGACTTCTTTGACGTACTCCGCATGCGTTACGTTGTCGTTCTTATCGACCACGAAGACCGCGCGCGCGAGCAGGCCGAGTTCCTTGATCAGCACGCCATACTTGTTGCCGAAGTCGTGGTCCTTGAAGTCACTGACCATGGTGATCTTGTCGACGCCCGCCGCGCCGCACCATCGCGCTTGCGCGAATGGCAGGTCCATCGAAACAGTCAGAATTTGCACCTCACCGAGCTTGGAGGCTTCCTCGTTGAAGCGCCTGGTCTGCGCATCGCACACCGGCGTGTCGATCGAAGGAATCACGCTGATGACTTTGACCTTGCCTTTGAACTTGTCCAGACCTATTGGTCCAAGCGCTTTGTCCACCGAGTGGAATTCGGGAGCCTTCTGTCCGGCCTTGATTTCCGGCCCGATCAGCGTCATTGGGTTCCCGCGCATGGTAACGGCGCCTTTGCGTTCTTCCGCCATAGATGAATCTCCTGTGTGTGATTGAAATGAAAACGCGTCCTTGAAGAACGTGACTTTAGCCGCTTGCGCATCGCTGGGTAAACAAGTGACGCGGCCCCAGTCCGTTGGTTCGGCGGCCCGATTCGGATCGACGAGATTCTACAGCGCGCGAACCACTATTCCGACGAGACTGCCAAGCACTAAGAGCCCATTGACGATGAACGTTATGGCGGCGCCGGTGGCGCGTTTCGCGGGGTCTTTGATGTATCCCATCGCATAGATGGGGCGCGCCACCACGAATAACAGGCCGAAGATCGCGGCGACCAGCGCATGCACATAAATCGCGAAGATGAATATCGCGGGAACAAACACGACCAGCTGTTCCATGGTATTCTGATGAACCCGGAAGTAGCGCTCGAAGATTGGATCGCCGGCGGTTGCCGGCGCCGGCACATTGTATTTCCCGCGCGCCCGGCCGACTAACAAACCAAGGATCGCGTACTCCAGCAGCGCCAACACGACCGTCAACGAGACCAGTCTCATGTGCCTCATCATCCCCTCGCTCGAACGTTTTGGGTGGTTTCCGCGCTCGTCATCGAACGCGCGGCCACAGCTTACTTCGCGTACCTGGCGACGCGCTCCGCTTCTGCCGCGTCCGCATCCTCGCGGCGCGGGCGCCCCGGCATCCAACCTTTTGTATAGTCTTGCGTCTCCCAGGCGCGGTCGTTGGGATCCCATAGGTAGGGGAGCCGAACAATTTCGCCGGGTGTCGAGATGCTTTCGAACGCCCGCATCGCGTCGCGCACGATCTGGCGCTGGATGCCGGGGTCATCGGGACGCCCGGTCTGATGGCCAAGTGGAAAATTGAGGAATACCGCGCGCGGCGGCTTCACCGATTGCGTGATATCCAGCGCCGACGTCATACAAAGCGTAGGAATTCCCGCCTCTTCGACCACTCGGGCAATCAGTCCAACGGACTGATGACAAACCGGTCAAGCAGGCACCAGGTAAAACGCGTCGACGTGCGCGCGCCTGAGCTCGCCGACAATATGCGGCGCGAGTTCATCGCGAACCTTGCGCGCCGAATAGATGCCGCCCATGAAGCTGAAGGCCGGATCCGATAACTCGCCGATGACGCGCGCAGCCTCCAATTCGCGCATCCGCTCGAGCGGAAATACGCAGTTAGGATCTTTTTCAGCGTCAGCCGTGGGATAGCCGAAGTGCCAGACGTAGAGATCCTCGCGCGCGGCGTCTTTTGGAATGCGGCGATACGAGGCGTCCTCATGATGAAAGCGCGGCTGCTCGCGATACATGATACCGCCGGAACTCATCAGCGCGATTTTCGCTTGCGCAATCGGCTTGCGCAGCGGCGTCCATGGCACGCTTTCGTTGACCACCCATCGATAGGGGGCGAAGTCGCTATAGAGCTCGCGAGTGCGCGGAATGTATGCGACCGGCATTGCTATCTCCTACACCTCAAACCAGGAAAGGAAAAGTCGTCATCCGCCGTGCAGCGCAGGTAGGATTTCCCTACTGAAGCGTTCCAGCGAGCGGCGCGCCTTTTTCGGATCGAGGCCGGGTAACTGCATCGCGATGACTAACTCGGTAATCGGCGCCGCGTCCACGATCTCGCCCAGCCGCTTGATGATTTCGGCCGGGGATCCGAGGACGGTGGTGCGGCGCAGTCGTTCCGCGTCGGGACGAATCAGGACTTCGCCCTTGCCGCCGTCCTGTGACTGCGCGGTCTTAAGCCATTTGCCGTACAACTCCGCCTGATACATCAGCGCATCGCGCGTATCGGCCCACGCCTGTTCCTCGGAATCGGCGCAATAAAGAGCGCGGCTGTTCACGATGCTGTAGCGATTGGGATCCTTGCCGGCGGCTTTGAGCGCGTCAGTGTAAATACCGATTTCCTTGCGGCCCCCAACGCACGCGAACGACAGGTCGAGCCGCGCCGCGCGCTGGATGGCCTTGGGAGCGCCCACGCCCCATAGTAATTCGGGAAACGGCCGGCTGACCGGGGCGGGCAGGATGCGCACATCATGAAAATGGAAATACTTGCCATGGAAATCGAAGCGCTCGCCCTTCCACGCCAGCTTCAAAATCTCGAGGGTCTCTAAGGTGCGTCCGAGGCGCTGCTCGCGAGGAACGCCGAAGCCGTCGAATTCCTCCTGGCGGTATCCTTGTCCGATGCCGAGCCGGATGCGCCCGCCGGAGATCACGTCGACGACGGCGACATCTTCGGCGAGTTTGAGCGGATGCTGAAACGGCGCGAGGAGGACGAAAGTGCCGATGGTAACGCGCCTGGTCCGAGCCGCAATGGCCGCGGCAGCCGGCATCATCGCGGGGAGATAGCCATCGTCGGTGAAATGATGTTCGGTGAGCCAGATTGAGTCGAAGCCGGCGGCATCTGCGACCTCGGCCTGGGTGAGCATTTCGGCGTACACTTCCTGGAAGCTCCGTCCCGAGTTGGGCGGATTGCGGAAGTCTAACTGGTAACCAACTTTGATCTTGCGCACGGCAGTCCTCCACTCATGAATCAGCCGACCGATAACGCCACTGATAGCGGATTGTCGCGCAACTTGCACTGCGGCGATGAGCGGTCAGATTTGCGGCAATTAAGCTCGGTGACCGCGCCGGATAAAATCAGAATTGCCTAACCAGGAGCACAGTTCATGAGCCCGAGGATCGAGGACTACGCCATCATCGGAAACACCTGTACGGTCGCACTGGTCGGCAAGCACGGCTCCATCGATTGGCTATGCGTTCCGCGCTTCGACTCGCCGGCGTGTTTCGCCGCCTTACTCGGCGCCGAAAAAAATGGGCGCTGGTCGATTGCGCCGAAGGGCGAGATCAAAAGCACGCGACGCGAATATCGCGCGGATACTTTGATCCTCGAAACCGAATTCGAGACCTCCGACGGCGTCGTCGCGATCATCGACTTCATGCCGATTCACGAGCGGCTCGGTCAGGTTGACCTGGTTCGGATCGTTGAGGGCCGCAAAGGCCGCGTCACGATGCAGATGGAGGCGGTCTTTCGCTTCGACTATGGACACGTGATGCCATGGGTCACCGCGCAGCATGGCGGACTGCGCGCCATCGCGGGCCCCGACGCTATTGCGCTGCACAGCACGGTCGAGATGCGCGGCGAAGACTTCACCACCAAGGCCGACTTCGTGGTAGCAGAGGGCCATCGTGTCCCATTCACGCTGACCTACTATCCTTCGCACGAACCTGAGCCGGGCGGGAAGCATCCGTATCAGATGTTGAAGGAGACTGAATCGTGGTGGCGCGAATGGGCCGGCCGCTGCACAGTACAGGAACCATGGCGCGAGCCCATCATGCGCTCGCTGATTACTTTGAAGGCGCTGACGTACGGGCCGACCGGCGGCATCGTTGCCGCGGCAACCACCTCGCTGCCGGAAAAAATCGGCGGCGAGCGCAACTGGGATTATCGCATCTGCTGGCTGCGGGACTCGACCTTCACGCTCTATGCGCTCTCGATCGCGGGTTACTACGACGAGGCGAAAGCATGGCGTCAATGGCTGCTGCGCGCGATCGCAGGCGAACCCGCCAAGCTGCAAATCATGTACGGGCTGGCCGGCGAGCGGCGTTTGACCGAATTCGAAGTGCCGTGGCTAGCGGGCTATGAGAACAGCGCGCCGGTCAGGATCGGCAACGCGGCGCATGAGCAGTTTCAGCTCGATGTCTATGGCGAGGTGATGGATTCGTTCTACGCGGCGCGCAAACAAGGCTTCGACTCTGAGCCTGAAGCGGCGGCGGTCCAGAATGCGTTGATGGAGTTCCTCGAAGCTGCCTGGAAAGAACCGGACGAGGGAATCTGGGAAGTGCGCGGACCGCGACGGCATTTCACGCACTCGAAGATGATGGCGTGGGTGGCCGCGGATCGCGCGGTCAAGCTGATTGAAAAGTTCGGCAACGCGGGCCCCGCCGATCGATGGAAGAAGCTGCGCGAGGAGATTCGCGCCGAGGTTCTCGCGCGCGGTTTCAATCCGCGCCGTAACGCCTTCGTGCAGGACTACGGCTCCGATCTCCTCGATGCGTCACTCCTGATGATGCCGCTGATTGGCTTCCTGCCGGCCACCGATCCTCGCGTGATCAGCACCGTCGCGGCCATCGAGCACGATCTTTTAAGCGACGGCCTGGTAAAGCGCTACCAGACTCAGTCCGACGTCGATGGACTGCCGCCGGGCGAGGGAACCTTTCTGGCCTGCACGTTCTGGTACGCGGATAATCTGGCGCTGATGGGACGTCAGGATGAGGCGCGTGAGGTATTCGAGCGGTTGCTTTCCTTGCGCAACGACGTGGGGCTGCTGGCCGAGGAATACGACACCATCGGGAAGCGGCAGGTGGGAAATTTCCCGCAGGCATTTTCGCATGTGTCGCTGATCAACACGGCGCACAATCTGTCGCTGTCGAAAGGTCCCGCGAAGACTCGCGCGAATTGATTGCGAGTTGAGAATTCGCCGCGAGCTGGTCGATCGGTGCGGGACCGCTGCTTCGATAGTGTAAAGGCGGCCTCTGCGGACGACTGCCAGAACCTCCTCAGCCGCGCTTCTTCGAGGATGATGGGGCGGGTGCAGCCTCTTCCTCGGGCTCGTCCGGAATTTCGGCAGTCGGCGGCAATACGTGGACGTTCTTGACGCCGAGCTTCTCGCGCACCTTGTCTTCGATCTCATCCGAAATCGAGGGATTCGCCTTCAGGAAATCGCGCGCGTTCTCGCGGCCCTGCCCGATACGTTCGCCGCCGTATGAATACCAGGCGCCCAGCTTCTCGACGATGTTGTGCTCGGAAGCCAAATCAACCAACTCGCCTTCCTTGGAAATGCCGGTGCCGTAGAGAATGTCGAATTCGGCTTCGCGGAACGGCGGCGCCATTTTGTTTTTGACGACTTTGACTTTGGTGCGCGAGCCGATGACCTCGGTCGCGGTTTTGATCGCGCCGATGCGCCGAATGTCGATACGTACCGATGAATAGAATTTCAGCGCGTTGCCGCCGGTGGTGGTTTCGGGATTGCCGAACATCACCCCGATCTTCATCCGGATCTGGTTGATGAAGATGACGATGGTGCGCGAGCGCGAAATGATCGAAGTCAGCTTGCGCAGTGCTTGCGACATCAGACGCGCCTGCAAGCCCATCTGCGGCTCGCCCATCTCGCCTTCGATTTCCGCGCGCGGCACCAGCGCCGCGACCGAATCGATCACCAGCACATCGACCGCGCCGGACTGAACCAGGGTCTCGGTTATTTCGAGCGCCTGCTCGCCGTTGTCGGGCTGCGAGATGAGGAGGTCTTCGACCTTGACTCCAAGTTTGCGCGCGTAGCCGGCATCGAGCGCGTGCTCGGCGTCGATGAAAGCGCAGATGCCGCCTTTCTTCTGCGCCTCCGCGATGCATTCGAGCGCCAAGGTAGTTTTGCCGGAGGACTCGGGGCCATAGATTTCGACCACGCGGCCGCGCGGCAAGCCGCCGACGCCGAGCGCGAGGTCGAGTCCGAGCGAGCCGGTCGAGATGACCGGGACGTCGGCGACGATCGCCTGCTCGCCCAGCTTCATGATCGAGCCCTTGCCGAATTGTTTCTCGATTTGGCTCAGTGCCAGGTCGAGCGCCTTGCTTTTGATCTCAATCGCCATCGCCATCCCCGCTCCACAAAAATTATTCTTCCGCTAAGATGAATCTTGCCACAAAATCAAACAAATCGCGCTAGCCAATCGCATCACTAATCCCCAAGGTCAGTCAAATCGCGATGCTGCTTGTGGAGCAAAAGACCGCATCGGACAGCTAATGCGAAATTCGGGGCGTGACTGACACCGACCGGTCGCGAGATAATCGATTAGATGCGACTTTTTCATGTTAGCGAGGAGTCTGCCATCGCCAGCTTCGAACCACGTCCGGTTCCGTCGCCCGATTCGGGCATAGCCGGCCATGCGGTCTGGGCTGTCGACGAGCTGCATTTGCCGAATTTCATTTTACCTCGCGATTGTCCACGGGTGACCTACGGCATCGGCAAGCGCACTATCGAGGAAGACCGCGAGCGATTCTTCGCGCATTCAAAAGCGCGGCGCATCGTCGCGGTGGAATCGCGATGGGCTCCGGCGATCCTCGCGTGCAGGCTATTTTTGTATGAAATGCCGTCCGCGAGTTTTGAACTGGCGCTGGAGGAGGCCGGCTACTACATCTCGCGTACAACGGTACTTCCCCTCGGCGTCATCGAGATTCGGGACCTGATCGGTGAGCTACTCAAGCGCGAGGTCGAGTTGCGCTTCCTTCCCGATCTGTGGCCGCTGAGCGACGCCGTAATTGCCTCGACGCTGGAGTTTTCCAACATCAGGATGAGGAACGCCGCGCCGCGGCCGATGTGGCCGCTCGCCCTCAGGCGCTGAATTTGAAGGGGCGAAGCGCCTGGTAAATCGGGCCGGTGGGAGCGGTAGTACTTCGATAGAGGGTCATTTCGCGAATCGTTGAAACGCCGAAGGCGCGCGCTCTCACGGCTTCGATTCGCGCCCGCGTATCGGATTGCAGCATCGGGCGCTTAAGGCGTGCGATGGTGAGATGAGGACGGAAGGTCCGCTGTTCGCGCTCGAATCCGCATCGCGAGGCCACATCGTCAACGCGCGCCGCGAGATCGCCCAGCGCTTCGCCGCGAAGACTGACCCATAGAACATGCGGATGCTTCAGGTTGGGGAAGCCGCCGACGCCGGATGCCTCGAGTTCGAACGGGGAGGTGGCCGCCGCGATCTTCTCCAGTTCGAGTTTCAGGCGATCGATCTTTTCGACGGGAACGGAAGGGCCGAGGAATTTCAGCGTCAGATGAAGGTTCGCTGACGAAACCCATTTGATGCCGTCGTTATGCGAGCGCAATTCGGCAATGAGTTCTTCGATCGAGCGTTCGACTTCGGCACTGACGCGAACCGCGACGAACGCGCGAATCTGCTCCAGCCCTTGGTGCCGCTGTGTCTCTGTGGCGATCTCTTTTCCTATTTCGCGAGTTCCCACTCCACCAAAGGCAATCGATCGTTGCCGAAGAACATCGATCCGTCCACGAAGATGCTTGGTGAGCCGAAGCCGCCGCGCTCGATCAACTCCTCGACGTTGCCCCTGAGCATGTCTTTGTAGACCTGCGCATTGATCTTCTCGAAATATTCTTTCTCGTCGAGGCCGACCGCGCGCACGATATCGCGCAGCACGTCATCCTGACTTATGTCACGATTGTCGCCCCAGTAGCTCTCGAACACGCGGCGCGAGTAGGGCGAGATCTTTTGATGCTCATGCGCGACGAACGCCCCCCGCATCGCTTTCACCGAATTGACCGGGAACACTGTCGGGTTGCCGATCTTGATTTGATAGAAGTTCGCCCAGTCCTGAAGGTCCTTGGTATAGTAACGCGCCTTCACCTTCACCGGCTTCTCGCGGCTTTCATATACCGAGGGATTGACCGTGTTGAAGAGACCGCCGACCAAAATGGGCTTCCAGATCAGGTTTGCGTTGTGACGCTTGGCAACCGCCTCGATTTTGGTGAATGCCAGATAAGTCCATGGACTCGAACAGTCGTAAAAAAATTCCAGCTTTTTCGCCATTGCGCACGCTCCCAGTCCCACTCTTTCATTCATTTTGCGGGAAAGGGCAAGCGCCGCGAAACCCGGGTTAAAAACAAAAACGCAGCCGGCCCAAAGGGACCTTAACCGCCGGTCTGGATCAGGTCAGCCTGGACCTTGCCGATGAATGCCTGCGACTCCGCGCGCAGCGGTAACCGCCGGTCATCGGCCGAGACCCAGATTGCTATACCGGTCGCGGATTCGCTCAACTTACCGTCACTTTCGTAATCGACGGCAGGGACCAACCGATAGGCATCGAAGGTCCCGAGCGCGGTGGTGATCTTCTCGCGATCCGCCACCTTAAAGTTGAAGATGTAACGCGTGCTGCCGGTGAACACATCGACGGCATAACTCTTCCCGGGCTCCATTGGGAGCGAGAGCGCCATCATCGCGCCTGACAGCGGTCCCCATGGGTTAGTTGACAGGAAACGTTTGACCTGGCGGCCCTTGCGATTCTGCTTGGTGAGGGTGACCAGGCCGGCGCTCCGATCGAAATCGGCTTTGAAGTCGTTCAGGCGCTTGTTTTCGCTCTGCCGGATGTACATCTTGCGCGAGATCAATGACTGATGGTCGAGGTCCTCGCTCATATAGTCACGCATTTTGAAGAGCACGTCGGCGAATTGGTTGGTCTCAACCCACGCCTCCGCGGACCAGTGGGTGGGATCTTTCTGTTTGCGATGTAACTCGACCCGCGCGGTAGCCACCGGGATGCCAATCCAGGAGGCTTGAAACACCAACTTTTCTCCATCATGAAAAGCCGGACGGGCTATTTTATAGATAGGCGGTTCTGAAATGCCGTCTGGAAGCGCCTTTGGCGAGGCAACCGCAGTCGGAGCGACCTTGAGCCGGACGGCTTCGAACCCGGCATCGGGACGCGACGGCGATGCTAACCCAAGCGCGATAAAGGCAAGGAAAGCGAGGGGTAGGATTGGATATTTTCTGATCAACGATGGCTTAGGCAAATATAGACGCACTGCGGATATCTTACATCATCGGCCCGATCGAGATGCGCTTGCTTGCAATGAGTTGTTACTTTGCAAATAATTCTCGCTAATTCCGGAGGCTGGGGAAATGTTTAGAGTTCGATTGCCGCTAGCGACCCTTATTCTCATTGGTGCCGCGGGTGCTGCGATCCTGCCGGGCATCGCCCATGCTCAAGTTGGTGAGTCGGAAGTAGCCGGCTCAGGAATGGGCAGCGCGCTCAGCGCGGACCCGATGTCGCATCAGGGCAAAGTGCAGGCCGGCATTGACGATATCCGCAATCGAACCGAATCCGAATCGGCCTACAAAGTCATCAAAGACGTAAAGGTGGGCCTCAAGGACGCCGACCCCAACGTGCGGGTTCAGGAACTTAAGAAACTCCGCGCTCTCCAGGATCCCGAAGTCAACCAGATCCTCATGAACACGCTGTCGGACCCCGACATCCGGGTGAAGATTAAGGCGGTCGACCTGCTCGGCGCGCGCCAGGCTAACGAGGGCGTCCCCCCGATGTCGCAAATGCTTTTCCTGCGCTCCACGGAGCCACTCCTCAAGCTGCATGCGGCGGCCGCGTTGGGCCGAATTGGCGATGCGCGGGGAACGCTTCCGGTAATGGAGTACCTGCAGGAGGAAGCGGCCTCGGGCGATGACGATCGCGCGCGCGGCACCGCGGTGTTCGCGCTCGGCGAGATTGGCAGCGACAAATCCAACGATCTTCTCTCCCAGGTCGTTGCTAACGACAAGAGCGATATGGTTCGCCGCCTCGCGCAGGAAGCAATCGAGAAGATCGACGGCGAGTTGCCCAGTCAGCATTCAACCGAGATCGCCGCGCAGAAGGCCAAAGTGGTCGAGCCGACCGACGAAAAACTAGCCAAGCTGCGCGAGTTCGATCAGAAGCTGCAGGAGATGGAGCGCTAGCTCCCACGCCTGCCACTTCTTGGCCACGCCCTCAGCCCGCCACATACGCGCCGGAGCGGAGAACGGGCGCCACGCCGCTGACGTTCAATTTCGACGCCCAAATCACATCGTCGGAAAACCCCTTGCGAGCCAGCTCGCGGCCCGAGGCGCAATCGAGTAGCAGGTGCTCGAGGTCATCGCGGGCGCTGTTGAACACCGCGAGCACGGCCGAGGCTTCCGGTGACATCGCCATCCTATCGAGCGCATCGATAATCGCGCCCGCGCCCAGCATGTCCTCGAATGATGGCCGCAATGACCCATTGACGGGCCATCGTTCGCCAGCCGCGATAATGGCGATCGGCGGGCTGACCGCACGCGCCGCCGCCGCGACTGCCCGCGCATTGCGAAGGCATCCCGCGAAGACTGCGCCTCCGCTTTTCGCCGCGGCAAGCGAGACTTCCGCGCCATTGGGAGAGGGCAACACGATCTTCGTCCCTGCGTTGGCCGCCGCCATCGAGAGCGGCGACAACGAGAATTGATGCGCCGCGGTCGCGTCCTGACGCCGAACTGCGAGGGCCGCGCCGACGCTGTCCGCGAATGATGCCGCGGAATCGTCGCGCCAGCGCCAGGGATAGATGATCGCGCCGCGTTCGACCGCGGTCACCACGGTGGTGGTAAAGCGCAGGATGTCGGCGACGATAATCGCCCGCGCGCCGAGTCCGATCGCTTCGACACCATGGGCGCCCCATTCGAAGCGCAGCTCGAACTCCGATTGTCCGAACTCCATTCGCTATGCCCGCGTGAGCCAGTGGCCGGGGAGGACCTCGTCGCCGCACCATTTGCCGTCCGCGACCACCGCGCGTCCATTGACCAGAACATGCTCGATGCCGACTGGCGCCGTCTCCGGATGCGCGAAATCCGCGGCGCATGAAATCGTCGCCGGATTGAAGATCGCAAGATCTGCCGCGTAGCCCTCGCGGATAAAGCCGCGCCCGCCGAGCCGCATCTTCGCCGCGGCCATCCCGGTCATCTTGTGAATCGCGCTTTCCAGCGAAAGCAAACCCATCTCGCGCACATAATGGCCGAGGATTTTCGGATAGGTGCCGAAGCTGGCGGGATTCTGATGCTGGTGCGAGGTGAGAATGGTATCCATCTCGAACATGTTCAGTGGATGTGCCATCGCCGCGCACAGCGTTTCCTCGTGCTGGTCGTCCCCGCTATAGAGATGCATCATGACGCGCGCCTTGGCGGCGCTCTCGCGCGCGATCGTCAGGTACGCCTCGACTGGGTCGAGCTTGAGGCTCTCGGCGATCTCGCCGAAGAATTTCCCCTCCAGATGCGCGAAGCTGGGGTTGGCGGCCCACATCAGTTGCGCGCCCTCGGCGATGAACGGGCTGAGCGGCCGGAAGCTGTCACGCAGCCGCGCCCATCCGTCGGCGCTATGCAGCAACTCGACCATGCGATTCTGCGACCAGGCGGGAAAGATGACCCGGATCGTGGTGTTGCCGCCGGTATAGGGAAAGGTATCGAAAGTCACGTCGACGCCGTCATTGTTCGCCGCGGTGATGTCGGCGAGAACCTCGTTGACGGTGGGCCAGGTGCGGCGCCCGACGAAAATCAAATGCGAGATTTGCAGCGGCGTTTTCGCGCGGCGCGCCACCTCGACCATCTCGCGCACCGCGAGCAGGTTGTGCATCACCTTGCTGTCGAAGAACAGCGAGCGGGTAGAATACGCGCGCAGGTGCGAGGTGATTATTCCTCCGGCGCGGCCCGCGACCTCGGCCAGCGCGCCGAGTTCCGCGGGCTTCGCGATCATGCCGGGGAAATATCCCAGCCCGCATGAAATGCCGACGGCGCCGTCGCTCATCGCACGCTCCAGCATCGCGCGCATCTCGTTGAGTTGCGCGGGCGACGGATCGCCGGAGTCGGCGCCCATCACCGAAAGCCGGATACTGCCATGGCCGGCGAGATGTGCGACGTTCATCGCGAGGCCCTGGCGCTTAAGATGCGCGCCGAACTCCGCAACCTCGCGCCACTCCCATTGGAACGGTCGTTCAGAAAGCATTTGCGCCGAGGTATCGAGCATGGCAGCGCGGTCCGGACGGATCGGCGCCGCGGAAAATCCGCAGTTGCCGCCGACAAAAGTGGTGACTCCCTGCAGCAGGAAGGGACGCAAAATTTCGGCATGCTCGGGAACCGGAATGACCCAATCCGAATGCGAATGCATGTCGATGAAGCCAGGCGCGACGACGAGCCCGGACGCATCGATTACGCGCGCGGCAGTCGCCTGAGGTGATTCCGCCGGTGGGATCAATTTGGAAATTTTTCCGCCACTCAGTGCCAGGTCGGCGGGGAACCGCGGCGCGCCGCTGCCGTCGACGATGGTGCCGCCGCGAATGATGACGTCGTATTCCATGATGCGGAAATCTTCCCGCGCGCCGGTTGTGAAGGCAACCGCGCTCGCGCAATCATCGGAACATGGAACCGATTGAGGTGCTCGGTCTCGAGCACATCGACCTGACGGTCAACGATCTCGCGCGCTCGGTAATTTTCTATGACAAGGTGATGCCGGCGCTCGGCTTCAGACGGCTACCCGATAACGATCGCGACAACCTCCGCTGGGCCAACCCATACCTGACCTTCGCGATTCGCCCGGCAGCGGAATCAGCGCGCGGCGCGGCATTCAATCGCTACCGGGTGGGATTTCATCATCTCGCCCTGAAGGCCAGGAGCCGCGACGCGATCGATGAGTTCCATCGCTTCCTGCTGCGCGAAAACCTGCCGATCCTCGACGCACCGGCCGAGTATCCGCAGTATGGCGCAAATTACTACGCGGTGTTTTTCGCTGATCCCGACGGGATGAAGCTGGAACTGGTCCACTTCCCGTGGGGTTACTGGCGCAATGTCCAGCGCGACGGCTCCGACGATCGTCCGCGCTATGCGGCAAAGAAAACTTAAGCGCGAATCAGGCCCGCGACGTTGCCGCTGGACGCGGGTTTCCGCGGGAACACTGTGGCGAGTTGCGCGTCCTGCATACCCATGTGCGTCTTGAGGACGGTCGCGATCGGATCACGAAAGTCGGTCGTCACCGCGAGGTCGCGCTCCTGGTAAAGCTCACCGGTCGAGAGCCCTGGCCATCGCCCGTAAATTTTCTTGCCGCGCACCGGGCCGCCCATCACCCACATCACATTGCCATGACCGTGATCGGTGCCGCCGTTGCCGTTCTGATGCATGGTGCGGCCGAATTCCGAAATCACGACGACCACGGTGTCGCCATAAGCGGGTCCGAGCGCGTCGGCGAAATGCGCGAGGCCGTCGGCGAGCGGTTTCAGATGACCCGCGAGCTGACCCGAGGCGCCGCCCTGGTTGACGTGCGTGTCCCATCCGCCGAGCGCGAGGAATCCGATGCGAATGCTCGGGTCGCGTTGAATCAGCTTCGCCAGCCGGTCCGCATCGTCGCTGAAACCTTGCGGTCCCGGCGCGCCGGCATTGGCTTCGGTCATGTCCTGCGCGAGTTCGGACATCAGATGGGCACGCGCCTCGCGCCCTTCGCGATAGGTTTTGCTGAGCGCGTCGGTGCCGTCATACATCCGATCGAACGAAGTCTCGACGATGGGCCGGTCGAGCGGCATCGGACGCGCGGCGGCGCGGCCCAGCGCCATGTTGGCGACCGCCATCTTGCCGGCGAGGATGCGCGGCACCGTCGCGCCGAGACTGAGCGCCTCGGTCGGCGCGTGACTCCCGGGCATCACCGCGAGTGTGCGGTTAAGCCATCCATCATTGGTGGATTTTACCCCGGGAGTTCCGCTCTCCATGTAATCCTGAGCATCGAAATGTGATCGCGTCGGGTCGGGGGAGCCGCACGCGTGGACGAAGGCGAGAGTGCCATCATTCCAGCGCGGCATCATCGGCGCGAGCGCGGGATGGAGTCCGAAGAAGCCATCGAGGTCGAGCACGCCGCCCTCGCCGCCGCGTTGTCCGATCGCGATGGTGGGGCGCGCCTCGTAGTAGTTGGGTTCCCCATGCGGGACGACGACGTTGAGGCCATCCACTGCGCCGCGCAGAAAAATCACGACGATGCGCTTGTGGCTGGAATCGCCTGCGAGCGCGCGCGCGGCCCATGCGTTGCGGCCCAGGAGCAGGATTCCGGAAGCGGAGACCAGTGCGGCGCGACGCAGGAATTCGCGGCGAGGGATCGCATTTGTCATATCGTGGCTCATCGGACCTAACCCGTGGCCCGTTCCCTTGAGGGAAGGGGAATCGGAAAAGAGAAGGTTCTTCGTTGCGATATGATTCGTTGCCATTTTGACTACCGCATCATAAATTCCGGCGAGCCCAGCACCATCGCGGCGCGCAGTTGCGGCGGCGCGGCTTCGATGGCGTCGCGGGTTTTCTGCGAAAATGAATTGCCCAGCGTCGCCGTCACCGCCGTCGCATCAAGAGGATCCATCTTGCGGCCCGGGCGCGCGGGATTCGTATCGAGCCTGATGTTGGTGGTTCCCTTCTTGTTGAAGTAGCCGCGGTTGCCGCCCGCACCGTCACCGTCGAACGGTGGCGCCTCGAGCGGAAGATTGCCGTTACCAAGCGCGGTCGCGAAGCTGAGTCGCGCCATCATCGCATCGGGATTCAGCCACGCATCCTGGGTGTTGGGGTAGCCGTTAGGCGTCAGGCATCCGTAGGTCGGCATCCCGAGCAACTGCATGGTACCG
>Ga0210398_10001779_pt1 | contig 21733 bp, 20 predicted proteins | sample IncBWC4OmetaG_FD_161047 | JGI IMG/M metagenome (GOLD analysis project Ga0210398, IMG submission 161047) | Forest soil microbial communities from Barre Woods Harvard Forest LTER site, Petersham, Massachusetts, United States - Inc-BW-C-4-O | ecosystem: Environmental > Terrestrial > Soil >...
ACTTCGCCGAAATAGACCGCATCGGCCGGCAACGGCGCGCGGGCCAGCGACGACACCAGGGCTGCTGCGGCGGCGACGTCGGCCGCCGGCTCCTGGATGCGCAAGCCGCCGGCGACATTGAGATAGACGTCATGGCCGGAGAGGCGAACGCCGCAATGGGCCTCGAGCACGGCCAGCACCATGGACAGCCGGGCAGGGTCCCAACCGACCACGGCGCGGCGCGGCGTGCCGAGTGTGGTCGGCGCGACCAAAGCTTGAATTTCGACAAGCAGCGGGCGGGTACCCTCGATGCCGGCGAACACCGCGGTGCCGGGGCTGCCGAGGTCGCGTTCGGACAGGAACAGCTCGGAGGGGTTTGCGACTTCGCGCAAGCCCGCGCCGGTCATCTCGAACACGCCGATTTCGTCGGTCGGCCCGAAGCGGTTTTTCATCGCGCGCAAAATGCGGAATTGGTGCGAGCCGTCACCCTCGAACGACATCACCGCGTCGACCATGTGCTCGACGACGCGAGGCCCGGCGATCTGGCCGTCCTTGGTGACGTGGCCGACCAGGATCACCGCGGCACCGGAGCGCTTGGCAAAGCGGATCAGCTCGCCGGCCGAGCCGCGCACCTGCGTCACCGTGCCGGGCGCCGCTTCCACCCTCTGCGTCCACATGGTCTGGATCGAATCGATGACCAAAAGCCGTGGCGTCGCTCCTTGCGACAGCGTCGCGATGATATCCTCGACCGCGGTTTCCGCGGCGATCTCGACGGCAGCATCGGAGAGGCCAAGCCGTTCGGCGCGCAGCCGCACCTGGGCCACGGCTTCCTCGCCGGAAATATAGACGGCGCGGTGCCCGGCGCGGGCGAAGGTGGCCGCGACCTCCAACAGCAGCGTCGATTTGCCGATGCCGGGATCGCCGCCGAGGAGCAGCACCGAGCCGCGCACCAGGCCGCCGCCGGTCACCCGGTCGAATTCGGCCATGCCTGAAGGCAGCCGCGGCGCCTCATTCGGCTCGCCTTTGAGCGGCTCGACCGCGAACAGCCGGCCTTTGTGCGACGACCGCGCCGCTGGCGCGGCGGCGCCTTCCTCGACCAGCGTGTTCCATTCGCCGCAGGCTTCGCAGCGGCCGGACCAGCGCACATAAGCGGCGCCGCAGTTCTGGCAGACATAGTTTTGCGTGCGCGCCGCCATTGGGGCACCTTAAAATCACGGATTTGGGCCAAGCCCGCGATAGACAAGATGGCAACGCATGCCGAGTCGCGTAAGGACCTCATAGCCGATTGTCCCGGCGGCAGCGGCGAAATCGTCGATTGGGATTGCGGCGCCGATGAAGGTCGCGAGGTCGCCGCGGTGGACGGCGCCCTCGGGCAAATCCGTGACGTCGATGCAGACCAGATCCATTGAGATACGGCCGGCGAATGGGCAGGGCTTTTCGGCGACGATCGCCTTGCCGCCCGGCGCGCCGTCACTGGCGCTCGCTGAGCGCAACAGCCCGTCCGCATAGCCGATGGCGACAACGGCGATGCGCGAGGCGCGTTTGGCGGTCCAGGTCGCGCCGTAGCCGACTGTTTGGCCCTCGGCGACCCTGCGGATTTGCAGGATGCGCCCGCTCAGCTCGACGACGCCTTGCATCGGATTAGGCCGGCCCGGCGTCGGATTGACGCCGTAGAGCGCGGCGCCTGGCCTTGCCAGATCGCACAACGCCGAATCGCCGAGGAAGATGCCGGAGGAATTGGCGAGCGACGCCGGAATACCGCGGTAGAGGCCGCGAAGATCGCGAAACAGTTTGATCTGGCTCACGGTGAGCGGATGGTCGGCGCTCTCGGCGCAGGCCAGGTGGCTCATCAACAGCGTGATGCCGTGATTTTCGGTTTGCGTGCGCGGCGCCAGCGCGGCGGCTTCTTCCGGCGAAATGCCGAGCCGGTTCATGCCGGTGTCCACCTGCAGCGCCGCGCCGCCTTGCCAGTTGCGGGCGGCGACGAAGGCGTCCCATTCGGCAAGCTCGGTCATGCTGTTGATCACCGGCCGGGCATTGAGCTCGACGAAGGCCGGCGATCCTTCCGGCGTGCAGCCGTCGAGCACATAGATCGTGGCGTCGCGCGCACGCGCCCGCACGCGCCGCGCTTCGGCAAGATCGGCGACGAAGAAGGTCTTGCAGCCGGCCTTGGCGAGCGCGGCCGCGACCGGCTCGAGCCCCATGCCATAGGCATTGGCCTTGACCACGGCCGCACATTCGACGGTGAGGGCCTGATGCGCCAGCGCGCGCCAGTTCGCCGCGATGGCGGCAAGATCGATGACCAGCGTGCCGCCGGTTTCGGGCTCCGCCCGCGTGTCGGCAGGTTCAGGGAGCGGTTCTGCGAGTGCCATGGCGGGTTTATGGCTGCCAAGGCGGCGGTGGTAAAGTGCAAAGCGGAGCGCAACCAAAGGCGGCAGCCGACCTAATAACTAGCCTGGTGCGCGGTATCGAGATTGGCGAAGCGCGTCACGGCGGCGTCGAATTGGAGTTCCACCGTGCCCGTTGGGCCATGGCGCTGTTTGCCGATGATCAGTTCGGCCTTGCCCTCGACGCGGTTGCCTTCGGCCAGCCATTCGTCGAATTTTTCGCGGTTCGATTCCATCGGCTTGCGCATCTGGTGGTAATATTCTTCGCGGAACACGAACAGCACCACGTCGGCGTCCTGCTCGATCGAGCCCGACTCACGCAGATCGGAGAGTTGCGGCCGTTTGTCGTCGCGGCTTTCGACTTGCCGCGACAATTGCGATAGCGCCAAAATCGGAATGTTCAGCTCCTTGGCGAGCGCCTTGAGCCGGGTGGTGATCTCGGTAATTTCCTGCACGCGATTTTCTGCGGCGCGGCGGCTGTTGCCTTGCAGCAGTTGAACGTAGTCGATTACCAGAAGATCGAGACCGCGCTGGCGCTTGAGCCGGCGCGCCCGCGCCGCCAATTGGCCGATCGAGAGACCGCCGGTCTCGTCGACGTAGAACGGCAGGTTTTGCAGTTCGATCGAAACGTCCTTGATTCTCTCGAAGTCGCCCTCATCGATGGCGCCGCGGCGAATCTTGTTCGATGGAATGCCGGTCTGCTCGGAAATGATTCGGGTGGCGAGCTGTTCGGCCGACATTTCCAGCGAGAAGAAGCCGACGATGCCGCCGTTGACGGTGCCCATATGGCCGTCGGCGCGGATTTCGCCAGCCCAGGCCTTGGCGACGTTATAGGCGATGTTGGTGGCGAGCGCGGTCTTGCCCATGCCCGGGCGGCCGGCAAGGATGATGAGATCGGAATTCTGCAAGCCGCCCATGCGATTGTCGAGATCGGTCAATCCGGTGGCGAGCCCGGACAGGCTGCCGTCGCGCTGATAGGCGCGCGCCGCCATATCAACCGCGGTCGTGAGAGCCTGGGCGAAGCGCTGGAACCCGGAATCATAGCGTCCGGTCTCGGCGATCTCGTAAAGCTTGCGCTCGGCGTCCTCGATATGGCTCGCCGGCGTGGCATCAACCGGCGCGTCGTAAGCGGTGTTGACCATTTCCTCGCCGATCGCGATCAGGTCGCGGCGGACCGAGAGGTCGTAGACGGTGCGGCCGTAATCCTCGGCATTGATGATGGTCGTCGCTTCGGCGGCGAGCCGCGCCAGATATTGATTGAGCGACAGCCCGGCGATGTCGAAGTCCGCCGGCAGGAAGGTCTTCAACGTCACCGGCGTGGCGAGCTTGTTGGCGCGGACCAGGCCGCCGGCAAGCTCATAAATGCGCCGATGCACCGGCTCGAAGAAATGCTTCGGCTCGAGGAAATCGGAAACGCGGTAGAACGCCTCGTTATTGACCAGGATAGCGCCCAGCAGCGCTTGTTCCGCCTCGATATTATGCGGCGGCGCGCGGAACGCCGGTTCCGCGGGGATTTGCTTGCGTGCGGCCGAATCGAATGGTGCCATGGTCCCGATCAAAGGATGCGCATTTGGCCGATTTTGAGTCGGCCACGCTGAAGTTAGACAATTTTGGGTCACTCAACATCGCGGATCACTCAACGACTGCGGCACACTCCGCAACAACCCCGCTCGCCTTGTCGTTAATCGACCGGCGCCGCATTGGGAAATCCTGTTTGCGGCTGTCCCCGCTACTCACCGTGTGACTAAGGGAGCGTTGATAGTTGCCGCTTCGCCCTTGACGGCGTCTTTCCGCCATAACCGGCCGCAGGCGAACTATTCGCCGGCCAGCCGCAACGGTGCCGCGGAGCCGTGTTCGCGGGCGCGCAGCCGCGCTTCTTCGCGCGCGATATAGTCGCGCGTTGCCGGCGTGACGCCCTTGTGCTTGGTCAATTGGATTTGAAACACCACCATATCGCTCTCGCGGAATGCCATCTCGGAGCAGGCGAGGTAGAACTCCCACATCCGCACGAAGCGCTGATCGTAGAGCCGCAACACCTCGTCGCGATGGGCGAGGAAACGCTCGCGCCAGGCTTTGAGTGTCTCGGCGTAGTGCAATTGCAGAATTTCGACGTCGCTGACCAGTAGGCCGGCGCGTTGCACGGCCGGCAGCACTTCGGACAGCGCTGGGATATAGCCGCCCGGGAAAATATATTTGGCGATCCAGGGATTGGTGATGCCGGGCGGGCCGCTGCGGCCGATGGTGTGCAGAAGCGCGATGCCGTCGTCGGCGAGAAGCTGTGCGCATCTGCGGAAGAATACGTCGTAGAAGCTGACGCCGACATGTTCGAACATGCCGACCGATACGATGCGGTCGAAGCGGCCATCGACATCGCGATAATCTTCCAGCCGGAAGGTGGTATTCCCGGTCAGGCCGTGCTCGAGCGCCCGGTTCTGCGCGCGTTTATACTGCTCTTGCGACAGCGTGATGCCGGTCACCCGCGCGCCGGCAATCTCGGCAAGATAGAGCGCCAGGCCGCCCCAGCCGCAGCCGATGTCGAGCACCTTGGCGCCGGGCGTGACGCAGAGTTTCGCCGCGAGATGGCGCTTCTTGGCCAATTGCGCATCGTCGAGCGACTGGTCCCGCGATTCGAAATAGGCGCAGCTGTATTGCTCGTCACCGTCGAGGAACAGCCGATAAAGCCTGCCGTCGAGGTCGTAGTGATGCGCGACGTTGTGGCGGGCGCGCGATCGCGGATTGAAGTGCTGCAAGCGCCGGAACAGATAGCGCATGAGCCGCGGCAGCAAGGCCCAGATTGGCGAAGCAACCCGCTCTTGCCCAAATAGAATCGCCAGCGCGTCGGCAATGGAGCCGCGTTCGACGACGAAAGTGCCGTCCATGTAGGCTTCGCCGAGTTTCAGCTCGGGATCGAGCAGGACCGAGCGTTGCGCCTTGGCGGAGGTAAAGCGCACGGCAACCGGCGGGCCGCTGCCATCGCCGAAGGTGTATGTCTGTCCTGCCGCCGTCGTGACCGTAAACGATCCACGGCGCACAAGCCGTCTTAAGAACATTGGCAGCAACCGATCCACGGCCGCCTCCACGCACGACTACGTCCACCCCGGCCCACCATGCGACGATTGATGCCCTAATCAGGCTCGCGGCCGCTGCTGCAGGCCACTCAATCGATCATTGCGCCAGAGGCGTCTTTGTTCCTGCCGTTATTAAAACAAAATCCTCCTTGACCAGCAATGCGCTAATGATGTCCCCCCTGCGGGGAAACGCCCCCTCCCACACGGCCGGTTTTGGGTTAAGGATGATGGGTCAGCCGACAAAATCGAGGGAGGCCGGGGTGTTTCGGGGTGTCGCGCCTGCCATCGGTCTGTTTATGGCGCTCCTGCCGGCAATAGCGCAGGCCCAGACCAATATCGACCAGGGCAAGTCGCCGGCGGAGATATTCGCCAACGATTGCGCGACCTGCCACAAGTCGGCCCGGGGGCTGGCCAATGGGCGGGGCAGTTCCGGCCTCGCCAGCTTCCTGGTCGAGCACTATACGGCGAGCAAAGACCAAGCCGCTGCCCTTGCCGCCTATGTGATGGGGGCGGGCGGTGGCGAGGCGGCGCCACGAGGGCCGAAGCCGGGCGCCACTCCTGACCGCAACCGGGCATCCGCCGAACCTCCGCCATCGCGGCCGGGGGAAAAGCCCGAACAGGCGCCGTCTGCCGCCGGCCGGCCTGGACCACAACCGGCGACCGCCAGCCGGACCCGCCGCAATGAGCCGGCGCCCGCGCCGCCTGTGCAACAGCCCGCGGCCGTCGTTGCCGAGCCGGTCCCGTCCAGCGCGCCCGCACCGGAAAGCCCGGTTCCCGGCCCGAGTGCGGCCGCGCCGGCGAACGCCGACACCGGCGACACCGCTCCGGTCCCGCGCGACGACATTCCCGACTGAAGATACAGATTTCCGGTTTTTGGTCGACGAAAGGCCTGCCTGAACCGCTCAGGCCTTATCGGCCGCGACGGCGCTGTCGGCCGGCTCGCCGCCGTCGCGCGCGGGCGCCGATTCCGCAGCCTCCGGCTCGAAGAACGCTTCCGCCGCGATCACAGCGGCTTCCGCCTCGGACGGCTCTTCGCGTAACCGGGTGATGTCCTCGCCGCGCGCGATGCGCGCCGCCTCGTCGTTATTGCGGGCCACGATCACGGTGATCATGGTTTCGATCTCGGGATGGAGCGAAATCGGCACGTTGTGCTGGCCGATGGACTTGATCGGCGTATTCAAAGCGATCTGATTGCGATTGACCGGGAAGCCAGAGCTGCTGATGAGGCCGACGAGGTCGCGTGGCGACACCGAGCCGAACAATTGGCCGGTTTCCGAGGCTTGGCGCAGAACAGTGAAGCTCTTGCCGTTGAGCTTCTCGGCGATGCCGGACGCTTCGGTCTTGAGCGTCTGCGAGCGCGCCACGAGCTCGGTTTTCATGGTCTCGAAGCGGCCACGGTTTTCTTCCGTGGCGCGCAGCGCCTTGCCGCGCGGCAACAGGAAATTGCGGGCGAAGCCGTCCTTGACGCGCACCACGTCGCCCATCTGACCGAGCTTGGCGACACGCTCGAGTAAAATCACTTCCATCGCGACGTCTCCTTTGCGGCCGCCTCCGGTGCACCGGGGCAGGGACGTTGGATTGTCATCAGCGGATTACATAGGGCAGCAGCCCAAGGAAGCGGGCACGCTTGATCGCTTGGGCGAGCTCACGCTGCTTCTTGGCCGAGACCGCCGTGATGCGGCTCGGCACGATCTTGCCGCGCTCCGATACGAAGCGCTGCAACAGCTTGACGTCCTTGTAATCGATCTTCGGCGCGTTGGCGCCCGAGAACGGGCAGCTCTTGCGGCGGCGAAAGAACGGACGGCGGCCGCCGCCACCTCCACCTTGCGGGGACATTGCCATGGTTATTCCTCCGTCGCCGTCGGCGTTTCAGCTTCGTCGGAGCCTTCGCGCGGACGCCGGTCGCGGTCGCGCGGACGGTCACCACGGTCGCCGCGGTCACCGAAACGATCGCCGCGGTCGCCAAAGCGATCGCCGCGGTCGCCTCTGCGGTCGTCGCGGTCGCGATCACGCTCGGCCCGGCGCATCATGGCGGACGGGCCTTCTTCGTGCTCCTCGACCCTGATGGTGAGATAGCGCAGCACGTCTTCGTTAAGACGCTCCAGCCGCTCGATCTCGTTGATCGCGGCCGGCGGCGCATTGACGTTAAACAGCGTGAAATGCGCCTTGCGGTTTTTGCGCAACCGGTAAGACAGGGACTTCACGCCCCAGTATTCGTTTTTGCTGATGGTTCCGCCGAGGCCTTCGATGACGCCCTTCAGCTGCGCGGTCAATTCCTCGACCTGCTGCGTGCTGGCGTCCTGGCGCGCAAGATAGACGTGCTCGTAGAGCGGCATGAATGCCCTTTCCTTTTGCCCTCGCTCGCCTCGGCGCCAAGCCCCTCGAGCCCTTCGGGAAAGGCTCGAATGCTCTGAAGGCGGGGACACCGGACGCCGGACCCGAGGGTCCTACCGTGTCTGGCGCATTAGCGCCGGCACAGCCGTCCGTTCAGCCCCCGGCCGGGGTAGAGCGGAAGGCGCCTTATACGCGCGGCCAGCGAGGAAAGGCAAGGCTATAGAGGCAAGGCTTTATGCAGAAACCGCGCTATTGAGGCTCAGCGGGAGGGTTTGGCCGGCCCCTGGATCAGCTCGGCAAGCCGTACCGCCAGCTCGACCCCTTCGCGGATTTGCTTGTCGCCGGGTCCCTTGGCAGCGGGGGCTTTACGCAGCTTCTTTATGCCGGCGAGCAGCGCCTCCATGTTCTGGCTCAGGAGCTTCTGCCGGAATGCCGGATCGGTTCGCGCGCGGGCGAGCTCGTCTTCGGTGACCGGCGCATAAAGACCCATGGAAGGCAGCTCGTGAGCGATGCGCTGTGGCGCTGCGTCGTTTGGCGGGGAGAGACTATCAATATGCGGTTGTCGCTTTATTACCTTGGCCGCCTTTGGCCCACCGCCGGCGCGGCTCCCTTGACAGGGCCCGGATCGGAGTATCTTTCGCCCCTTTCACCGGGGCAGGTCATATGGCGGTTGCATTCATTTTTCCGGGCCAGGGCAGCCAGGCGGTCGGCATGGGCAAGGGGCTGGCCGAAAGCTTTGCGCCGGCGCGTCAGGTGTTCGAGGAAGTCGACGCGGCGCTCGGCGAACGGCTCAGCGAGATTATCTGGAACGGGCCGGCGGAGACGCTCACGCTCACGCAAAACGCACAGCCGGCTCTGATGGCGGTCTCGCTCGCCGCCATGCGGGTCCTTGAAGCAGAGGCCAGCGTAAATTTGGCGCGCGATGCGGCCTTCGTCGCCGGCCATTCGCTCGGTGAATATTCCGCGCTCGCCGCCGCGCAATCGCTCTCGATCGCTGACGCGGCGCGGCTATTGCGGATACGCGGCCGCGCCATGCAGAAGGCGGTGCCGGTCGGCGCCGGCGCCATGGCGGCGCTGATCGGACTTGACTACGGCACGGCCAAAGTGGTCGCCGCCGAGGCGGCCGGCGCGGACGTGTGCGCAGCCGCCAACGACAATGGCGGCGAGCAAGTCGTACTGTCGGGCGACAAGGCGGCCGTCGAACGTGCCGTGGAGATCGCCAAGACGCGCGGCGCAAAGCGAGCCATGCTGCTGCCGGTCTCCGCACCCTTCCATTGCGCCTTGATGCAGCCGGCCGCGGACGCGATGGCTGAGGCACTGGCGAATGTCGCGGTGAAACCGCCGTCCGTGCCGCTGGTCGCCAACGTTCTGGCGCAGCCGATCAGCGACCCTGCCGATATCGTGCGAAGCCTGGTCGCGCAGGTGACCGGCACGGTACGTTGGCGCGAGTCGGTGCTGTTCATGGCGCAAGCCGGCGTCACGACGTTCTACGAGGTCGGTGCCGGCAAGGTGCTCACCGGCCTGATCAAGCGCATCGCGCCGGGAGCCAACGCATCCGCGATCGGCACGCCCGACGACGTCAGCAAGTTCAGGGCCATTGTGACCGTTTGAAGAGGACGCGATGTTCGATCTCACCGGAAAAACCGCCTTGGTCACGGGAGCGACCGGCACCATCGGCGGCAGCATCGCGCGCGCTCTTCATGGGCAAGGCGCGACACTGGCGATCTCCGGCACGCGCGTCGACGCGCTTAATGCGCTCGCCCGCGAGCTTGGCGGCCGCGTCCATGTTCTGCCGTGCAATCTCGCCGATGCCGCCGCCGTCGATGCCCTGGTCGCGAGCGCCGAGGAAGCGATGGGGCAGCTCGACGTGCTGGTCGCCAATGCCGGCGTGACGCGCGACAATTTATTGGTCCAGCTACGCGACGAGGATTGGGAGCAAGTGATTGCCATCAACCTCACCGCCACCTTCCGTCTGACGCGAGCCGCCGTGCGCGGCATGATGCGCCGCCGCTTCGGCCGCATTATCGCGATCACGTCGGTGGTCGGGACCACCGGCAATCCTGGGCAGGCGAATTACGTCGCCGCCAAAGCCGGCATTGCCGGCATGATCAAGGCCACCGCCCAGGAATATGCCAAGCGCGGCGTTACAGCGAACTGCGTCGCACCCGGCTTCATCGTCACGCCAATGACCGACAAGCTCAACGACAAGCAACGCGACGTCATCCTGGCAAAGGTTCCGGCCAACCGGGCCGGGACGCCCGAGGAAGTCGCCGCGGCAGTCGTTTTTCTCGCCTCGAACGAAGCCGCCTATGTCACTGGACAGACGTTGCATGTGAATGGCGGAATGGCGATGATTTGAAGGGGATAGGTCTATTCCCAGTCTCGATCCTCAACGCTGGTCAACGGAAATGAAGTGTGGTAACCGAACCGCGACGGGGCTGGGGAACCGGAACGCCGGAGAGCGGGGCACATATCCGCCTCTGAATCGCAACGACCCATGGCTGTTGGACCCATGGTCGTTGCCCACGACAGGACCAAGACATTGATTGGTTCGCGTTGAACGAAGAGGTTGGAGCAATGAGTGATATTGGCGAGCGGGTAAAGAAGATCGTCGTGGAGCATTTGGGCGTCGAGCCCGACAAGGTCACGGATAACGCCAGCTTCATCGACGATCTCGGCGCCGATAGCCTCGATACGGTCGAACTCGTCATGGCCTTCGAAGAGGAATTTGGTTGCGAGATTCCCGATGACGCGGCCGAAACCATTTTGACCGTCGGCGACGCGGTCAAATTCCTCGAAAAGAACGCCAAAAGCTGACCGCCGGCGGGCGTTGACCGTCATCGCATGACATGCGCGCGAGCCGGTGAAAGCCGCACCATATTGGGCGCGGGAGGACGGTGTGCGAGTAGCGCCATGGCGGCCATCCCAGCGCACGCCGGTTCCTGGGAGTGTCGATGATGAGACGTGTCGTCGTCACCGGTCTCGGCATGGTTACGCCGCTTGCCAGCGGGGTCGAGGCGACTTGGCAGCGGATTCTTGCCGGACGAAGCGGCATCGGACGCATCGAGAAATTCGAAGTTTCGGACATCCCCTGCAAGATCGCCGGCCAAGTCCCGCGCGGTGACGGTTCCGACGGCACCTTTAACGCCGATCGTTGGATGGAGCCTAAGGAGCAGCGCAAGGTCGACGACTTCATCATCTTCGCCATGGGGGCGGCGACGCAGGCGCTCGACGACGCCAATTGGCACCCGAGCCGATACGAAGATCAAATCGTCAGCGGAACCATGATCGGCTCAGGCATCGGCGGTGTCGAAGGCATCGCCGAAACCTCACTTCTGCTGCGCGACCGCGGCCCGCGCCGGGTGTCGCCGTTCTTTATTCCAGGGCGCCTGATCAATCTCGCCTCGGGCTATGTGTCGATTACCCATGGCTTGAAGGGCCCCAACCACGCCGTAGTCACTGCTTGCTCGACCGGGGCCCATGCTATTGGCGACGCCGGTCGGCTGATTGCGCTGGGCGACGCCGACGTGATGGTGGCCGGCGGCACGGAATCCCCGGTCAACCGCATCTCGCTCGCCGGCTTTGCCGCCTGCCGGGCCCTTTCGACCGGATTCAACGATACGCCCGAACGCGCGTCGCGGCCCTATGATCGCGACCGCGACGGTTTTGTGATGGGCGAGGGTGCCGGCGCCGTGGTGCTGGAAGAATACGATCACGCCAAGCGCCGCGGCGCCCGCATCTACGCCGAGCTGATCGGCTATGGCCTGTCCGGCGATGCTTACCACATCACGGCGCCGGCCGAGGACGGTGACGGCGCGTTCCGCTGCATGACGGCGGCGCTGCGCCGCGCCGGCGTCGCGCCGGGGGATCTCGACTACATCAACGCCCACGGTACCTCGACGCCGCTCGGCGACGAGATCGAGCTCAAGGCCGTCGAGCGCCTCGTCGGCAATGAAGCGGCCGGCATTTCCATGTCGTCGACGAAATCGTCGATCGGTCATCTGCTCGGCGCGGCGGGCGCGGTGGAGTCGATCTTCTGCATGCTGGCAATGCGCGATAGCATCGTACCTCCGACGATCAATCTCGATAATCCTTCGGTCGCCACGGCAATCGATCTGGTGCCGCACAAGCCTCGCAAAAAGCCGGTCAACATCGCACTGTCGAATTCATTCGGCTTCGGCGGCACCAATGCCAGCCTGGTCTTCCGCCGCTTGGCCGAATAGTGCGCCGCTTTCGCCATATTTGTTCCGTACTCGCCTGCGATCCACTGCCGCGTATTTAACCATGGGCATCCATTGGAGAATCTGCGAGCATCCGTTGCGGGCGAACCGGGCTTCGTCGCTAATCATGCACTCCTTCAGAGCGGATAATCGGCGGTGACGGCGACCAACCCACCGCCCAAGGGCGGCGAGCAAGGCACAGCACCGCTGCGGGCCGAGCCTGCGCGCACCGCGCCGGCTGCCACCAAGCCACCGCCGGCCGCAACGGTGAAGCCCTCGCCAATAGCCGCGCCCGTGGCATACTCCAGGGCTCCCGGCAAAGTCGGCGCCGGCGAGCCTCTCGCGCAGCGGCAGGCGCAAGCGAATGGAACGGGCGCGGCGTCCATGGATGCGAAGACGAGCGAACTCAAACGCATCACGCCGCGCAGCCCGCGCTTGGCGCTCGAGCCCGAAACCGTCGACGCGCCGGTGCGCCGCTCACGCAGCGCTCGCCACCCGCTCGTCGTCATCGGCAACGCCATCTTCAGCCTGTTCGTGTTGCTCGCGGTTGTCGGCATCGCCGCGGTCTTCCTCGGCAAACAGCGCTTCGAGACGCCGGGCCCGTTGGCGGCGGACAAGGTCGTCAATATTCCGCACGGCTCCGGCATCCGCGACATCGCCGACGTCCTGCAACGCGAAGGCGTCATCGACCAGCCCTGGGTATTCGTCGGCGGCGTGCTGGCGCTCAAGGCGCGCGAGGACCTCAAAGCGGGCGAATATCAGTTCGCCGCCCATGCCAGCCTGCGCGACGTGGTTGCGACCATCGTCGAAGGCAAAGTCATCTCGCATCAGGTCAGCCTGCCCGAAGGTTTGACCTCCGAGCAGATCGTCGCGCGCTTGTTGGCGGACGACATCCTCACCGGCAATATCAAGGAGATCCCGCGCGAGGGCAGCCTCCTGCCCGACACCTATAATTTCACCCGCGGCATCAGCCGCGAGCAGATCATTCAGCGCATGCAGGCGGCGCAGCAGCGTCTGCTCAAGGAAGTCTGGGACCGGCACTCGCCGGATCTTCCGCTCAAGACGCCGGAGCAGCTCGTGGTGCTTGCGTCTTTGATCGAGAAAGAGACCGCCAAGCCCGACGAACGCTCGCGCGTTGCCGCCGTCTTCATCAATCGGCTGAAACAGCGGATGCGGCTGCAGTCCGACCCGACCATCATTTACGGACTGGTCGGCGGCAAGGGCACGCTGGGGCGGCCGATCATGAAAAGCGAGATCGATCAGCCGACGCCATACAATACCTATCAGATCGACGGCTTGCCGCCAGGGCCGATCTGCAATCCCGGCCGCGCCTCGCTCGAAGCGGCCGCCAATCCGGCACGCACGCGCGAGCTCTATTTCGTCGCCGACGGCGCCGGCGGGCACGTTTTTGCGGAAAATTACGACCAGCATCAGAAGAATGTGACGCGGCTGCGCTCGTTCGAAACCGATCCGAAGGATCGCGCTCCCGCCGATGCCGCGCCGCCGGCGCCGCAGGCCGCTCCGGCTGCGGCGTCTGGCGCTTCGCCCACTGCAGCCGCGGCGGCGCCGGCGCCGCATCACACGACCCCCCACCGCAATCCGGCCACGCAATCGTCTCAGCCCGCGCCGTCCGCACGCTGAAATGGCGGCCGGCTCTTTGTCGGCGCGAACGCATTGCTTTCTGTGCGTGAGTGACGCCCTTGTGAGCGTGACAAGCCGCCGCTAAGTTCGGCGCGATTTTTTTTCACGCGATTCTGCCGGAGATCGCATTCCATGGCGCTGTCGAGCATGACCGGATTTGCTCGCAGCCATGGCGTCTGTGGCTCCTACGCCTGGGCTTGGGAAATCAAATCGGTCAACGGCAAGGGCCTCGATCTGCGGCTGCGGCTGCCGCCCGGCTGGGATGCGATCGAGGTCGGCGTGCGCGCTCGCGCTGCCGAGACTCTCGCCCGCGGCTCCATTCAAGCCGGCCTGACCGTCGAGCGCTCCGGCGCCGCGCCGGTCGTACGCGTCAATGCCGCAGTATTGGAAGCGGTGCTGGCGACCGCGCGGCAGCTGGCGCGGCAAATCGAATCGTCACCGCCGACCATCGACGGCCTCTTGGCGCTCAAGGGCGTGATGGAGGTCAGCGACACCGAGGAGAACGAGGAGGAACGGCGCGACGCCGAAGCCGCCGTGACCAAAGGTTTTGCCGAAGCGATCGGCGCGCTCGCCGACATGCGCCGGCACGAAGGCGCGGCGCTCGGCCAAGTCCTGATGACGCGGCTGAGCGAGATTGCCGTTCTCGCCGCGCGCGCCGATCAGTCGCCGGGACGCCAGCCCGAAGCGATCCGCGCGCGGCTCGCCGAGCAGATCGCGACACTATTGGCACAATCAGAGCGCTTCGATCCGGACCGGCTGCACCAGGAAGCGATCCTGATCGCCAGTAAAGCCGACGTGCGCGAGGAGCTCGATCGGCTGGCGGCCCACGTCGCGCAGGCGCGAAGCCTCATCGAGCAGGGCGGTGCCATCGGCCGCCGCCTCGACTTCCTTGCGCAAGAGCTCAACCGCGAAGCCAACACGCTGTGCTCGAAGGCCAACGATCTCGAGCTCACCAATATCGGTTTGGAGCTCAAGGCGACGGTCGAGCAATTCCGCGAGCAGGTGCAGAACGTGGAATAGGCCATGGCGCGCAAGGCTCGCAGACAAAAAGCAATCGCCCGCCGCGGCCTGATGCTGGTGCTGTCGTCGCCGTCGGGCGCCGGCAAGACCACATTGTCGCGGATGCTGTTGAAGGCTGATCGTAAGATCGAGCTATCTGTTTCGGTCACGACGCGTCCGCAGCGGCGCGGTGAGAAAAATGGCCGCGATTATCACTTCATCGACCGCGCCCGCTTCGATGCCATGGTGGCGAAGGGCGAGCTCATGGAGTGGGCCGAAGTGTTCGGCCACCACTATGGGACGCCGCGCCGCCCTGTCGAACGGGCGTTACGCGCCGGCCGCGATGTCTTGTTCGATATCGATTGGCAAGGCACGCAACAATTGAGCGAAAAAGCCCGCGGCGACATTGCCAGTATCTTCGTGCTGCCGCCGTCCATTCCCGAGCTTGAACGTCGCCTGCACACCCGCGCGCTCGACGACAAGCACGTGATCCGGCGCCGGATGGCCAAGGCGTCGGGCGAGCTCAGTCATTGGGCCGAATACGACTACGTGATCATCAACGACGCGCTCGATCACGCCTTTGCCGAAGTGAAAACGATTTTGGCGGCCGAGCGCATGAAGCGCACGCGGCAGCCGTGGATCTCGGCATACGTGCGACGGCTGCAAGCGAAGCTCTAAAGCATGATCCCGAAAAGTGGTCACCGGTTTTCGGAAAAGATCATGCACCCCTAAAATGCCAGCACGGTGCGGCCGACGACCCGGCCGGCGCGCAGATCGTCGAGCGCGGCTTGCGCTTCGTTGAACGGCCGCTCGTGGGTCGGGATCGGCGCGATTTTTCCGGCTCGCGCCAGTTCGATCAGCTCGCGCGCCTGCGCCAAGGTGCCGGTCAATGTGCCCTCGATGGTCATGGCCTTGATCGCGAACATGGCGGCGGCCATCGAAAACGTGCCGCCGAGCAGTCCCGTCACCACGACCTTGCCGCCGCGGGCGAGCACGCCGGTGCAGAATTGCAGCGAGCGATCGGAGCCGACGAAGTCGCAAGCCGCCACTACGCCGCCGGTCGCGGCCATGATCGCCCGCCGCGCTTGCGGGTCGGATGGGTCGTAGGCAGCGGCCGCGCCGGCCGCGAGCGCCGCGTCGCGTTTCTGCGCGTCGATGTCGGCGACGATCGGCGGCTGGCGAAACAAGGCGCGCGCGATGGCAAGCCCCATCATGCCGACCCCGCCGAGGCCGACCAGCAGCACCGGGCCGCGGTCGGCCCGCTCGCCGAGATGCTTCAGCGCGCCGTAGGCGGTCAGGCCCGAGCACATCAGCGGGCCCGCGAGCGCGGCGGAAAGCGGTTCATAGTCAATGAGATAGCGCGGGTGCGGGATAAGCACATGGCTGGCAAAGCCGCCATCGGCGGTGATGCCGAGGTGATGATGGGCAGAGCACATGTTCTCTTCGCCGGAACGGCAAGCCGCGCAGGTGCCACAGCCGATCCACGGATAGACGGCGACGCGGCGGCCGACGGCGGCGCCTTCGGCGTCAGGTCCGGCGCTTTCGATTACGCCGGCGATCTCATGGCCGAGCGTGAACGGCAGGGGACGATCCTTGGTGATGTCGAGCCGCTTGTCGTTGCCGAGCGCAAAATAGCCGTCCTGCAGATGCAGGTCCGAATGGCACACGCCGCAGCGCTCGACCCTCACCAGCGCTTCGCTGCCGCGCGGCGTCGGGCAATCCACGATGGTCTCGCAAAGCGGCGCGCCGTAAGCGACCAGCGACTGGCGGTGCATTTTTGTCATCGACGTGTTCGTCTCCTCGCCGGCGCCATCATGCCTCATGCGCACGGTACGTGGCCAGCGCCCGCGCCAGCGCGACAAATCCCGCAACCGAAATGTCTTCGGCGCGCGCGGTCGGGTCAAGGCCGGCCGCCGCGAGCAGCGCCGGCACATCGGCGCCGAGCGCGCGCAGACTTTGCCGGAGCATTTTGCGTCGCTGGCCGAACGCGGCCTGGGTTACCTTCTCAAGAAGCTCTCGATCACAGGCCGCCGGCGCGGGCCGCGGCACCAGACGCACCACCGAAGACGTGACTTTTGGCGACGGCACGAAGGCCGATGGGTTGACGTCGAAGAGAATGCGCGCCTCGCAGCGCCATTGTGTGAGCACCGACAATCGGCCGTAGGTTTTCGAACCATGTGCTGCGACGATGCGTTGCGCCACCTCGCGCTGAAACATCAACACGGCACTGTCGTACCACGGCGGCCATGGCTCGATGGTGAGCCACGAGACCAAAAGCGCGGTCGCGATGTTGTAGGGCAGATTGGCGACGATGCGGACGGGAGCGCGCTCGATGTGCGGGCGCGGGTCGAAGCCGAGCGCGTCCGCCGCGACGATGTCGAGACGGCCGGGATAGTGCGCGGCGATCTCGTGCAGCGCGGCGAGGGCGCGATCATCGCGCTCGACTGCGACGACATGGGCGGCGCCGAGCGCCAACAGCGCGCGCGTGAGGCCGCCGGGTCCCGGCCCGACCTCGTACACCGTGGCTTCCGCAAGCGGTTCGGCGGCGCGCGCAATGCGCTCGGTGAGATTGAGATCGAACAGGAAATTCTGCCCGAGCGATTTCTTCGCCGCGAGACCGTGGCGGCGAATGACCTCGCGCAGCGGCGGCAGGCCGTCCTTGGCGCCGGTCACGACGCGGCAAGCGAAGCAGGGCTCTCGGCCATGGCCAGCCGCGCCGCGAGCCGCAGCGCGGCGACCAGGCTCGTCGGGTCGGCGCGGCCGGTTCCGGCAATATCGAAGGCGGTGCCGTGGTCGGGCGAGGTGCGCACGAAAGGCAGGCCGAGCGTGACATTGACGGCGTGGTCGAAGGCGAGCGTCTTGATCGGGATCAGCGCCTGGTCGTGATACATGCACAAGGCGACGTCGTAGGTGGCGCGGGCCTGGGCGTGGAACAGCGAATCCGCGGGTAGCGGGCCGCGGGCGTCAATGCCATCGGCGATCAGGCGGGCGACCGCCGGCGCGACGATGGCGCCGTCCTCCTCGCCCAAGGTGCCGGCCTCGCCGGCATGCGGGTTGAGCCCGGCAATGGCCAGGCGCGGGTGGGGCAGGCCGAACCGCTTGGCCAAGTCGCGCGCGACGATGCGCCCGGTATCGACCACGAGATCGACGGAGAGCTCTTTGAAGATCTCCCTGAGCGGCAGATGAATCGTCACCGGCACGACGGCGAGCTCCGGCGACCACAGCATCATCACCGGGCGGAGCGTTTTGCCGGTCGCTTCGTGAACCAAAGTGGCCAGGAACTCGGTATGGCCGGGCTCGGCGAAACCCCAATTGTACAGCACGTTCTTGGCCACCGGATTGGTGACGATGGCGGCAGCGGATCCTGCCATGACGTCGGCCGTGGCGCGGCGGATCGAGGCCACGGCCGCCGGCGCGCTGGATCGATCCGGGCGGCCGGGCGCGGCGGTGACCGGCACGTCGATGGCGACAACCGGAAGCGCCGCGCCAAACGCTGCTGCCGCGGTCCGCGGCGTCACGGTGGCGACCGGCACATCCAACCTGAGATGTTCGGCCCGAGACTTTAGAAAATCAGGATCGGCGACCAGATAGAACGGCGGAACGTCAAGCTCGGAACGCCGACGCCATACCGCGAGTGCGAGGTCGGGGCCGATCCCGGCCGGCTCGCCGAGCGTCAGTGCCAAAGGTTGCACGGTGTTACTTCTGTTCGACCGGCGTCTTGTATTCGATCATGGCCTCGCGCCGAATTTGCGCGAGATAGCGTTTGGCCTGCGCGCCGAACTTTTGCATGAATATTTCGTCGCGCACTTCTTTGCGCCCCGGTGTGTCCGTCTTGTTTTCCTTTTTGGAGCATAGCGCAAACACCTGCACGCCCTCGGCGGTCTGCTCCGGCGGCGTCAAGTGACCGACTTCGGTCTTGTCGAGGATGTCACGCAACGCCTGCGGCAGGTCGGCGGAGAACTTGGTGACCTGATCGCGCACCGCGACCTCGTGCAATGCGCGTGCGAACGGAATTCCCTCGGGGCAGCTGGCGAACCGCAGGCGTAGCGCATCGGCTTCCTTCTTGCGCGCCTCGAAAGCGGTATCGGCCGAACCGCGCGGCACGAGAAAGAGCACCGGACGCAGCACGTATTCGTAGCCGACCTCGTTCTTCTCTCCCGGCTTATGCAAATCGAGCTGGGCTTCGACGTCGCTGTCGGCGATTTCCAGGCTCGATTTGAAACGGCCCTTGACCAGCGCGTTCCAGGCCAGTTCGGCCTTCAGCCGGTGCTTGAGCGTATCGGCGCTGGCGCCGCCTTTGGCCAGCATTTGCGTCAGCTTCGCCGGGTCGCCGCCCATCCGGCTGGCGACATTGGCGAAGGCATTGTCGACTTCCGAGTCCGGCACGTTGATGCCGAATTTCTTGGCCTCACGGATCTCCAGGATCTCGTCGATGAGGCCATCCAGCACATCCTTGCGGGTCGGCGCCTTCTGGGTGCTCATCTGGACGAACTTGGCGCGATGGTCGATATCGAGCGCCGTGATCGGCTCGCCGTCGACCAGCGCCACGACCTCTTGCGCGCGGCCCACTGCGGGAACGGTCAGCAAGCTTGCCGCGGCCAATGCGGCGGCGGCGAAGGCCCGGCACAGCGCGCGGATCGTAGTCTGTGGCATCACCTTTTGTTCTCCTTCAACGGCCGGCCTCCCGCCGGCTCGCACATCCGCCTTTCCCAGACTGCCAACAATAAGACCTGGCAACAATAAGACCTGGCAACAATAAAGACCTGGCAACAATAAATCCCACCGACTCGCGGCAAAATTTAGAATGCAGCGCCTACCGGACTCAAGGTATCGGGGCCGAGCGTGCGCAAGCTCATTTGCACCATGAATGTGTTGTTCTTCACCGGGGCCGATATCGCCGTATAGGTGTAGCCGGTGAGCCAGTTCACCGAGAAAAGGAAGCAATCGTCGGTATAGCCGATACCGAGCCGCGATTGATCGATTTCTTTGGCGTAAAGATCGTAGCGCGCCGAGCCGAGCAGAATCCAGTTCTCCGTGAGCTTGAACGAAGCGCCGCCGAGGACGCCCTGACGCCGGAACAGGAAGCCGAGTTCCGGCTGTGGCGCGTAATTGCCGTATAGCAGCTGCAGCGTCCAACGGTCGAAATTGGCGCGGCTTTCCGCCTCGAAGCGCTCGACCGCGAAGGTTTGTTGGTCGAAGCGCCCGCGCGCGGTGAACGAGTAGACCGAGTTCGGCTGATAGGTGACGCGTGCGACATAGTCCGAGGCGGTCTTGTCGAGACCGCTGTTCAGTCCGGTATTGGTGATATCGTTGACGCCGGCGGAGAACGAATTCGTGCCGAACAGCTGATATGACTCGCCGAACATCACGTTGACCGAGCCGGCCCGGTTGATCTGGGCGGTGTATTGGAAGCCCAAATTGGCCCGGCCGCCGCCCTCGGCGCGGTCCCAGCCGGAGAACTTGTCGACCTTGAACAGATTGCTGTCATCGAACACCAGGCTCTGGGCGTCTTCGTTGGGGAATTTGCCGATCTGCGTCTCGTTTGGCCGCACGATCAGCTGCGCGATCGGCTCGATGGTCTGCGTACCCCACGGCTCGACGTCGACCAGCGGATAGCGATATTCGACGCCGGCGGTCGGCATGACGCGGGCGAGGTCACTTTGGCCGGTGGCGATATAGTTGGCGACGCCGGGCTGATTGTCGATGTTGAGCGCGGCGAAATCACCGCGCAAGTGGAAGAACGGGGTGATCTCCTGGCCGTTATAGGTGACCAGCGTGCGGCGCCAGTCGGTCTCGGCGGAGAAGCGGTTGTAATCGCCCGGGATGCCGCGCAACAGGCAGTTGGAGCGGATCAGGACCGCGGTATCGGCGGTGTTGCTCACGCAGGCGCCGGTATTGACGGCGGTCTGGCTGATGGCGTCGAAGCTTGCTTGCTGCCGGTTCAGGCTGGTGAGGTTGATCCTGTAGCTGAACTCGCCGCCCGCCACTTGCTGCGCCAGCACGTTGGAATAATCGAGCACCGGATGGATGACCGGAAGCTGGCTTTGCACGTCAAGCTGCGAAAAACCGTAGTAGTAGATCGAACGGATATCGAAATAGCTGCGGTCGCCGGTGCCGGTCAGGTAAACCTGGGAGACGCCTTCGGCGGCGATGCCGGTGAGGAATGGATCGAACGACTGCGTGAATTGGCTGCGCCGGTAGTCGTTCAAGAACTGGGAATCGGTGACCAGGATGCCGGTCCAGCCCCAGACCCAGCTGTTGCCGAGCGCGAATTGACCGGCGGTCTGAACGGCGCCGCGGAATGAAGCGGCGGTCGGGCTGTTGACGCCGTCGCGGGCGGCGAAATAGCCGGGGTCCTGCTGAAAAATACCGGCCGCTTTGATCGAATAGGCGCCGTCCATCAGGCGATGGCGCCATTCGCCCTGGAACAATTCGCCCTGCCGCGTCGTCGCCATGGTGCTGACGGTGATGTCGGCGTTCGGCGCCAGCGCCCAGTAATAGGGAATCTCGACGCCGAAGCCGTATTGCGTCGTGTCCGACACCGTCGGAAACAGAAAGCCGCTCTTGCGCTTGACGGTCGGATCGGGCGCCGACATGAACGGCACCCAAGCCAGCGGCACGCCGAAAAATTCGACGCGGGCATCTTCGAAGTAGAGCATCTTCTCGGTTTGATCGTGAATGATCCGCGCCGCCTGGACCTGCCACAGCGGCGGCTTCTTCGGATCGTTCTTGCAGGCCTCGCAGGCTGTATAGACGCCGTTTTGCAGCACCGTGTAGTTGCCCGCCGTGCGATCGGCGCGCTGCGCGGCAAACCGCGTGTCGTCGGTGGTCTCCAGGCGGAGCGAGTCGACGAAGCCGTCACGATAGTCGTCGGTGAGATCGATGAGCTGGCCGTAGGTGATCTTGCCGTCGGCCTCGGTCAGCCGGACGTTGCCTTGCGCGAGCAGGCGCTTGGTCTTCTGATTGTAGGTGACCTCGTCGGCCTCGATGGTCGCGCCGTTGTAATAGATTTGCACATTGCCGACCGCCGACACGGTGTTGTTGGTGTAGTCGTATTTGATCTCGGTGGCCTGCACCAGCATCGGCCCATTGGCCGGGGCCGGCG
>Ga0210398_10001781_pt1 | contig 21685 bp, 23 predicted proteins | sample IncBWC4OmetaG_FD_161047 | JGI IMG/M metagenome (GOLD analysis project Ga0210398, IMG submission 161047) | Forest soil microbial communities from Barre Woods Harvard Forest LTER site, Petersham, Massachusetts, United States - Inc-BW-C-4-O | ecosystem: Environmental > Terrestrial > Soil >...
CTGGAGGGGGCCTTAAGCTTTTTTTTTGAGATTTGGTGGACGAGAGGGGATTCGAACCCCCGGCCTCCTCGTTGCGAACGGGGAATCACTAAAGCTAAGACGCGTCGCCACAATCAGTCAGCTTTTTGAAAAGGCCGTGAATCGCCCAACTCGCCCAACCAAATCGTAGAGCTTCTTCACTTGCCGTCAGCTCATCTCCAATACCTCCACCTTCTTGGGAAGGGAGACCCAGCATTTCCATTGGGTTCGAATCCGACGGGACTTGCACTGAAGGACTGAAATTGCGCCCCCGCCAAAATCATCGCCGTAACAATGTCACAGCAGCGAAGCTAGTCGGCCGGAGTTTTGGCGAACGACACGGCTCATGGTTCATACGCATCACGAGGAGTTTGCAACCGGGTCGGACCGTGCGACGATTGACAGTTGGCTTTCGGCCAGCACAAAATGGGGACTATGGGAGTGGACAAGCAACGCAGCAACGAAATAGTTTTCAACTTGAAGGGATATTACCGGAAAGACGGAGTGGCAACGGGCTGCGTGAGCTATTGTCCGTCGCTGAACATCTTCTCACATGGAAAAGACTCAAATGACGCCCGCGATCACCTTTGGAAGGCTGTCAGACTTTATATTGAGACTAGCTTGAAGAACAACACGCTGAACAACACGGTCGAGAAACTGATGAAAGCGTCGGAATTTGAACCCGGAGAAGTAGAGCAGGAGTTTGTTGTCTGGGTTAAAGAGAAGGAGTTCGACACGGCCTTCGACATGGCGATCCCTTTCTCGCTGCATCGACCCGCTAGGGCCATGTGACCCACGCGAATCATTGTCATGTATGAATCCGTCAAACCTATTGTTCTGAAGCAGGTACTCGAAAAGTTTGGCTATCGCCTCGAGGCCGCCGATGATATCTCCTGGTTAATGAAGTGGGAGTGCGGTGGCCACCTCGTGAATATTCCTCAGACAATGGCGATGGTCCCTTCGGACGTACTGGAAGCAATGTTAGATTCCTCGTCGGACATCAGTGCGGAGACTTTCAACAGCATGGCCGGTGAAGTACAAAAGAGCACCTCTGCCCAACAGTCTCGCCCTGGCGCAAATCCCTAACTACGCTTCTGCTGCTTTGATGGCTGGCTTTGATTTTCTAAGGTAGACTTATCCTCCCCGTTTCCGCTGGAGGGCTCATGTATGAGCAGCGGAAATACGCGCTCGTGTTTGCAGCGACGATCCTGGCTTCGCAGCTTGCCACTAGCGAAGAGTAGTTGCGCAAAAATACGACGTATTCTCTCGGTCCTCTTCAATCATGCTTGTCGTCATGAACTCTTCGGCCGCAACCCGATCCGTTTAGTTCGCCAGGGGGGCGAAACGGCGTTCAACACGAAATGTACTGACACCCGCGGAGATAAAGCGTGTCCTTTTGCACTTTCGATGGTTTCGACAGAACTCGCCTAACTCTTTCGGAGTGAATGGCGAGGACGACGGGACTCGAACCCGTGGCCTCTGCCGTGACAGCTGTTGGACATTGCGCAGGAACTGGTGCATCCTGACTCTCGTTGCGCTGCCGCCAGGCATCCCGCGGGGATGTCCATGAATCGCTTCGACAAGCCGATTATTCGTGTTATGAAGTGCGAAAGAGGGACAGGTCCCACGTTTGGTTTGGCCTGTTTTCTTTTGTCGCTGTTCTCCATCCTACCGGCGCGTGCACTCAACCCAGACAAACACATATCCCAATATGCTCATTCTGTTTGGAAGACAAAGGACGGAGTCTTTGCTGGCGAGTTAAGACGGGTTGCACAAACCACGGATGGATATTTATGGATTGGAACGACCGCTGGCCTGTGGCGTTTTGACGGTATTCGTTTTGTCGCGTGGGTCCCACCTGACGGCCAGCAATTGCTTTCTTCACGTATCAATTCTTTACTGGCAACTCCGGATGGAAGTCTTTGGATTGGAACGGCGCTCGGATTGAGCCGATGGAAGGATGGCTATTTAACGAACTTTGCGAATGACAAGGGGGTAGTGCCAGCCATTGTTCAAGCCAAGGATGGAACAATCTGGATTCTCAAGGCAGCTGGAGGTGACTTGGGACCCCTTTGCGAAGTAGCCACCGGCGGGATGCGTTGTTATGGCAAGGAGAATGGAATTCCTGCCGGTGTTTACTATTCGCTGGCCCAAGACACGAAAGGAAACTTCTGGCTTGGTGGAGATACGGCCCTGGTGCGCTGGGCACCCGCGTCGCAAACTGTATATCGCCCGCGCGTGCTGAAATCAAACTCCGGACAAGGGGGCATATCGGGTCTTGCTGCTGACCCCGAAGGATCTTTGTGGGTCGGGATTCCAGTTCCGGGTCCTGGGCTTGAACTGGCGCATATGACGGCAGGCGTTCTGAGCTACTTCTCTAGCCCACAATTGCACACCAAGATTCTCGCCGGATCGTACATCGAATCATTGCACCTAGACCGCCAAAGAGCCCTTTGGGTCGGCACATCGAACCATGGACTCTATCGCATTTATAAGGACCAAATCGAACATTTCGGGACTGCGGAAGGTCTCTCAGGCGACTTCATTTACGATTTCTTTGAAGATCGTGAAGGCAATTTATGGGTGGTCACCACAAAAGGCCTTGATTGCTTCCGGGAGTTGAGTGTAACTAGCTTTTCCGCATCCGAAGGCCTTTCTTCTGAGGAGGTCGATGCGGTCCTAGCGTCGAAAAACGGCGGGATATGGATCGGAGGAAATGGCTCACTTGAGTTGTTTGATCGTGGACACGTTCGATCCATTCTTGCGGGAAAGGGTTTGCCTGGAAATCAGGTCACATCACTGTTCGAGGACCACGCCGGACGGCTTTGGGTTGGAATCGACGATGGCCTAACGGTGTATGCGGAAGGAAGATTTCGCTGGATCAATAGAAGAAACGGAACACGGACAGGCATGATTGTCGGGATTACCGAAGATGTAACGCACGGTATCTGGGTGGAAAGCAGAGGTCCGAGTCGCCCGCTCATTCACATTCGGGATTTTCGAATTGATGAGGAGCTTGTGGCTCCGCAGGTGCCCCCTGCGCGCAGAGTTGCAGCCGATCAGGCCGGGGGTCTCTGGTTAGGCCTACTGAGTGGCGACTTGGCAAGAGTTCAGGATGGCCGGACTGAGACATTCCGCTTTCAACATGCGCAAGATTCCAGAGTCGAGCAGGTCACCGTAATGCCCGACGGATCAGTCCTAGGTGCCACGGCCTTTGGGCTTCTAGGATGGCGAACCGGAAAGCAGTTGATGCTTACTAAGAGAAGCGGCCTTCCGTGCGACAGCGTGTATTCGTTCCTAGCAGACCAGGCGGGCGATTTGTGGCTCTATATGCAGTGCGGGATAGTCGAAATCACAAGAGCCGAAGTCGAGCAGTGGTGGGGAGACTCCAACGTTGTTGTGCACCCAAAGGTCCTCGACGTTCTGGACGGGGCGTTAACCGAATTGCCCGCTTTTCAAGGTTCGACCATCACTTCCGATGGACGGTTATGGTTTGCGAGTGGATTATATTTGCAAACGATTGATCCCACGCATCTCGCTACAAACACTTTGCCTCCACCTGTACAGGTGGAGGCAATCGTGGCTGATCGAACGACCTATCCGATGCGGAACGGTTTCGTCCTGCCTGCTCGCACGCGCGATCTCGAAGTCGATTTTACGGCATTAAGCTTCGTCAGTCCGCAGAAGGTGGGCTTCCGGTACAAACTCGAGAATCGCGACAGCGACTGGCGGGATCCGGGCACACGGCGCCAGACCTTCTACAGTGATCTCAGACCTGGAAGCTACAGGTTTCGAGTTATCGCAAGTAACAACGATGGTATTTGGAACAATGAAGGTGCCGAACTGAATTTCACCGTGGCGCCAGCGTGGTTCCAGACCGGCTGGTTTAGAGCATTGTGCATAGCCATCTTCGCCCTGCTGGCATGGACGATCTATCAACTCCGTGTTCGGCAGTTGCGGCGACAGTTCGCGATCAGACTCGATGCGAGCATCAACGAGCGCACTCGTATCGCGCGGGAGCTTCACGACACGCTGCTGCAAAGCTTCCATGGACGAATGTTCGAAATTCAAGCTGCTCGTAACTTGTTGGCCAAGAATCCGGCAAAGGCAATGGATGCTCTGGACAGCGCCATACTTGGAGCGGACCAGTCCATTGCGGAGGGCCGAAATGCTATTCAAGATCTGCGCTCCCAGCCGGTTGCTCTCTGCGACCTCGCTGAATCGTTGAAGTCGACGAGCCAGCAATTGGGAGCGTCTTACTACACGAGCCAGAGTGCCCCGACTTTTCGCATGATTGTCGAAGGCGAGCCGCAGAACCTGTCGCCCGTCCTCCAGGATGAGGTCCACCGGATTGGTTGTGAGGTGCTACGAAATGCCTTCCGGCACGCACGGGCGAGTCAAATTGAAACCGAGATTCGATATGATGTTCACGAGTTTCGCCTGCGGATCCGCGACGACGGGATGGGCGTCGACCCCAAAGTTTTGGCAGAAGGCGGCGTCACTGGACACTGGGGCTTGCCGGGTATACGGGAACGCGCAAAGCAAATCGGAGCGCAACTGAGTCTTTGGAGCGAGGCTGGCGTGGGCACGGAAGTTCAATTAACGATTCCCGCCCCCATTGCCTACGAAACGTCGCGTGATCGCGCCTGGTTCAAATTCTTCCGCAAGGCCACGAAGCCATGAGCACCGATCCTCGCTTAATTCGGATACTTACTGTGGACGATCATCCGATTGTCCGCAAAGGAATCGCAGCGCTGGTTGGCAATGAGCCCGATATGGAGGTCGTTGCGGAAGCGTCTACTGGGGCAGAAGCTGTCGAGATGTTCAGACGGCTCCGTCCGGACGTGACGATTATGGATCTACAGTTGCCCGTTATGAGCGGCATCGAGGCCATCGGCAAGATCCAAAGCGAATTCCCAGGTGCCCGGATAGTTGTGCTGACGACGTACAGCGGAGATGCTCAGGCGGCGCGAGCCATTAGCCTCGGGGCGCGCGGTTACATCCTGAAAGCACAAGTAAATCAAGAACTACTTGAAACCATTCGTGCTGTTCACGCCGGCAAACTTCGAATCCCTCAGGAAATTGCGGTGCAAATCGTCGAGCACGCCGCGGATGACGCCTTGACGCGGCGCGAAATTGATGTGCTGCGGTTGATTGCCGCCGGGAATGGCAACAAACAGATTGCCGATCAACTCTCGGTCGGGGAAGGTACTGTCAAGAGTCACGTCAACAACATCCTTTCCAAGCTTGGCGCTAATGACCGTACACACGCAGTTACAATTGGGCTAGCGCGGGGAATTATCGACCTGCCATCTCCCAAAAGTTAGATATCCCGCTACCACTTACTGCAGTTTCGTTCTAGCCCCATAACGTTACCCTACAAAGCATGCCAAGCCGCAAAGAGCGGTCTTGCAGCTTTTGATTTGGGAGCATTGTTATTGCAGCGCTTATTCTCGACGTTTGCTAACGGCTGGCCCGGTATTGGGCTTCTCCTTCAGCGGTTCCTGACCTCCATGGCCCTAATTCACTGGGGGATCCACTATTGGAGGCAGGCGCAGCGGTTTGCACTAGTTGCCCCGCACATGGTCGGAGCCGCAGCCGGGATCCTTCTCCTCGTGGGCCTGTGGACCCCAGTCGTCGGAACACTGATCGCCGTCGTTGAAATATTGATCGCTTTGTCGAGTGCCGGCGATCCATGGACTTCTGTGCCGCTAGCGACCCTCGGCGCCACCCTTGCGATGATCGGGCCCGGCGCCTGGTCTATCGATGCCCGTCTCTTCGGCCGGAAGCAGATGCAAATTCCCGAACGCTGAGAAGATATTCCTACTCCCGAATAGGAGTAGCCTGGACTCTCCCGAAATATTGAGTTCAACACCTAACCATTTGCAGTTGTGCACGCGATCGAACCTATCCACAATCCGCAAGAAAGCCAATGGACTCTCAAGCCCGTCCTTAACGACGCCGAGTCCCATTAGCCCACGGAAGAAAACGCGATCCATCGCGTGAGCTTCACCAGAACGAACTATGAAGGAGAAAACAGCCATGCATGAAAAGACGCACGTATTCGGGGCTCGTCGAAACCGTCGCAACTTCTTAAAGAACAGCGTTGCCTTAGCGGGAACCGCAAGTCTGGGAACCGCCTTGCTTGCGAGCGAGACGTCGCTATTTGCGCAAAGCCCGGGTGGAGGTGCCAATAGCCAACCGACCGCAGGCGATATCGCTATCCTGCGGTTTCTGGGCGCCGGCGAAGCCCTCGAAGCTGACTTTTACACCCAATATAACGAACTCGGCGGACACCGGGACGACGAAGTTTCGGGAGGAACCGGCAATCGAATCTATACTCGTGCACTGAGAAGAATCGATCCCAATTTCTCCCAATACATTCATGACATCACCGACGACGAGATGAGCCATCAGAACTTCCTGAATGCATATCTCGTTTCGAATGGCGCCGACCCCGTGGACATGGAACCGTTCCGTACGTTACAGGGCAGCACCGCGACAGGGTCCAGCGGAAAGTTGCGGCTTACGAACCTGATGCAGCTGACGATCAACACTAACTGGTGGACTCGTTACCGCAGCAGTGCGAATAATCCTGACGTAAATCCCACTACCTTCGAGCAGGCGGTTCCGGATCTGAACAACGGAACGTTCCCCGCCATTCCAAGGAAAGACGACGACCTGTACCCACACGAACACATTCAGGCAATTGCCAACACAGCGGCCTTCCATATCCCTACTGTGGAACAAGGCGGCGGCAGTTTGCGCCTAGCGCTGGCACAAAGAGCTACCAGCGTTGAAGTGCTACGACTCCTCATCAGCATGGGACCAATTGAACTCATGCATTTTCAAACCTTGTCAGAAACGGCTGGCAATGCGCCGCCGCTCACCGATCCAACCAATGGGCTGACATTTCCCGACCTCAACAGTGGCGTGGACCCGAACACCGGGGCCAAAGGCGACGCAGTCAGGGAGATGTTCCAGGCGAACCTGATAATGCCTGAACCTTGCCCCTTCATCAGCACGAGCCTGCCGGCATGTTCGGTAGTCCGTCCAACGAACACGACCGGAGTTGCTATGGGAGCGGTCAAGTTCCTAACGGGCATGGGACTCTTCACTGGCCAGTCGGATGCGTTCTTCACATTTCTGACTAATCTGGCCGAGGCGGCGGATGCCGCACAGCGCGAAGTCTAGCGACTTTTTCATTACGCTGTGGGAGTTTCGGCAAACACCAGCCTCAACTCCCACGGTCCTCAATCGTGCAAGGGCGTGACCTGTGTCATGCAGCGGGCCCATCTGTTTAACAAATGAGCTAGATAGCGGCGGATGCAATCGGAAACGAGCACCGAAAGAAGAGGAATCCACTATGAATCCCGAAAGAATACCGTACACCGCCAAACTCCTTGCGACGCATGAAGACGTCTCCAGCCGCGCCCGGCGCAACATTCTTGCCGCGTCCGTGGTTGGCGCTACCTTCTTACTTCTCCTGCTGGCCGCCGCCAGCTATGCCCAGACCGTTCGGACCGTCGAAGCGCAAGCGTTTGTCACCAGCCCGCTTCCCGCGAAACAGACCGCAGCGGAAGACGATTCAATCCGACCATTCCACATCAATATTCCGGAAGAGCAAATCGTCAAACTCCGCAAACGTATCGCGGCGACGCGATGGCCCGATAAGGAAACGGTCAGCGACGAATCCCAGGGCATCCGGCTGGCGGAGGTGCAGGCGCTGTTGCAGTACTGGGGCAAGGGCTACGACTGGCGCAACATAGAAGCGAAGTTGCATGCGCTGCCGGAATTCGGGACCACAATCGACGGCGTGGATATCCAATTCATCCACGTGCGCTGGCGTGAACCGAACGCGCTACCGCTGATCCTCACCCACGGCTGGCCCGGATCGCCGCTGGAGTTCCTGAAGGTGATAGGACCGCTCACCGACCCCGTCGCCTACGGCGGGCACGCGCAAGACGCGTTCGATGTCGTGATCCCCGCGATCCCCGGCTATGGCTTCTCGGGCAAGCCGACCGATCTCGGCTGGAATCCCGACCGCGTGGCGCGGGCCTGGGACGTGCTCATGAAGCGTTTGGGCTACACCCGTTACGTGTCGCAGGGTGGCGATCACGGCTCCGTCATTTCCGACGCACTGGCACGCCAGGCGCCGCCTGGACTGCTCCCCATCCATCTCACTATGCCGGCCATGATTCCCGCCAACCTGGTGAAGGGCATCAACGGCGGCGATCCGGCGCCCAGCGGGCTGACCGTCCCGGAACGGCGAGCGTACAACGCCCTCAGTACCTTCTTCGGAAGAAACGCGGCCTACGGCGCGATGATGGTGACCCGTCCGCAGAACATCGGCTACGCGCTCACCGATTCGCCCAGCGCTCTGGCCGCTCTTAGGTACGAAAAGATCGCCGAGTGGAGCGACAGCGACGGCCACCCCGATCGCGTGATCGGTCGCGACGAAATACTCGATGACATCACCCTGTACTGGCTCACCGATACCGGCGCCTCTTCGTCTCGCTTCTACTGGGAAAACAACAACAACAACTTCAGCGCCGCAGCACAGAAGACCAATCAGATCAAAGTGCCGGTGGCCATCACGGTGTTCCCACACGAGATCTATCGCGCGCCAGAAAGCTGGTCACGGCAGGCCTATCCATCGCTGTACTACTTCCATGAAGCCGCCAAGGGCGGTCACTTTGCGGCGTGGGAGCAACCGGAACTCTTCAGTGAGGAGATCCGAGCTGCGTTCAGATCAGTGCGCTAAGAGGCAAGAGAAGAAAACCATGATCGAGAGCAAGAGAAATGGATTTGAAGAGGAGGAAATTGCAATGGCAAATCAAGAGAAGGCCAAGTGCGCGCACATCCCTTGTCTTTGTGACGTTGGCCCGGGGCAGGAATATTGCGGTGAGGCCTGTCGGGATGCTGGGAACGAAGAAGTCGAGATCGCATGCCAATGCGAACACGCAAGCTGCCCTCTGACGGTATAGTGCGGGGCATTAGCGTCTCTAAGTCAGGAGATGAAGTATCAAGCGACGTTCGTCATTGCCAAGGATGACGTTGTGAACAAAGCGGATTTAGGTCCGAACCCTGCAAGGATCGCGACCAACATGTCGAGATGGAAACCGAATTCGCTGAACGGAGGTTCTGATGTCCAAAGTATGGTTGGTAACGGGAAGCGCGAGTGGTTTGGGCCGCGAAATCGCAGAGGCAGTTCTTGCATCTGGTGATCGCCTGCTGGCAACGGCTCGCGATTCGCGGCAATTGAACGATCTTGTAGAGCGGTATGGCGAACAAGTGTGTACCGCCCCCCTCGATGTAGCCGATGAGGCAGCCGCGAAAGCCGCAGTCGCCAAGGCTATCGACATATTCGGGCGGTTAGATGTTTTGGTCAACAATGCCGGATACGGAGACACGGCCCCGTTTGAGCAGGTGAGTTCAGAGAGATTTCGCGCCTTGATTGAGACGAACTTCTTTGGGGTCGTTTCCATGACGCGAGCTGCCATTCCAACCATGCGTCAGCAAAAGAGTGGATGCATTTTGCAGATCTCATCGGTCGGCGGCCGGCTTGCAACCTCGGGAAGTGCCTCCTATCATGCCGCGAAATGGGCCGTAGGCGGCTTCACCGAAGCCGTTGCTCTGGAGGTTGCATCCTTCGGAGTAAGGGTATGCGCTCTGGAACCGGGTGGCATGCGGACCAACTGGGGCAATCGCGCGGTTGCGGATGTCCCGATTCTTTTGCCGGAGTATGAGCCGTCTGTCGGCGCGTTGGTTAGGACGCTTGCAACGTATTGGGGACATGAGACGAGTGACCCTGCAAAGGTCGCTCAGGTCATCCTGCATCTCGCCACCAAAGAGCAGCTTCCCTCTCACCTGCTGCTCGGCAGCGACGCTGTGCAGTATGCCCGGGCTGCCGAGGACAAGCGGGAGTCCGACGCCAAGGCGTGGCTTGACGTCAGCGTCTCAACTGACGCTGAGGGCGTACAGGAGCAGCCCGCGTTGACGCTCTGAGAGAAGTGCGGGCGGAATTCGTTGAGAGACTTCGCACAAAGAGGCGAGCCATGAAAAAGAACCGTCAGTTCACTTTAGCCGTATTCGTACTAGCAATCACCGTTGCCGGTGCACGAGCCCAGCACCCCGCGGGAGTTCCCGTGTATATCGTGGTTACGGTTGAAGCCCACAAAGGAAAGGAACCTCCGGTGATCAACCGCGAAGATGTGATGGTGCATGAGGGGCGCGATCGTGACCCAGTGGTCGACTGGGTCCCGGTTCAAGGCGAACATGCCGCCATGGAGCTAATGATCTTGTTGGACGATGGATCGAACACCACACTGGGTACACAGATCGACGATCTGCGCAACTTCGTCAATTCACAGCCGGACACGACGATAGTCGGTGTGGCGTATATGCGTGACGGTGTTGCGCGAGTCGTCCAGAATCTGACCAGCGACCATACCTTGGCGGCAAATGCGTTGCGTCTTCCAGCGGGAATAAGAGGGGTTAACAGCAGTCCATATCTTTCGTTGACCGACCTGGTGAAGCGTTGGCCTGCGGCGCCGGTCAGGCGGGCGGTCATCATGGCCACGGACGGAATTGACCGCTTGTACGGTACGGGGGATCTGCAGGACCCCTACTTGGATGAAGCGATCGAGAGTGCTTTGCGCGCTAACATCACAGTTTCGGCAATATACACACCCGGTGTAGGACATTTCGGGCACAGCTACTGGCAGACATATTGGGGTCAGATCTATCTGTCACAGCTAGCGGAAGAAACGGGAGGCGAGGCCTATTACATAGGGTTCACGGGGCCGCCGGTGTCGTTCACTCCGTTTCTGGACGATGTGGGAAAACGGCTGGCGCACCAGTACCTGCTCACGTTTCTGGCGAAGCCGCAGAAGAAGGCGGGATGGCAGCAAATCCGGCTGATGACAGAGGTGCCGAACGCGGATCTGGTAGCGCCGGGGAAGGTGTGGGTGGCGGCGGGCCAAGCAAGACTAAATTAACCCAATTGGAGGAAAATAAAATGTCTGAACAAATCAAACTTGGTCGCAGCTGCGTGCGCAAGTCGTCCCTGGCGATCGCCACCACTGTCACTATCATTGCTGCCGTTACATTGGCGGTGAGCGGCCTTGTTGAGGCACAATCCAGCAGGCAGAACGTACCTAGCTCGAATGGTTCCTTCGGGCCCATCAAGCAAGTCGATGCAGGTCTCCTCAACGTCGGCTACGTTGAAGCAGGTCCCACCGATGGTACTCCCGTGATTCTCCTACATGGCTGGCCTTACGATATTTACAGCTATGTCGACGTTGCTCCTTTGTTGGCATCGAAGGGTTACCACGTGTTCGTGCCGTACCTGCGCGGCTATGGCACTACGCGTTTTCTCTCTGATGATACGTTTCGGAACGGGCAGCCGTCCGTGGTCGCTGTCGACATTATCAATTTCATGGATGCCCTCAAGATCGACAAAGCGATCATCGCTGGCTTCGATTGGGGCGCGCGGACCGCTGACATCATGGCGGTGCTTTGGCCGGAACGCTGCAAGGGGATCGTTTCGGTCAGCGGTTATCTGATCGGCAGCCAGGAATCCGGCAAGGTGCCGTTGCCACCAAACGCTGAGCTCGAATGGTGGTACCAGTTTTATTTTGCGACAGAACGCGGCCGTGCAGGTTATGACAAATACCGGCACGATTTTGCGAAGCTCATCTGGCAGCTGGCTTCGCCGAAGTGGAACTTCAATGATGCCACGTTCGATCGCAGCGCAGCGTCGTTCGACAACCCGGATCACGTCGCCATCGTGATCCACAATTACCGCTGGCGGCAAGGTTTGGCGGAAGGCGAGACGAGATATGACGAACTGGACAAGCGACTTGCCCAAAGCCCGGCCATTTCCGTGCCCACGATCACGATGGAAGGTGACGCGAACGGAGCACCACACCCGGATTCCGCAGCCTATCGCTCGAAGTTTTCGGGCAAATATGAATACCGGCTTATCACCGGCGGCGTTGGTCACAATTTACCCCAAGAAGCTCCACGGGCCTTTGCCAAAGCTGTCATCGACGTGGACGCATTTTGATCGGGGTCAGGCTGCGCAGGCGAAGAGTTTCTGCAACAGAAGTATGTCCATATCAAGGAGTGAAACACCATGAGCAACGATTCCGCTCTACCTAGCCTGCGAACCGCATATCAGGATGGGAGTGTAGACATGACTCCACTACTGAATGAGGTGCTGGATGCGCATGGCGGACTCAGACAATGGAAACGATTCACAAAGATATCCGCTACGATCCGCAGTGGAGGTGATATATGGGAGATGAAGGGTGTACCGCAGGATTCCTCTCCCCGGCAAATGTCCGCATCGCTGGATAAGGAGTGGTCCTCGGTTTTTCCATACGGCGCTCCGGACAAGCTGACTGACTTTACGCCCAATCGTGTGGCTATCGTCACTGTTGACGGCACCTTGGTAGCAGAGCGATTTGATCCGGCGGAACATGCAGAGGGGAAGGATATGAACGCGCCCTGGGATGCATTGGATCGCGCTTACTTCAACGGCTACGCACTCTGGACCTATTTGAACGTGCCATTTCTCCTCTCTTGGCCAGGCTTTGATGTTGTCGAGATTCCATGCTGGCAAGAGGATGATGAGGAATGGCGAGGCTTGCGCGCGACGTTTCCCCCTAATATCGCAAGTCACAGTAAAGAGCAGGACTTCTACTTCGGGCCGGACGGACTCCTACGGCGTCATGATTACCACGTCAACGCATCGGGTGGCTTCGCAGCCACACAGTATGTTTCCAATTTCATAGAAGTTGAAGGGATAAAGCTGCCGACGACCAGACGCGCGTATATGCGTGCAGGCAACTTGACGCCGCTCACCGATAGGTTGATGGTGTCAATCGATTTGAGCGATCTCAGGCTCTGGTAGCTGGAACGCATGGGTGCCCTGCGCAGCAGCCTTCGCAATCAGGTGCAGGGCACCCCAAAAATGAGTCAGGCAGGGGCTTCTTTTGTACCTTGTGCTTCATGGACTCTGTCGCACTCTATGGGTGGAGTCCTCCATTACACGGGTGCGGAGAGAGAAGCCAAGGATAGAAACACCATGAATAACGATCATGCGCAACCTACAAGGAGAGATCTAATCGTCAAGGCTGGCTTTCTAACGTTTAGCGGCGCTGTCACAACTTGTCTGGACAATAATCGATCTTCGAGCATGGCTCGGCAAGTATTTGACCGTGCAAGAGCCAGTCTCGCTCAGGAGTTCTCCGCAATGAAACATTATTTGCGTTTTGAGGCTTGGATCCGTCGCGCTCTGAGCGTGGCTGTGATCACGGGAGTCGTCGTTGTTCTAACAGGATGGGGCACGTGTTCATTCACAAGGTGTTCTGTCGTCAAGACGGCGAACGCTGCTTCCCAGCCCTTCGTCAGCGACGAAGGCGCCATGCCTGACTTGGACGGCGCCATCGGCTGGCTCAACTCCGCTCCTTTGAATCGGAAGTCGCTACGCGGAAAGGTTGTACTGGTCAATTTTTGGACCTACACCTGTATCAACTCTCTTCGACCCCTGCCTTACGTGAAGAGCTGGGCGACAAAGTATAAGGATGCGGGCTTGGTCGTTATCGGCGCGCATACGCCGGAGTTTTCCTTCGAGCACGAACGGATGAACGTAGAAAATGCCGTACGCAACTTGAAGGTTACTTTTCCGGTGGCTATCGACAGCGATTATAGGATCTGGCGATCGTTTAATAACGAGGCTTGGCCCGCCCAGTATCTCGTCGACGGGAAAGGGCGAATTCGGCACCACCACTTTGGGGAAGGCGACTATGGCAACATCGAGCGCGTCATCCAGGAACTCCTGAAAGAAAGCGGGGCAACTGGGGTCGCTTCTGACACGACTAACGTAACTGCAGTTGGAATCGAGGCTCCTCCTGACTGGACGGATGGGCGATCTCCCGAGACGTATCTCGGATATCGCCAGGCCCAGAATTTCGCCTCGCCCGAAAAAGTGCACAAAGATTCAATTCAGATTTTCAGTGCGCCCGGGAAACTTTCTTTAAATCATTGGGGATTGAGCGGGTCGTGGAACGTCAATCCCGAGAGCGCCGTGCTCCAGGCAGTGCCGGGAAAAATCGTGTTTCGGTTCCACAGCCGCGACCTGCATCTGGTGCTAGCTCCTGCCAATGACGCCAAGCCAGTGCGCTTTGTCGTAAGACTGGATGGCACCGCTCCCGGTGAAAACTGCGGCATTGATGTTGCTCCGGACGGCTCCGGCGAAATTCGGGAGCCCCGGCTTTATCCGCTCATCCGGCAAAAAGGTCCCATCGTAGACCGAACCTTCGAAATCGAGTTCCTCGATCCTGGAGTTCACGCTCTTGACTTCACGTTTGGGTAGGCACTCCACGAGTGCGATCGGAAATTCGGTCGAACGTGAAAAGGCGGCGCGTAAGGGAGCTTGAGAATGCAACGACGATTCGCTGTTCTCCATTATCTGGCCACATATCAGACCATTGAAAATGCGACGATTTTATTGCCGCTCCCGCTGGACGGTTAATATGCTCGTGAAGCTATTTCGCTTATCGGAGGTACATCGATGGACCTGCTTACCAATTCGCGCAGACGCCTTAGTCGCAGAGATATCCTGAAATCGAGCGCGTTGGCCATGTTCCCACTTGCAGTACGGTCTGGGAATCCTTCGTTGCTTGATCAACAACCGATGACTGCGAACGGCGGCACCGATCCCTATCCAATTCCTTGGCTAGACAAGAATGGCAGCCACAATCAGCCGGCAGGCGCAAACCTCGAACCTTCGCATATCTATCATTTCAAAGGTCGAGTGGCCCGGTGCAGCACCTTCACCGGGCTGGGCACCGACAACCAAGGAAACCGTGTTGCTTTTGGCAGTCCTACGACCGACTACGGCGTGATGCAGGGGGAGTTTTGGGGCGCGCGAGCTCCGCAACAGGGCGTCTTCACACATATATGACTAACGTTGTTCCGGGGACCGGCGGTCCCCGCCAATCAGATACACGATTTTCACCCCCCCATTGCGCCGTCTGGACTCTATTGGGTCGTTCCCGTTCCGGAGCATGGTCTGACGATTAGTCTGGATGGAAACACCTTCACACTGGAAATGCAGAACGTCCCTGTTGTCGATCAGCCGCGCTGGCCGGCGCTAGATTCAATAGCCACTCCCGCACGAATGACGTTCAAAATGGTCTGGAAATCAACGGGCGAACTGGTGAGGTATGAGGACCCATCCAAACACTTCCGCTTCATTGGCACTCGGGCTTCGTGTCAACTCGAGGCACAAGTCGAGGTGCCGTCGGTCGGGTTTTCCTGGAAGTCCGATCCGCTGAACGCCTCAAAATCCGACTTCGCCGTCATCGGAGACGAAGTAAACGGCCGTTACTACGACACTTGATCATCCGACGCGTCTTACGCTACAAAATCTAGCGGAACTAAAAATCCACATGAACTCATGAACTACGGCGAATCGGACTCGGACTCGCGACCTCTTGTGGGACAGGCAGGCAGATATCCTCGTCGGTAACGAGGCACTCCCAAGCTAAAGTACGCCGCTGCAATCACTTGACTTTCCCGGCGCCACCGTTAGCTGGCAAAACGAGGACCAACCGGTTTTCAAAAATAATGTAAGTTTAAAATCTGGTGGACGAGAGGGGATTCGAACCCCCGGCCTCCTCGTTGCGAACAGTGGGGAAAATAAGCTAAGGCAAGGCGTCACAATCACTTAGCTATTTTCGCGGGGCCTTTAACTGGCAAGTCTGGCAAGCCGGTTTTCTGTTTACTCTTTTCAGTGCAGTTCGACGGTGAGAAGCCTGATAAAATCGCGCGCTGTGCCTGTGACGACGACAAAGTCATTTTCGAGAACCCTCTGAACTGGACAACCCGGAGTTTTATCGCAGGCTGGACCGAGTGCAATGGGCATCCAAGCCAGTCACCGGCATTTCCCTGGAGCACTGCACGCGGTCCTTGTTGCTTTCTTTTAAGGGCAGAGCTGCCCTCATTCTCACTGCTCCGAGTCTAGCCGATGAAAATCCACTGGCGTGGCTAGGAACGCGTGAACGTTGCCGTTGATCGTGCCCCAGCCTACGATCTCTCCAGCGTCGTTGATGGAAGTTGCTTCCAGGAGATACCAAGGCGAGTCGGTCAGGATAAGAGTATTCAGATCGGTCATCGCGCCGTTCTCCCACAAGAATGCACGACCAGAGCCAAGAGGGCCGGGAATCGAAAAGCCAACCACTTGGCGTTTGTTATTGATGGTGTGGCAGCACGGGGCAGCACTTAGGAAGTCTCCGGAAAGCGCACCAAGGTCCTGCATACCAGTTTCCTGCGTCCACAGGAAAGCATGAGGCGCCCCGTTTGAGGATTGCGCTCCACCGACCACTTCGCCCCGCTCATTGATGCCGCCGGGAAGGTTTATGGCTGCGCCCCTCACTAGACTTCCGAGGTCGTGCGGGGACCCATCCTGATCCCACAACACCGCGTGTGCCGCCTGCGGTCCGCCCACGAACGGGGGCAGAGCGGTGTTCGAGCACAGACCCGAAGAACCAATGGCCTGGCCTTCATCGTTGATTCCGAAGCCGAATGCAACTGTGTCGCCTTTGAGCGGTTGGAGCTGCCGAATCTCGCCGTTTCTATCCCAAATCACGGCCTCAAACTGAGTGACTTGAAATGGCGTTGCCGTTGTGCAGGTTGCATCGAAAGTGCCATTCTCCGAATAACCGATTATTTGGGCTCGGTTGTTGACCCATGCAGCTTGGCTGTTGTCGCCGCCCTGCAAGGTTGGGAGAGCGCGCAGCGCTCCTCTTTTCCAAGTGGCCGCTAAACACTGGCGGTGAGTGCCGAACCCGCAAAAGTCTTCGCCGTTCGGATCGGTGACCGCAGTTTCGGACAGTATCGCGACGTCTCCGTATGCGCCGGCGGAGGCGGCTTCGCTGTTGCAGTCAGGGCAGTCGGCTCCACCCAAGGTGCCCAGGCCGATGCGATGTCCCCCGAACCAAAGAAACGCGGTTTGGGAAGTCCCGTTGGTTTGAGTCGGGGTTGCTGCCCCGCCAGCGACGACACCCCAATTGTTAATGGCATATGCATAGCTATACCTACCGCCTAGCGTGCCGAGGTCGGTGACGGTATAGCGCGGAGGATTGAGTGCTTGGGCCAGCGCGGTCGACGCAACCGACAGCGCCAGGAGTGTCAGGCTGCCTAGTCCTGAAGTCGTCAAGAGGAATTTGGATTTCATATCGTCTCCTTTTTTCTTTCGCAAACCGCGGCGCGGTTAGCGAGGTTTGGTGTTCTGTACACGAGCCAGCAGCGAGTTCAGGCAAATCAGCACAGAACCATCGGCGGCATGCGAACGATGCAGTTCCTCGGAATTCATCCATGCCTCTAATGCCGGCTGTTCCAGGTTCGAGATCACTCCTACGTTCTCCAGAGCAATCATGTCTCGGTCAGCGTGACATCTCGGACACCATGCGCTTCTCGAATTCCGGCCCTGCAGGATCAGCAAAGAGCTGTTTCGATGGTGATTTTGGTTTGCTTTGCCATAGCCCACCTCGCTGAAGTGGCCCAGTGCTTGGAACGAGGGCAGCGTGGTGCAAACGCGCTTGAGAAGTCCTTTCAAACCGCATGAAAACTTCTGATAATTTCTCGCAGCGGGCTAAGTGTCACAAAATAAAGCACTTGGTGGCACGTCGAACTGGAGTCAGGGTCCGGTAGAAGTTCCGAAAGGTGTTAGAATGCGCCTCATCGTTTGACTCACATCGCAAGAAGCGGTGTCCATGCCTGCGAACGCAAACCACAAGGCTAAGGAACTCTACGAGTTCGGACCATTTCGCGTCGACGCTGAAAAGGAAACTCTCCTTCGTCTTGGCGAACCTGTCCCCTTGACACCGAAGACGTTTCAAATTCTGCTTGTGCTGGTACGCCGCAACAAAGAGCTTGTAACTAAAGACGAATTAATGAAAGCGGTTTGGCCGGACACGTTTGTCGAGGAAGCGAACCTCAGCCGCAACATCTTCATGCTGCGAAAAGTGCTGGGGGAAAGTCCCGAGGATCATCGGTATGTCCTTACCGTACCCGGGCGAGGGTACCGCTTCGCGGAGGATGTGCGCTTGGTGCCGGAAGCGGAAGTCAGCATTGTTGCCGCTAGCCATTCCAAGGTGCAGATACAGGTCAAGGAGACAAGACTTTGGGCGTTGTGGATCTCGACGGCTGTGATTGTCCTGTTCGCCATAGCTTTCGGAGCCTGGCGGATTTTCTTGCACCGCACATCGGTTCTCACCGAAAAAGACACCGTCGTGCTCGCCGATTTTGCTAATTCCACCGGCGACTCCGACTTCGACGAGACACTGCGCCAAGGGCTGGAAGTGGAACTTGGCCAGTCGCCCTTTCTGAGTCTCGTAACGGATCAACGCATACGGGGAACGTTGCACCTGATGGGCCGCCCAGAGAACACGCCGGTGACGGGCGACGTGGCGCGGGAAATCTGCGAGCGGACCTTCAGCGCCGCTGCGGTGCAAGGGTCGATCTCAAGGCTGGGAAGCCAATACGTAGTGGGGTTACGGGCGAGCGATTGTCGCTCTGGAGACATCCTCGACGACGAGCAGGTTCAGGTCGGTAAGAAGGAAGATGTAATGAATGCCGTCAGTCAAATGGCCGGTAAATTCCGAAGCAAGGCTGGCGAATCGCTCGCCACCATCAAAGAACACGAGACTCCGCTCATCGAGGCAACCACGCCCTCAAACGAGGCTTGGAAGCTCTATAGCGCCGCCTGGAATTTGGTCCTTTCGCAGGACACCACTGGCGCCGTGCCTCTCCTGCAACGCGCGATTGAAATCGATCCAAAATTCGCGATGGCATATGCGCTGCTGGGGCACATATACGGTGACGCTGCGCAACCGGCCTTAGCTGCAGAGAGCATTCGCAAGGCTTATGAGCTCCGAGAACACGCCACCGATCCGGAGCGTTTCTTTATCACGTTTTCTTACCAGACCCAGGTCACGGGGAACCTCGAAGAGGCGCAGCGAACGGGTGAGTCGTGGGTCCAGACCTATCCCCGTGTGTTACAGGCGCCGACCTTGCTATCGGCGGCCTACCAGAACCTCGGCAAGTATGAGCGATCCGCTGAGCTCGCCAAGCGAGCGGTTGACATCAATCCTGACTTCCCGTTCGGCCCCAGCAATCTTGCGTGGGCTTATCTATTCCTTGAACGCTATGGAGACGCTGAAAGCACCGTTCGGCAAGCGGCCGAACACAAACTAGGTGCTCCTGACCTCTTCATTCTGCCTTACGTGCTCGCCTTTTATAAGGGCGACCAGACGGAGATGGAACGCGCCGCAACCGCGGCTAAGGAGAGCACGGAAGCGGCGGACTGGATGACCAATATCGAGGGATCCGTCGCTGCATATTCCGGACATTTACGACAAGCCCGAACAAAGACGCTCCAAGCAATGAACATGGCCCGACAAGCTCATCAGGAGGAAAGGGCGGCCATTTTCAAAGCTGGCGCTGCGGTTCGGGAGGCCTTCCTCGGGAATGCGCGCGAGGCAAGGGAAAACGCGCAACGCGCGCTGGAACTCTCGAAAAGCCGGGATGTGGAGTATGGAGGCGCCTTTGCACTTGCTGTTTCCGGCGACGATGCGAGCTCACAAACCATTGCTAGAGATCTCGAAACGCGCTTTCCAGAGGACACTTTAGTCCAATTCACTTACCTGCCAGTGCTTCGCGCCCTCTCGGCACTAAACCACGGTCGGCCTTCCAACGCCATCGAACAGCTACAGGTCGCTGCTCCCTATGATCTGGCTATACCAGGCACTTGGTTCGGCTTCTTCGGCAATCTCTATCCGGTCTACGTGCGCGGCCAAGCCTATCTGAAAGAGAACCGCAATGCCGAAGCCGCTGCCGAGTTTCAGAAAATTCTCGATCACCCAGGTATCGTTTGCAGCGATCCAGTAGGGTTAGTGGCGCGCTTGCAATTAGGCCGGGCGTACGCGATGTCACGAGATAAGACTAAGGCAAGATCTTCTTACGAAGGTTTCCTCACGTTATTTAAGGACGCCGATGCGGACCTCCCCGTCCTGAGGCAGGCGCAAGCTGAGTATGCGAAACTGCGGTGAAGAATAACGCTAACCTTCTCTGCGCCGTTACTGACCTCATCCGTCACACATTTGGTCTGAATGACGAGCAAACTGCTATCCGATCCCCAGTGGAGTAGTGCACCTGCTCACGAGTTCGGGCGCGCCTACTTGGCACGGAGGCGGCCGGTTCCTCCTACCACAAGCCAACTATACTCACCCCTACTACTGGGCTCCTTTCATTGTCATGGGAAGCTGGAATTGAATTGCCGACACTCATGGACCGTTGTGAGCGGCCTGACACATGGGTGACAGTTTGTACCGGACACATAGGTGACACTTTTCTCCTTTAGGGGAGGGAGTGATGCCTTGGAAGGAGTGTTCGGTTATGGATGAACGTGTTCGTTTTGTGGGGCGCTTGCTGGACGGGGAGAAAATGGTCGAGCTCTGTCGCGAGTTCGCCATCTCGCGCAAAACCGGTTACAAAATCTTTGACCGCTACAAGGAATACGGTCTGGAAGCTCTGACCGACCGTTCCCGCAGGCCCTGGCGTTACGCCAACCAACTGCCTCAGCAGGTGGAGGCCGCCATTCTGAATCTCAAACGGGAAAAACCCTACTGGGGCGCGCGCAAAATCCGCGAACGCTTGCTGCGTCGCTTTTCCTGTGAGGTGAAGGTTCCGGCGCGCAGCACCATCCACGCCGTGCTCGATCGCCACGGCCTAGTCCAACGCAGCGGGCGCCGACGCCATCATGCTCAAGGCACGCCCTTGTCACTGGGGCAAAAGCCCAACGAGCTGTGGTGCACCGACTACAAAGGCGAGTTCCTGTTGGGCAACAAAAAATACTGCTACCCGCTGACCGTCACGGATCACGCCTCGCGCTATCTCCTCCTCTGTGAAGCCCTGGAATCTACCTGTGAAGCTCTTGCTTTTACGGCCTTTGCGCGCTTATTTAAAGAGCGCGGCCTGCCCACGAGCATCCGCTCGGACAACGGCGTGCCCTTCGCCTCGCCCAACTCTCTGTTCAACCTCTCCAAGCTCTCGGTCTGGTGGTTGCGCCTGGGTATCACCATCGAACGCATCCAGCCCGGTCATCCGCAGCAGAATGGCCGGCATGAACGCATGCACCTCACGCTCAAAACGCAAACCACGCGCCCCGCGGGCGGGAACAGCCTGCAGCAGCAGAGCAAATTCGATGATTTTCTCGAAGAGTTCAACAACGAGCGGCCCCATGAGGCCTTAGACATGAAGTGCCCCGCAGAAGTCTACACTCCCGCCATCCGCCGCTATCGCGGCCTGCCAGAACTAGCTTATCCGTTTCACGACCGCGTCATTCACGTCACCAACTGCGGACGCATCTGTTTGCACCGCAAAAAAATTAATCTCAGCACGGTCTTTGCAGGACAAGCCCTGGGAATCAAAGAAGTCGAAGAAGGTATTTGGCTGGTCAGCTTTATGGAGTACGATCTCGGCTACATCGATCTGGAGGAAAAAACTCTGCAGCCGCTCGACAACCCTTTTGGTCCAAAAGTGTAACCTATGTCTCCGGTACGATCTGTCACCTATGTCTCCGGGCCGGACCGTT
>Ga0210398_10001782_pt1 | contig 21675 bp, 21 predicted proteins | sample IncBWC4OmetaG_FD_161047 | JGI IMG/M metagenome (GOLD analysis project Ga0210398, IMG submission 161047) | Forest soil microbial communities from Barre Woods Harvard Forest LTER site, Petersham, Massachusetts, United States - Inc-BW-C-4-O | ecosystem: Environmental > Terrestrial > Soil >...
CGCGTCCTTACCCGCAAGGCCACCCACGCCAGTGAGTAAAGCGCCCCCAGGCGCCGGAGCACCAGCTATCACCGGAGCACCGAAGGGCAAACCCGCCGGACCGCCAACCGGCGCTGGGGCACCCGCGCCGGCCGGAACCGGAGCACCAACCGGCACTGGGGCGCCCGCGCCCGCCGGAGCACCGGCCGGCACCGGAGCAGCGGCGGCAGGACCAGCCGCACCGGAGAATGCCGCACCAGCAGGCGCAGGCGCAACGCACACCGGCGCGACCACCGGTCCGCCGGCGACCGCCGCCGGCGCAGTTTCGCCCGCAATTCCCTGGACGCACGAATAGCCACCTATTTTCAGCAGGCTAGCCGCAGCGTCCGGGCTCAACGCCATGGCGGCCCCGCACAACCCGACGCCGGCAACAACTTTGATACCGAGCCGATCAAAGATCGCCATCAAACGTCAGCTCCTTTATTCGCCCAAAAGGTGCAGCAAGACCGCATGGTCGTACCTGAGTCGTATTAGACAATGACGCAATTGTTCACGGAGTTGATCTTGAAGACGACCCGCGCCGCAGAACCGTTCTCGAATGGTGACGCGATGGTGACTTTTGGCTGGCGTTAGTCCCCCGACGAAGGGCGCAGCTCCGCGGAACCTCCAATACCGAACTCCGCCTCGACGTCCGGTTAAACTGTGCGTTCTCAGAGGAGTTGGCTCATGTGCGCTCGTAGCGGTCGCTTCATCATTCCGACAGCTGTGCTACGCAGGCTCGCCGAGGACCAATCGATCCCGGCAGAGTCGCGACAGGCGATAAACGATTGTGTCGCGGTCGAGGAAGCGTGGCGACGGCTGCGAAACGCCCAGACCGAGGCGGTGCAGGCGAGTCTGCTTGCCACCGGAATCACCACCTTGCAAGTTGCCGGTGTGCTGGCGTCTGTACCAGCGGTAACGGTCTACGACTGTAAAAACACTCGATCGCTGCCCGGCTCGCCCGTCGCGAATCCGGGCAGCAGCTCGGACATCACAGCGAACCGCGCCTTCGACACAACCCACGCCGTCGTCGATTTCTATCGGCAGTGCTTTGGGCGGAACTCGGTTGACGATGCCGGCATGACACTGATGTCGTCGATTCACTACGGGGTGCGCTACGACAACGCCTTCTGGAATGGCGCTCAGATGACGTACGGAGACGGGGATGGCCAAGTATTCACCGACTTCACAAAAGCGGATGACGTGATCGGCCACGAGTTAACGCACGGCGTTACCCAATTCACCGCGGGCCTCGACTACACCGGCGAGCCAGGTGCTCTCAACGAGAGCATCTCCGATGTATTCGGTGCGATGTTTCATCAATGGCGCAGGAAGCAGACCGCCGCGCAAGCGGACTGGCTTATCGGCGCAGCGGTGCTCGGCCCGGCCGCAATTGCGAAAGGCTACACGTGCCTGCGCAACATGGCTCAACCGCGCTCTCAACACTGCATGTCGCCGCAGCCGTCGCACTACAGCGACTACATTCCCGATGGGGATCCGCACGAGAACAGCGGCATCCCAAATCACGCCTTCTACCTCGCGGCGCTGACTATCGGTGGACGCTCCTGGGAAAAGGCCGGAAAAGTCTGGTATGCGGCGCTGACTAGTCCTAAAGCTCACGCGTCGACGGGGATGGCAGAGTTCGCCACGCTAACCCGCGCCGCCGCCAGATCTCTATTCCCCAGCGATACCAACGTATATCGTGGGGTGGACGACGCATGGACACGAGTCGGCATTCCAGAGGCCGACATCTCCGTCTGACCCGTTGTCAAGCCAGGACGATCGAGGCACAGCAATGCAGGATCGCTACATCATCGAGCGACGTGGCGGCTTCGCCGGCCTGAAGGCCAGTGGCGCCATCAATGGTGACGCACTGCATCCTGACGATCGCAAAACACTGGAACAGCTCCTCGACCGCGACGAACCATTCGCCAGGGATCCCGGAGCTGACCGCTACACCTACGTCGTGACGCGCGAAAACGCGTTGGGCAGCACTACCCGCGAGATTCCCGAAAGCGTGCTACCCAGTGCGGTCGCAAGTGTTGTCACGCCCGAGATCTGACCGGCTTCTCACTGCGCAAGCAGGTTGACGACTCCCGTGAAGAGGGCCGGCATTGCCGCCGCGGCCGGCACGATGTGCGCCCGTATCGGCGGAGAGCCGCTCACCTGAAGTAAGGCCGCGGTCAGCATTCGATAACGCCGCGTCATATGGCGCCATTGGCGGTCGTAGGTGTCCGGGCGTTCCGCGACAACAGCTTTCACCAACAGCTCGGCTGCACCGAAGGCCAGGCCGAGACCCTCGCCGGTGAGCGCATCGACGTAGCCCGCAGCGTCACCGACTAGCAGAATCCGGCCTGCAGCTCGGCTTGAAACCCGTTGGCGCAGCGGCCCGGCAGCCCGATCGGGCTCATGCGGCAGGCCCTCGATCCGATCCCGCAACGCGGGAAACTCCGCGAGGTGGGAATCGAATCCACCACGACGTGACTTCAGCACCGCTACGCCCACGCAGTCATCGGCAATCGGCGTCACGTACGCCTCAGCATCGGGCGCCCAATGCACCTCGACGTAGTCCGACCACGGCGCGGTTCGCACGTGCCGTCGGATGCCCCACCGACGCGCACCCGGGCTCGGTTGTTCCAGGCCCAACGACCGGCGGATCGGCGAGTGCAGCCCGTCGGCGGCGGCGAGGTAGCGTGCCCGCCAATCCCCAGCGTGGACAGACGTCGCGTCTTGGGTTATCTCACCCACTTCATCCTGGCAGATCCGCACGCCCGCGCGGGCGGCAGCGTCGAGAAGCGCGCCGTGTAGCACGGTTCGGCGTACGCCGCGTCCAGCGCCACGACTGAATGGCGCGTTGACGTGTCGGGTGCCGTCCCAGTAACTGATCCCCCGGAACGGCTTGCCGTGCGGGTTCACGCCGAGAGACTCCAAGTGCCGCAGCGTGTGTGGCATCAGCCCTTCACCGCAGGCCTTGTCGATGGCTCCGGCGCGCTTTTCGACGACGACGACTTCCAAGCCGGCCTTGGCGCCGTTGATCGCAGTGGCCAATCCGGCCGGGCCACCGCCGACGACCAGGAGATCGATCATCCCAGGCTCACAAGCGCAGCGTTTTCAGTGTGAATTCGCGTCCGCAGCAGGACCGCGTTGAGAACCGAGAACACCAGCGCGGTTATCCATGCGGTGTGCACCAACGGCAGCGCAAAGCCTTCGGCGATCACCGCGACGTAATTCGGGTGAGGCAGAAAGCGATACGGGCCGCCGGTGATCCGCGTCGCGCCCGGTATCACTATCACCCGGGCATTCCACTGGTGCTTCAGGGTGCTGATGCACCACCAGCGCAATGCCTGTGCGGCGACGACAATCGCGAGCATCGGCCAGCCCAGCACTGCAACGAACGGACGATGCAACACGATCGGCTCGGCCAAACATCCCACCAGCAGCCCGGTGTGCAGCGCCACCATCACCGGATAGTGTCCGGCGCCGAATTCGACGCCGCCGTGCGCCTGACTCCAGGCGCGGTTACGTTGGGTCACCACGAGTTCGGCCAGGCGCTCGACGGCGACCGCGCCGATCAACAGCAAATACCAGTTCATCGATATCAGCGCCAGCGCAGCATCACGAGTTCGGAGCAGAAGCCGGGGCCCATTGCCATCATCAGCCCAGGGCTTCCCGCGGCCGGGCGTTTGGCGATGGTGTCGCGCAACACGTGCAGCACCGACGCCGACGAGAGATTGCCGACCTCGCTGAGCGAACGCCACGTCAATTCGAGTGCGTCGTCGGGCAATCCGAGTGAGCCGACGATCGACTCGATGACTTTCGGGCCACCGGGATGGCTCACCCAGGTAGGAACATCGGCGATCTTCAAACCGTGTGCGGCAAGGAACCTGGTGGCGTCTTCGGGCAGATACTGCTCGACGACGGTCGCGACGTCCGGAGAAAGGATGAGGCCAAATCCGGTGGAGCCGACGTTCCAGCCCATCGTGTTTTGCGAGTCGGGGTAGAGATGGCTACGGGATCCCAGGACGTCCGGGCCCGCGGCACCGATCTTGTCAGCGCGCCGTTCGCCGACGGCGACCACCGCCGCGGCACCGTCGCCGAACAGAGCGGTGCCGACGAGGCTGGCTATCGAACCTCCGGCCGCCGCGGGGAAGGTCAACGAGCACAGCTCGACGGCGACCAAGACCGCGACGTCGTCGGGTGCACCTCGCAAGTAGTCGTTGAGCCGGGCCACACCCGCAGCCCCTGCGACGCAGCCCAGACCGAACAACGGCACGCGCCGCACATCTGGTCGCAGCCCCAACCGAGAAGCGATGCGAGCGTCGAGGGACGGAACGGCGATACCGGTGACCGTTGTCGAGAAGATGACATCGACGTCCTGCGGTTGCAATCCCGCTTCATCGAGCGCCGCCGTCAGCGCCGCACAACCAAGTTCCACCGCATTCTCGATGAAGATGTTGTTCGCGACGCCGAAGTCGGTCAGCGACCCGTACTCCTCGAGAGGCCTCACCAGGTAGCGGCTGTTGACCTTGGAGCTCGCGTGCAGCTTCCGCAGGATGTCTTCGCGTCCATGGAAAGCCGGCAACGCGGCGAGCGACTCGGTGATCTCGCTCTGCGCGTATCGATACTCCGGCAGTGCACCCTGCACACCGGCGATGACGCTGCCAGCGGTGTGAGCACCAAAATCTTTGCGGCTCAATGACTGTGTCACGTTACTAACCCTTCTCTGAGCGTGTTCCTTGCCGGCGTCGTCGCCGCATTTGGCATGTCGTGCTGTCCACGTGGCCCCTCGGCACACGGACGGCGCGTCTTTGCTGTCCCCGATCGAGATCGGGGAAGCGGTGCGGGCCCCCACCAGCAATGGCCACGGGTTGTGCGAACCCGGGGCCGCATACGCCCTCGCCACTAACACGAGCGCGGCTGCTACTTGGTTCGGTCTGAGGCCCATCAATCGGGCGGCAGTGGGTTGCAATGCCCGCCCGATGTCTCTTCCTCGCGGTCCCGGAACTTGCGGTGCCGGCCCGTCCGATGCCTCCGGCCATGGGGACCACCTGCTCTGCGTGAAACCTATTTCAACGGCCGATGACTTTTGTCAACAGTCGGTGACTTGGAAGCTACGCGCACCCCGACCGGTTGTCAACAGCGGATGACATATAAGGTTTCATGATGCCGGAGACCCGCCCCCGCGATGCCGCTCAGACGCGGGCCGACATCCTGGCCGCGGCGCGCCGCCGATTCGCGGCGGAGGGGTTCGAGCGCACCACGTTGCGTGCTATCGCCGCAGATGTCGGGGTGGATGCGGCGCTGGTGATCCGCTACTTCGGCAGCAAGCAAGACTTGTTCGCGACCGCCACCGAATTCAGGATCGATCTGCCCGACCTGTCGGGTGCGGACCCAGACGACATCGCGGACATGCTGCTGCCGCGGTATTTCGCGGTATGGGAGGACGACGAGGCCTTCCTGGCGCTGTTGCGCGCGGCGATGACCAGCCGGGTTGCCGCCGATACCTTGAACGAGACGCTGGCCACCCATGTCGCGCCCACACTGATGGGCGCCACCCCGGACAACCACATGAAGCGCATCGCAGTGACGGACGCGTTCGTGATCGGCCTTGCCGCAACCAGATCCGTGCTCGCCAACCCGCCGGTGGCCGACCTCACCCGCGAGGAACTCAGCCGCTGGGCCGCTCCGGTCTTTCGTCAGCTGCTGGTTGGGCCGGCGCCGACGTGACAACGGTGCGACCTCGCAACGCCAGTCGAACTCGCGCCGACATCTTGGCGGCGGCACGTCGCCGTTTCGGGGCTGAAGGATATGAACGCACGACCTTGCGCGCCGTCGCGGCGGACGTCGGTGTGGATGCAGCGCTGGTGATCCGCTACTTCGGCAGCAAGCAGAACTTGTTCGCAGCAGCAGCCGATTTCGCGATCGAGCTGCCAGATCTGTCGGGCGTTGACCCCGACGAGGTCGCGAATATTTTGTTAGACCGATTCTTCGCGGTATGGGAGGAAGACGAGACGTTCGTGGCGCTGTTGCGGGCGGCCATGACGAGCCAGCTCGCGGCCGAGACATTGCGGCAGGTGTTCGCACGACAGATCGCGCCCAAGCTGATCAGCGCCACTCCGGACCATCCCGTGCAGCGGGCAGGGCTAACCGGCGCCTTCGTCATCGGGCTTGCGATGACCCGCTATGTGCTGGTGAATCCGCCGGTGGCCAACCTGAGCCGCGAGGAACTCTGTCGCTGGGCTGCGCCGGTGATTCGGCAGCTGCTCACCGGACCGGCAGCGCCGTAGCTCACGACTAGCGAACGTAGACTTCGCCGCCGGTGGGGTATCCGCCGCCATGGGTGGTGATGTGGACGTGGTCGTAGTGGCCGTAGCCCGATCCTGATGGCCCACTCGGGGTGTAATAAGTGCCCCGCCAGATGCAATCTTGCAACGCGAATCTGCCCGCATTCTTCAGCGCGAACGCGACGATCTGGTTGCCGAGCGCGATTCCCGCGGCGCTACTGGGATTAGGGATCATCACGTCGATCGCCAAACCCCGCGGATGCCATGGCAGTGCGTCCGGCCGAACTCCGCCCATGTTCGTGATCTCGGGGAACACCGCACTGATAGTGCGAGCGGCCAAAATCGTCTTGACCTGCAGGCCGCGCTCCGGAGCGCGGCCTACGGGCAACAGCTGCGGGACATATTTTGGCACCACCCGCCATCGCGATGCTCTCGACGCCGGCTGCATGTCACCGGGGCCGGCGCTCACGCTGGACGGAGCCCACGACGACGACGCCGGTGCGCCCGCCAAGACCTGTAGGCAGCACGGCGCAGCCGCCCCAGCAACCGAATCGGCGTCACTGCGGGGGGTGGATTGATATGCACTGCCACCGAGGGCAAAGAAAGCGGCGGCCGGAGCCGCCACCACAGCCACTGCGACCGGCGCTTTTCGCCGGCTGCTGGCTAATCGGTGACGACCCACGGCACGCAGCTTACGGGCAAATCAAGAAATAGTCACGAACGGATAACGACCCGTCACATCGGCCAGCTGCTCGACGCGGGCGCAAAACGGAGAGCGCCGGCCGGGGGCAGGGGCCGTCGTTTGTCGATCGATATGGCGTCGAGTATCAGCGCGACGTAGCGGCGCCAGCCGTCGCTGTTCGAATCCATCGTCCACAGCACGCTATGCAGCATCGCGATCAGCCGCGGCAGATCGTCGTCGACCAGGTCGGCACGGACGACACCGGCCTGCTGGCCTCGCTGGGCAAGCTCGCTCAGCGCCTCATACAGCGAGGTCGAGATGTCGGGGGTCAGCGACCCGGCCATGCGCGCCGCGGTCAGCAGGTTGTGTTCGCGAGCGCCCAGCGATATCGCCGCGTCGATCAGTTGGGCGAGGCCGCGCAACGGGTCATCGGCATGCCGGACGGCCTCGATCGTCGGCGTGAGGTCCTCGGCGATGCATTGATCCAGCGCAGCCCTGATCAGCTCGGCTTTGGTCGGAAACCTGCGATAGAGCGTCCGCTCGCCGACTCCTGCGCGACGGGCGATCACCTCGATGGGTGCCTCCGGCCCCAGCTCGTCGTAGACGTCCCGTGCCGCCCGCAGGATCCGCTGGGCGTTGCGCGCGGCGTCCGCCCGCAACGGTCGGTCGGAAACCGCGGTCATAGCGACAGCGTAACTGACAGTTGACTGCCAACCAGCTGGGTCATACGCTCCGATAATTGGCAGACAACTGACACTTATAAGGAAACGTTTGTGACGGCAACAACTTCCGAATCCCGCCCCGAGACCGAGCTTCCGGTCATACCGGCCCAACGCGCCGCGCACTGTCCCCTGCATCCTCCGCCTGAATTCGTCAACTGGCGGGAAGGGCCTGGGCTGCGACGGGCGTTGTGGGGAGGGCGACCGGTCTGGAGTGTGAGCCGCTACCACGACATCAGGGCCGCGTTGGTAGATCCGCGGCTGTCCGCGGACACCATCTCGGCCTCGATGAGGCCGTCCAGCGACGAAGGCATCCCGGTAATCTTCGCGCGGATCGACGATCCCGAGCATCATCGGTTGCGACGGATGATGACCGGCCAATTCACCTTCCGGCGTACCGAAGCGATGCGGCCACAGATTCAGGAATTGGTTGACCATTTCCTCGGCACGATGATCGATAACGGGCCGCCTGCCGACATCGTGCGCGACTTCGCCTTACCGGTGCCGTCGTTGGTGATCGCGCTGCTGCTCGGTGTGCCGCCCGAGGACCTCGAGCTCTTTCAGCACCACACAACCGTTGGACTGGACACCAAGTCGACCGACGAGCAAAAGGCGCATGGCTTCGCTGCGATGTATGGCTACATCGAGGAACTGGTCAAGCGCAAGGAGCACGAACCCGGCGACGACTTGATCAGCCGCCTCGTCACAGACTACGTCGCGACCGGCCAACTCAGCCGTGAGACCGCCGCCATGAACGCGGTGATCATGATGCAAGCCGGCCACGAAACCACAGCCAACATGATTGCGTTGGGAACTGTTGCGCTGCTGGAGAATCCCGATACTTTCGAACTGCTGGGCCGAACTGACGACCAAGCCGTGGTCGCCAACGCCGTCGAAGAGCTCATGCGCTATCTCAGCATCGTGCACGCACAAGTGGACCGGGTGGCGATCGAAGACCTGACGATCGGCGGTCAGCTGATCCGTGCCGGGGACTGGGTCTTGATGAACCTGCCCGCCGGAAACTGGGACACCGAATTCGTCGACAGTCCAGAGATGCTCGACGTCGAACGAAACGCCCGCGGGCACTTAGCCTTCGGCTACGGCGTCCACCAATGCATCGGAGCCAACCTGGCCCGTGTGGAAATGCAAGTTGCATTCGCCACACTGGCTCGCCGGCTACCCGGGCTCCAACTGGCCGTCCAGCCGGATGAGCTGAAGTTCAAAGACGCCGACATCTACGGCATGAAAGAACTGCCCGTCACCTGGTGATTCTGGAGATTCAGTGACATCAACAAACGACATGCGGTTCGACGGCCAGGTTGCGGTGATCACCGGCGCCGGCGGAGGCCTGGGCAAGCAGTACGCGCTGCTGCTGGCATCGCGCGGCGCGCGCGTCGTCGTCAACGACACCGGCGGTTCGGTGACCGGAACTGGCTCGAACACCGACGCTGCACACGCCGCCGCAGAGGAGATACGCCGGCAGGACGGTGAGGCAGTCGCCGACACCAACAGCGTGACCAGTCCCGAAGGCGGACAGGCGATTATCGACACCGCCCTGCGCAGCTGGGGACGAGTGGACATCGTGATCAACAATGCGGGCATCGTCTGCGACGCGCCCTTTGAGGACGTCACCGCCGATCGGCTTGCACCCCTGTTGGATGTGCACCTGAAGGGCGCCTTCTACGTGACCAGGCCGGCATGGAAGGTGATGAGCGAGCAGCGCTACGGCCGAATCCTCAACACCTGCTCTGCGGCCGGGATCCTGGGCGCCGAGCGGATGAGCAACTACGGCGCGGCCAAGACCGGGCTCATCGGCTTAACCCGCGTGCTGGCCGCCGAAGGCGCCGACCACAACATCAAAATCAATGCCATCGCTCCGATCGCCTACACGCGGATGCTGGCACACTCCATCGACGGCGCCGGTCAGCCGGGCGACACGTCGGCGCAGGCGGTCTTGGACGACCTTGTGGCCCAATACCTTCAGAAGTTGGACCCAGCCCTGGTTGCTCCGGTGGCGGCCTTCCTGACGCACCGGGACTGCCCGGTGTCCGGAGAGATCTACACGGTTGGCGCCGGGCATGTCGCGCGATTCTTCATCGGCAGGACGAAGGGCTTTTACAGTCCCGCGCTATCGGTTGAGGCTGTGCGTGATCACTTCGACGAGATCCGCGCCGACACCGACTACACCGTGCCGAGCGGTCCCGCTGACGAGATGAGCACGCTGTTCGCGACCATCATGGCGAACCGGCCCGACTGACGCTACAGATGAGCGGCGGCGAAATCCGCGGCTTGGGCCGTCATGCCATTCGCCGGGTATTCGGCGTGCGCGAAGCTCGGCACCCCACCGGCATCGCCATCGCAGATGGTGTCGCCGGGAGCGCACAAATCGATGGTCTTGGGCACATAGAGCGGGCCGATGACGATCGCCGGTGCGCCGTAGTTTTGCAACCACGCTGCCGACGGCTTTCCAAAGAGGGTCACCGCGGCGACATGGTTGGCTATCTCCGGCGGCATCGGCTTGGGTAGGAAGGACATGTACTCAGCCGGTATCCCCGGTGGAATGGAAGCCGACGTGACGAAACCGGCCACGACCGCGCCCTGGGAATATCCGCCGAGCACGATCCGGGTCTTAGGGCAGTTCGCCGCTGTTGCCTGGATGTGACCGCCGGCGTCTTTGATCCCGTCGACTACGCTTTGGGCGAACTGGAGGCGGTCGGAGAAATCGCTGCTGGCTTCGTAGTTCACCGGATAAACGTCGAGCGACTTAGCGCCGACTTGCGAGCGCAGCGCGTCGACGAATGGCTCTCCGATCCCGCCGACACCGGGTGGCTCGCCGGTACCGCGGGCAAATACCACCTCCACGTCGGGGCATGGCTGCGCTGACGCGATCGGGATGGGTGCGATGAGCAACCCCCCGGCGACGACCAGGGCGGCAACGACGAAACGAGCGATCTGACGCGGGCACATGGTCAACATTGTTGCCCTGTACCCCCGAACATGCCCCGTTATGCCGATCGCACACGTCACGGTGCGATGACCGGGGCCAGACGGTTAGGTCGATTCCTCTGAACCATCCAGCACGCTGACGGCGATGCCGTACGGCAGGAATCGGACCCTGCGGGTTGCATCGGTCTTGTTCTGGTTCGCGCGCAGCGCATCGAGTTCGGTGGCGTACACCTCTTCGACCCGGGCGCCGCCGTCGGTGCTCACGGTGTAGATCACCCAGACACCGTCACCGGCCTCACCGGCGGTTTCCGGCCTGGTGCGCATGCGCCGGGCCACGTCCTCGAGGAGCCCAGACCATCCGGCCCGATCGCCCGGGATGAAAAACCGGCTGACCCCCTCGAATGCTTCGCGCAGTCCCTCGCTCGCGTCGCGGAACACTCGATCGAAGTCGTCGGGATCGAATCCAAACCGACCATTATCGTCCATTGCGGCCTCCTGGCAGCTCACACCGATAACACCAGTGTGCGCATAACGGGCGAACTGCGCCACGCGCAGTTGCGCGCCCCCAGCATTCAGCCGCCGACTGCTACGGCCCTGGCGGCGGGGGCGGCGGCGGGTTGATCGGAATCGGGACCGTGACAAACGGCAGATGAAGGTACACCACCATCGGCGGCAACCGCGGCGCCGGAGGAGCGGGCGGGGGCTCGGCCGCCTGGGGTGGCGGGGGTGCCGCCGGCAGCGGCGGTGGCGGCGCGGCCGGCGGTGGCGCCTCGTCTGCTGCGGGAGGCGGCACGTAGACCGGTGCTTGACGAGTCGGCGCCCGATAGACCGGGTTCGGGATCACAGCCCGCTGCGGCAACTGGTGCACCACCGGAGTCGGCGCCGTGATCGTCTGCGCCGGCGGTGGAGGCGGTGCGGCCGATGGCGGCGGTGCTGCTGGCGGCGCGGATGACGCTGGCGCGGCCACTGCAGGTGCGTGCGCGCTCGGCGGCGCCGGCACCTGCTTCGTGGGGACGGCGTTTTCGCGGGGGCTGGGGCTGGTTCGCTGGCCGATCGGCCCGACATCGGTTACCAGCGAAATCGCCAGCGCCACAATGCCGATGAGGATGGCCGCCACCACCCCACTACTCGCCAGCAGGAACGGCCGGTGCGCGCGGAGGCCCGCGTCGACTTCCTCGTCCGCTAAGGCGCTGTAGGCGAGGGCGCTGTCACCCAACCGGGCGTTGGCGCAGACGTCGAGATACGCCGGAGCGAGCGCGTTGGGGTTCACCTCACCGGTACCCGGATCCTGCGCGTAGGCCAGCGCAGCGGTCGACGATGCGAACAACGGCGCGTTTGCCGATGCCAGCGCCGCTCCACGGGCGAGCGCCATGTCCGGTTCCTCGGGTGCGCTCACCGGAATCGAGACCGTCGCTTCCAATTGCGGCTTGATGGGGACGATATCGACGCCGCAACCGACGACGAACACGCCGTCCGGCCTCGACTCCAGCCCGTCGAGGGCAGCGACCATCGCCGCCAACTCGGTGACTGCCTCGGCGCTGCGCCGAGCGCAGTGCACCCGCTGTCGGTGCAGATCGACGATCGAACCGTCGGTCGTCTCGACCACGGCCAAGGTTCCGCTTTGCGGCTCGACAAACAGCAGCGCGGTGTACTCGTAATCCATCGCATCGCCGACCGTCTGGGTCAGCGCGGCCGCCGCGAGCAGCGGTGAGACCAGCATGACGCTTCGCATCTCGCGGAAGGCCAGCGCGTCGCGTAGCGCGCCGACCTCGGTCGGCTCCGTCCAGGTCACCCCAGTCGACATCAACCGATAGCCGCCTTCAGCGGCGCCTTCCCGGGTACCGAGGATCGCGGCGATCACCTGCTCGGGTGCCCCCGAGGTTGCCGCGCCGTCCGTGGCAACGACTTCGAAGGTGTCTTCCTCGACGGTGACACCGTCGGCGTTTTCACCTTCGACCAGCACCATGCGGACTGTCGTTGGTGCCATCGACACACCAAGTACGATGTCCACTACTCCTCCAAAGCCCTTTGCTAGCCACGGTCTAGGCTGAGAAGTGCACCGCGCGGGCCCTCCACAAACTTCATCGCCAGAGCAAGATGCGGCGTTACTTCGCCGATTAGCTGGACGCTATGAACTGCAGGTCATACCGAGACGGCAGCGACGCCACACAAACCGCGGCCGACCCGGCAATTCCACCCTACTCGTCAGGTGTCCAAACGTAGCCCGGAATCGACTGGGCGAGCTGACGACAGATAGCTGAGTCCACCCCGCAGGTTCAACTCCTCAGTCGCGACCAGCGGAACGACCGCCGAAGCAGTTAGCCGAACCCCGGGTTCAGATACGGGTTCTGCGCCACGTCTAGTAGCCGTACCCGCCACCCCCGTACGGGTACTGCGGTTGATAGGGGCTTTGCGGCTGGTATGGGCTCTGCGGCTGATAGGGGCTCTGCGGCTGATAAGGGCTCTGCGGCTGCTGGCTCGCACCACCTTGACCGTCAGGCACCTGAACCGGTATCGGCACCGGCAGGAACGGCAGCCGCAAATACTCCGTCGTCATCGGCACCCCCGTAGTTGTCGGGGTCGTCGTCTCGGCGGTCGGCGACGGCGTCGTGGTGGGCGTGCTGCTCGTGGTGGTGGTTGGCGGCGGTGTCGTGGGCGTCGTGCTCGTTGCCTGCTGCGTGGTCCTCGGCGGTGGCTGATGAGTCCTTGGCGGTGGCTGATAGGTCGTCGTCACCGGTGGTGGCGGCGGAGGCGGCGGAGCCTCGCTGGTGACGGGCGGCGCGACAGTGGCCGCAGGGGCGGTGCTGGGAGGCGGTGGCGGCACCGGGCTCGGCGACGGAAGGTTCGGCAACGCGGGTTTGGAGCTGGGAGGCGGTGGCGCCGGCACGGCCGAGGTGCTGGAGGGCGCCGGTGCCGGGGGGTGGCTGGTCGTGCTGGTCAGCGTGAATGCCACCCCGCCGATGGCGGCCATCGAGAGCAGTGCGGCGACTCCTAAAACCAGCTGCGGCAGGCGATTTCCGCGATACGACTCCTCCGGCTCGTCAACCTTCGGCAACTGGAACAACTGAGACGGGGTAACGCGGGCGTCGTCGTCATAGGGCTCACCGGTGTAGACCACCGGCTCGCTGGCCGAGTCGTCGGCCTCCGACCACGCCAACTGATGAATCGTCTCCGACGGGTCTTCGAAGAACGCACCGGTGGGGACGCCGAACGTGCCGGTGGAGGCACCGAGCGTGTCAGTCGACGCGGTGAAGGTACCGGTAGACGCGGCGAAACTCCCAGTGGACGCACCCACCATCGCGGCCATTGTCGTCGATTCGAGCTCGTCCTCCTCCCGCCGCTCGACCGGGTTTCGCACGGAGAGCATCAACCCGCCGACCGCCATGGCCAGCCCGGGCTGAACGGCGGTCACCACGGAGGTCTTGACATGAGCCGAAAGACGCTGGGCCACCAGCGGAATCTTGGCACTGCCGCCGGCCATCGCCACCGCTGCGAGATCTCTGCGGCGAACTCTGCTGCGCCGCAACATGTCATCGAACGCGGAGAGCACGCCGCCCAGCCGATCGTCGATCAGGCTCTCCAGCTCGGCTCTACTCACCTGGACATTGGCACGCTGTCCCGGCAGTTCAACCACCATCTCGGTCACCGTCTCGTCGGAAAGCCGCTCCTTGGCCAGACGGCATTCGTCTCGCAAATTGCCGAACTGCCCGAGCACGCCGGTGCTCTCGGGATCGGCGCCTTCGGTGTGACCGATGTTCTCCAACACATGAACGAGCAGCGCCTGGTCAACGAGGTCGCCGGAGAATTCCGAATAGCGCACCGTGTCGGCAATGGGGGTGAAACTCGCGGCGGCGTCGGCCAGTGTGATGCTGGTGCCCGAACCACCGAAGTCCAGGAAGGCCACCACACCGTTGGCGGGCAGGCCGTCATTGGAGTTCAACGCCGTCAACGCGGTAACGGAATCCGAAACCAGCCGCGGCGAGACCCCGCCCCGCACGAAACCGGCGTGTGTGCACAACGCGTCCTGCAGTCCCCGCAGGGCTTGCGGTTCCCAGTGCGCGGGAACGGCAATCGTGATGTTGGACGTCGCCGCATCCCCACCACTCGCATTGATCAATGCATCGAGGACCTCCACCAGCAACAGCGCGGGGTCATGGGTCGATCCGTCGGCGGACGTCATCGCACTAGACCCGCCGACCCGCTCGACGAAGCCCGTCATCAATGTGCCGGTGTCAGCAGCGTCCGTATCCTCCGTTGGCACACCGAGTTCCGGTGAGCGATCAGGGAAAAGAGTCAACACGGCGCGGCGCGAGACGGGTGGGTTCCCGCTGCGGACCGCGACTAAATTGGTGGTCCCGATCGATAACCCCAACGGGTCATACATAAAGCGAATACCTTCGTCGATTGCGGTCGGTGGCCAGCGTTAACGATAACCGCAGGCGCGCTACGACGGTCGGGCACAACCTGATCGGTATGTCCTCGATGCGGTTGTGTCACCGAAGTGATACAGCCGACGTCTTGACAGGTTCGGTCGGCTTCACACCACTGTCAGCGGCAGTGATCGCCTCGGCTGGAATTGGAACGTCGACCCGCCGCTGACCTTGGCTATCGACACCTCAGATAGCTCCGTTGTCGCAGTGTCGGTTTCGGATAGCTCAGCGGTCCAGTCGGTACTGCCCCCGCTGATTCGGACTTCGATATGCGGGTCCACAGCGGTGGCGATGGCCTGCAATGGCTGCACCGACTCCGGCGAGCACAGCGAGATCCAGGCGGCATCGTCGTGGGCCGGTGATTGATGGACACGCAGCTGACCGGATGTTTCCGCGTTGACGTAGCCGAGCGGGTTGAACAGCGGATGCAATTCGAAAACCCGCGACACGCCGTCGATCCCACCGGGTAACGACAGCGCCCGGTGGATGCGCTCGGCGCCGAGCCCGGCCAAGCCGATCAGCTGGCGGGTACCCACCGAGGCGGCCAGCGCGGTGTTCGAGCCTGCGCGTGCGCGGACCGCGACCGCAAAGGACAGGTAGAGCAGATGCATCTGCAGGCACACCTCGTCGGCCATCCGCACCAGCGCCGAGTGGGAAAAGGCGCCGAAGTCGAGGTCGGACACCAGTGGGCCGGAATAGTCGGCCAATCCGTCGTCGGAGCGATCGATCGCATCGAGTTCCCATGTCGCAGCGCGGGTTTGCCGGACGAGCTCCAGCGCGGGGATGCTCTGGGCAGGCGGGTAGGACTCGTCGATGATGACGGTCCACGCGCAGTGCGGATGCCGGTCGGACGGAATGCGGGGTGGCCGATGGATGGGACGCATCTGCGCGCGGGGATTGGTCGCCACCGCGGTAGCGTCGAACGTCGGGTCTTCGATCGTGTGGCACATCCCGAAGACGTACTCGTCGCCCATCGGCTCCACGTCGAGCAGGGCGCCGCAGTGGTCGAGGTGAAATTCGCCGTGCCAACGGTCGTGGATGGTGTAGCGGAAGTCCATGAATTGCGGCGGCGCGCCGATGTCGAGTTGTAGACCCTTGAAGATGGTGGGCACGTCGTCGCCTTCGTAGTTCAGCGCCCGCTGCATCCGGTTGGTGTAGATCGGGCTGGCGCCGGCCCATTCCTCGATGGCGATCTGCACCATCTCTTCGCGGCCGAATTCCTGGATGCACCACGCCATGCCGGAGCGGTCGATCATGTGCCCGATCAGCAACAGCTCGGGCACCAGCACAGCCAGTTCCGCGCGGGACAGCTGTGCGTAGCGGGATTGAGTCACTGTGCAAAAATAGTGCTGACTATGTTATAAAGTCAACAATGTCAGTTGCCGCAGGTCAGAACCGACGCCGGTCCGTCAGCCCCACCCGACGGACGGACGCGCCGCGCAAACGCGGGGATGACACCCGCGCGAAAATCATCGATGAGACGGTCCGCTGCATCGTGGACGAGGGATTCGCCGCTGCGACCGCCAAACATGTCGCCGAACGCGCCGGCGTGACCTGGGGAGTGATCCAATACCACTTCGGCGACCGCAACGGCTTGCTGATGGCCGTCGTCGACGATGGCGTGGCCAAGTTGCTGGCCAGCCTGTCGTCAGCGGACGTCAGCGAACTGCCGCTGCGGGAGCGCATCGAGGTCGTCGTCGACACTGCGTGGAGCTGTTACAGCAGTCCGACATCGATGGCGGCCTTCGAAATCTTGCGGGCCAACCGCGGCGGCCCCGGTGGATCCTCACGGCAGCACCTGCTTGAAATGAATTCAGCGATCACCGAGCTGGGCAGATTGATCACCGATGATCCGGCGAATGATGGTGTAGCCGAAGTGATTTGGGCGACGCTGCGAGGTGTGGTGCTAGCGCAGATGATCGTCGGCACCTCGGTCGACTGGCACCGCGAGCGACGCGCCCTGATCGATATGGTCTCCCACTACCTCACCGCCGGATCTTCGCTGCGAGCGCGTGTGCTGCAATGACCTGATGAGCCCTCACGATCACGCCGCATATCTCGCCGACGTCGCTGCGATCGAACAGGTCAAGTACCGCTATCTGCGTGGACTGGATACCAAACACTGGGACGACTTCGCCGACACGCTGACCGACGACGTCAACGGCGACTACGGGTCGTCGCTCGGCGAGGAGCACCACTTCACCAACCGTGGCGACCTGGTCGAGTTCATGCGCTCGTCGCTGGGGCCGGGCGTTATCACCGAGCACCGGGTGACTCATCCGGAGATCACGGTGACCGGCGATGAGGCGACCGGCGTCTGGTATCTGCAGGACCGCGTGATCGTGGCCGAGTTCAACTTCATGCTGATCGGTGCCGGTTTCTACCGCGACCGTTATCGTCGCACCGCCGATGGTTGGCGGATCAGCGCGACGGGATATGACCGGACCTATGATGCGACGATGTCGTTGGCGAACCTCGACTTCAAGGTGAGGCCCGGTAACGCTCTGGCCTGAATTCGGTTGTGACTCAGGCTTACTGGGTGATCGCGATGACCGCGCCGGGCCGCAGCCACTGGATGATCTGCACCAGCTTGGCGTCGTCGATCGCCACGCAGCCCTCGGTCGCGCCGCCGTCGGTGGTGTGGAAGAAAAACGCAGCGCCTTTGCCCGGCAGACGGTTTGGGTTGACGCCCATCACCACCGCGTGTTTGTACTGCGGAATCTCGAGGTTCTCGCTCGCTCCGGTGTCGAACGGGCACTGAGCTTTCTGGCAGACCTGCATCGTATTGAAAGTCGGGCTGTTGTCATCGCCGTTCCACCAGTGGTTGGACCCGACTTGCACATACTGCAGGCCGCTACCGGGATTGGGTGCAGTCCCGAATGCGAACGGTAAGGAGTAGACCCCCATCGGGGTAGCCGGATAGCCGCTCTTGGCTTGCGGCGCAAGGCCAGCCGATCCGACATGCGCCGGTATGCCGGCCGCTACCGGCTGCCAGCCTGCGGCGTCACGTTGGTAGACGTCGAGTTTTGCGTTCGAACCGCCAACTCCGACAACGGAAACCACCTGGGTCGCGTTGCCGACAGAGGGGGCAAACCAAGGTGCGCCGACTGCACCACCCGTTGGAGCTGCCGCCAGGGTGACGAAAGCAGTGCAAACCGCAGCGCACAGCGAACCCAGCAGTCGGCGCACCCTTTCATGGTCAACGCCGACCAATCCCGACGTCAAGTCAAGGTTTAGCGTCGATCAGATCACCGCGAGGCCGCGACTAAGCGCTGGTCACACGTCGTTGCTGGCTGCGCGGATATTGTTCGTATGCGTCACCCACAGCATCCCGGGGTATAGAAAGCAGTGAATGGCACCGACAGATCGCGGCCGCCCACCGTCGGATGGCGGCAACACGACAAAGCTCGCCGTGGCGAGCGGGGTCGGCGTGCCGCCACTGACGGTATGGCTCGGATCGGCGATGTACACGTTTCCGGTCGACCGGGACGTCATCGTGGGTCGCGACCGCGGCTGCGACATCTGCTTCCAAGACATCAACCCCGACGACCTCACGCTGATATCGCGGGTGCATGCGATCCTGCGGTACGACGGCTCGCACTGGGTCGTTGTCGACAAAAGCCAGAATGGCGTTTACGTCGCAGGCTCCCGCGCCAGTTTGGTGCCCATCCGCGACCGCCTGAGCATCACGCTGGGCAGCCCAAGCGGCCCAAAGCTGACATTCCGGGTCCCCGCGTCGGCGCCGTCGCCGGGACACAACGAGGCCGTAAGCTCCAGCCCGAGGACGGCAGTGTTTCGGCCCGCAGCCCCGCCGCCTCCGCCACCGACACAAACCAGGCCGCCGATCCGTCCGCCCGGACCGCAAACCCATCCGAGCCGACCGGACATGGGCCGACCTGTCAGGGAACCCGGTCGGGTACCAACCCCGCCGCGAACGACGGGTTCACGGGGTACGGCGACGGTCGGCCGCGCGAAGACCAACACCGTCGTCGTCGACGACGCGTTGGCTTCCCGCGTGCACGCGGTGCTGGTATCCAGCCCGGCCGGTCTCGAGATCCGCGACAACAACAGCAGCAACGGCACTTTCGTCAACGGCACCCTGATCACGCACGCGACGTTGCGCGACGGCGACGTCGTCACCATTGGCAATACCGACCTGCTGGCGACCGGCAACACCCTGGTGCCGCAGCCCGCGGCGTCGCGCACGAGCGGGCTCATCGCCCACGGGTTGGCGCTGACCGTTGACGGCCGCCGGCTGTTGGAGGATGTGTCCTTCACCGCAAAGCCGGGGACACTGACGGCGGTGATCGGGCCGTCCGGCGCCGGAAAATCCACCCTGGTCAAGCTGATTGGTGGCGCGCTGCCGCGCAGCGCCGGTGTCGTCGCCTTTGATGGGCACGACGTGCACGCCGAGTACGCCTCGATGCGCTCGCGAATCGGGATGGTGCCGCAGGACGACGTTGTGCACCGCCAGCTCACCGTCGAGCAGGCGCTCAGTTACGCCGCCGAACTGCGACTGCCGACCGACACCTCGATCGAGGATCGCCGGAAGGTGGTCGAGGGCGTGCTCGATGAGCTGGAATTGACCGCCCACAAGAAGACTCGCGTCGACAAGCTGTCCGGCGGACAACGCAAACGCGCGTCGGTGGCGATGGAACTGCTGACCGGCCCGTCGCTGCTGATCCTCGACGAACCGACGTCGGGCCTCGACCCGGCCTTGGACCGGCAGGTGATGACGATGCTGCGCCGGCTGGCCGACGCCGGGCGCGTTGTCATCGTCGTCACGCATTCGCTCACCTACGTCAGCATGTGCGACCAGATCCTGCTGCTGGCGCCCGGCGGCAAGACCGCCTTCGCCGACCCGCCCGCGCAGATCGGTGCGGCGATGGGCAGCACCGATTGGGCCGACATCTTCGCGCGCGTCAGCACCGATCCCGACGGTGTGCACCGGGCATTTCTGGCGCGCCACCCCGCTGCTCCGCGTCGGCCCTCGCCGACCGCCGGCGCAGCACGGCTGGGCAAGCCGCCGCAGACCAGCCGATGGCGTCAGGTCGGGACGTTGGCCCGCCGTCAAGCGCGGCTGATCACCGCCGACCGCGGCTACTTCGCGTTTCTGGCGCTGCTGCCGTTTGTGCTCGGTGTGCTGTCGCTGGCGGTTCCGGGGAACACCGGGCTCGGAAACGCCAACGCGACCGCGCCCGAGGAGCCCATCGACATCCTGATCCTGCTGAACATCGGCGCGGTGTTCATGGGGACCGCACTGACCGTGCGCGACCTGGTCGGCGAGCGGATGATTTTCGAGCGCGAGCGGGCCGTGGGCCTGTCAGCGTCGGCGTACCTGATGGCCAAAGTCCTTGTCTTCAGTGCTGCGGCGCTGATCGACACCGCGGTGATGGTCGCGATCATGACGATCGGGAAAGGCGCGCCGTCGCATGGCGGGGCGCTGTTAGGCCGCGGTGTTCTGGCCGGCGTGGTCGAGTTGTGGCTGACGCTGGCTTTGACGGCGATTACCTCGGCGATGGTGGGGCTGGCGCTGTCATCGCTGGCCCGCTCGACTGAGCAGGTGCTGCCAATGCTCGTTGTGGTCATCATGATCTCGATGGTGTTGGCCGGCGGCCTGATCCCGGTGACCGGGCGGCTGCTGCTGGATCAGATTTCGTGGCTGGTCCCGGCCCGTTGGGGTTTCTCGGCCGCGGCGTCGACCGTGGATCTGAACAATGTCGAGGCGGGCTTGCCCGTCGACCGGTTATGGCGTCATGTGCGGAGCGCGTGGCTGTTCGACATGGGCATGCTCGTGGTGCTGGCCGTTGTTTTCACCGGCATTGTCCGATTCCGACTCCGGTTACGGGCGCGCAGTTAGGCGCGGTGTCGCGGGCTTTCCGGAGCGAATTGCCGTGCGAAATATGGGCGATTCAGCGCTTGCGCGAATAACTGCGCTCAATTGCCCCGCGGTACATAGCCGCCACCGCTGGTAGACCCGAGTAATCACTCTTGCTAAATACTCATGCCAATCGCGGAGCGATCCAATGAGTTTGGCTCACCTTCACGACAAGCTGCACAAGGTCATTACGGCCGCCCCCGCTGACAGGGGTGTCAGTCCAGAGCCCAACAACGATGAATACCGAGACGGGTGATGAGCGATACCATCGCAACATGTCGTCGGATATGCCGCCCGGAGCATTTCCCCCCGATCAAGGCCAGCACTGGGGTCCTCCCCCACCGGCCGCATCAGCTCCACCGCCGCCCGCACCGCCGATGGCGTTCCATCGGCCGCCACGTTGGCCCGCGTTCGCCGCGCTTGCGGTCGCGCTCATCGCCCTAGCCGTTAGCGTCGTCGGGTGGTTCCGCTCCGAGCCGCACAACAATCAACCTCCGCCTAAGGCCACATACACCCAACAGCAGATCGCCGACGCCAAAGCAAAAGTGTGCGCCGCATTCGAGAAGTTAGATCGTGCGGTGGGCGTGCTCAAAGCACTGCCTCCGGACAGTGATGCGCTCGTCGTGGCTGTTAATACGCGACAAGTATTCGATGTAGGCAGCCGGAATCTTTTTACGACGCTCGCCGAAGAGCCGGCGACCCCGTCGGATCTCGCAAC
>Ga0210398_10001783_pt1 | contig 21672 bp, 29 predicted proteins | sample IncBWC4OmetaG_FD_161047 | JGI IMG/M metagenome (GOLD analysis project Ga0210398, IMG submission 161047) | Forest soil microbial communities from Barre Woods Harvard Forest LTER site, Petersham, Massachusetts, United States - Inc-BW-C-4-O | ecosystem: Environmental > Terrestrial > Soil >...
TCTCGGCGAGCGCTGGGGTGTAAACCGCTCAGTGAGTCAGATCCACGCGCTGCTGTATGCGTCGAAACAGCCTTTGGCGGCGGAAGATATTGCCGAAGCACTTGGGATCGCGCGCTCAAACGTATCCAACTCCCTGCGCGAACTTCAAAGCTGGAACATCATTCGGTCGGTTCCCATCCTGGGCGACCGACGTACCTTTTACACCGCCGAGACTGACCTGTGGAACCTGGTGTCGCGAATCGCGGCGGGACGCAAGACACGCGAACTCGATCCGGCGGCGGCAGCACTGCGTGAATGCGTCGAGCTGTCGCGGGACGACAAGAGCGTGGATCCGGTCGTGCAGCTTCGCTTACGGGAGATGCTGGATTTCGTCGATCGCCTCAGCCGCTGGTATGACCAGATGATTGCGCTGCCGCGGTCGACGATCGTCACTCTCATGAAGTTGGGCGGCGGAATCGCGCGTCTGATCGACCGCAGCGGGAAAAGGAGCCGGGATTTTTCTTGAAGTAAGGAGAATATCGTGGACCAATTATCTGCCTTAGGGCTTGCCATCACGGTCAGCCTCGCCTTTAGCACCTTAGTCACGGTCTCTTCGAGAGCACGGTGATCGTGCCCAACCTCGTGAACACGTTGAGGACCGCGCTCGCTTCCTCGCTCTTCGGCGGCTCAGCCGCGCTCTTGGTTGTCGGGTATCAGATCTCACGGGCGCGGCCGGCTCGGTAAGGAGCCAATGTGTGGATGCCAAGCCCTGACCTGAAGGCACGCATTATTATTTTCGACGGCGTTTGCAACGTCTGCTCGGGTTGGGTGCGATTCTTGGAGCATCATCGCATCGATCCGCCGTTCAAGCTCATTCCCATGCAGACAGATGAAGGAAAAGCGTTGCTCATTGAATACGGTATTGACCCAGAAGATCCGACCACGTTCCTGGTGCTGGACCGCGGGCAACAATTCACGGAATCGGACGGCACCATTCATATCATCACCACGCTTGGCGGCCTGTGGTCTGCGTTCGAAGCAGCCAGAGTGATTCCCAAGACCTGGCGCGATTCTCTGTATCGGCTGCTGGCGCGCAATCGTTACCGTTGGTTTGGACGCCGCAGCACCTGCTACCTGCCTGACTAAATCGTGCGGGTAGTTGTCATAGGCGGGCTCGGCAATTTCGGAGCAAGGATCTGCAAGCGCCTGAGCCAGGAAAAAGGATTCGAGATCATCGCGACCAGCCGCCATCGGCAAGGGGCAGCCGCCGCAAGCATCCAGACGGAGGTCGTGGATATCGACCATGTCGATTTCGCCGCGCAGTTGAAACGCCTGGCGCCCGATCTCGTGATCCATTGTGCGGGGCCGTTTCAGGGTCAAGATTACCGGGTTGCATTGGCCACTTTGGATTGCAAGGCCCACTATGTGGATTTGGCGGACGGACGTGACTTCGTGGCGGGATTCGTCAACGCCGTTGGACCGACTGCCGCATCGGCGGGGCGCTTCGCCATCAGCGGAGCCAGCACGCTGCCGGCGCTCTCGTCGGCGGTGATCGATTCGATGCGAGCTACCATGGAGCAAATGAGTGCGGTCGACATCGTCATCGCGCCCGGTCAGCATGCTCCGCGCGGGGTTGCCACGCTTGCCGCGGTACTCGGGTATGCGGGTCAGGCATTTCAATGGTGGAAAGACGGTGCCTGGCGTACGGCGTACGGCTGGCAAGAGCTGAAACGTGAGAAATTCTCTTTTGGGCGCCGTCTCGCCGCGGCGTGCGACGTACCGGATTTGGTCTTGCTGCCGGACCGCTACCCTGGCATTCGCAACGTCACTTTCCGGGCAGCGCTCGAAGTGTCCGTTCAACATCTGGCATTGTGGGCTATTGCCGCCTGCCGCCGGGTGGGCCTGCCGATGCCGGTCAGTCAATGGGCTGCTGCGTTTGATCGCATCGGATCATGGTTGAACTGGCTTGGAACTGATACCGGAGGGATGACGGTGCGCATCACGGGCACCGATAGCGCCGGTCAGCCTAGTTTGCGATGCTGGGAACTGATCGCCAGAGAGAATCATGGGCCTGAAATACCCTGCATGGCCGCGGTCATCCTTGCCAAGAAACTTCATCGCGGCGAGGAATGGGTTGCAGGCGCGAAGGTCTGTATGGGGATGATCGCCTTGCGTGAATTCGAGCAAGAATTCGCGCAGTGGGACATCGGTACGAGCGAGTCCAAGTCGTGAATTCGTACTTGCTGGTCAAGTGGGTGCACATCGTTTCTTCCACGGTGCTGTTCGGAACAGGCGCAGGAATTGCGTTCTTCTTCGTTCGCGCGCAACGCACCGGCAATATTGAAACTATCGCCAGCGTCGGCCGTGATGTCGTATTCGCCGACATGGTCTTCACGGCCACGGCCGTCATCTTGCAGCCGGCCACAGGCATTGCGCTGGCGCTGATGGCAGGATTTCCTCTGTCAGCACCCTGGTTGCTCGCGTCGATCGTGTTGTATTTGTTCGTGGGGTGCTGTTGGCTGCCGGTAGTTTGGCTGCAAATCAGGATGCGGGATCTCGCGTCGGCGGCTGCCGCGACGTTAAATCCGTTGCCGTCGCAATACCACCGATACTATCGATGGTGGCTCGCGTTGGGGTGGCCGGCGTTCCTCGGCGTTCTTGGCATCTTTTACTTGATGGTGGCGAAGCCCAGCTTGTGAATGGGGACCCCCAAATGGGAAGCCCATACAGTACCCTCAGCCGCGCATTACTGGATGGACGGCAAAGCCCAATCTTGCAACAATCTGGCTCACGCCATTGCGCCTGTCGCGCGTGGCGTTGATTGCACGAGACCAAGCTGCGCAATGGAGGCGATGATGAAAACGGCGACGGGCACGTTTGACGTAAAAATCGGATCTTTACCTCAGTACAACACCTCGGAAGGCGCGATGCTCGCGCGCATGTCCATTGACAAGCAATTCAAGGGGGATCTTGTCGCGACCAGTCAGGGCGAGATGTTGAGCGCCGGCACCGGCACCAAGGGTTCCGCCGGTTATGTCGCTATCGAGCGAGTCACCGGAACGCTCAGCGGTCGCAGCGGCAGTTTCGTGCTACAGCACAATGCGACAATGACTCGCGGAGCACCTTATTTGAATATCATCGTGGTTCCCGACTCGGGAACCGAAGCGTTGGCAGGTCTGACCGGCACCATGCGGATTGCCATCAACAAGGGCGATCACTCGTACGAATTTGAGTACAGTTTTTCAGACTGAACGTGATTAGGCGCGAGCCGGATCAATTGGACTGCCGGCACGTGTGAAAAAGCCAATACGCCAAGCCCTGCTGTGCCTCCTGCTCTTTTCATCGGCATCCGTTGCCAGTACCGATGAGCCCGCGGCCGTTGTCGGTATTCAGTCATCGCAGAGCTCTGGGCAGGAACTGGACGAAATTCTTGTGGTGGGTGAACGGCCGGGGCCCAGATTGTGGAAGGTGACGTGGCAGGACCATGTCCTGTGGATTTTGGGGACGCTTGGACCACTTCCCAAGCAAATGACTTGGCGATCTCACCAAGTCGAAGCCGTCATTGCCGAGTCCGCAGAAGTCTTAGGCCCCTACAGTGTGGTCTTGAGCGTAGAGCAATCCGATCCGTTTAGGTCCAAGGGCGAAAGTCTCAAGGCCACGCTCCCGGCAAGTACCTATGCGCGCTGGATGCAAATGAAAGCCCAATACATTGCGGGCAACGTGAATACCGACGATCTGCTGCCGACAGCCGCGGCGTTGATTCTGCAAGACGGCGCTTATGAGAAGGCCGGTCTTGCCTATACGAATGGGGTGTGGGGCACCATAAACCGATTGGCCGAGCAAAACGATGTCCCGGTCAGATCACTTCAGGTGATCGCTGACTGGGATGGCGCGAAGAAGGGCCATTCACGGCGTTCAACCGACCGCGGCGTCCGCTATCTGCAAGACGTGATGTCTCGTGTGCAGACCAACGAACAGTCAGCTCGAGCGCGCGCCAACGCCTGGGCGGTGGGTGATCTTAAGTCGCTCGAGCGTTTGACCCGCGATGACAATGCCGACACGACGCAATTGGCGGCGAGCTGGCCATTCTTGAGCGGTCAGGAGGTCAGCGAGATCATGGCCCACGCGCAGAGCACTCTGGTACACCAAATCGACAGCGCGCTGCGTCGAAATCAGGTGACGTTTGCGGCGATCCCTATTTTCTTGCTGTTCCGTGAACATGGCTTGTTGTCGGACCTGCGGCTCAATGGATTGTCGGTTCATGAACCCGATGAAGTCGATTCCATATCTCGAGTCGAGTAAGCTTACATGGCGCGTGTCAACGGGGAGAGATGTGGTGACCGATACATCATTCAATCAGGCTCGGATTGTCCCGGCCCCTGAGCCCAGCCGCCCGGATTTGCACAACATGGTTCTGAGCGTGAACTGTGCCGCAGGTGAAGACGTCGAGTGGCAGTGGACCGAAACCGCGAAGGGCCGCTTTGTATCCGGTTATCGCATCGTGCGGCGAGAGAACCCTCGATCCGGTTGAGTGGCGCGGGCGTCCTGCGATCGCCTGAACTATGGTTCTTCGGGAGGTACCTCCATGTCAACCAATCTGAACATCTTAGATCCCGCCCATTCGCTGTGGCAATTTGCCCTCAATTTGGAGCTGCTTGATCGTTCCGCGAATACGCCGCTGCAGAGATGGTTGGAATACCAAGCGTACGCCGAACTCGTGGGTCTTTTGTCCGTGCAGGGTGCATTGCCTCAAGGGTATGAGATCGACACGCTGGATATGACATCCATTAGAGACTGGATATTGGGCGGCCAGCAGGCAGGGTTTAACTTCGTCGAAAAAATGAAGCAATTGCTTCGCAAACTCAAAGAGACCGGGGATCGAGCGCTGGACGAGATCTGTGATTTCTACTGTGAATACAAAACAAAAATAGGTGCCCTGTCCTCGGGCGCCACGGTGCTCTTGAGCATCAAAAACGTGAAGCTCTGGATCGCACAATACAAGTTCGATGCCCTTTTATTCCACGGCGTTCCGGTGACCACTTTTGCCTCGTTCGCGATCCAGTTTGGCCTCCTTGACGACATCTGCGAGTGTCCCAAGCCGGTGATGGAGCCGCGCAAGCCGTGAAGATCAGCCGGCGGGGCGAACGAGCCCCGGATCGTCGGGGGCGGTGGAGTTGATGCGCGGACTGATTCGATAGGCTTGCATGCCGCTGGAGTTATACGGTTGCAACGCAGCCTTCGCCTGTACGGGCGTACCTTTCAGCCACGTGTGATAGTCCTTGCGCCGCAGGATGGCAGGCATGCCATCGCCCGTGTTGGCAACGGTCATCATCAGTTCATTGGGCGGCACGCAAATGATGGAGCAGCTTTCGATCACATCGTCATCCTCGCCCTCGGATCGATCCCAGATCGCCGCGAAGCCGAACACCGAACGGTCTAAGAGATGGACGAAGAAGGGCTGCCGGTATCGTGCGTTGGTCAGTTGCCATGCATAGAATCCGGCCGCCGGCAAGATGCAGCGTTGACTGTTCAGCCACGGGCTGCGATACATCGGCGAATCGATAATCTGCTCGAGGTCGACGGTCGGGGGCGGGAGGTGCGCCCGGGCTTCCGGCGCCGAGGGGATGAAGCCCCAGCGCAGCATGACCGCTTCAGATTGACCGTCATGCCAGCGAACCGACGGGACGAATTGCTGCGCAGCCACATTATATTTGGCGGTGAAGCTCCACCAGGCACTCGCCGGCAGAAATTCCCGCTCCGCGGTGGCCTGGTTAGGAAGCACATATCGCTCGCACATAACGCGAGCCTACGGCAGCACCCTCAACAAAAATGTGACGGAGCTTGAGGTTGCGAGAGCGCAATACGGTTAGGGATTCGACTCTCCGCCCTGGCCCCTATCGATGGGTTTGGCGATTCGCTTGCGCAGTGCGGCGCTGACAGCCCCTTGGAGCTGCGCGATGAGCTTCTCGTTCAAATAGGGCGGCCTAGGTTCGTCCGGATTCAAGCGAGGCCGCTTGTGTCGGCTGCCAGGGGTTTTCTTCGGCATGTTGAGCGGTCTCTGAAAAGCTTCACGTTCAACATGCCAGCAAGCGGCAGAGCAATCAAGGTAGGAATGCCGTTGCTCCATCACATTGAGACGGATTCGAAAAAGCCGCGGTCATTATGTCGTGCCGTGCAACAACATTTCGCCCGTGGGTCAAGGAGCCGCAGTGCGGATGCGCGGATCGATCGCACTTGGCGCGCGGTGGTCCGCGGTCGACCATACGGGCCAAGCATGGCGATGGGGTTGTTTACATAGAGGAGGGTGTGTCTTGAACCAGAAATTATCAGTGGTCTTGTTGGCTCTCGGGATCGGGTGTTCATTCGCAGCAGTGGGTGACGATTCCTTGGTTAAGTTCAAAGGCGGAATTGGGGTTCTACCGGTGTCCGTCACGACGGGTGCTGCGAATGCCGACGGCAGTTTCTCCAGCGTGGTCAGCAATGTCGTGCGCGGAATCAAACCACCGGGTCAGATCTGGGTGATTGCGGATCTGCGCGCCGAAGTCTCGGTCGATGGGCACATCCGGGTCGACGGCAAGGGTTTGCTGCTGGGCGGCGGTAACGCCATTGGTGGCACCGCAAACCAGAGTGTATTCGCCACGTTGATTTGTGAAGCGGCAGCACCGTTCACCCTGCACAACACCACGGTGACCGGGGTTCCGCTCCAGCCAAATGGGGATTTCGTCATCGATGATGTGCTGACGCCGGCGCCGCCCACAACGTGCGCGAGCCCGGTGCTCCTGATCCGCAATGTCCCTGGCACCTGGTTCGCCGCGGGAATTCCGGTGGTGGAGAAACATTCAGACTAAGCCGCTAGGGAAAAGGAAATCGATCGGCTTTGGATCGATTGGCCAGGGAAGGCCAACCGGCAAACGACAAGCTAGGCGAAAACGTCCAGCAACGTGCCCAGCATTTTGTTCGATGCACTGACGACATCCGCGCCGGCCTGGGTCAACTGCAGGGATTGATTTAAATCCACCAAGGAACTGGTGACATTCTGGTTGCCGGGATTGGCAATCTGTTGCGCGTCCTGATTCAACCGTTGGCTGCCGGCAGCGATCGCCGCGAGACCGCTGGTTTGCGCACTGGACTGGGTGGCAGGGGACAAGGCGCTGATGGAGCTCATCCTGGGGTAGTCGGCAGCCATTGCTCAACCTTTAGCTTTTTTTCATTTGACAGATTCCGGTGCTCACGCCGCCGCTTTCAGCGCGCTGTTCCGTGCCTCGCATCGACTGGATGTCTGCTCGGCGGCGTGCCCGTCACGGCCTGACTCCCAAGAACGTCTATGATGCGGCATGCAATCCATGAGGCTTGACGTGATCGGCGATGTACACGGGCAGTTCGACAAGCTAACCGCATTGCTCACGCATCTTGGATACCGCGATTACGGTGGCGCCTGGCGCCATGCGGATCGAATCGTGGTCTTTGTCGGTGATTTGATCGATCGCGGCCCGAAACAATTGGCGACGGTCGAGTTGGTCCGAGCGATGGTGGACGCCGGTGCAGCCCGGTGTGTCATGGGAAATCACGAGTTCAATGCCATTGCGTGGGTGACCCCGGATCCGGAACATGCGGGCAAATTCTTAAGAGACCATCAGAAGCCCGGGAACCGAGAGCAGCATCAGGCATTTCTAAATGAAGTGGAGGGGACCCATCGGCAGAAGGAGATCACGGATTGGTTCAGGACTCTGCCGTTGTGGTTGGATCTGGGAGGCGTGCGCGCGGTGCACGCTTGCTGGCATGCACCTTCGATTGATTTGCTCCAGAAGGCGATCGGATCCAGTCAAACGCTGACGGACGAGGTGGTGGTTCTCGGCAGTCGACCGGGTCATCCGATTTACAAGGCGATCGAAACGGTCTGCAAGGGACCAGAGGTGGAGTTGCCACCCGGAATCGTTTTTGAGGACAAGGAGGGCAAGGTTCGGCATGAGGTGCGGATCAAATGGTGGGAATCCGATCTGTCCACCTATGGGAAAGCCGCCATCGGGCCCCCGGGCGACATGGCAATGATTCCGGATGCGCCGATGCCGGCGGAATGGGTTCAACACCCCTATGTGGGACCGCCGGTGTTGTTCGGGCACTACTGGTTCACGGGAACACCGAAGGTTATTTCGCCGCGCTTTGCCTGTCTTGACTACAGCGCCACACGAGACGGACCGCTGGTCGCCTATCGGTGGGATGGGGAGACCGAACTATCCTCGGAGAAGCTGGCCTGGGTCGCCGGCCCAGGCTGAGCTGGTCAGGCATCGCCTTTTGGCGGAATGGCCTGGGAAATCTTGCGCCGAAGCCTCTCGGCTTCTTCGGCGCGGCGCGCTCTCTCGAGTGCCTTGCGCGCAATCTCGTCGATCTTGTCATCGATCCGGAGAATTCCGGCCCTGCTGACCGGTTGTCCGTGGCTGATGCGGCCTTGCCGAACTTTGTCGGATGGATTGGTCATGAGGTCTATTCCTCCGATACGAGAACAGAGGGCGCCCAGGGAAAGGTCTGCGCGCGATCATGGTGTTTTTGGTCAGACGTCACGGCGGCGTGAATGTTCAATTCGAATCGCCCGGATGGCGTCGAAGGACGCTGTTTAACTAAATACAGCAACATATTGATATATATGTATATTCTATCCTCCTGCCGTTGACACAGAGGGTTTAAAAAGTAAGACGTTTACTTCTGAAATCGTATCTGAAGCCGGGTTCTTCACTTGATCCAGCTCTCGACGGCGGCTTTCTGCTGATTGATGAAGTTATCGACTCGATCAACGGCGGTGTCGATCTGGCTCTGAGGACCCGTGAGCAAGTGGCGGCTTCGGGCGGCGACGACGTTGGGATCTTCGTTGGTCATGGACTCTAAGTTGTGGGACATGGCGACCAGCGCGCTCTGGTGTTCGTTGAGGGCGTCGACCGGAGGTGTCGCTGTGACGCTGATCGTCAACGAGTCGACGCGTACCGGCGCGTCGCTGCGCGGACCGCCGGTGATCACCTCTTTGAAGGTGTTGGCCTTGGCCGTACGGTCGCCAAGATCGTTCAGAGCCCATTTGTCCTGCAGGTACCTCAGCAGGCTGGTGTGATCGAGCAACTCGGAGAAAATGCCGTTGCCCACATACGGAGATACGAGAATCGCAGGGACGCGGACACCGTATCGGGTGAAATCGTATTCTTCGCTGTGGTGATCGGGCGGAATCGCCGCAGGCGGTACGACATGGTCGTAGAAGCCGCCGTGTTCATCGAATAGCACGAGCAGGAGGGTGGAGTTCCAGAGTTTGTCGTTCTTGCGGATGGCGTTGTAAACGCCTGCGACCAAGCCGTCGGCGCCGATGATGTCGTGCGGCGGATGCGCATCGTTCGCCCCGGGCTGCATGTAGGCGGGCTCGATGAAGGCAAACGACGGAAACTGCTCGGCATCCCCGGCGGCGTCTTGGTAGAAGGCCATCATATGGTGGTGGCGCGCGGCGTTTTCCGGCGACCATTGGTGGACGAACAGCAAGGATAAGGGGGTATCGCCGAAGTACACTTTCCAGTCGATCGATCTTTCATTCAGCCGGTCAAAGATCGTGGGTTGGTCGTACCAATGCAGGTTCAAGTTCATGATGCCGTTGGGCATTTTGACCCGGCCCAAGCTCGTGCCGCTGAGCGCGAACAGGCGGTTGACCCAGGTCGGGCCGGGCACGGAAGCATGCCAGTGATCGCAAACAGTAAAGGCATCGGCGAGCGCATGGATGGCCGGCAACGTGCCGCCATCGTGAAAGCGCATGACTTCGGCCGGGTCTGCCAGCTGTGGACAGGCCTGCGCGTAATTCGAGACGAAGCCGCCGTTGGGCGGAATGCCGCCGCTGCCGCCCAGTTGCACGAGAACGTCGTTGGTCGCGTGAACCGGATCATTTGAGACTTGTCGGGCAGCCCCGGGTTGCTGGTTATAGGTCTTGCGACCGTACTTGTTGCTTCCGCTCAGGTCGTACCGAGCGCGCATTTTGGGGGTGCCGCCGAGAATGTGGTCGAAGGACCGATTCTCGAGCATCAGAACAACGATGTGCTCGATGGGATCGTCTGCCATAACATCCCTTCGTATCGCAATGATTTTTGTGCCGGGAAGTATCCCATGGGCTCCGCCGGTCGGGCAACGCCGTCACCTAAGCCCCCGACGGGAGCCAAGCTCGGCGGCCTGGCGGCGACCATGGGCGAATTGTTACGGGACGATGGCAAGGATACCTCCCGGGCGGGTTCGAGCGCTGATGGCTGAAAAATATCGCGTCCGAGTTGCGAAACTTTTCCGATCCTGCGGTGTTGTATGTGTAGCGAAAGGGGGGAATGCTGCAATGATTACCCGCGCCGTTTACTACTTTTACGCAGCCTTGTACCAGCTACGTCAAAAGCCCGTGCTGACCGCGATGATGGTGTGCTCGCTCGTCTTTGGGGTAACTGCCTTATCGGCGGGCATTGCGGTGTGGCGGGTGAACTCTAGTTGCCCGGTGACCGAGAACCCCAGCCTTCTACACGTCGTCCAACTCGCCACGGAGCGTCCCGGTCGAAGCGATCTGTTGATTCAGCATCCGTCTCAGCAGGTGGACTGGGAGATCAGAGTCGCGCAGACCCAAAGCGGCTCGCCGCTTTCGCGCCAGGGCGCACCAACGGGTTGTCCTTGCGCACTGATGGAGTCACAACGTGCCCGCGCGACGTGGCGGCGGATTTGAGGAGTGCTGACTGAATGCGCTCGCAGGCATTGCCGCGGTGCAAAAGATCTTGGCATCACGCTTAGTGACTCTCGCGGGTCTGATATCCCTCGGACTCTGGGGTTCGGTATTCGCCGTCGCTCATGGTGCGAATGGCGGCAATAGCAGTGCCGGTCATGGCGCAGGTCACGGCCACGGTCATCACCGAGGTGGTTCGGCCGGGGAGCGTGGCTCTAGTAGCGGATATCGCCGCGGGCAGGGCGGATGGGACATTCCAGGTTATGGGTATTACTTCTTATCCATCCCCTCCTACTGCAAACGTGTCTACTGGAACGGCGTCGCCTATTACTATGCTGACGATGTCTACTATGAATGGAACGGTACCGCCGGTGCCTACCAGCAAGTGCAGCCGCCCGCCGGCCTGGCTGAAAGCATCAAAGCCCTAGAACCCGGTGTGACGGAGCTCTTCGTCTTTCCCAACGGAGCTCAGACGGTCGAGCAATTGCAGCATGATCGCGAGGAGTGTCACCGGTGGGCAGTCCAGCAGGTCGGTCTTGACGCGAACGGGGCAGCGAATCGTGCAAACTACCTTCGCGCCGACCAAGCTTGCTTGGAAGCTCGCGACTACAGTGTCCAATAGCGGCCTGAGCGACTCAACGCGACGATCCCCGATGCGCACAGGCTCAAGGCAGCCAATGCCGTTCTTTGTACGGAAGGCGCGCTCTCCAACAACCAAGCGCCGCAAAGAAATAACACGAGAGAGGCGAGCGCCACGATCACCGCGCATGCAACCTCTATCCGGCCGAACTTCAACACCCTCATCACGAGGCATCCCCCGGCGCGAAAATCCGACATTGATCCACAAGCCCCATATCCCTCACGGGATGATGTTGATTAGGCTACTTGGCGCGTCAAAGCGTTGGTCGGATGTTTCGCGTTCGTCCCTCACCGGGACGAGTTCGTCCCTGGCAGCCACCACGCCATGGAGACCGGCGGCGCCCATTCGCGGATCAGTACTCGGTGAGCGGGGGACGGGCGTGGTTGATCCATTGTTGTACGCTGGGTCGACGCCACTGATGATTGGCGTAGTCGGCGAGACGCGGAGGCACCGGATCACCGTGGGCCACCAGGCGCTGCAGCATCATGGCCAGATCTACGTCCGCGATCGACCACTGGCCGAATAAATGGTCGGTGCGTCCGTCGAGCAACTGTTGAGCCGCCGCAAATAGCTTCTGAGTGGCTTGAACCGCTTGCGCCGAGAGCGCGGGTCTGCGGGCACCGCAGAACACGACGAATGTCGGCCGCTCCTCGCGAATCGGCATGAGATCACTGCGCATCCACGCCTGAATCTGGCGTGCTCGCGCCCGGTCGCGCAAGTCCGTGGGATATAGACGCGTGCCGGCAAAGGTCTCGTCAATGTACTCGCAGATCGCGGAGGATTCCGACAAGGCGAACTCGTCGTGTACGAGCGTCGGAACCCGCCGGGTGATCGAGGTCGAAGCGAAGGAGCTTTCCTGATGCGCGTTCGCGAATAGCTCGAGCGGCTTGACGTCGAACGTCAGGTCTTTCTCGAGAAGACTGACGAATGCGACCAAGGCATAGGGGCTGGCAAAATTAGAATCGACGTAGAGAAGCATGGAACCCCCCAAAGATGAGTCAGTATCGTAACATCAAGATGACAGCTTCCGAGTCAAAACGCGTGGAAGAGACGGCGGACGTGGTGTGCCGCATGCTTGACATCTCTTGACAAACTTCCGGTTGGTTTGCGCTTGTCTGCCAGTAACTGCGGGTGTAGCCTTTTTCCTCCATCGACCCGCTTTCCGATAGCGCCTCGTGGAAAAGAAAACTTGCCCTAAGGCCAGGTAGAGCCGTCAGGCGTGTACTTTTCAATTATCTCAGGGGGAGTTCGTCATGAAGCTAAGAGTAGTGGTGCTCACGGCCGTGTTCGCGGCCTCGTGTGTTTATTCTTGGACCGCCGCGGCCGATGACGATCGCGCAAGCGCAGCGACAATCGCCGCGCGTCAGCGATTCTTCGGCGCAGAAAATGTCGATCCTCACACCGGGCAAGTGAGGCGTGACCGCGTGATTTTTTCGTGGATCACCAACGCGGGTTATGCCGCCTCGTTCCGCGGCAGAGTCGTACTTCTCGACACGTACATCAATCGGTTCGAAGTACCTCCGACATCCGGGCCGGATCTGCGAAGGACAAGCTTCGGAGCCAAGGACCTGATCGATTTGAATCCGGAGGCCATTTTTCTCGGTCATGGGCATGGTGATCACGCGGACAATGCCGCTTACGTCGCTAAATGGCTGAACATTCCGATTTACGCGACCCCGGAGACCTGTGATGTGATGCAAGAGGATGTTGCGCGTATGGCGGCGGATCCGAATACGGTCAACGGCGGCGCGAAACTCGTTCCGAATGCCAATCCTGTCAATTGCATTGGGGTCGTACCCCGCGGCTCGGTGCCGGGCACGTCTGTGGTAAATATCAAGCAACTCGATCCCGTGGCCTGTGTCGTTGCCTTCAAGCACATACACTCCTCGTCCGTTCCGACCGATCCGAAATTCTGGGGCAACAATCCGATTGTGCCCGTCATCAATGACTACGATCCTCGCGAAGCAGCGATCTATCCGCCGGGCACATGCGTTGCGCCGTTCAATCCGCCGACGACGAAGGAGCCGGCTGGAACCATCGAGGACATCGGACCCGGTGCGACCGGCGGAGTCTTGGCGACCGGCGTCAAGGGACTGCAAGGTTGTCTAGGTACCGGGCCGGTGCTGTCGACGCTATCACCCGGTCAGATGAACCTCACGACCACCGGCTTTGGCGGTGTGGCGGGGCCGTACAGCATTTTCTATCAGATCATTTTGCGCGACGGCAATCACTTCACCACGGTGTGGCACAACACCGCGGGCCCATTGATCGAGGGCGCTGGAACCGATCCAGGACTTACCAGCACCGTGCCTGGCAGCCCGTTCAATGCCGGCGTGAGCCCGGCGGGAAATCCGCTGGTGGGAGCACACCTGTTTGAGATCATGGACTCGCTGCCGCCGACGGATATCGAGTTTGGCTCGGTCACAACGCTGGGTCTCGCGACGAACGCCGTCCGCGATCCTTTCCTGTACACGCAGCATGTCCGGCCGCAAATCTATGTTCCCGGCCACATGACCGATGTACAAATCGTAAGTTCCTCGCTACAAAGCAAGAAAGCCTTCCTTCTCACCCAGGACGCCGCGGCCGGTAGTTCAGAAATCCCGGGCGGAGTGGTCTATAGGCCGGAGCTGCGCTGGCTGGTGGACCCCAATGATTTCGCGAAGCCCATGGTCTATGACCCTGACGACTCGCGCTGGTCCAACCGTGACAAGGAAGAGCGGATCAGAAAGTTCTGCGGCACTTAGGAGACAGCGGACCTAGAGTTTCCCGAAGGCGGGTGCACTGTGAAGGCGGCCGTGAGGCCGCCTTCACTTTGTTTCAGACCTCGATCTGATTGAGATGAGGATCAATCCATTGATGACATGCGCCGTGCGAGGTCGCGTCCGAGAAAGCGTCAAACTCCGATGTCTTCTGCTCCTTCTATATTGCTTGGGTTTGTCCCCTGCCATGGGGGCCGGGGAACCGGCGCCGGTTCGTATCGGGTTGACACGCGAAGCCGGTACTGCGCCCCTGCTGGTCGCCATCGACGCGGGTTTTTTCAGGCCTGAGGGCCTCAATCCACAGCTGGCATTTTTCGACAACGACGAATCGGTGTCGGCGGCAGTGGCATCGGGTAAGGTCGACATTGGGATGGCTGCCTTGTCCGCCGCGTTTTACCGCTATACGGCCGCTCACCGCCTCAAAATCATTGCATCTCGGTCGAGCGATCAGACCGGGTTTCCCATGTATGCATTTCTGATCAGCAAAGAGGCGCGTGCGGCCGGCTTTTCCGGTGTGCGCGGGCTGCCCAACGCACGCATTGGCGTCGCCGACTCGGACTCGGGCGAGTACTACGGTCTTTACAGCATCGCCTCGAGATTCAAGCTGGACTCCGGATCCATAAGAACCATCGTGGTGAAGTCGCCGGAGGCAGAACTCTCAGCTTTGTCCGGTCGGCAGATCGAAGCCGCCATCCTGCCATATGCAACTGCGCTTCATGCTGCGCGCCAGGGTCGCTCGCTGCTGCGCCTGAGCGATTTTGCGCAGTGGCAGCAAGGTGTGGTGTTCGCCAGTGCGCAGAAGATCGCGACAGACCGCACGCTCGTGGAGCGGTTCATGCGGGCGTATCAGCGTGGGACGGCCGAGTACGCGCTGAATTTCCAGAACTACGACGATGGCGGCGACTTTATACCGGGAGCTCACTATCGCCAATATCTCGATTCCATCGCCCGCCAGGTGAAGATGTCTTCCGAGACGCTGGCGAGAACGAAAACCTACTGTGATCGGCGCGGGAACCTGGACGCGGCCGATATCGAGAAGCAAGTGCAGTTTTGGCAAAACAGGGGCCGCCTCGATAAAAGCATGGTAGCCGCCGATTTTCTGGACCTTTCATTCATCGGCGAGGAGCGCGGCGCGTCCCATTAGGGCTCGCCCAAGTCGCCGTGGTTTTGGGTTCGCTATGCAAGCGGCGTGCAAAGCTCGCGCTAATAAGTCAAACGGTCTCCATGGCCTATGTTGCCGGACACAGACATCTCGCTAGGCGGAGACAGGCGCGGGAATATCGTAAGCGCCACAACTCGTCGGAGTCCACTCGATGTCATTCCTAACTTACGGTCTCTTTGGACTTACCGCCATTTCCTCTCTTGCCGGTTTTGTGTTCAATCTACTCACCGGAAATCCTGATATGGCACTCCTGTGTTTTGTGGGAGTCGGCGGAAGCGCAGCGATCGGTTGGATGTTCACCACCTGGCGACGCGCGTAGGAATCAGATCGATCGCCTTGCGCCCGCGACTTTGACCCGTGTTTCACCGCTCGATGGAAGTCGGATGGCGGTGCGCCAACGCAAAATCAATCGCTGCGCATACCGCCGCCACCTGCGCGGCATTGCATTGCTCAGGCGTTGCCCGAGGGCTGTCGGGGTAGACCTCGGTGGTCGTCTTGTAGGGTGCGTGGGTGATGCCGGCACAGAGGCCGAGCGGCTTGAGCGGGTAGTTGATGACGCCCGGTGCGACCATGGGTGATCCGATGATCTGACCGTGACGATCCGCTGACGCAATGTGTGTGACCTTTGCCACGGCCGCGATGACGGCCTGCTGGAACTCCGGTTGCGGATGCTCGCCATCATCGACCAGATAGAAGCCCTCGGGGATTTCACCCGGCACATGCGCCACGCCGTCCCGAGCGGCCAGGGCCGGGCGAAACTCGGACTCATCGGTATCGGTGGTCTCATGCAAATCGATATGCACGAGCACCTCATCGCAGATTGGCGCGACCAGGCGCATCAGGGCCGCCGATTCTTGCGCCGGGCTGTCGTCGCGAAAAGATCGATTGGGGTCGATCGCGTGCGGATTCCAGCGGTGAATCACTTCGTAGGCCCAGGGGCTGACGCAGGGCACGACCAGAAGGTTCACCCGACCTTCATAAGTTGCCGCGTGCCGGTCGACAAACCGCAACGCCCCGTGCACGCCGCTGGTTTCATAGCCATGTACGCCCCCCGTCACCAGCGCATAGGGAAGCGTGTCGTGCCAGGCGCGATTCTTGATCGCGAACAGAGGGTATTTGTCCGGGTGATAATCCAGGCGGCCATACTGCACCACCTCGTAGCGTGAACTTAAGGTCTCGATCGCACGCAGCACGTCCGCTTCGTAACTGCGCTTGACGGTCTGACGTGAAAGCCAGGTAGCCACCTCCGCGTCGCCCCAGGGAAGTCCGGGCGTGCCGATCGGATAGGGGCCTTGGGTTGTCATCATGTCGCTCGCTCTGAGTTGGGGTAAAGGCTCTTACCACTGTAGCATTGGGCAGATGTCGTGGAACCGTTAAAAATGATGGGTGCCGAGACCTCGGGCAGCGCGGCCTGATGTGAGGTAGCATTGAAGACGTGCTCTGGGTGTCCCTGATGCTGTCAGCAAGGCTGGCCAATGCAAAGGGAAGGATTAGCAATGGAAAATCATGAACTCTAAAATACGGGCTCCACTCATCATCAGCATCGCCATTACCGCTGCAATGGCTTTCGCATCGTCGGCCATGGGTCAAAAGATGCATACGCCTAAGTCCTCCACCGACTCACCCATTGATGCAAACCAGCCATCGGGTCGGAGCGCGCTTCGGCAAATAGTACAAACCCAATGCGTCTTGAATTGGCAGCAGCACCACAATCCGGCGCCCTGCGAGCGCGTGGTGCTTGCCGATCTGAAGAACGCCGACTCGGGATACGCCATCATCGCCGCTCCGGGCGGCGGAGCACATTACCTGCTGGTTCCGACGCGGACGATGGCCGGCACTGAAAGCAGCGAGCTGCTCGATCCGGACGCGCCCAACTATTTCGCGGAGGCTTGGCGCGCGCGCGGCCTGCTGGGTGGGTTCGTCGGCCGCGACGTGCCGAGAACGGTAGTAGGACTTGCCATGGGTATTGCCCAGTCGCGCATTCAAGATCAATTTCACATTCACATTGAATGCTTGCAACAGGATGCTTTCAAGGCGTTACGCGCCTCGATGGACACCATCACGGAAGTTTGGTCGCCCATCACCATCGCGGGATCGACCTATCACGCACTGCGAGTCACGGGGGAGGGCCTGGACGCCTCGAATTTGTTCGAATTGCTGGCGACTCTGAGTGCGGATGCGCGTCATCACATGGGCAACTACACCCTCGTCGTTGCCGGCATGCAGTTCAAGGGTGGCGCCCCCGGATTTATTTTGCTGGCCGGGTCCGGCCCCAGCGGCGAGATCCTGCTGGATTCTACCTGCGCTGTGGCTGGAGGCGGCGGGTAAGGTTACACGCCGGAGTATACTTTTGGAAACGGGTGCGGCGGATCGTATTCAAGCCTTACGCCTCAAATCGGGGCGAACCGAACAGGAGTTGGCCGGCGAACTCGGACTGACGGTTCAGTCCTATTGCAACCTCGAGCAGCTCGACGACGAACTTGAATCCGTCGTCAGTATCGCTCAGGCGCTGAAGCTCGCGAAGCTGCTGGATACCGACCTTCTCGCGCTGCTTGGCGAAACTGAGATTCCCGTGCGAATGCCCATTGCTCGCGTTCGATCGGCGCTGAACGCGCAATTGGGGAGTTCCGGTGAGGCTAAGGAATTAATGGAAGACACCATCAATTGGGATCTGGGCCCGTTTCTCGAGGGGTCGGATGAATGGACCACCGTATACACCATCGACTTCCTCCGGCAATTGGCGACGGCCATCGAGGTTGATTGGCAGGTGCTGCTTGCGGGGATTGCGGCCGGCTAAATCACAGTCCAGTCGCCATCTTCACGTGGTTTTTATAAGTGCAAGCGGTCGAGGATGGGCTTCTCGTAGACATCATCTTCCGCGGGATAGCGAAGGCCCGGGACGCCCCTCTGCTTGGCGAGTGCCCAGAGGATGCTTTCACCGGCCGGCAACGTATCCGGACGCATGCCGTAGACCGGGTCCTTGAACGCCACTTCGGAATCGACCAGCGTCCATCCCTTGTCCTTGAACATCTGAATTACATCTTTCAAAAACAGCGCATTGATCAAATTGTGATGCAGCAGCAGGACATGTGGAACGGAGCGGCCGAGTACGGTGCGAGATAGGCCGTCGTAATATTCCGCCCGGTCGTACAAATGCCGAAGGTACGCGTCCCGGTAGGGAAGCGTGTCGGCGTCGGGATGTTCCTTGAGCCGGGTGCTCAGACGCTGACTGTAATACCAGTCGCTTGCGTCCACCGATACAGGACCGGTTTTATAGGCGTTGGAATCCAGAAACGCCCTGAATCCGTCACGCTTCTCAGCCGTGTCGCCTTCTTTTAAGTACGGAAATCGAAATCGCCGTGTGAACCCGGGCATATCGCGGATCGCTTTGTCGCACGCGATCAGCTCTTGCTCAAACGCGGCCAGTCCTGTCTTGTCGAAATCTGGGTGGGTGGCGGTGTGATTGCCGATCTGATGCCCTTCCACGCCCCATTGCCGAATCAAATCATTCCTCTTCGGATCGGCATCTGTCCGTGTAACAAAAAGAATGGACTTGAGGTGAGCTTGCGCCAACTGCCTCAAGATAGCCGCGTTGCGATCCGCGGCACTTAGCCCGACTTGATCACCCATTGCGGGCCCATCGTCGAAAGTCAATGCGATGATCTGGCTATTGGCCATTGACGTCAGAAGCAAGGCACCAAGCATCATGAATGCGACGATCGTCACGCGGAAAAAAGTGATGGTTGTGGTTGGCATCGTGGAGCGGCATCCTAGCAACACGGCGGCGCTGCGCATCATTAAGCTTGCTTATACTGACCTGCGGGCCGTGCTGACACCGCCTGACATCACGACCAAGCTGGCTCATCACAATGGCGTGTTGCGCGCACTTATGCAGCTTTCCGGAAATCTCCGATCTGCGCGTCGAGCGCGCGCTTAAAAGCGGGTCGCCCGGTGCAGCGTTCGATGTATGCCGCCAGACGTGTGTCGCCGGAGACAATGTCCGTGCGCTCGAGGATGCGCAGGACCGTGGTCATCATCAGATCGCCGGCCGTAAAGTGATCTCCATCGAGAAAGGGCTTGTCACCCAGCGATTTGGAGAGGGCGGACAGGCGCTTCTGCACGAACTCCACGGCACCGGGACGTCGCAGCTTGGCCCACTCTTCCTGCGCGTAGAAAAGATCGATTATCGCTACATTCATCACGAAGGGCTCGATCGAATTGAGCGCTGCGATCAGCCACTGCGTCGCGCGTGCTCGCGCAGCTGCTTCTTTTGGGAGGAGCGCCGCGCTTCCCTCGCCTATGTGCAGCACGATGGCTCCGGACTCGAACAGCACGAGCCCGTCCTCTTCGAGCACCGGCACTTGTCCGAAGGGCTGCAGAGCACGGTACTCCGGCTTGTCCTGATCTCCCTGTTCGAGGAGGCGCGTCTTGTAGGGCAGCCCCACTTCCTCCAGCGCCCAGCGCGCGCGCAAGTCGCGCACTTGACCGTAGGCAAATTCCGGAACCCACTTGAACGCTGAGATCGTGATCATCTGATATGCCCCTCGATAAGGGTAAGACCGGTCATCGTCGTTTCTTCTTCGCCTCGGCTTCCCGGCTCTCTGCATAGGCGGCAAGACGATCGAGGCTCTTCGACCAGAAGCGCTCGTAGCGCCGCAGCCAATCCATCGCCTGCTTCATCGGTTCAGGCCGGATCCGCACCGTGACGACGCGTCCAGCCTTCGACCGCGTGATCAGACCGGCATCGTAGAGAACGTCCAAGTGCTTCATCACGGCGGGCAACTTGATCGCGAAGGGCTTTGCGAGGTCGCTCACCGACGCGCTGTCTTCGCGCTCGAGGCGCGTCAAGATGGCCCGGCGTGTCCCATCCACCAGCGCCGCAAAGGTCCGGTCGAGCTTCAGTTCTCTATTGTTCACCATACATTGAACTATGCCGACCGGTGCCTATGGTGTCAACTGTGAGCGCCCCGGCGTCGGCGCCCCGAGGCAAGGCGGGCACGTGAGTTCGTTGGCGAGAGGCGGATACCTATGTACTGTGTAGGGGCTTCCCGGATTCTTGAGATCTGCTACGCAAGGCTCAACGTACCCGATCCCCATGCGCAGATTGCGACACCTGCAACACCCCATTTGCATTCACTTCGGATGATAGTCGGGTAGAGGTAGGCCCGAGAATTGGAGAAAACTGCGTGTCGATAGTGCTATTCCATTTCGCCAGGAGTTTGAAGATCAGCCGCTTCACGATCGACGTGTTGATGCAGCGACTCGATCAGTTAAAGCCGCGTCGTCCGGAAGGCTACCGCGGGCTTCTCGGAAAGATGAATGAGAGCGTCCGGAACTGCGATCATCTGCATAACGACATATGCGACCGATTCTGTAGGGTGCAGTCATTCGATGCCGGCACGATCGCGCCTTTGATGTCGGCTTTCGAAGAACTGGACCGACTCATCACGAATGCCATTGCCAGTTGTAATGTTTTTGAATTCGGGCCCCGCATCGAAGCGTTGTGAGATAAATGAATACGGCAAGAAAGAACTCCGATTGCGTGCAACGAAGCTTCGCGGTTAGGATGGGACCTTAAGAAACAATTCACCAGCGTCAAAGTACACGCCGCGATACTTGATCAAGAGCGACTGGAGGCTTCATGGACGAGGGCAATTTCAGGGTCACGCGAGCGATTCGCATCTCTCGGGACACAGAAAGGCAACGTTCGGCGAGGGATACCAGGGGTCGAGGATTGGGAGAGCGTGCGGCGGTTGCGTGTCTTTTCCTCGCAATAACGGTACTCGCGTCCGCGGCATCGTTGTCGTCCGATCCGATCGTTTTAGCGGTCAGGCATGGCGACTGTAGCAAGGCCGTCGCCCTGGCGAATGCCGGAGTGGCATCGGGTGACAATGAGGCCACGTTCCTTGCCGGTCGCATGCTTGACGAGGGCATTTGCATGCAGAAAGACCCGGTGCAAGCAGCCGATTACTTCACGCACGCCGTTGATCGGGGCGATCAGAACGCAATGCTTGATTACGCAGCCAAGCTAGGACTCGGCGTGGGAACTGATCCGAGCTATGAACGCGCCGGCAACATCTGCCGCTCCGCCGGATTTGATCCGCAGCGGCGGCTCTCGCCTTATTCGCTCGGCTATGCATGCACGCTGACCGGCATTGCGAGCCGGCTTTTGCGCGAATCGCTCCCCAAAGGCGCGTTTCACTCAGGTGCGATCGTCGTGGATTTCAACCCCGCTAGCGGGGAAATGCGCATCAAGACCGCTCCTGAAGTAGGGCGTGGCGACGCACCCACCGGCTCGAGCCTTCGCCCACCCTTGATCGATGCTCCTCGTGCGATCAACAAGTCATGGGGCGATGCCCTGGCCGCAGCGCCCAAGCCGGATATCGCGCAGCTCGATAACCGGTCAGTCGAGTTGACG
>Ga0210398_10001788_pt1 | contig 21654 bp, 20 predicted proteins | sample IncBWC4OmetaG_FD_161047 | JGI IMG/M metagenome (GOLD analysis project Ga0210398, IMG submission 161047) | Forest soil microbial communities from Barre Woods Harvard Forest LTER site, Petersham, Massachusetts, United States - Inc-BW-C-4-O | ecosystem: Environmental > Terrestrial > Soil >...
CTAATGCTTTTTTGGGCCGGGGATTGGGTATCCGCATAGTACGAATTGAACCCTCGGACGAAAGGCTATCTGATCTTAACGATACCTTCTGCCACTTTAGGAAATTTGGAAAACACGAGAGGATCATGTCCTGGAATAATTAATGAAGTATTGGGTTGAAGGACCCTCATTCTTTTCAATTGCTTAACGTAGGCATCCGGATTAAATAGGTAATAGGTTATAGGCAGTAAATGTTCAACATTGTAATAAAACCAACAATCATCTGAAGCAAGAATTACCTTATCTGTTTTTGTATTAATGAGGAGATGCTGTGATTCCCAAGTATGTTTCGATCCAATGAATGCCCTGATACCAGGAAACATTTCAATACTATCACCTTTTATCAGGGTTAATTTCCCCTCAAGGTTCTTAGCAACAATATTTTTTACATCTTCTTTATTAAGACCTTCGGTAAACCCATTGTCAGTAATTTCTGTTGCTTTTACACCCATTCTTAGCAATGCGCTGTCGGGCCTTACATAACTTTTCCAGAGACCACTGTCCTTATCAGAAGCGCCTGCTGCCGCAAACGAGAGTGGCATATGCCCCCTCTGTCCCAAATCGGATTGCATATACTTCATATTCATTAGAATTTTGGGCAAAAGAAGTTATTTGAATACAAAGAAGACCGAAAAGAATATGTAAGTATTTCATAATTGTTAAAATATCAGTCAGTATTCCCCAGGTTTGAACAAAGCGGAAAAACGCCGTGAATCAATTGAACATCTTAAGGTAACACATTAAAAAGTAACTTAGAAAATCTATTTCTGATGGCAATTTTTGGTGATCAGGAGTGTACCCGCACTAACCGGGTTGATCCGCAGCTGCGCATCCGTATAATTGAACTACCTGATCCGCCCTGTCTTTACTATCACCCGCTGGGACGAGTCCCTTATTTGTAACCTTGGTCTCAACACCTCTTCGACGTGGCTCATGTCCTCATTGTTATGCATCGTTTCTATAAATAGCTTTGCAGCCGCTTTTCCCAACTCAAACGAGGGCATATCGACGCTCGAAACTCCTGGTGTCACCAGGCTCACTACCGGCTCATTATTGAACCCCACCAACCCAATATCCTGCGGCATCTTAAGGCCTCGCTCCTTGATTGCCAGCATGGCTCCGATGGCCATCCGGTCACTGATTGTAAATATTGCATCCGGCCTCTTTCCCAAGGCCAGTAATTCGAGGGTGGCATAATACGCGTAATCCTGGTTGAAATCGCAATAGACGATCAGGCTATCGTCCCTTTTGATCTTATTCTTCTTTAACGCTTTCAGATAGCCTTCCAGGCGGCTGTTGCTTATCCCCAGATTGAGCGGGCCGGCCAGGATGGCGATCCGCTTATAACCTTGTTCCAACAAATGTTCGGTCGCCAGAAAACCCCCTTCCTCGTTGTCCAGCCGGACGCTCGGTGCGGCCAGGTCGGGCGTAACACGGTCAAATATTACCATCGGCAAGCCTCTTTCCTGTATCTTCTTAAAATGGTCGAATATCTTCGTCTCACTGGAAACAGAAATGATAAAGCCATCCACCAGGCTATCGAGCAGCCTCCGCGTATTCAGGATTTCCCGTCCATAAGATTCATTGCTCTGGCAAACCATCACCGTATAACCGGCTTCCAACGCCACTTCATCGATTCCCTTTACCATCGTAGATAATACATAGTCCAGATTCGGAACGATCACCCCGATCGTATGCGTTTGTTTTTGCCGTAAACTGAGCGCTAATTTATTCGGTTGATAGTTCAACTCTTCAGACAATGCGATCACGGCCTGCTTGGTTTCCGGGCTTACATCCGGCGCATTACGCAGTGACCTCGACACCGTGGAAATGGAAATATTCAATCGCTGGGCGATATCCTTGATCGTAGCCGGTTTATTCATTTCCGGGTTTTTGCTGAAAAGTAAAGCTACAGGTTAATTGGTTATGGGAATCCCGGAACCGTTACCGGAAACGTTATCGGTCGATTATTTCTGAATAATATCTAACAGAATGGATTATTCACCTAAACATTTTCAAGTATCAGCGCCTTTTTTTAAACAAGAAAATCCGGAGCCGCTGACGATTCCAGCTTCCTTTGGGATAATATTGACCGACCGATTGCCTAACCGCCAAAAAACTGCCAGTATGAAAAAGAAACGATTGCGTCTCTTCCCCCTCGCCCTCTTATTCTCCCTATTTCTTCACGCCCAACAAAATACTGTCATAACCGGGGCAGTCACGAATAGCAAGACCGGAGAAGCGCTGGAAGGCGTGACAATCACCGTAAACAAGCAGAGGACCGGCACCACCAGCAAGGCGGATGGCACCTATTCCATCACTGTAAATGCCGACAGCAGGGTCTTGTCGTTTTCCTCTGTCGGATATCTTAAACAGTCGGTGGAGATAGATGGGAAGACAAAAATCGATGTGGCGCTGAAACCAGACAACAGTGCGTTGAACGATGCAGTGGTGATCGGTTACGGCACCCAGCGCAAAAGGGATCTTACCGGATCGGTGGTGTCCATTGCTGCGAAGGACCTGTCGGAAACCCCGATCACCCGGCCAGATCAAATGATCCAGGGCAGATCGAGCGGCGTCCAGGTGATCCAAACCAATTCCGCGCCCGGCGGTAACATTAGCATACGCATCAGGGGAACCAATTCGATCAACTCAAGCAATGAGCCGCTCTTTGTGGTAGACGGCTTTCCTGGCGCCGGTGACCTCACGACGATCAATCCGCAGGACATTGAATCAATCGAGATTTTAAAGGACGCTTCTTCCACCGCCATCTATGGCAGCCGGGGCGCGAACGGCGTCGTGCTGATCACCACAAAGAAAGGCCGCGTCGGGCTGCAGTCGGTAACCTTCGAAAGCTATTACGGGCTTCAGAGCATCAGTAAATTATATCACATGATGGACGCGACTCAGTTTGCCACCTACCTCGATTCTGTGACAGCGCAAAATGATCGGCTGACGAACACTACAACCGCGCTACCTTACTCCTCTTCCCAAATCAGCGGGCTGGGTAAGGGGACCAACTGGGAAAAAGCAGTGCTGCGGACGGCGCCCATCCAAAGCTATCAATTGTCATTGAACGGCGGCACGACGGACAGCCGGTACAATTTAAGCGGGAACTTTTTCGATCAGGAAGGTATCGTGATCAATTCCTGGTTTAAAAGAGGGTCCCTTCGATTCAATTTTGACAAGACCATCAGTCCGAAGGTCCGCATGGGACTGGCGTCGGAGTTTGCCTTCTCCAGCCAGAACCAGGCCCTGGTCAATACGAATGGCGGAGCCGCCGGCGGAACGATGTATGATGCGCTGCGATTCAACCCTGCCCTCCCCATTAAGGACAGCACGGGCGCCTATACCTACGTCAACGGCCCGGCTCCATATGTCGATCTGGCGGGCAACCCGGTTGCTTACGCGCTCAGTACGACGAACAGAACCAATAATTTTCGCGCGCTGACCGACGCATTCATCGAATACGAGATTATCAGGGGCCTGAAATACAAGGCCCTCGCGGGAGCGGACATTGAATATACGACGATGGATTTCTTTACGCCTTCGTTCCTGTATTTGAGTACGCAAAACACTTCTACCGGCAACGCCGTGAAAAACGCCAATACGACCTATAGTTGGGTAAATGAAAATACACTAACCTATGACAAGAAGCTGAATAGTCACAATGTCATCAATGCGGTAGCCGGCTTCTCCTGGCAGGTGTTTGAGCAGGGGACGCTGAGCGGTGCATCGAACGGTTTTTTTACAAACGACCTGGGAACGAATAACCTGAGCATCGGTTCCAATCCGCTGGTTCCGGGCAGCAGCCAACAAAAAAATACGCTGGCTTCCTATTTCGGGCGGGTGAATTACCGGCTGCTTGAAAAATATCTTTTCACGGCGACGATGCGTGCCGACGGGTCGTCCCGGTTCGGCGTCGGAAATAAATGGGGCTATTTTCCTTCGGGCGCCGTTGCCTGGCGGCTGATCGACGAAAGTTTCATCCGGAATCTGAACACCTTTAGCGATTTAAAATTAAGGATCGGTTATGGCGTGACCGGGAACCAGGAGATCGGCGATTATCAATCTATTCCTCAATATACGGCCACTAGTTATAACCTCGATAATACGCGGGTGGTGGGTGTAGCGATCAATAATATCCCCAACCCAAACCTGAGTTGGGAACAAACCGCTTCGACCGATCTGGGCCTCGATTTCGGATTGTTGAAGAACCGCCTGACCGGTACCGTCGATGTGTATACAAAAAAAACGACCAAACTATTATTTAACGAATTTGTGCCAACGACCTCCGGTTTCTCCAGTGAGCTGATCAATGCGGGCAGTGTCGGGAATAAGGGGATCGACATCGGTCTGGATTTTGTGGTGGTTGACGGGAAGGATTTTGGCTGGCGGATTTTTGGCGATTTTTCGTCCAGCAGGAACAAAGTCCTCAACCTGAATGGAACCAATAATTTGCTGGCGGGCAACTCCAGTACGAGCATCTTTACCGGTGGTGGGCAGCCAACGACGATCTTACGGGTCGGCCAGCCGATCGGCTCCTTCTATGGCTATAAGTTTGCGGGCATCTGGCAAAATGCAAAGGAGATTGCAGCTTCCGGTCAAAAAAGCCCGGTAGTAAACCCGGGTGACCCCATCTACGTCGATGAGAACGGCGATAGCAGCATTACGGGGGCCGACAGGGTGATCATCGGTCATGCGCTGCCTAAATTCATTTATGGCTTTACGAATAATGTAAGGTGGCGGCAGTTCAATTTATCCGTATTTATTCAGGGGGTATATGGGGATAATATTTTAAATGAAAATCTGTATGATATACAGAACGGGTTTTCGACCGATAACAAACTGTCTTCCGTTATCCACAGCTGGGCCGGGGACGGCACCAGCAATACCCTGCCGAGGGTAAGCAGCACATTAAGAAGGAGCACCGGCATCACGAGTGATGTCATCGAGGACGGCAGCTATATGCGGCTGAAGACGGTTTCGCTTTCGTATAATGTAGGCTTGTCTGGTCATAAAACGATCAAATCCCTGATGCTGTATGTCACGGCGCAGAACCTGGTTACGCTGACCCACTATTCCGGGTTCGACCCGGAGGTCAATTCGTATGGGAACAACAGCAATTCGAATAATCTCAGCTTAAATACGGACTACGGTTCTTATCCTTCGGCGAGGTCGTTCCTGCTTGGGGCAAAAATGGGGTTATAACTTATTAAAATATAAAAAAAGCCGTTATGAAAAAGGGCGCTATCATATTACTCATCGCCTGTATTGCAGTCGGGTCCTGTAAAAAGTTCCTGACGGAAACGCCGTACAGCCTGCTAAGCACCAACAATTTCTATCAGTCGGCCGGGGATGCCGCCGTGGCGCTGAACGGAGTCTTTGCCACATTGACCGCACAGACCTATTATGGGAGAACATCGTGGACCGTTACGGAGCTGGGCGGTGAAGATCTGACGGTGCCGGCAAACAGCTCGTCGGACCGGATCACCATTGGCAATTACACGGCTAACAGCTCCAACGGAGAGGTCGCCAACTGGTGGAACAATATTTACAGCTGTATCAACCGGGCAAATGATGTCATTGCCAATGTTCCTAAGATTTCCATGGACACCAACAGCAGGAATAATATTGTCGGTAATGCGCGCTTCCTGCGGGCGCTGGGTTATTTCGAGCTGGTCAGAAGCTTTGGTCCCGTGCCGTTGCTGATAACGCCGACCAGTGCGACTTCTAATCTTTTTCCGCCCAAGGCGGCTATTGGCGATATCTATTCGCAGATCATCGGCGATCTGCAATATGCCGAAGCAAATTGCCTTTTGGAAAGCCAGATCATCGGGGCTAACAAAGGACAGGTCTCTTCTGGAGCGGCTTCGTCGATCCTCGCCAAGGTTTATCTGACGCGGGCTACCACCACCGTTGCGGACCCGAATGACTATGCGAACGCCCTGGCCGAATGCAATAAGGTCATCAGCTCCGGACAGTATATTTTATTGCCGAACTATAAATCGATTTTCGACTGGACCAATAAATTTCCGGCCAAGCCGGAGAACATTTTCTCGGTTCAGTTTGCGGAACCGCCCAGTGTGGGGAATATCATTATCCGCATGTTGACTTCGGCGAAAACGACCCCAGCGGGCTCCGCCTCGTTCTATGTACCGGCAACTTTTTACAATAGCTATATCCCCGCGGATTCGATCCGCAGAAACTTCAGCATCACCAATCAGGACAAAAGCGCCAACGGTACCTACACCACCGATCCGCTGTACTTTTATACAAAATTCAGCAGCGATCCTACCTGGACCGCACAAAGCAATAACTCCGAGGCGAACTGGATCATCACCCGGTATGCCGATGTCCTGCTCATGCAATCCGAGGCCTTGCATTTCCTGAACCCCCTGGATTCGACTCAATTCAATGGGATCAACGCTGTCCGGGCGAGGGCCGGCCTTACGGGCGCCAATCAGCTGAATTTTACCAATACACCTGGTCCGGATGATTTTATCACCGCCTTGTTGAACGAACGTTCCTGGGAGCTATGCATGGAAGGCCATCGCCGGTATGACCTCATCCGGCTTGGCAGGGTACAAGCTGCCTTGTTGGCCGGCAAAGGCGTGACGGTGACCAGTGCAGATCCGCTGTTGCCGATCCCGTTTGCCCAAGTGGCCCTGGACTCATTGCTTGGACAATAAAAATTAATTTATGAATACGGACGCTCTGGTAAGTAACTTTAAAGAAAATGACAACATATCCTGGGAAGAGGTTGAGGAAGGTATTCACCGCAAGATCATGGCCTATGACAAAAAGCTGATGCTGGTCAAGGTAAGATTTGAACCCGGAAGGGTAGGAGTGCTGCACCGGCATCCTCATTCACAGATCACCCAGGTGGAAAGCGGGGTGTTCGAGATAGAGATTAATGGTGATAAGAAAATCCTTAAAAGGGACGATGCGTATTATATACCTCCCGACACCATGCATGGGGCCGTATGTATCGAAGGCGGCGTATTGATCGACGTATTCAGTCCTATGCGGGAAGACTTTATCCAATAAATTGTATCGTCATGCCGATTAAGAAACTTTGCCTGACCGCTTGCCTTTTCTGCTGGTTGATCGCTCCCACGGTGGCTCAAGACTCCTTGTTATCGAAGTCGGATATTATTAAGCTTGATTTCAAAACGCTGGCGGAAAAAAGGAACAAAGTCAGGTCGAAAGACCCCACCCTGATGCCGGCCTACGAACAGCTTTTGCATGATGCTGATAAGCTGCTGGACTATACCCCCGTATCGGTCATGCAAAAGGCCGCAATTCCGCCCAGCGGCGATAAGCATGATTATATGAGTATCGCACCCTATTTCTGGCCCGACTCCTCAAAACCGAACGGCCTTCCTTATATCAATAGAGACGGCGTGGTCAATCCGGAAGTACGCCAATATACCGACAAGACCAATATGCCGATCGTTTGCGAGAATATCTACCTGTTGTCCCTGGCTTACTATTTTTCCAACGATGAGAAATATGCCAGACACGCGAGTAAATTGGCCGAAGTATGGTTCCTGGACCCGGCCACCCGGATGAACCCAAACTTAAACTACGGTCAGGCTGTAAAGGGCGTTACTGACGGCAGGGCGGAAGGACTGATCGATTCGCGGTTTTTTATCTGGGCGATCGATGGAATCAGGCTGCTGCAGCCTTCCAAATACTGGACGCCCGGGAATCAGGCTTCTCTCAAGCAATGGTTCTCTGCCTTCCTGACCTGGATGCAAACGAGCAGGATCGGGCAGAAGGAAATGAATGCCCGCAATAATCATGGAGTATGGTACGATGCGCAATCCCTTGCGATGGCCCTTTTCGTCGACAGCCTGGATCTGGCTGATAAGATCGTCCGGCGAGCGGCCAGTCGGCTGGACCAGCAAATGGATTCGAGTGGTTTATTCCCCCAGGAGCTCACTCGCACAACTTCACTTCACTATTCCGTCTTTATTCTCAACGCTTTTACCATTGTGGCTCAACTGTCGGAACAGACCCACGTGAATTTATGGACAGTCGAAACCCCTTCCGGCAAATCGCTCAAAAAAGCGTTCCAGGCTATATTGCCATACAGCACCGGGGAAAAGCTCTGGCGCTGGCCGCAAATACATGGATTTAATTTTTTCAATGCCGTCCCGTTATTGGTGGCGGATATGTCCAGATTCCAATGCGCTTCCTGCATGGGCGCCTTGCAACATATCGAAGGGGGAAACTACACACGGTCTTTGTTCATTTTATTATAATCAGGTCAGTCTATCATGGTAAATTTCAGCATTAACGGCCAGGTCGCCCTGGTCACGGGGTGCAGTAGCGGTATCGGCCTGGCGATCGCGGTTGGCCTGGCGGAAGCGGGAGCGGACATCATCGGCGTTTCGAGTTCCATGCCGGCAACCGGTAGTGAAGTCGCGGCGGCAGTGGCGGAAGCCGGGAAAAAGTTCTATCCCTATACCGCCGATTTCAACGACAGGGCCAGTCTATATTCATTCACGAACGAGGTGCTGGCCGACCATCCGCGGATCGATATCCTCATCAATAACGCCGGGCAGATCCTGCGTTCACCGGCAGCAGAACATTCCGACGAATACTGGGACCGAATCATGGCTGTCAACCTGGACGCGCAATTCATCCTGACCAGGGAAATCGGGAAACGGATGCTCGAGCAACAATTCGGAAAAATTGTCTTTACCTGCTCTCTGCTCAGCTTCCAGGGGGGCATCGAGGTTCCGGGGTATGCTGCCGGCAAGGGGGCCCTGGCTTCTTTATTAAAAGCCTTTGCCAACGAATGGGCCAGCCAGGGGATCACGGTAAACGGGGTCGCGCCAGGCTATATTAGCACCAGGAATACGGCGCCATTGCGCGCCGATGCTACCAGAAATGCGGCGATCCTTTCCAGGATACCGGCCGGCCGATGGGGAGAAGCATCGGATCTTGCAGGCGCCTATGTGTTCCTCTCCTCACCCGCGTCGGGCTATATCAATGGCACGATCCTGACAGTGGACGGCGGATGGATGGCCAGATAATTTTTAACAGGAAAAGCAATAACTATGCAAATAAGATTTCAATCCAGCCCCGGAGAGACCAGCCGGATGACGACTCAACAATTACGGGATAATTTTTTGATCGGCGGCCTGATGCTTCCCGATAAAATAGGACTCTGTTATTCCCATTTCGATCGAATGATCATCGGCGGAGCAGTTCCGGTAAAAGCGATCATCGATCTGCCGAACGATGGGGAATTGAAGGCCGGCTATTTCCTGGAGAGAAGAGAGATGGGAATCATCAATATCGGCGGCCAGGGAAGAGTTACCGCGGATGGAACGGGCTATGAACTGGACAAACTGGAATGCCTGTATCTGGGGAAGGGCGTCCGGGCGGTTAATTTCAGCAGCAAGGCAGGTAGCGATCCGGCAAAGTTCTATTTCCTGTCCGTCCCTGCGCATCATCCCTACCCGAATCGGAAAATGACCAAAGCCGAAGCAGCGCCGGTCAATTTGGGTGATGCATCGACTTCCAACAGGAGGACGATCTATAAGTACATTCATAACGATGGGATGGAAAGCTGCCAGTTGGTTATGGGATTGACCGTCCTGGAAGGAGGCAGCGTCTGGAATTCCGTTCCTCCGCATACGCATACCAGAAGAATGGAAGCTTACTTCTATTTCGATCTTCCGGCCAGCCATCGGGTCATGCATTTTATGGGTGAATCGCAGGAAACAAGGCATTTGGTCATGAGCGACCAGGAAGCGGTTATTTCACCCCCCTGGAGTCTCCATTTTGGTGTCGGCACCGCCAGTTATGGATTTATATGGGGCATGGCAGGAGAAAATAAAGAATTTACTGATATGGACCCCGTTCCCATAGCAGAAATAAAATAATAGGGCCGGCTGTAATATCTGATCAACTTCAGCTATTCATCACCGGTAGATTTGTCGATTTTCACTGGCATTTTGCGCAGAAAATAAAAAAGCACCTAGAAATATTTTCCTAAGTGCTTGATTTTCGGTGACCCCGTCAGGATTCAAACCTGAAACCTTTTGATCCGTAGGCCGGGTAGGGACCTGAACTGATCAGAACTCATCCGAAGGGGTTCTAACTTAACTACTTGACTGTCAAAGATTAAATGTTCTTGTGCGAACTTAGCTTATCGACGTAAAACATCGTTGAAGCCCCGAATGTTTGCAGCTTTTATGCAGAAAACTGGGAAGGATCACGCGAAAAAACATTTAATATGCCAGTGACTACCAAGATCTATTTCGACACCCGCAGCGAAATTAGAAAGAAAACCAACGATTACCCTTACAAGTTACAGGTCTACTGCCCTGAACCCAAGGGGACCAAGTTCTACCAGACGGTTTACGGCGCCACGGAGGAGGATAATCAAAAACTCTCGGCCTCACGCCTTAGTGACAAACTCCAATGCTTAAAGACCACGCTCCAGGACATCGAGAACAAAGCAGTTGCCGCCGCCCGAAAGCTTGACCCCTTTTCCTTTGACGACTTCGTCCGGGATTATATCAAAGACAACCAGCACTTTGATCAGGCCCGGATCAAAGTCAAACCCCAAGTCACGAACGAAAAGGACTTCGACTTCAGCGACTACCACAAAGACTATCCCATCCTCCTGGAGACCTTCGATCCCGCAACCGTTGGATACGTTTATCAACTTGTTATCAAAAAAAAGATTGTATGGGGGAAAATCTCCACGGCCTCTCTTTATCAGGCTAGTTTTGTGTCCCTTCGCGCATTTGGCGGAAACGTCCGGTTTCAAAAAATCACCGATACCTATTTGAAATTTTACACTGAATGGATGAAAAAGGGAGGCGCCGGCAACAAGGAGCAAAACTCCAAGAGCACCATTGGCATATATCTCCGAAACCTGCGCCATGTGTTCAACGTCGCCGCGAGCGAACTAAAAATCATCAACAAGGAGAAATGTTACCCATTCGGTGTCGGCAAGTACCGGATTCCCTCCAGCCGGAACGTCAAAAAGGCCTTTGACCCGGATACCATCCGGGCCCTTTATACTTATCCCTGCGACCCACAAAAACCTTGGTTAAAAAAAGCAAGGTCTTTTTGGTTTTTTATCTATTTCGGAAATGGCATGAACCCCGTCGACGTTTGTAACCTTAAGTACAAAAATATTTCGGACGGGATGATCATTTTCGACCGGGCCAAGACAGAGGACACCTTGGCAGAGGATCCGCCTAAAATTACCGTCGTAATCAACGAAGACATACAAGCCACAATCGACCAATACGGCAACAAAGACAAAACCCCGGACAACTACATTTTTCCGTTCTTCGAACCGGGTATGTCTCCTTTGCAGCAATACAAGGCCAGGCAGAATTTTATCGGGTTCATCAATCAATGGATGTCTTATATTCTCAAAGATATGGGCTTAGATAAGGTCAAAGCCGGTGCGTATGAAGCAAGGCACTCAGCCGCAACCGCTCAAATCCTGGGAGGAGCAACACTGCTGGAAGTGCAAGAAATGCTCGGGCAAATCGATCCCAGGACCACAAAGCGTTATATCGACAGTCTTCCAGTCACTGTAAAAAGGGTGGGGGCCGCGCGTGTCGAGGCATTCAAGAGAGGTCTTGACAGCAAAAAGTCGGCATGACCGCCTCAACCGTTCAGAGACGAGCAGCTGCTGTGCCATAAAGAGATTGCGTGAACCATGCTTTTCACTGTTCTTTCTGCTTTTTATTCGTTTGAGGCCTTTGCAATTGTCCCATTTACCGTATTTTCCTTATCCTGGTCAATATTTTAGGCCCGACTGCCTTGGCGAGTGCTGCCAAGTCAAGGGGCGCAAAAAAAGATATGCCTATCAGGTATGTGATCCATTTCCTGGGCTGTCAACAGGAAATTGAGCGGACCTCGGGGAAAACGCGCATCTAATGCATGCCCGGCAGAGGGCAATTTCTACTCATATATCTTCGGATGTCTGGCAAAATAAGGAATGAGGAATGCCGCCGGAAGGCATGTTATCAATTCCAACCCCAGGCAAAGTCCGCGGAGACCGGAAAACAAGCTGCCTCCCTCTTTATTTGTGTCTTGTATGGTAATCAGCATTAAAGCAGCCAAAATTGCAAGCGAGAAAAAGATGAACCAACCTGTACCTGCGGATAAGTGCCTTTTCAAAAGAAAGTAGCCAAATCCAGCCAGCACTAATAAAATGGGTAGGCCGACGAAAAGAGTTATAGGCATTATGATTTCCGCAGTGGCAAAGTTGGCGACTTCCCGGTATACCATTGTATAAATCAAACCCAGGAAGGCTGCGACAAGGCCGGATAAAAGTCCGGAGAGTATGGATTTGGACAAGGAAGCATTATATACCGGCATATTCATAACAAATGAGTTTGCGCGAACCGGTGATCGGGAGCAGGGTTTATTGATGGAAGATTGACGACTATAAAGGTAGTCGATATTTTTGACAATTGTGGTGACTGGCTATAACTTCCCCCCACCCGTCGGCAATGCGCTAATAGGTGAAGCCAGGTTTGCATGGGTCTCTTTAGCGATAACAAATGGTCCAAGGGAGTGTAACGGTTCAGGGCCTGTCAGACCGGGTAAGCGCTGCAGAAGGAATGGTTGTCATTCAAGGACGGTATCCTAGGTTTATTATTTAGGCAGGTGGCCGAAGATTTCAGCAACGCTTGGGCGGATCCTGAAATCCGGTTCGAAGAAGCGATATACGATGATCCCCTTCCGATCAATGATATATATGGCGGGAACGGGAAGGTTATTGCCATTCGAGCCATTGTTCCTGGCGACGTCGACGCCGAATTTCAGATACCGGGCCGTCCATGTCGAATCCACCGCGTAGGCGACATCATAACTCTTCATGATCTTCAATCCCTCATCATGAAGGATAGGATAGGTTGCGCCTGTCTTTGCAATTGTCTTGCTTACATTTTCCTGCAGCTCCGGGGTGACCGCCACCAGTGTCGCTCCTTTTTGAGTGATCAGGGTCAGTGAATCTTCCAGCGATTTGAGTTCTTTATTGCAAAACGGGCACCATTGGCCCCGGTAAAAAACAAGCAATACCGAGCCCTTTGCCAGGCTGCTTTTCAGGTGGAAGGTCGCTCCATTCTGATCTGTTGCGGTGAAATCCGGAGCTGCGGTATTCGTCTTCAATCCCTGTGGCCCGACCTGGGCTTCGGCGGAAGCCCAGGTCGCGAGCAGCATAGCCGGGAAAAATACTTTCTTAATTAGCGACATACAATGATGATTTTGCCAAATGTAAGCGCATCGGGTTAAGGGACGTGTCAGCTTCCCGACAGTCGTCATTTGACTGCAAGAAGGTCGACCTTTTCGATCACGGGGGGCTGAGCGAGCAATTCCGGCGCCTTGGCCATCAGGGCGGCAGCAATGGGACCATTGAGATGGGCGGTCCGGCCTTCTTCCTGTTCAAAGGTATCAAAGATCCCGAAGGTAGAAGGCCCGATGCGGAGGGCGAACCACTGAATCGTGGCGGGTTCGGATCGTGCCAGCGCAACAGCGCCAGCGAGGAGATCGGCTAATTCCTGTTCTTTGCCCGGCTTGGATTCCAGCCTGGCCAGCAATGCTAATTTGACCATAATGTTACAGATTTTTAAAAAGAACGTCTTCCCGGCGGCGACGGTTGCCCCCAACCTCACGTTCACTCAAATCGCATTTCTCATTTATACTCTCATGTTCTATACCCTGAATTCTATTTGTTGCACACCGAAAATTAGACTCCGTTTCAAATCCGGCTGCAGATCAATTTTAACTAATTGTTTATATCCGTAATTGCGGGTTACCGTTTCAATGTAATACTTTTCGATTTCTAATTAGATTCTAATGCTATTTTAATCCGATTTTATGGTCGGGAAGGTATTTTACCGGGCTAACCAGGAAAACGCTTATCCGTAACCAACTTGTCGTATATCCAAAATCAAACCTCTTGAAGAAGTACATTTTGATCCTCATTGGCATAGCCCTGATGCATGTCAGTTCCGCCCAGACAGCCGACTCTGCTGCACTAAGCACTGATAAGAATATCCGCAATAAAGTCCTCAGCGATATCCAGGACAACCTCGACAAAAAAACAAAAACCATCGACCAAACGCTTTCGAAGCTGGACGACAGGGTCGATTCACTCGACGTCGAAATCGCCGCCACCAGGGATGCCCGGGAAAAGGCAGACAAATTGCTGTTGCGGGTTCAGGCGCTGGAACAAAAACAACAGGCTATCGAGGAAAACGAATTGTACGTTTACCAGGCTAATTACCAATCGGCGATCATCAATCTGGTCTCGATGGACAAAGAGATCCAGCCGCTGCTGCTTTTTAATTCTGCCAAAAGCTTTTTCTCTACGCTTAACGAAACGGCCGACCCGATGAAATATCCGGGCTACCAGGAATGGTATAAAAAGTTCTATGCCTATATAGAGAAAGAAAAAGACAAAGACCCGGCCCTGAATGTCTTGCACGATATGGTGCAAATTTCCGGTAATATTACCAGCGCCACTCCCATCGCAGGACCGGTGTGCCAGGCCCTGTTCCTGGGGATCGACTCGTATATCACTTCGCTCGGCAATAAGAAAAAGGAACTGAAGGAAGAAAGTCAGAAGATGTTCCTGCTGACGGCAAAACTCAGCCAGTTCGACTACGATAAGGACCTCATCGAGCAGCAATGGGACATCGTGACCAATGATCTCGGGAAGCTGCAAATCCATTAGGACACGATCCTCAATCAAAACCTTGGTTTACTAAAAGTATCGAAAGAGGAGTACGCACGTCGCTTCGCAAAACAGACCGACGCCGAACAACGGTATCAGTTCCTAACGGAATTACGGAAAAATGCCTCGGCCCTGGTTACCAACCGGAAGGCGGCGGACACGAAAAACTGGAAACAACCGATCTATTACGAACTGATGGATGTACAGTCCCTAAAGCTCCGCTTCGGCGAGCTGACCTTTGACATCCGAGGCATCATTTCCAGGTACAACGATCTCGTATTTAAATATAAGAACGACCTGGAAATTGGGTTAAAAGTACAGGCGCTCGGCGTTAAGCTGGATGCCATGAGCGATACCTTCGATAGCGCCTTCGATCCGACTGAATACGTCAACTCCGCCACCCGGATGTACCTCGTCAATTGATAATCGCGTTTACACGCTGAAATTGCGCGGCGCCAGAAAGGGCGCCGCGCTTTATAAAAAAGCCCCGGCGCCCAGCCGGGGCTAAACTAAACCCCTGGATACGGATCAATCACCACACCAAACCCTAGAAATTTATTTATGCTCTAACAACTTAAAGAATTGATCCAGCTGCGGCAGGATCACGATCCGCGTCCGGCGATTCAACCGCCTGCCTTCCATAGTACCATTGTCCGACACCGGCAGATACTCCCCGCGACCCGCCGCCGCCATTTTCGCCGGCTCCATCCCATACTTGTTCTGCAAAATGCGGATCACTGCCGTCGCCCGCTTGACGCTGAGATCCCAGTTGTCCAGCAGTTCCCCGTGCCGGTAAGGCACATTGTCCGTATGCCCTTCCACCATGAATTCGATATTCGGCTGTGCTTTCAGAACAGTCGCCACCTTCCCTAAAACCTCCTGCGCCTGCGGCGTCACATTGTATTTTCCGGTATTGAACAGCAGCTTGTCCGAAATATCGATATATACCACATCCTTGTCAACCTTGATATTGATGTCCTTATCGTTCAGGTCGCCGATCGCCCCTTTCAGGTTCTGCACCAGCGCCATATTGAGCGAGTCCTTATGCGCCATCGCCTGCTGCAGTGTCTGGATATAGGCATCCTTGGCACCCAGGTTCGCCAGCGACTGCCGGATGCTCTGCGCCTGCGCACTGGAAATAACCGACATATCTTCCAGCTGCTTCAACGCCTGAGTATTGTTGTCCTTCAGGAACGCAATCTGCTTGTCCAACGACGCGACCTGCGCATCACAATTGGATTTAGCCCGGGTGAGATCGGCCGTTTTGCTGTTACAATTTTTTAGGTCATTTTGCACCGCGGCGTACGCCCGGTCCAGACTGTCGTACTTTGATTGCAAGGCTTTGAATTTTTTGCTGCTCACGCAGGAAAATAGCATAACCGGTACGAAACCGACCAATGCCATGTCTTTGATACGCATACTTTTTGATTTGGTTGTTTAGAGAAGTTAGAGGCACTAAGATTGGGCTGCCGTATTAACGGGGGCTTAAATTTGCATTAGAATTCCATTAGAATTGGCCACCACCGTGCGCCCCGGCCCTCTATTTGAGATTCCCGGCCGTCGGCAGCCGCACATTGAAGACCGATCCTTTCCCTACAACAGAATCGACATCGATCCAGCCTTTATGCAGCTGGATGATCCGTCTCGCCAGCGACAACCCCAGCCCGAAACCGGGAATCGTATGCCCTTCTTCAGTCCGGTAAAAAGGCTGAAAGATGTTTTCCCACTCTTCCTCACTGATCCCCCGGCCCCGGTCTTCGATGCTGACGCGGATCTCACCTCCCTGAACGCTGAGTCGTACGGTCGCATGGTGATCTTCCGAATATTTGCATGCGTTAGATACGATATTCTTAATAGCGGTAAAGAGCAGTTCCTCATTGCCGAAGACAAGCAGTGCCTCTTCCGCCTCGGGAAGCTGGTCGAATTCGAGCGTGACGATGAACAGGTCGTTGGTCTTTGAAATTTCTCCGGGGAGCCGAAGCAGAATCTCGTCTATTCGGATCAGGTCAATCTCCAACCCGGCAGCAGTACCGGAAGCTCGTGCAAATTCGAGCAGGGTCTGTGTCAATTTGCTTAGATGCTGCACATCCTGGTAAACCGATTGGATCACGTGCCGGTATTCCTCCACGCTCCGGCCTCGTTGGAGTGCCACTTCCAATTGGCTGGACATCGAAGTCAAGGGCGTGGACAGTTCGTGAGATGCGTTGGCTATAAATCTTCCCTGGATCTCAAAGCTCTCCTGTAGCCGGTTCAGCAATTGATTCAACGTGTCCGATAAATAGAACCAATCGTCTTTGGCATTGGCGCGGGTTGAACGGATCCGGCGGGCGAGATTGCGCGCCGAAATTTCCTTGACATCATCGGAGATCCGGCGCAGCGGCCGCAGAAGGCTGATCGAAAATAAATAGCCGCCAATGACCGAAATAAGAATACCACCGACAAAGCTGAGTGTGAGCACCAGCCGGAGATGCCGCAGCTTTTCATTGCCCGCCTCATCGTAAGCGGCGGCCATGATAACAAAACTGGAATTCTCGTCCCGGTAATAAAAGGCGATCGCATCCTTGGCCCCCTGTTTGAAATAGACCGGCGCCTTTTCGACCCTGGCCCGATCAATGACAGGTCGGTTGGTCCGGATCGTATCGGCAGTATTGTCGCTATACCAGTAGATCCTATTATCAAATGCATCATACGCTTCCACTACTTTATCTTTCATCGCCACTGACGTAGAGGAGTCTATTTTCCGGATGAGCGCCTGATCAAAAACGCCGCCCTGACCCAGGAGACGGCCCGTTGTGATCGCGCGATTGGCCAGGCGGGTTTGGATATCCTTGATCCGGTTCGTATAAGAGAAGTAATAAACGGAAGTACATACGAGGGTCAGGATACCCCACGCCAGTAAGGTGAACAGCAGTGTTATGCGTATCTTGACGGGCATCAGCTTCCGTGTGTTTTTAAGATATAACCCATGCCGACATGGGTTTGGATCAGCCTTTGGTCAAAGTCCCTATCCACCTTATTGCGGACATAGCTGATATAGACATCGATGACATTGGTGTTGGTGTTGAAATCGACATCCCAGACATTGATGGCCAGATCGGCCCTCGATACGACCCTGTTTTTGTTGCGCATCAGGTATTCCAGCAGCTGGAATTCCTTGGCTGTCAGCTTTAGCTTTTTGCCGCCCCGCTGCACTTCTTTGGTATCGAGGTTCATTTCAAGATCGGCAGCCCGAAGTATATTGCCAACCGGCATATCTTGTCCGGGCGTATGTTTCAGCAAGGCCCGGATCTTCAGCAGGAGCTCACGGAATTCAAAGGGCTTCACGAGGTAATCGTCGGCTCCGGCATCATACCCTTCTATCTTGTTATCAAGGGAGCTCATTGAAGTAAGCATGATCACCAGCATGTTTTTGTTACGGTAGCGGATAGCCTTGCAAAGATCATAGCCATTCATCCCCGGAAGATTAATATCCAGGATGACAAGGTCGAAGCTCCTGGATGTTAGGAGTTGATAGCCGATCTTGCCATCATAGGCTACCTCGACGCAAAAGCCATTTTCCATCAGGCCCATTTTCAACGTATCGGCAATCTTCTTTTCGTCCTCGACGATCAATATGTTTCTTTCATCCGCCATTCTTTGGCAATATTAGCCACGAATTCCCTAACTATCAAAGAATTGCCCCGCCAATCATGCACTCTAATCCAATTCTAATCCGACTTTAATTACCCGTTAATCTCTTCGGTCTACTTTGAGTGTAAAGAGATACCATGGCGGTTGCATTTAACAGAATACTTATCCCCGTAGACTTTTCATTGAATACGGATACGGCGGTAAACAAGGCGATTGGGCTGGCAGGGTCAGACGAGGCCGTTATCTACTTGTTGCACGTTGTCAGGCCCGGCCGGAAGGCATCGACCCAGTTCAGGGCCTGGGTGGTGGAACGAGATCTGCACCAGTTGAAATACGACATTGAGCAAGCCAATCCGAATATCCGGGTAAAAACCAACGTTCTTCGGGGATACTCGGTTCAGCAAACGATCATCGAATGTGCCGCCATGCTATCCCCCGATCTAATCATTTTCGGCAAACAAAATAATCACCGCCGGTGGTTTTTTTCCCGGCAAATCTCACCGGATGCGGTAGCTAAAAAAAGCAACTGTCCCGTTCTGACGGTCAAGCCAGGCTCGATCGACAACAGGACAAGGGTCATCGTCCTTCCCATCCGGAACTTTCTACCGGAAAGAAAACTCGAATGGGCGGTCCTACTCGCAAAAAAATACAAGGCACAGGTCCACCTGCTGGCCATCGGGGAAAATGCCGGCCAAAAAGACGGCCTCCTGCCCCATGTCTTTTCGATAGCTTATCATCAACTGCGGGAGAAATTGCATCATCCGATCGAATACTCGGCCTCTACCCATCGCCACCCTGCCAAAGCGGCGCTGTCTTACGCCGAGTTGATCATGGCCGATATGATCGTGGTGAACCCGTACACGGAAAGCGGAATCTCAGGCTTCTCGGGTTTCCGGCACCTCAGCGATCTACTGAAACGGGATTCGAAGATACAGGTATTGGATGTCGAACCGTATAAAAGCAACTAAAACGAACGGATTTATAGAAAGTTCCCTTGCGGCGGTATTTCACGTCTTATTGCCTGATCATCTTTCACCTTTTGGGCGGCATTTTCGGCGTGGGTGAGGTCATGAAAATACTGCGTTCTTAGATGATCGTAAAAAGAGTGTTTGTCGATCACCAGGGCAGCCAGGCTCGCGGCCATGCCCGCCAGCATCAGGTAAAAAATGACATTATGCCTGTCGGTCATTTCCAGCACCAGGATTGCGGAGGTAAAAGGAGTTCTTGTTACACCGGTTAAAAATCCCACCATGCCCGACAACACCAGGATATTGGTGTCGGTGGCGGAAAGATGAAACCATCCGGCGAGCAGCGAGCCCACGCTTGCTCCGGCGGCAAGGGCAGGTGCAAATACACCCCCCGCTGCCCCGCTAGTGAAGGACAGCACAGGCCCTACTATGCGCAATAGGGCTATATACCAAGGGGAATATTTTTCATTGGTAAACAAGACGCTTGTGATCAACTCTTTCCCCGAACCAAACATACCTTCCGTCACAAACACAGCCAAAAAAGCAATGATCAATGCGCAAACGACCAGGTAGGCCAGGTGCTTATAATTCGCCTTAAAGGTTCTTTTCCAACGGAATAAGCCCAACATCAATTTGGAAATGGCGCTCCCGGTCAAGCCGCAAAGGATGGCTGCCAGGACAACAGGAAGGAAAATAAAGCCGGAAAGATGGCTGACATCGGGATATCCCAGATACAAATACGGCCCCAGGAAGGCCTGCGCCGTGAGGCCGGCAATGATAATTGCCGTGAAGAGTGCGGTTTTAAAAAAGCTGATATGTGTTTTGGTCAATTCTTCCACCGCAAATACAATACCTCCTAAGGGCGTGTTAAAAGCCGCCGCCAAACCAGCAGCGGCTCCCGTCATGATCATGTTCTTTTTGGAGATTCTGGGCCACCAGGCAGGAAGCCATTGATTGATCTTCCAGAACACTGATCCCGCGATCTGGATAGTAGGTCCTTCCCGGCCGATGATGCCGCCACCGAATACCATCACGAGACTTGAAAGTATCTTTACAAGAATAACTTTTATGCTTAGGAGCCGATTTACCATGAAAGAAGAACGCGGCGAACTCAATTCAATGGCAGCCATCACCTGGGGAATGCCGCTTCCGCGGGCGTATGGGGAAAATCTTTTTACCAACCACCAGGAAAGAACGAAGCAACAAGGAGTGATCAGGAAAAAGAGATACGCGTAGTGGTGATAGATATAAATCGTCCCGTCCTCGGCGAGGGCAAAAAGCCGGGTATAGACTACGGCGATAAGACCTGTGATGACGGAACCAACTAAAAAGGGCAGGGCTTGCAAGAGATTCTGCTTTACTTTTTCTCTACCGATCTTTTCAAAAAGAGTTCTTCCCAGTGGTATCGCTTTTTTGAGCATTTCGAACATTGTATTGATAACGGACCGATGCGTCGGGCTCCTTTTCGGAAGCGCATCGGCGGACGGATGCCCTTGGTTGCAAAGGTAGACATAGCGATCCATACGCGCCAGGCCATCCGGGCCCTTGTTGAGAATTCTAATGCCATTCTAATGCAATATTGTCTCGGGGTTGGATATCTCGAACTCGCGGCCACTCACCCAACCTAGATGGAATTGACGGCGAGGACCGGGGAAGCGCTATATTTTCGGATAGTTTCATTGGGCAATAAAAACAGAAGGCCTGGCAAGTTTGTCTGTTTTATGGGATTCACCAGGACAAGATCCGTACCTTTTTCGTTTGCTAAATCGCTTATCGCCTTTGCCAAATTATTAGCACCGGTAACCGCCATCTCAACGAGTACAGGAGTGCTTTCATGGACGAGTTGGTACGATTTTTTAAGAAATTGTTGGGTTTTCTCTTTTTTTTTGCCGGCTGCTACTCCCAATAACTGGAGTGAGGCCCCGTTCCTGGAGGCGAAATATGCGCCGTAAGCCAACCTTCGTAAAGGCAGAAAATCGGTTACCGGTATCAGGATCGAAGCAGGCGAGTGAGTCGTCTTCCGCAGGGCAAGGTGATCACCGGGACATCGGTAAGAGCGGCTATTTTGTCGGGGTTTAGGGACATCGTCTTTCGGCCGCCGGCCCCTTCACTTTGACCGATAAGGACGAGATCGATTCCACCGTAGTTGACCATGTCAATGATCTGTTGATCCCATTTCCCCCTTTGCAGGCTATAATCAATCTTTACTGCGCCATCGGACAATTCTTTTACATGGTTAGCCAGACCGATCATTTGGGAGACGAGCTCACATCTGTTGGAGCGTTC